>Ga0157380_10001631_pt1 | contig 14782 bp, 11 predicted proteins | sample S35metaG_FD_119757 | JGI IMG/M metagenome (GOLD analysis project Ga0157380, IMG submission 119757) | Switchgrass rhizosphere microbial communities from Kellogg Biological Station, Michigan, USA - S3-5 metaG | ecosystem: Host-associated > Plants > Roots > Rhizosphere > Soil | place: USA... | reverse complement strand
TGCGCTTTCGTGTCCAGACGCTCAACGCGATCTCGCCGAAGGGCCTCGAGCGCCTGCCGCCCGACCGCTACGAGTTCGGCGACACAGTCAGCCGGCCCGACGCGATCCTCGTGCGCTCGGCAGACATGCTCGGGCGGGAAATTCCGGCGAGCGTGCTTGCGGTGGGGCGAGCCGGTGCCGGGACCAACAACATTCCTGTCCCGCTCCTGACCCAGCGCGGCGTGCCCGTGTTCAGCGCACCCGGTGCGAACGCCAACGCCGTCAAGGAACTGGTGCTCGCGGGCCTCCTCCTGGGGGCGAGGCACATCGGGCCGGCGCTCGACTTCGTGCGCACGCTGGACCTCACGGGTGAGGCGCTCGACGCGGCGGTCGAGGCGGGCAAGAAGCGCTTCATCGGGTACGAGCTGCCGGGCCGGACCCTCGGCGTCATCGGGCTCGGCGCGATCGGCGTCGAAGTGGCGAACTCGGCCCACCTGCTCGGCATGCACGTGCTCGGGTACGACCCGCAGATCACGGTTCAGCGGGCCTGGCAGCTGTCCTCCGGCGTCGAACAGGCGCTGAGCCTCGATGACGTGTTCACGCGCTCGCATGCGGTGACCGTCCACGTCCCGCTAACGGAGGACACGCGCGGCCTGATCAGCGCCAAGCGCCTTGGCCTCATGCCGGAGGGCGGCACCGTGCTGAACTTCGCGCGCGCGGGCATCGCGGACGAGCCCGCGGTCGTCGCCGCGCTCCGGACGGGCCGCCTCGGCGCCTACGTGTGCGACTTTCCGTCGGCGGGCACGCGCGGCGTCGCCGGCGTCGTGGCGCTTCCGCATCTCGGCGCTTCCACCAGCGAGGCGGAGGAAAACTGCGCGATGATGGTCGTCGACACGCTGCGCGACTTCCTCGAGCACGGAAACATCCGGCACTCGGTGAACTTTCCGGAGGCTGCCTTGCCCCGCGTTCCCGCCACTTCGCGCATTGCGATCGCCAACAGCAACGTGCCCAACATGGTCGGCCAGATCTCGACGCGGCTGGCGGAGGCCGGGCTCAACATTGCCGACCTCCTCAACAAGTCGAAAGGAGAAGTGGCCTATACGCTTATCGACATCGACGGACGCGTGCCGGCCGGACTGGTCGAGCGGATCGCGTCGATCCAGGGCGTGCTGGGCGCGCGGGCGGTGTAGATGGCCACGGCGAACCGGTTCGAGGCGCTGGCGGCACCGGGGGTGGGCACCCTGAAGCCGTACGTTCCGGGCAAGCCCATCGAGGAGCTCGAACGGGAGCTCGGCATCACGGACAGCATCAAGCTGGCGTCCAACGAGAATCCGCTGGGCCCCGGGCCGCGCGCACGATCAGCGCTGGCGGCCGCCGTGGCGAACGTCGGCTTGTATCCAGACGGGGGCGGGCATGACCTGCGCTCGCGGATCGCGCGGCGGCACGGCGTCGACTTCGCCCAGGTGACGCTCGGCAATGGCTCGAACGACGTGCTGGTCCTCCTGGCCGAGGCATTCCTGGCCGCCGGCGTCGAGGCCGTCTATTCTGAATATGCCTTCGCCGTGTATCCCATCGCCGTGCAGGCCTCCGGGGCGTCAGCGCGGATCGCGGCGGCGAGGCCGGCGGATGATGCGCAGCCGCTCGGGCACGATCCCGCGGCCCTGCTTGCCGCGATCGGGCCGAAGACGCGGCTCCTGTTCCTCGCGAATCCCAACAACCCGACAGGCACCTGGCTGGGCGAGGCGGAACTGGACACGCTGCTGCGCGCGGTCCCGCCGGAGGTCATCGTCGTCCTCGACGAGGCCTACCACGAATATTCCGCGGCTTACGGCGTGCCGGACGGGACGCGCTGGCTGGCGCGCCATCCGAACCTCGTCGTCACCCGGACCTTTTCGAAGGCCTATGGACTCGCCGGCCTACGCGTCGGCTTTGCGCTTTCGCACCCGGACCTCGCGGACATCCTCAATCGCGTCCGGCAGCCATTCAACGTCTCGCTCCCGGCGCTCGCGGCGGCCGCCGCGGCACTCGAGGACCGCGAGCACCTCGAGAAGACGCTCGCGCTGAACCGCGAAGGCGTCGACCGCTTGCGGGCGGGCCTGGCGCGCCTCGGGCTGCGGGTGCCGGCATCGGCGGGCAATTTCGTGCTTGCCGACCTCGGCAGGCCGGCGGCGGGCATCAACGAATTCCTGCTGCGGGCGGGCGTCATCGCGAGGCCGGTCGGCAACTACGGGCTGCCGAACCACTTGCGTATTTCGACCGGAACGGCAGCGCAGAACGAGCGATTGCTGGCCGCCATGGAGGCCGCGATCGCCGCGGCGCCGTGAGTACGAGCACCCGCTTCGTCACGAATCCTGGCGGCCAGGTCGGCGGTGAAATCCGCGTCCCCGGCGACAAGTCGATCTCCCACCGCGCGGCGATGCTCGGCGCGATCGCCGAAGGGACGACAGAGATCCGCGGCTTCCTGGAAGGCGCGGACTGCATGGCGACGCTCGATGCCGTTGCCGCGATGGGCGTTGCCATCGAGCGCCCGGGCGCCGGGGTCGTGCGCATTCGCGGTGCAGGCCTGGGCGGGTTGCGCGCGCCGTCCGCTGCGCTCGACCTGCGGAACTCCGGCACGTCCATGCGGCTGCTGGCAGGCCTGCTGGCCGGCCAGGGCTTCGACGCGATCCTCATCGGCGATGCGTCGCTGATGTCGCGCCCGATGGAGCGCGTGGCTGCACCGCTCCGGCGCATGGGCGCGGACGTGCGCACCAACGAGGGCCGGCCGCCAATCGCCATTCACGGCGGACGGCCGCTCGAGGGCGTCGATCACCGGCTTGACGTCCCGAGTGCCCAGGTCAAGTCCGCACTTTTGCTCGCCGGGCTTCAGGCGGCGGGGCGCACCCGCGTCCGTGAGCCGGCGCCGAGCCGCGACCATACGGAGCGCATGCTCGAGGCGTTCGGCGTGAAGGTCGACCGTGCGGCGGGTGAAGTGGCCGTGGCGGGTGGGGCTCGCCTGCGCGCGGCGCGCATCGACGTCCCCGGCGATTTTTCCTCCGCCGCGTTCTTCATCGTGGCCGCGCTGATCGCGGGCCGCGAGCCGCTCACGCTCCTCGATGTCGGTGTCAACCCGACACGTACGGCCCTCATCGACATCCTCCGCCTGATGGGCGCCGACATCCGCGTGAACAACCGCACGGACGCAGAAAGCGAACCGCGCGCCGACATCCAGGTGCATCCGGGCGGGCTGCGCGGAATTGCCGTGCCGGAGTCGCTGGTGCCGGCCGCCCTGGACGAAATGCCAGTGCTGTTTGCCGCGGCCGCGGTTGCCGACGGCGACACGATCGTCAGCGGGGCGGGCGAATTGCGCGTCAAGGAAAGCGACCGGCTGGCCGTCATGGCCCGCGGGCTTGCGAGTCTCGGCATCTCGGTCGAAACGCGGCCGGATGGCTTGCGGATCCGGGGCGGTACCGTGGGTGGCGGCGGGGTCGACAGCCAGGGTGATCACCGGGTCGCGATGTCCTTTGCGGTCCTGGGGGCGCGGGCACGCGCGCCGATCGCGATCGACAACGCTCAGAATGTGGCCACTTCTTTCCCCGGGTTCACGGACCTCGCCCAGGCTGTCGGGCTCGGGCTATCGGAGGCTTCGTGACCCAGGTGCCGATCATCGCGATCGACGGACCCAGCGGTTCCGGGAAGGGCACGATCGCCCGCCAGGTGGCGCGCCGCTTCGGTTGGCACCTGCTCGACAGTGGCGCCCTTTATCGCCTCGTGGCGCTTGCCGGCATGCGCGCAGGCCTCGCTCCCGGCGACGTGGCAGGCCACGCCCGAATCGCAGGCCAGCTCGACGTCCATTTCGGCATGGACGCCAAGGGCGACGAGCGCGTCGTCCTCGGCCAGGAAGATGTCAGCAGCGAATTGCGCGCGGAGGCGACCGGCGAAGCCGCATCCCGTGTCGCCGCTTGGCAGGACGTGCGATCGGCCTTGCTGGGCCGCCAGCGCGCCTTTGCGCAGGCCCCCGGCCTGGTTGCCGACGGACGGGACATGGGTTCCATCGTTTTCCGCGACGCGGGGCTCAAGATCTTCCTCACCGCGAGCCCGGAGGAACGGGCCCGGAGACGCTATAACCAGTTGAAAGAAAAGGGATTGAGTGGTAGCCTTGCCGCCCTTTCCGCGGAGATAGCCGAGCGGGACAGGCGGGATACCACGCGTGCCGTGGCCCCGCTGGTCGCTGTCCCAGAGGCCGTCATCGTGGATTCGACTGCGTTGGCCATCGAGGAGGTCGTCGGGCGGGTCATCGAACTCGCGCGCGAGCGGTTTCCGGAGGCGGCGCGCGGGCGTTGAAGAGCTGGCAGTAGCCGGCAAGGTCGGCGGGCAGGATGCCCGCCGCGTCGAGCAGGACCCGGACCGGCAGGATGCCGTACGGACGTTGTAACCCAGTGGGCCCCGAGGCCCGGATGACCCAATGACCGAATCCTTCCAACAACTTTTCGAGCAGAGCCTTGCGAGCCAGCAGATCAGGCCCGGCCAGATCCTGACCGGCATCGTCGTCGACGTGAATGCCGACGTCGTGATCGTCAGCGTCGGACTCAAGTCCGAAGCAGTCATTCCCGCGGAGCAGTTCCGCAACGAACATGGAGAAGTGGACGTCACCATCGGCCAGGAGGTCGAGGTGGCGCTGGACGCCGTCGAGGACGGCTCCGGAGAAACGCGCCTTTCGCGCGAGAAGGCCAAGCGCGCCCGCACCTGGACCCGCCTCGAGGAGGCTTTCACCAAGGGCGAGATCGTCAAGGGCGTGATCAACGGCCGCGTCAAGGGCGGCTTCACCGTCGAGCTCGACAATGTCCGCGCGTTCCTGCCCGGCTCGCTCGTGGACGTGCGCCCGGTGCGCGACCCGAGCTACCTCGAGGGCAAGGAACTCGAATTCAAGGTCATCAAGCTGGACCAGCGCCGCAACAACGTCGTCGTTTCGCGCCGCGCGGTGGTCGAGCAGGAGTACAGCGCCGAGCGCTCGCAGCTCCTCGACAACCTCAAGGAAGGCGACGTCGTGAAGGGCACGGTGAAGAACCTCACCGACTACGGCGCGTTCGTGGACCTCGGCGGCATCGACGGCCTGCTCCACATCACCGACATGGCGTGGAAGCGCGTCAAGCACCCGTCAGAGATCGTGAAGGTCGGCGACGAGATCGACGTGCGCATCCTGAAGTTCGACCGCGAGCGCCAGCGCGTCTCGCTGGGCATCAAGCAGCTCGGCGCCGATCCGTGGCAGAACATCGCGCGGCGCTACCCGCCGAACACGCGCCTGTTCGGCAAGGTCACGAACATCGCCGACTACGGCTGCTTCGTGGAGATCGAGGAAGGGGTCGAGGGCCTCGTCCACGTCTCCGAGATGGACTGGACCAACAAGAACGTCAACCCCGCGAAGGTGGTGCACGTCGGCGAGGAAGTCGAGGTCATGGTCCTCGACATCGACGAGGAGCGCCGCCGCATCTCGCTCGGCCTCAAGCAGTGCAAGCCGAACCCGTGGCGCGAGTTCTCCGACAGCTTCACCCGCGGCGACCGCGTCAGCGGCCAGATCAAGTCGATTACGGACTTCGGCATCTTCATCGGGCTGGCCGGGGGCATCGACGGGCTCGTGCACCTCTCCGACATCTCCTGGGACCGCCCGGGCGAGGAGGCCGTGCGCGACTACCAGAAGGGCCAGACGGTCGAGGCCATGGTGCTTTCGATCGACCCGGAGCGCGAGCGCATTTCGCTCGGCATCAAGCAGATGGCGAAGGACCCGATCTCGGCGTACCTCGCCGATCACCCGAAGGGCAGCATCGTCAAGGGCACCGTCAAGGAAGTCGACGCGCGCGGCGCGCTGATCGACCTCGGCGACGGCATCGAGGGGAGCCTGCGCGCTTCCGAGCTCGCGCGCGACCGCGTCGAGGACGCCCGCACGGTCCTGAAGGTCGGCGACCCGGTCGAGGCCCGCTTCACGGGGGTCGACCGCAAGAGCCGCGCGATCGTGCTGTCGATCCGGGCAATCGAGGCCGAAGAAGAAGCCGAGGCCGTGCAGCAGTACCGTGGCGGCGACTCGGCGACCGGCACCTCGCTCGGCGACCTGCTGAAGGAGCAGATCTCCGGACAGTGAACCGGTCCGGGGCGCCGCCGGGGATGGGCGGCGTCCCGCGTTTGAGGGACGGGAGCAATGACAAAATCAGAACTGATCGAGATCATCTCCGCCAAGCAGAAGCACTTGCCCGCCAAGGACATCGAACTCGCGGTCAAGCAGATGCTCGAGATCATGAGCGACGCTCTGGCCGGGGGCGAGCGCATCGAGATCCGCGGCTTCGGCAGCTTCTCGCTGCACTTTCGTCCGCCGCGCCAGGGCCGCAACCCGAAGACCGGCGAGGCGGTCGCCCTGGCGGGCAAGTACGTGCCGCATTTCAAGCCCGGCAAGGACCTGCGCGAGCGCGTCAATGCGGGGCAGTCGCACCCGATCCGCGACTAGGCCGCGAGTCGCCGCAGCCTGTCGCTGCCGCTAGCCCATGAATCCGGAATCGATCTGGATCCTCCTCGGAGTCCTGTTCCTGGGCGGGGCCATCGGCTTCTATTCGTCGCGCAAGCCGCGGCCGAGCGCGATCGGTGAGGAGCGGCTGCGCGGCAACTACCTCGCGGGCGTGAATTTCCTGGTCAACGAGCAGCCTGATCGGGCGCTGGAGGCATTCCTGCGCGCGGCGGAACTGGATGACGACACCGTCGAGACGCATTTCGCGCTCGGTAGCCTCTACCGGCGGCGCGGCGAGGTCGACCGGGCCATCAAGATCCACCAGAACATCGCGACCCGCGAGACGCTCGAGCCGGCGCAGCGCGAGCAGGCGGGCTTCGCTCTGGCCCAGGACTACCTGAAGGCAGGGCTGCTCGACCGCGCCGAGAAGATCCTCGAGCCGCTCGCGGCGGCCGGCGCGCACCGCATGGCGGCGATGCGCAAGCTGATGCGGATCTACGAGCAGGAGCAGGAGTGGGGCCGTGCGATTGCGGTGTTCCGCGAGCTCCAGAAGGCCGGGCGCGCGCCGCAGGAAAGCGCCATTGCCCACTACTATTGCGAGCTCGCCGAGGCGGCGCGCACGCGCGGCGACCTCGACGAGGCACGCGAGCACCTGCGTGCCGCGCGCAAGGAAGTCCGCCGCTTCCCGCGCGGGGCCCTGGTGCGGGCGGACATCGCCGTCGAGCAAGGCGACTTCGCCCTCGCCGAGCGGCTGCTCGGCGCGGTCCTGGCGCACGACGCAGCGCTCGCGATCGAGGTGATACCGCGACTGGTGCGCCTCGCGCGCTCGGCCGGCGAGGGCGGCCCGCCGGCCGTGGAGCGTGTCGTCGCCGGCCGCTCTGACGCAGTCAACGAGGTTGCGATCGCCTCGATCATGGCGGATGCGCTCGACTTCGCGCCGCTGGAAGAGCGCGTCCGCGCCTGCCTCGCGCAGGACGATGCGATCGCCGGCCTCGTGCGCGCGATCGGGCGCGACCCCGCCGCGCTCGACGCGCGTGCGGTGGCGGACATCGCTGCCGTGCTCCGCCGGCTGGCGGCGCGCACGCCACGCTATCGCTGCGCCAATTGCGGCTTCTCGAGCATCGACCACTTCTGGCAGTGTCCGGGCTGCAAGGCATGGGACAGCCAGCGGCCGCTGCTTCGGTTCGACCTGGTGGCCGGCCTGGAAGGCGCCGGGAAGTAGAGCCAACCCGGCGAATTTTGCAGTACGCATCCGATTCGTGCGCAGCGTGTCGGGCGTTGCGTGCGTAGTCTCGCTCCCGGGCGCGGCGATGGTCGCCGTGCGGCAAGACAAGGGAGTGAAGCCATGTTGATCAAGGGACTGAGTGCGGCCCTGGTGGCCGCGACGCTGCTCGCACCGGCCGCCATCGCCGGGCCCGTCGACGTCAACACCGCGGACGCCAAGACCCTGGCACGCGAGCTTGACGGCGTCGGGATGGCGAAGGCGGAAGCGATCGTCAGCTACCGCGAGAAGAACGGCCCGTTCAAGGGCGCTGACGACCTCGCGAAAGTGAAGGGGCTCGGCAAGAAGCTCATCGACCAGAACAAGTCGAACCTGAAGTTCGAGTCCGGCAAGGCCGGGAGCTGAGGCAGGCGAGCCCGCGGCGCGGGCCGGCTCACGTCGGCTCCGGTATCATGACCCGGTCACGATCCCGGAGCCGAAGGTACCCCCGTGAGCCGACCCGCACCGATCCGCTTTGCCGTATTTCCCGTCGCAGGTCGCGGCACCCGGTTCCTTCCCGCCACCAAGGCGAGCCCGAAGGAGATGCTCCCGATCGTCGACAAGCCGCTCATCCAGTACGCGGCCGAAGAAGCGCTGGCGGCCGGCGCGCGCCTGCTGGTCTTCATCACCGGAAGCTCGAAGCGCGCGATCGAGGACCATTTCGATTCGGACCCCGAGCTCGAGGCTGCGCTCGCGGCGCAGGGCAAGACAGAACTGCTGGACACGCTGCGGGGCATCCTGCCGGCCGATGCCACCTGCATCTACATTCGCCAGCCCGCGCCGCTCGGCCTCGGTCACGCGGTGCTCTGCGCGCAGTCGGTGGTCGGCAACGAGCCGTTCTTCGTGCACCTGGCCGACGACCTGATCGACGCCGGGCAGCCGGTGCTCGCGCAGATGCGCGACCGCTACCTGGAGTCCGGAGGCAGCGTGATCGGCGTACAGCAGGTGCCGCGCAGCCAGACCGGCAGCTACGGCATCGTCGCGACCGAGGATCCGGTCGGCGAGTATTCCCGCGTCCGGCGCATCGTCGAGAAGCCGAAGCCGGCGGACGCGCCCTCAGACCTTGCGGTGGTCGGGCGCTACCTGCTGTCGGGATCGATCTTCGGACGGCTGCAGAAAGTCGGGCGCGGGGCCGGCGGCGAAATCCAGCTTACCGACGGCATTGCCGCGCTGCTCGCCGACGAGCCCGTGTATGCCTATCGGTTCGCAGGCAAGCGCTACGACTGCGGCAGCAAGCTCGGCTACCTGGAGGCGACGGTCGAGTACGGGCTGCGCCACCCGGAGCTCGGCAGGAAGTTCGCCGAGTACCTCGAAGGGCTGCTCGCCGCCCGCGAATCGCGCAGCTGAAGCCGCGTCAGTTGAGGAGGCGAGCCTCGCCCATGCGCAGCGGGACGGGCGGCTGCTGCACCGGGTTCGAAATTGCCTGGGTCCAGCGCCGCGCGTAAACCTGCAGCCGTACCAGGTCGGCGTCCTCGCCACGCACGCCTTCTAGCCTGAGTCCCGCCACCGTGCGCCCGCTGATGCGCCACTCGAACGAAGCCGCAAGCCGCAGGCCAATGCCGTCGCGGTTGTCGGACGGATAGCGCGGATTGCCGCTTGCCGCCTGGAAGGCCGGGTCCTCCGGGAAGAAGTCACTCGCGGATTCGCGCACTTCCTGCCACTCCACCGCGCCCTCGATGAACAGGCTACGTTCTCCGCGGTGCGCGGCGACCTCGAAGACGGGCCCGGCGGTCAGGAATCGGTTCGGACTGAAATAGCCGCCGTGGCCGAGCGTGAAATGCCCGCGGTTCGCCGAGAGGCCGGTAGCCCCCACGGCACCGCCGACGCGCGCCACCCAGCCTTCGCCGGACGCTGCGCGCTGCAGGAAACCCGCGTCGGCGCGCCATTCCGAGTTGCTGTCCACGCGCTGCCCGTCGAGGATCGAGCCGGCCAGCAGTCCGAACACCTCGAAGGCGTCGCTGCCGACGCGACCGCCGAAATACGCCCGGCTGCGCACCACGCCGCCCCAGTCGAGGCCGCTGATCGGGTCACGCGTGCCGGCATAGGAGAGCAGCGAATCCTCGACCGCCGTGCGGTCCACGCCGGCGACCCAGGTGCCTTCGTCGGATTCGGTCCGGTAACGAATCGCGCCCAGGATGTTGCTGACGTCGAAAGCCGTGGGCGTCGTGCCGAACTCGAACTCGATCCCGTTGCGCGGCGACCATTGCGCAAGCGCCCCGATGCCCTGGTCCGACTGGGTTTCGGAGGCTTCGGCCAGAGCGACCGCGGAGCCGAACGGCTCGCCGGCCGGCACGCGATCGGACTCCGGGAAAGACGCATCGCCGATGATCCGCACGCGGCCCCAGCGGGCGTGGCTGGACTGCCAGGCGACCTGCACGCGGGGCATCTCGAGGCGGTCGTGGTCCGTCTGGCCGCGACGCCACTTCCAGTCGATTGCGGCCTCCCCATGCGAAACCCAGTCGCGCTCGATGGCCTGCAGTCGGGTGTCGGCTGCCAGCCGCTCCGGCGCGAGGTCCCGGGCCACGATATAGGCGTCGTACGGGCGGTTGAGGGCGAGAAGCGTGTCCGTGAGCTGGACGGCGGCCCCGGGCGCCTGGGGGTCGACGGCCAGGAGCTCGCGTAGTGCACGCTCGCGGGCGGCCTGGTCGCCGCGCAACCCCGCGAGGTCGGCGCGCGCCTGCAGCGTCGACGGGTGGTTCGGCCGCAGTTCGTCCAGCACGGAATACGCGCGGCCCGCGGCGTTGGCATCGCGCAGGTCCCGCGCGGTCGCGAACTCGCGCAGCACGACCTCGTAGCGCGCGTCGCGCTCGAGCTCCGCGAGCGACGGATCCTGGCGAATCGTGGCTCGGGCCGCGACGAAGTGCACCAGGGCCTGGCGCGAATTGCCGCGCCGTACCGCGAGGATCGCGAGACCAGCCTGCGCCTTCGGGTAGCTCGTGGCCGATGCGGGGACGGCGCCGAGATAGTCGGCGGCGAGCGGCTCGACGCCGAGGTCAAGGCAGAGGTAGCCGAGCGCCGTTTCCAACCGTGCTCGGTCTTCCTCGGGAAATGCCTTGAGTGCCTCGGGTTCCTGCAGGCCGGGCAGGGCGCGGCGCGCGCCCTCCGCGTCGATCGCGGCCAGCGCGCGAAGCCAGGCATAGCGGGACCACGGGTCCGAAGGATCGAGCGTTCGCGCGCGTTCTGCCGCTTCGAGCGAGCCCCGGAAGTTGCCCTGCGCAAACAACGCGTCGGCCTGCGCACGCCAGCCCGCCGCGTCCTGCGGGATTCCCGCCGACGCGGCAAGCGCGATTGTCGCGACCAGCGCGACCGTCAATCCCATGCGGCGATCCCCTTGTCCTGCCGCGGCGACCGTCATCCATCATAGCGGCTTTCCGGGCGCTCCTCACCTGCGATAGGTGATGAAGGGTTTAGCTTTATTGATTGATCGGCCGCATGAAAACCCCTAGCGTCCGCCGGTGCCCACGAGCCTCATTTACGCCATTGTCGTGCTCATCTGGGGCACCACCTGGTTCACGATCCGCTTCCAGCTCGGCGTGGTGGCGCCGGAGATCTCCCTGGTCTACCGGTTCGCGCTGGCCGCGGCCTGCGTCTTCGTGTTTGCGCGCCTGACGGGCACTCCGTTGCGGCTGTCCTGGCGCGACCATCGCCTCGTTGCGCTGCAAGGCGCGACGCTCTTCTGCCTGAACTACTGGATGACCTACCTCTCGACGCAGTACCTGACGAGCGGCCTGGTCGCGGTGCTGTTCACGTCGATCATCTTCTTCAACATCGTCAACGGGCGGCTGATTCTCGGCACGCCCATCGAGCGGCGCGTGCTTGCGGCCGCAGCGGCAGGGATGTTCGGTGTCGCACTGCTGTTCTTGCCCGAGATCCGCGCGGCTATCCACAACCCGCGCATCCTGCACGGGGCCGGGCTTGCGCTCGCCGCGACCTACGTCGCCTCGCTCGGCAACATGGCGGCTTCGCGCAATACGCAGGCCGGTCTCCCGGTGCTGACGGTCAATGCCTACGGCATGGCATACGGGGCAATCGGGCTCGCCGCGATCGCGGCCCTCCGCGGCACGCCGGTCGCTTTCGATCCGCGCTGGCCGTACGTCGCGTCGCTGCTCTACCTGTCGCTCGCCGGGACTTCGCTGGCTTTCGGGCTGTACCTGGTGCTGATCAGGCGGATTGGCGCCTCGCGCGCGGCGTACTCGAGCGTGCTGTTCCCGGTCGTCGCACTCGCCGTGTCGACGCTGTTCGAGGACTATCGCTGGAGCCTCGCGGCTGCGCTCGGGCTTGCGGTGCTGCTGGCCGGCAACGCACTTGCGCTCGGCGGCGCGCGCGCTGCGCGCCGCCCCGCGGCTCTACCGGATTAGGTGGCTCCCCGAGCTGGGCTCGAACCAGCGACACACGGATTAACAGTCCGTTGCTCTACCAACTGAGCTATCGGGGAATCGGGTTTTCAGGGCGCGCGATTGTCGGCCAAGGCCGGGGTCAAGTCAACAAAAGCGCTGGGATTCTGCGGACTTGCCGGCGTTCAGGCGCGCCGCTTGGCGGGCGCCGCAGCGAGTGCGCGGCCCATCCGGCCGAGCGCATCCCGGAGCGTTGCCTCGGAGGCCGCGAAGGAAAGGCGCACGTGCCCGGGAGCGCCGAACGCGGAGCCCGGCACGACCGCGACGCCAGCCTCGTTGATCAGGTACTCCGCGAAGGCATTGTCGTCCGGCGCGCCGACGTCCCGCATGGCCTGGTCGATGTTCGCGAACGCATAAAACGTGCCCCAGCCCGGCAGGCAGCGGACTCCGGGGAGCGCATTGAGGCCTGCAACGACGAGGTCGTGGCGCGCCTTGAACGCCCGGTTCATCTCCACGACGCAGTCCTGCGGCGAGTTGAGCGCGACGGTCGCCGCGCGCTGGGAGATCGACGAGGCGTTCGACGTGCTCTGGCCCTGGATCGTCCCCATGGCCGTGACGATCTCGGCGGGTCCGCCGCAGTAGCCGATTCGCCAGCCGGTCATCGCGTAGCTCTTGGAGCAGCCATTGATGGTCACGGTGCGGTCGTACAGTGCCGGGTTCGCGGTCGCGAAACTCGTGAAAGGCTCCGGACCCCACCAGATGTGCTCGTACATGTCATCGGTGCCGATGACGATCTGCGGGTGGCGCTCGAGCACCGCGCCGAAGGCCTGCAGCTCCGCTTTCGAGTAGGCGGCGCCGGTCGGGTTGCTCGGGCTGTTCAGGATGAACAGGCGGGTGCGAGGGGTGATCGCCGCCTCGAGTTCCTGCGCGGTGATCTTGAATCCGCGCTCGATGCCCGCAGGAATGATCACCGGCGTGCCGTCCGCGACCAGGACCATGTCCGGGTACGACACCCAGTACGGCGCCGGGATGATCGCTTCGTCACCCGGGTCGAGGAGGGCGCAGCAGAGGTTGAAGACCGTCTGCTTGGCGCCGCTCGAAACCAGGATTTGCGGGCGCTGGTACTCGAGGCCGTTGTCGCGCCGGAACTTTCCGATGATGGCGTCCTTCAGCTCGTTCGTGCCCTCGACCGCGGTATAGCGCGTGATGCCGCCACGAATGGCGGCGACGCCGGCATCCGCAATGTGCAGGGGCGTGTCGAAATCCGGCTCGCCCGCGCCGAGGCCGATGATGTCCTTGCCCTCGGCCTTCAGGCGCGCTGCACGCGCGGTGACGGCGAGCGTCGGCGAGGGCTTGATGCGCTGGACGCGCCTGGCAAGTCGGATGGGCACGGGGAGTACCGATTGGCCTTGAATCCAGATAAGTTACGGGAAGGCATTTTGCGATGCAATTCGGAGTTTCCGTGAGCGAACCGAGGCCATTTGACCTGCAGGCGGAATACGCGCCGGCTGGCGACCAGCCGGCCGCGATCGCCGCCCTGGTCGACGGGATAGGGTCGGGGCTCGCGCACCAGACGCTTCTCGGTGTCACCGGCAGCGGCAAGACGTTCTCGATCGCGAGCGTGGTCCAGCAGCTGCAGCGGACGACGCTCGTGCTCGCGCACAACAAGACACTCGCGGCCCAGCTCTACGGGGAATTCAAGGAATATTTCCCGCGCAACTCGGTCGAGTACTTCGTCTCGTACTACGACTACTACCAGCCGGAAGCCTACGTGCCGTCCTCGGACACTTACATCGAGAAGGACGCCTCGATCAACGAGCACATCGAGCAGATGCGGCTCTCGGCCACCAAGGCGCTGCTCGAGCGGCCGGATTCGATCATCGTCGCGACGGTGTCGGCGATCTACGGCCTCGGCGACCCGGAGACCTACCTGAAGATGGTGCTGCACCTGGTGCGCGGCGACCGGATGGACCAGCGCCAGCTCCTGCGGCGGCTCGCCGACATGCAGTACACGCGCAACGAGCTCGACCTGCGCCAGGGCAGCTTCCGGGTGCGTGGCGACGTCGTGGACATCTTCCCGGCCGAATCCGAGCGGGAAGCGGTGCGCGTGCAGTTCTTCGACGAGGAGATCGAGACGCTCGCGTTCTTCGACCCGCTGACCGGCGAAGTGCTGCGCAAGGTGCCGAGGCTCACGGTGTTCCCGTCGACCCACTACGTGACGCCGCGCGAGCGGCTGCTGAAGGCGGTCGACGAGATCAAGGTCGAGCTTCGCGGCAGGCTGGCGGAGCTGCGCGCCGCGAACAAGCTGGTGGAGGCGCAGCGGCTCGAGCAACGCACCCTCTTCGACCTCGAGATGATCGCCGAGCTCGGCTACTGCGCGGGCATCGAGAATTACTCGCGCTACCTGTCCGGGCGCGAGCCCGGCGAGCCGCCGCCCTGCCTGTTCGACTACCTGCCGCGGAACTCGCTGCTCGTGATCGACGAGAGCCACGTGACGATGCCGCAGCTGCAGGCGATGTACCGCGGTGACCGCTCGCGCAAGGAAACCCTGGTCGAATACGGCTTCCGGCTGCCGTCGGCGCTCGACAACCGGCCGCTGCGCTTCGACGAGTTCGAGAGCATCCAGCCGCAGACAATCTACGTATCCGCGACGCCGGGTCCCCGCGAGCTCGCGAAGTCCGGCCAGGTCGTCGAGCAGGTCGTGCGTCCGACCGGCCTCGTGGATCCCGCGGTCGA
>Ga0157380_10001628_pt1 | contig 14808 bp, 12 predicted proteins | sample S35metaG_FD_119757 | JGI IMG/M metagenome (GOLD analysis project Ga0157380, IMG submission 119757) | Switchgrass rhizosphere microbial communities from Kellogg Biological Station, Michigan, USA - S3-5 metaG | ecosystem: Host-associated > Plants > Roots > Rhizosphere > Soil | place: USA... | reverse complement strand
GCTACCCCCCGAGAAGACCATGACGTCCTGCTCGAGACATTCCTCGACGGCACGCGACAGGTCGTCGATCGTGTCGGCCGCGGTGCGATACGGGATCGGGATCCCGCCGTTGTCGGTAACGACCCCGGAGACGGTGACGCGGTTGATGTCGTAGATCTGACCCGGCGCGAGGGGCTGACCCGGGTCGACGATCTCGTTCCCGGTCGACAGGATCGCGACGCGCGGTTTCTCATACACCGTGATCTCGGTGAGACCGAGTGCCGCGATCGAGCCGAGGCGGCTCGCGTTCAGCAGCGTGCCTGGTTGCAGCACGTGCTGGCCCTTTTGGATGTCGGCACCCTGCCGGCCGATGTTCTGTCGCGGGGTCGCCTCGACAAAGATCGATACGGCGCCGCGATCATCGATATCGGTTTCCTCGACCATCACGACCGCGTCGGCGCCGTCCGGCATCGGGGCGCCGGTCGCGATCTCGGCGCACTCGCCCTGGCCGACTCGCTTCTGCGGAACCTGTCCGGTGTAGATGGTCTCGATGCGGCGCAGCGTGCGCGCAGTCGTGCGGCTCGCTCCCGCGGTGTCTTCGGCTCTGACGGCGTAGCCGTCCATCGCGGCGCGGGAGAACGGCGGCACATCGACGGTTGACACGACGTCCTGTGCAAGCACGCGACCGTTCGCCTGTTGGAGCGGAAGGACCTCGGTGCGATCGATCGGTTGAAGCGCATGTTCGATGATCGCGCGCGCTTCCTCGAGCGCAATCGTCTTCCCGAAGGGGCGCATCTTTGTTGGCACGACTCAACTCCCAATCACCAACTCCCAACTCCCAAAAGAACCCGGAACCCGGAACATATTGGGAGTTGAGAATTGGAAGTTGGCGGTTGACACGAGACTCATTTCGAGAGCTGCTGAATGATGTGACCCAGCTCGGGAATCACGAGGCGGGTCATCGCGAGCCTGACAGCCTTTTCCGATCCCGGCAGCGCGAAGATTGCCTTGCGGCCCACAGTTCCTGCAGTCGCGCGACTCAGCATCGCCGCCGCGCCAATCTCCTCGAAGCTGACCATCCGGAACAGCTCGCCGAAACCGTCGAGACGTTTCTCGAACAGGCCAGTGACCGCCTCGAATGTGCCATCGCGCGGGCTGATGCCCGTCCCGCCGGTGCTGATGATGACGTGTGTGGCCGGGTCGGCAAGGCGCTCACGGAGTCGCGATACGATCCGCGCGGGCTCGTCCTTCTCGATGTCGTGTCCACTCACCGTGTGTCCGGCGTTCTCGAGCAGCGTACGGATCGCGTGACCGCTCGTGTCCGAGTCGGGCGTGCGCGTGTCGCTCACCGTCAGGACGTAGCAGCCGACCTTCGCAGGCGCCTGAGCCTTGTGTTCGCCGACGCTCACGGGTGAATTATGTCTCGGCTTTGGGCTTCAGGCTTCAGGCTTCAGGCTCTAGGCTTTGGGCTTCGGCCGAGAGCCGAGAGCCGAGACGCTACGGCTTCACCGCTGCCAGCCTCACGACCCTGGTCTCGAACCGGCCGAAATCGCTCGTGGTCGCCGGCTCCTCGTAGCGCACGACGCGGAAGCCGGTGAAGATCTTCGGGAGTTCGTCGGTGTCGAAGACGACGCTGCCGCCGATCGGGCGCGACTTCGTCGCGTCACGGTGAAAGCCCTCGACGATCACCATGCCGCCGGGACGAAGGGATCGTGTGACGTTCCCCACAAACTCGCGCGCGCCGACGTAGCTGAGCACGATGAGATCCCATTTGCTCGTGCCCCAGTCGAAATCTTCCGCGCGAGCGACCGTGGTCGTGATCGTCACGCCCAGCTTGCGCGCCTGCTCCTGCGCCGCGGCCACCGCTCGATCGGCGGGATCGAAGCCGTTCGAGTCCCATCCTTGCTGCGCGAGATAGATCGTGTTGCGTCCTTGCCCCATGCCCACATCGAGCGAGCGCCCAGGTGTCAGACCCTTCGCCATGGCGACGAGAAAGGCGTTCGGCTCGGTGTTGAACGAAGGGGTTGGTGCTGTGAGAATACGATTCCAGCGCTCGATTTCGGCGCGATCGCCAATCGTGCGCAGAGACTCGATCGTCGCGGCGCTCTCGGTTGTCGACTTGCCCTGACGCTGAAGCTCCGCGCGGTATCGCGTGTAGACGGCATCATCGTCCGCCTGTTGCACGTTGGCTGGTTGCTGGCCGAGCCACGCGCGGAACGCTTCGTAGGTCTTGACCTCCTCGGGAGTGGTCTGAGGGCCGGGCGGTGCCTGTGGTGCGGACGCCAGTATCGGCGCGAGCGCGACGAGAAACGCCAGTGTGAGGAGCGGGCGGACGGCTGTTGATTTCATCTCGTCCTCCTGACGACACAGAGTATTCTGCGCCGGCTGCCGAATCCCGCGTGAGTAGTGATGACGATCCCCCCGAGCGTTTCAATCGCCGCGCGTCTGAACCGTTTGCCGCGAACGCGAACTCACGTTCACGCGACCATCATCGCCGGAATCGGGTCGTTCTTCGATCTCTTCGACATCTTTCTCGCGGGTGTGCTCGGGACTGTGCTCACGCAGCGGTTCGGGCTCGATCGGCTGCTGCTGCCGATCGCGCTGAGCTCGGCGTTCGTCGGCATGTTCATCGGCGCCACGGTGCTCGGACGATTCGCCGATCGCGCCGGCCGGCGAACGGCGTTTCTGATGAACCTCGGGATCTACTCCGTCTTCACGCTCCTCGGTGCATTCAGCGTGAACGCGCCGATGCTGATTGCGGCGAGGTTTCTGGCGGGCATCGGTATCGGCGCGGAGTTGACCCTCGTCGATGCGTACCTGAGCGAGTTGCTACCCGCCCGTCTTCGAGGGCGGTACACGGCGTGGGCCTACACGCTTGGATTCGTCGGCGTTCCAGCAGCCGGACTACTCGGGCGCATCCTGGTTCCACTCGCGCCATTCGGCATCGACGGCTGGCGATGGCTGTTCGTCGCAGGCTCGCTTGGCGCCGTGATCGTGTGGTTCGTTCGCATGCGGCTTCCCGAGTCACCCCGGTGGCTCGAGTCGGTTGGCCGAATCGCAGAGGCCGAAGCCATCGTCGAACGGATGGAGCGCGAGGCCGGAACGGCGCTGCCGCCTGCGCGCGCGAGTTCGCCGGATGTCGTGGTCGCGACGCGCGTGGGGCTGTCGGCGCTTCTCAGCGGACAGTATCGATCGCGCGCGATCATGCTCGGGGTCTTTCACGTCTTCCAGACAATCGGCTACTACGGCTTCGGGACGCTGGTGCCACTGGTGCTCGCATCGAAGGGGTATCCGATCGTGACGTCACTGACTTTCACGACGCTGACGTTCATCGGCTATCCCGTCGGCTCTGCACTGTCCCTTCCGATCATCGAACGTGTCGACCGCAAGTGGCTCATCGTCGGAGCTGCCCTGCTCATGAGCCTGCTCGGCATCGGCATGGGTTATTCGACATCGTCTCGAGCGATCGTCGTGCTCGGCTTCCTGTATACGGCGGTGAGCAACGTGTTCTCGAACGGCCTGCACATCTTTCAGGTGGAGATCTTCCCGACGAGCGTGAGAGCAACCGCGGCTGGCGCGTGTTACGGGCTGAGCCGGCTCTCGAGCGCGGCGATGCCGTTCGTCCTGCTGCCGGTGCTCGAGCGATGGGGCGCCGGTCCGATGTTCGTCGTCGTGGCGGCCGCGCTCTGGATCGTCATGATTGACATCGCATTCTTCGCTCCCAGCACGACCGGAAGGTCGCTCGAAGAGGTGAATGGCTAAGCTTGAGATTGCGATAGCGGCCGGGACCTGAACAGTGCTTGAATCCCAAGAGTTGCTTGGAGAGGAGTTCCGATGAAGGCATTTTCGAGATTCATGTGGGTTGCCGCAGCGTTCGCATTCGTGACCGTCGGGCTCTCGGCGCAGGGAGCGGGCGAAGCCACCAAGGATGCGGCGAAGAAGACCGGCAGCGCCGTCAGTGGTGCGGCCAAGACCACGGCGAAGGCCACTGAGAGCGCGGCGAAGAAGACTGGTGAGGCCACTGCGGACGCAGCGAAGACCACTGCCAAAGCCACAGAGAAGGGCGCAAAGGCGGCGGGCAAGGAAACGGCTGATGCGGCCAAGACCACTGGCAAGGCGGCCGAAAAGGGCGCCGAGGCTACTGCCACCGGCGCGAAGAAAGTCGGTAGCGGAATCGCGGGTGCAGTGACCGGCGAGAAGAAGTAGTCGCGGGCAAGAAGTAACCGAGCACGTCGAAGCTGCGGGCGGGCTTCGCTCAAACGGCCGTGGCCGTCGCCGGCTTGTAGCCGAGCGTGCGCGCAAACTGTAGCACTCGCTCGAGGCGTTCTGGATCCCTGCCATCTCCGAGGCATGCAATGAGCGGATCGACTGCGTCGAGCAGGCCTTCGTTCATTGCTTGCTCATAGGAAGCAATTGCGCGCGGGGAATCGTCGAGTGCCTCCCAGATCCGCGCAGCCGCCAGACTTTCCTCGGGCGTTCCGGCGTCCGTCTTCTCCAGAACGCGCCGCGTGAGCTCTGGCGCGCCCTCTGAGAGAAGAAACCGCGCGAGCGTCATTTTCGCCGAGGTGGATTTCAGGCTCCAGACGTCGTTGGCGAGATCGCGGGCGCGAGCCACATCGCTGCGCTCCACGATCAGATCAACGAGGCGCATTCCTCCTTCTGGCGACTCCTGGTCAGTCGCCAGCTGAAACATCTCTGTCGCAAGGATCAAATCGCCGGATGCTCGCAGTTGGTCGCCGATGGCGACCATCACCGATGGCCGCTGACCTCGCGGCACCGCCGAATCGCCGCTCAGAAACTCTTTGGCGTGGGTTGCGGCCTCGACACTATCGTGCCTGCGGCCTTCCCCGTGGAGCCACTGGGCATACGCGAGGGCCGCTTCGGTCGATCGAAGCTCGATGGCCCTGCGCCACATCGGCTCGCCCCTATGCGCACGCCCTTTTGCGGTCTCGAGTCGTGCGAGGCGAATCGCAGCAGCTGCCGATCCCTGAGCGGCTCCTGGAGACCCGGCGGCGAACGTGTAGAGCCGCTGCGCGGCGTCGACGCCACCGCGTTCCTCGAGGAGCTGTCCGAGTTCCCAAGCAGCCTCGAAGGCGGCAGTGGTGTCGTGTGGATGACCCTGCGTTGCAGCTAGCTGCGTGAGCTCGATGGCACGGCGAAATGTCGCCTCTGCCTCCGCTCGGCGACCTTCCCGCAACAGGAGCCGCCCCAGCGAGAGCGCACACTGATTGTGCCGAAGTCTCACGCCAGCTCCGAAGGCATCGATTGCTCCGGCGACGTCGTTGCTCTCGACCAGCAGGCCTCCCAAGCGAGCTGCTGCCTCTGCCTCACCATGGCGCATGGCGTGGGAGTAGTGTCTGACAGCTTCTTGCAGGAAAGACGCACTCCATCGCGTGCCGCGTGCCGCGCGTCGTCGCGCGGCCGAGGCGCAGATACCTCCGAGCTGCATAACTGACAATGGGTCTTCGAGATCGGCACCGAGCTTGAACGCAACCCGACTCTCGCGACGGCGCTCCAGGCGATCCAATAGGAGTCCAAGCGAAAAGCATGCGGGGGGATATTTCATCACCTCAGCGGCGTGCTTATATGCGGCAACGGCTGCGTCCGGATCGTTGAGTTTCTCGGCCAGCAGAATTCCAAGGTAGTAGGCCGCCATCGGATCCTCGAGCTTGCGGCCGGCCTCATATGCGCCTTTCGCCCCTTGTAGATCGCCTTTCTCCTCGAGGTGCCGACCGAGCCACCATCCTGCGTTTCGAACCTCTAGTTGGATGGCGCGCCGCAACGCTTTGACTCCCATTACTTGATCGACTCGCGATTGCGACTCGACCAGCTTGAGCCCGAGTTCGAAGATGGCGACACGGCGTCCCTTACTCGACTGGCGATTGAGCCATTGCTGTTGCCGCGATTGCCAGCCGGTTCGGACGTCATTCAGTGTTCCGACGACGGAGCGAGTACGAACACCCTCCCAAACCGTTATCCATCCAGCGCGATCTGCTGCGACAGTGATCGCGAGGATGAGGGCAAGCGCCGCGGCGAGATAGAAAGGTGCGAGGCCGTACAAGGCTGACGTACCGAGAAACAGCGTCCCCGTCAGCCAGCCCAGGTAAATGCGCATCGCGGTGGGCATGAGCCGATACGCGTTCTTCTCAAAGAAGTCCTCTTCCTCGTGTTGATTCCACGCTTGCCAACGCCTGAGCAGGATCCAGGAAAGGGCCGCAAAGAAAACCAGGAAGAGCAGCACGCCTGCGGGGCTGTGAAAAGCCACCGTTCCCGGCGGAGCGAGCCAAGTGCCGAGGATCGGCAGCTCGCGCACAGCCCTACCGAGCCATTCGTGCCCACGCTCGGCGACCAGCGGCGGCTCGGACCATAACCGTCTCGCGACCGACAGTGTCGCTACCATCGCGACCCAGCCGCCGGCTCGTCTCCACGCCACGCGCCAGCGTCGTCGATCTGTCGCGACCAGTTGTCGATCGTGGTCGTCCACATCGAGGTGCTCAACGTCGATGAACGCCCTGAACAGGAGCATTCTGGCGATCCGCGAGACGAAGTCGTCGTGGTTCTGCCAGTAACTCGTGTGATCGAACAGCATCGAGCCGAGATTGCAGGTGACGTGAGTCCGTAGGCGACTGTAGGGTGGTGAGTACTCGTCGAGCAGCGGGCCGTTGGGAACCGGGTCGTCGCTGGAATACACATCGAACCATCCGACACGCTCGTTGTGCAATTCGAATTTGCGTTCGAAAAGCACGCGATCCAGATCGCTCTGCTTTTCGCGTGAGAACTCACGTCCGCCGGTGTGGAACCACAAAACCAGCGACGCACAACCCGCGACAAAGAATCCGAGGCTCGCCAGCAGCCAGATTCCGAGCCATGTCCAGGACACCAGAAGTGTGATGACGATCGACGATGCGATGAAGAGTGAGAAGACGGCGAGCCACAGCAGTGAGGTCCGCCCACTCGACAGCTGTTCGACGAGCGTCAGTTTGTGCAGCCCCGACCCGTAGGTGATGAGTACTTCGCAATCGATGAGCGGATCTTTACGGACGGCTGCGTGGGCGATCGCGCCGCCCTGTGAATGCGCGATCACGACGACGCGCTGACATCGATCGCCGAGCCGTCGAATGTGCTGCCGCACGGTATCGACGATGGCCGATCCGAGGAGCGGGTTTCCGAGGAGCGCGTAGCTATCTCCGACGATGGTCGCGAGGATGCGTTGAATGGCCCGCGCGATGGTTTCGGCAAACGGAATCGGCAGGAAGCCGACGAGCAACGCCGCGGTCAGGCCGCACAAGAGTGGAGGCACGACGATCGCCGCCAGCGCCAGTAACACCAGGTCGCGTACGAGCCGCAGGTACTTGATGCCTGGAGCCTGCAGATTGTCGGGATTGTTGATCTCGAAAAACGTACGGCGTAGTCGGCGATCGAAGTGAGTGACGATGGTTCCGGGAAGGATCTTGACGACCCATCCAAACACACTGGAATAGCTCGGCGGCGGGAAGCACTCTGCCCACCATGACTCGGCGATCAGCCAGCGGCTCGTCGACTGCGGCGAGAAGGGGTAGCCGATCGGGCGCAGGTGCCCGATGTTGTCGAGCCGAATCTCCGCCTGTGCCGGTTCGCTGGCGTTATCACGATGCAGCTGGATCGATTCGAGCTCGACCTGCGGCGCAAGCTGAGTAGCGCGCTTGCCGGACGGTGGGAGCCACTTCAGCCGCTTGCGGAGCACTTCGACGAGAGCGTGGCCGGCCTCGAGTAGCGTTTCACCTTTCTGTTGTTCGCCGATCCCGTGGACGAGAAGGACCCCAACGTCATACGCGCGGCTGCGCTCGCTGAGTGGCACCATGAACAGTGTGGCTGACGGAGTGGCGACCGTTTACCGTTTGTACGGAATGCCCTCTTTCAGAATCTTCTCGTAGTGTGCCGTCTCCACGTTGTTCTCGGCGCACACGTACTCCTGTAGACGTGTCCCTTCCCTCAGCATCAATGTTGTCTTGACTGTCCACGGCTTCGTCAGCACGTTGGGATCCTCCATCGTGATGATGTAGTCGATCTGGTCCTTGTCAACGCGGGTATAACGCTCGGTGACGTGCAGCGCGTCGCTGTGAAACGTTCCCGTACCGCTGAGCCAACCTTTGTCGTTGAAGTTCACGACGTCCACAACAAGCGTGTCGCCCTCCCAGTGACCGACGGAATCGCCCATGTAGGTGGGGCCGACATCTGTCCGGTGCTCGGCGTTCAACGGAATCACCCGGAACACACTCATGTATTCGTGAAGGATCACGATCTGCGTCGGCGTCTGCACGATCTGCAGCGGGAAGAGTCCAACCAGGGCGAGTCGGGGCACGCCGAGTGGCAGGCAGAGACCTGCGGGATCGTCGATACCGCGTTTGTTGAACGATTCGAGCACGCGCGCCGCCGCTTCAGGCTTGTACGGAGCTGGCTCGGTGATCACCTGCTGCGAGGCCGGATTCGCCGGCGCCGACGGATCGAGTCCGGTGCCTCCGACGCCGAGCCCGGAGTTGGCCTCTTCCCACGTTCCCTTCCGTCCGTTTCCGCCCTGCCACACACCGTTGAGATCGGGCTTGCCATCGTTCGTGCGCGGCACGCCGTTCGTGGCGGCCGGCTTCGCGGCCTCGGAGGAAGTCGTTGATGCAGGCGCGCACGCCGCGCACCACATCACCACGCCGAGCGTCGAGGCGAGGAGCTGCCGCGTCATGGCTGTTTCACCGCGGGTGTGGCCCCGCCTTCGCCGGTGCCGGCCGGTGGACCGTAAAACAACTTCTTGCCGTCGGCGAAGGTGACCTCGCGCGCGTGCGCGGAATTGCTGCCATCCCGCGCGCGCCACCCGAAGATCGTCACCGTGTCGCCGATCTTCATCGTGACGTCCTTCTTCCAACCGGTGCGATAGAGCGCGTTCACCGTGTAGCCGGTGAGCACCCACGTCGCAGTGCGCCCCTTGTCGTCTGTGACCGCGAGAGAGAAATGGCTATGCGGATTCGTCCACTCGACCTTGGTGACGACACCCTTCAGGGTGATTGGCTTGTTGGCATCGAATTCCGCGCCGAAGGAGTGGTGCGCCTGTACCTGTCCGGAGGAGAGCCACACGAGCGCGAGCAGGGAGACGCCGAACGTCAGTCGCGACATCGTTCACCTCGCGCACAGCTTGGCTGTGCTCGAGGTCAAAAGTCAAAGGGCAGGTGGCCTGACGGTCTGAGGAGCTCGCGTTGCCGGTCGTCGAAGTACTTCGACAGCGTAGACGCGCAGGGGTCGTCGGGCTTGAGCACAATCCCGACATTGCACATCCGGAAGCTGGCGTGCAGGCAGGTTCTCACCGGAGGATCGATTACGCGGAACCCTGCCCTCATCAGCGCACGAGCAGAGATCGGCGTCTGTGCCGTTGCGACGAGCGCACGAAGTCCGCTCTCTGCGCTGGCGCGAAGGCTCGTTCGCAACAACACGCACGCGATTGTCCCGCTGTCGCCATTCGTGCTGGCGTAGCGCCGCCCGCGCCATGCGCGATCGACCATCAGCGAATTGAGACTACCCATCCATGGCCGGAGCGCCGTCACTTCTCGCCGTGTGAGATGGTGACTGAAGAGCTCTTCGTGCGGGAAAGCATCGCAGACCGGTCGTATGCGGACGGCGCCGATGAGAGTGCCGCAGGTCGATCGGGCCAGCCAGAATCGCGCCCGGACGTCGGATGGATCGGGAATGGTCGCTTCTTCAGCCGGACCCGACAGCCCGGCCCATCCCTGCTCGACGACAAAGACGCGGTGGCGCAGTCGCCGGTACTCGTCGTACCAGGAGCCTGCGCTGTTGCCCGACACATCCTCGATGCTGATCGTCTCCATATATCACCGGAAGCCAAAGCGAGGACAGAGCTCCGCGTCGCCGATCCGCGTTTTCGTCTTTGGATGGACGATGACGCCCTTGGCACTCCCGTCCTCGGCTGAAAGCTCGATCGGCAGCGTGTACTTGTAACCAGGGATGAGGACCGTGATGGTTCGACCACCGCGCTCGACTGGAAACGGTCGTGACTCCTGCTTGAACGTGATGCTGGCGACGCCATCGCCATAGCACGAGACGTCCTTGACGTTGATCAGGATCGGCTCTGGTGCAGTGCTGAACTTGAAAATTGCGTACCCGAGGTCGAGCTGATTCGTCATGTTGTTCGTGACCATGAAGATCGTGCCTTCGCCGTTCAGAGACGCGGCGCCCTTCAGTGCGAGGTATTCGGCAAAGAGCGTCAGCGATTCCTCGGCGACCGCATCGGTGCCGCCACCGTTCTCGTAGGCGCCAATCTGCTTCCTGACGTTGTCGGGCTGCGTGGCGAGCCAGTCGATGGCGATGCTCGGCGAATAGAACACGTCCCAGCTGTACACCTTGGCTGAGAAGGGATCCTTCGATCGCGGAGGCGGTCCCGTTGGAACACTCTTCAGCTGTGAGCGGAGGCTGTCTTGCGCGCGCAGCAATTCCTCGTCGCGGATCGTGTAGTAGCACTGGGATTGATCCGCTACCTCGACGTAGTCGGCCTGGACCGCAATGACATCAAAGTCCTGGAGGTCGAATGGCAGCTTCGGATTGTCGGCGCGAACGAGATGAATGAACGGCCGCTCCAGCGCGTGACGATAGCCCAGCTCGTAGTACACGTTCGGATTGTCGGCCGTGAGATCGGCGATGACGAGACCCGCGCTATTCAGGTCGCGCTTGATGCGCGACGAGATCTGCCCGGATTCGGGGCTGTCGATCGTCCGCTGCACCTGGTATTTGTCCGTGAGCACGGGCGAGATGATCTTGTTGAACAGGAAGTCCGACCACTTGCGCGTCTTCGATCCCCGTTCTCCGTAGGGGCCGATGACGAAGCACAGCGGCTGCTCCTGAGAGTTAATCGCGCCGTTGGGGGCCATTGCTTTCTCCTTACTTCTCTACCTGTGTGACCTGACGTGAGTCGCTCATGTTCTTTCGTCCGCGTGCGACGATGACCGCGGCGCTGGCGAAGAACTCGCCACGGCGATCGGCGTCGAGGAGCGTCTCATCGAGTCTGGTCACGTCGTCCGCCGACAAAGCACCTGCGCCGACCGCACGTCGTTCCATCTGCATCAGCGACAGGCTCGTCGAGCGAAACAGCGTGTAGTCGGTCCACACGAGCGGCCACGCCTCGACTTCGATGAATCTGAGATCTGCGGTCTTCATCAGGCGTCGCAGTTGTCGACCGGCGAGGCCGTTGCGGAGCGCATCGCCGACGAAGCGCACGAGCGCCCTCTCGACCGCGGGCTCCGGAGCGTCGATCGACAAGGTGGCCCAGTCCGTGTCGGCGACCACGATCACGCCGCCGGGCTTCGTCACACGGGCCATCTCGCTGACGACGGCTGCAGCGTTGGACGTGTGCTGCAGGACCCGTTCGCTGTAGCAACCATTGAAGGTGTTCGTCCGGTATGGGATGCCTGCGGCGTCGGCCAGCTGATACCAGACGCGTGGTATTCCGGTGGCTCGAGCTTCGTCCGTGTCGTGAGCCGCGCGAATCATCGCGGGGTCGTAGTCGATGGCTGCGACCCGCCCGGCGGGACCAACCGACTCAGCCACAGCACGCGCGTCGAGCCCGGGTCCGCAGCCGACGTCGAGCACGCGCTGCCCGGGTGCGAGATCAAGCAGAGCTCGAATTCGCTGCTTCAGGCCCACCGTCAAGAGTGCGAGACGACGCATGTCGTCGGCGCTGACGGTACCTGGATTTCCGGCGGGCCCACGCCGCGTCGTAGGGCACGATGGCTCGGTTGCAGGTGCTGCGTGCATGGAACGATTCCGCTCCCTTGTTCTTAATTAACGGGGGAACTCAGTCGGGCGAACTGGGAGAGAAACAGTGCGAAGTGCTCAGGAAATTTCCCGGAAGCGTGCCCGAGGGTTCGCGTCGAGAATCCATTCAAGTGATTGGTGTCGGGACGCGAACGGGCGTTTCATCCGGGTGGCGCTGACGTGAGAGCATGGCTCCGTGGAGCTGACTCAGGTCGTCGCTCTCATCGTGACCCTCCTGTTTTTCGCCGCGATGGTGCAGGCGCGCCGAAAGCGGCGTCAGGGTCACGGGCGCGACCCGGGTGCAGGCGCCACTGGTGCCATCTACGACATGCTCATGGAGGACAAGCGCAAGGCGATTGAGATCATCCTCGAGGAGAGGGCCGAGGAACGCGATCCTGAAACGGCCGATGGCGATTTGCCTTCGCTCGAATCGCCTACGCGAAAATGATCTCGCCGGACCGTGCTCGATCCTTTGCCTCGAAGATCTCTTCGAGCGCGTGGTGTCTGAACTCGAAGATACGCTTCGTTTCCGGCGCGACGAGAACCTTGTTGACGGTCCCGGTCAGGAAGCCGGGCCCCCACAGGCGATAGCGCACTGAATCCCGGACGAGCGTTCCGCCATCCTCCTCTTCGAACGTGTGAGTGTGAACCCACTCCGCATACGGTCCGCGGAGCTGGATATCGGCGAAGCGCTGAGGCGGTTCCCACACCGTGATCTCCGACCTCCATCGAAGTGGGATGCCACGCAGTGTGAGTCGGTAGTCAATCAACGCGCCCGCCCGCATCTCGATCGGCCCGGGCGTCAGGACTTCGAAGTGCAGGAACGCGGGGGTGATTCGCTGGAGGTTGCGGGCGTCCGAGAAGAAGCGGAACACCTCTTCCCGCGGACGCGGCAGCCACTGCCAGGTTGTCAGCATGTGTGACGGCATGGCTCAAATTTCGCTCAAAACCTTGGGAATTGGGAGTTGGGCGTTGGGAGTTGACCCTAGTCACAGCCATAACCCCGGCTCTATACTTGTTCGGCTGAATCGGTGGGTGGATGGTGGTTGGTGGCCGATGAGGCTGGACGAACCATGAACGCACCACTAGCCACGATCCACTAACCACAAACCAGATTTGGGAGACGTGCTGTGAAGATTCGACGTGCACTCTTCGGGGGCGCGGTTGCATTGCTGGCCGCCGCCGTCATCTCGGTCACGATTCATGGACAGACGCCACCGGCGCCGACCGGTTTCATCACCGGCGTGGTGCAGGGGGCCCAGGGGCCCGAGGCCGGCGTATGGGTGATCGCTGAGACGAAGGACCTGCCCACCAATTTCATCAAGATCGTCGTGACCGACGACCAGGGGCGCTTCATGCTCCCCGAATTGCCGGCCGCGAGCTACAGCGTCTTCGTACGCGGCTACGGCATCGCCGACTCCGAGCGGCAGACGATGAAGCCGGCGACCGCGCCTGTGACGTTGAAGGTGAATCCGGCAAAGACACCGCAGGAAGCTGCGAAGGTGTATCCCGGCAATTACTGGCTCTCGCTGCTCGAGCCGCCGTCGGCCAATGAGTTCCCCGGCACCGGACCTCAGGGCAACGGCCTTGGTCCGAACATGCAGTCGCAGAACCATTGGATCAACTCGCTCAAGTCCGACTGCAACTTCTGTCATCAGCTTGGCAATCAGCTCACGCGCAGCGTCGATCACATCTTCAAGGCGAAGCCTGAGCTGAAGACGCACGCCGAAGCGTGGGAGTGGCGTCTCGGCACGGGCGTGCGCGGCACGTCGATGTACGGCGTGCTGAACAACCAGGGACAGACACGCTCGCTGAAGGCCTACGCCGACTGGACCGAGCGCATCGCGAAGGGCGAGGTGCCGCCGGCGCCTTCACGTCCGACCGGCGTCGAGCGCAACCTCGTGCTGACGCTGTGGGACGTGGGCGACGATCACTCGTTCATGCACGATCTCGTGTCGACCGACAAGAACCGCCCGACAGTGAATCCGTACGGGCCGGTCTACGCCGTGTCGGCCGGACACGGTTCACTCGTGGTTCTCAATCAGAGAACGAATTCGACCGAGGAGCTCGAGATTCCGACGCGGTCTCCGCGTGCGCAGGTCCCGTCGCGCTTCCCGGCGCCGAATCGTCCGTCGCTGTGGTGGGGCAACGAGCATCTCTGGGCGAACCCGCCGTACAACCCGGCTGACCCGCACAACCCGATGCTCGATAGCAAAGGCCGCGTGTGGATGACATCGAAGATCCGGCCGAACGCCGATCCGGCGTGGTGCAGCGATCCCGCGAACAAGTTCGCGGCCTGGTTCCCGCTTCGCAACAGCGGACGGCAGGCATCCTTCTACGATCCGAAGACGCGGCAGTTCGTCCTGATCGACACCTGCTACGCGACGCATCACCTGCAGTTCGACAACGACGCGAACGAGACGGTGTACTTCAACGAGCTGTCGGGCCCGATCGTCGGCTGGATCGATTCGAAGGTCTACGACGAGACGAAGGACGAACAGAAGGCCGTCGGCTGGTGCGGTCAGGTCGTCGACACGAACGGCGATGGCAAAATCACGGCTCCGCCGTGGAACCAGGTCACGGGACGCGGCGAATCGCTTCTCTACGCGGGCGACACAACGGGCGGTAGTGGACTCGGCGCGCGCGCCGGCGGCTCTGGTGCGGCAACCGGTGCGGGCGGTGGACCCGATCCCAAGCTCGATACGCTCGTCAGCTTCAGTCTCTACGGCGTGGTTCCGAGTCCAGTCGATGACTCCGTCTGGGGTGTCGCCGAGCGCTTCCCCGGTTATCTCGTGCGCGTCGACCGCGGCAAGAATCCGCCGCAGTCGTGCATGACGGAAGTCTACAAGGTGCCCGAGCCCGGCTTCGATCCGCGCGGCGTGGACGTCGACAGCAATGGCGTCGTCTGGACCGCGCTCGCAGCGAGCAGCCACCTCGCGAGCTTCGATCGCCGCAAGTGCAAGGCGATCACCGGGCCGCGCAAGGTCGACGGCAGCGAGTGCGCGGAAGGCTGGACGCTCTATCAGACGACCGGCCCGAAGT
>Ga0157380_10001627_pt1 | contig 14809 bp, 13 predicted proteins | sample S35metaG_FD_119757 | JGI IMG/M metagenome (GOLD analysis project Ga0157380, IMG submission 119757) | Switchgrass rhizosphere microbial communities from Kellogg Biological Station, Michigan, USA - S3-5 metaG | ecosystem: Host-associated > Plants > Roots > Rhizosphere > Soil | place: USA... | reverse complement strand
TAGCGACGGGATCGAAGACTCAACTAGACTAAAAAAATACGTTTTCACTGCGTTGAGTACATGTATCCCGTCGCTACCGCTCCGGGTACTGTAGTGTAATAAGACCTCCGTCCCTCCTCAATCCTTTCCACAGCGCACCATTCAGTTTACAATCCTTACCTACTCCTCACTGGCTCGAAACGTTCGAGCAATCTATTTCTCATTTTGGAGGTTCCCCCATGTCTTCGCCGTGTCGGATTCTTTGTATCGATGATCATCGAGATTCTGCCGAGATGCTGCAGATGCTGCTGAGAGACGAAAGTCACGCAGTAGTTGTCGCAAACAGCATTAGTGAGGCTCTGGAGTTAGTGAAGCGTGAGGAATTCGATCTCTATGTTCTCGATCGGCGCCTTCCCGACGGTACCGGTATCGAACTATGTCTTCGCCTGGCTGAGGTCACTCCCAACGTTCCTTGTATCTTCTACACCGGTGACGCATATGAGGTTCACCGCGAACAAGCGTTGGCTGCGGGCGCCGAACATTACATTTCCAAACCCAACATTGAAACTTTGATCGCGACCGTCACCAAGGTGCTCGCCGATCGCGAATGCACTACCGCCTGATTAAGAGAGTGCCGGCCGTTATTAGTCCCTCAAGTGATAGATTACAGCTCAAGCCAAATAATCTCAGGGTTAGGAAGGGAGGCTTGCTCCCGCTCAACTCTCATCAGATTGAACTTTAAAGGAATCTCGTCACTTGAATCTAGCGGCAGTTGAGCGGGAGCAAGCATCCCTTCCTAACTGGAGCTGTTCAAACTTGAGTGATCACTGCTACGGAACGATCCACCGGCTAACAGCTTCGATCTTTCCGTCTGCTATTCTGATGATGTAACAGCCCTTCGAAGCAAAGCGTTGGCCCGGACCGAGGCTAAGCCGTGGAAATACACCCGGATTTGAGGTCAACGCGGTCTCGAGCTCGACATTCTCAATGAAATAATCTCGCGAGAAGTTCCCCGCCAAATTCGTTATTGCGTGATCGACGACTCTCAGCATGAAATAGGTATTGAGTTGTACTCGCTCGTCAGTTTTCTCGATGCCTCTTGAACGAAACCATGCTCGAGCTCTGAAAGCGTCAGGCGCGGGAGACTGAGGCAAGCTGAAAGGGAAAGTAAGAAATGTCTTCTCGCGCAAAGCTGACGGAAACGTCGTTAGATCCGGATTCACTAAACTGGCGGATAAGTAGATCTGCTCGACGCCTGCGAGCGAAACTGGCTCCAGTGTTTTGATTTCGTCATCTCCCAGCCAAATGACGAGGGTTGACGGTTGTTCCCGGGCAATCAACTCTTTCCAAAATGCAGGCGAGACTTTCTCGCCATCTCGCAGCGCGCGCTCCCGCAGCTGAATCCGGTTTCCCACCGTAAGGCCGGAGGAGCGACCCAGCGACTTTGTAAGCATGTGTCCACGATCGTTGTGACGATAGACTTCCAGAATTCGCGATCCGGATTCCTTCCGAACTTCGACAAGGTACAATGCGAGCGCCGCGGCCTCGGTCGCAAGTCCACCAGTGAAGTAGATCGAATAAGTGCCGGCGGTCGAGACTGGCAGAGCCGTGTTGGGAAAGAGGCAAGGCACTCCGGTCCGCTCGCAGAAGTTGTGCACCGGCTCCCAGTTTTCAACGCCAACGCCGCCAAGCAAAGCAAACACCGGTTGCTTTTGATAATACTCGCTGAGTTGCTGCGGCCAGGTTGCAGGTGATCCTCTTAACTCCCAGACATCCAAAGTCCATTCGCGCAGGCCGCTGTACGACGTCGCGTCGTAAAAGGCGGCATGACCCGGCCGTTGGAGCAGACCTTTAGTTTCGGCATTCCTCCATCGGAAAAATGCATTCATCACATCCAGTACTCCGCGGCGTTGTTCGGCTTTGGCGCCTGCGGTGATGACAGTCGCGAAATGTATGACTGAGCTCGAGACTGCAGGATCCGGATTCGTTCCAATGGAGTTGAGATAAGCGATTAGGTGCCGCGTGTCTTCGCGGGTCAAGTCGTAGCGCGGCATAGCAGGATCGAGCTGACGGCCCAAAGGGTCTCGTCCTTCTCTGAGCACGGTCGCAAAGGTCTCTTCGGTATATGCCGGCCGGCGAGTCGTGCTACGAAGCCGTGCCCGGATTGGGTCGGGCTGTATCTCCTGGAAGAGCCTCCTGAAAAGTTCATTGCGTTGCAATTCCCTGCCATCGAACAGGAACGAGCCCATCACTGGTGGAACGAGCGCGGCTCCCTCGCTGGAGCCAAAGCCGCTGCGGCGATGACAAGTCGCACAGCTAATTTGCTTCCCTTCTACCCTGACGTCGCCTTGCAATGTTGCGTGTAGTGGTTCACCGGACCCTAAGACACCTTCGCGATAAATCTTCTTGCCGATTTCAGGGTTTGGCTTCAACGAAGCAGTTTGGGCTTGGGAAGTAAGCGCGAGGCTGATCAGAATGCCGCCGATCACTAGTGCTGGATTCATGCGGGTGTGCATGATGTTAAGAAGCTAGTTGGCCGAAGCTCTGCGGCTTTGCCGCAGCACAGTGTCGTGAGGCTCTGCCTCACCGTTCAAAGCTCGTCATGATTTTGAGGCTGCGCCTCTGATTTGCGAGGCTCAGCCTCGCTGGACCTTAGAAACCCGCGCCGGAAAGGCAAAGCCTTTCCGCACTGTGCGGCGGCAAAGCCGCATTAAGAGCTTCAACCCGCAAATGAATGGCTAACGCGCTTCCGTCAACCTTTTGTATTCCTCGACGAGTTGGGCTGTGCTCATAAACCCTTCAAGTCGGACCCACGACGCGCCATTCGTTGCTCGCAAAAACGTAACCGGCTCGTGACGCATCTTATCGCCACGATAAACATCGAAAGCTTTTTGAACAGCAGTGATGTCATCAATGCTGCCGGTTAGAAAACTCCACCGCGATCCTGCGTTGAACGTTTTTGCGTAGTTGCGCAAACGCTCGGGTGTGTCGTGCTCCGGATCTATCGACACGGAAATCATCCGGGTACTTTTCAGGTCGTCGCCCAGCTTGTTTTGAGTTCCCGAGAGGGTGGCAGTCATTAACGGACAAACAGTCGTGCAACTTGTGAACATAAACTGCAATATGACCGGCCCTTCGTGATTCAAAACGGATCTTAGTTTTACCTGGCCGTCATCCATTCCGACGAGCGTGACATCCGGCGGTTCATAGGCAGCAGTCGTGCGAGTGTAGCGAACTGGCGCGGGCGCAGGTGTTGCAGTGTGGGTGTGATGAGGTGTTTGAGCAGCTAAGACTCTCTCTGAACCTGCGATACAAGCCAAGAATGCCAGCACAACCAGCAGTGCCTTTGTGATTAATCTCATTTCTTTTGTCGGTCAACTCCTCGCCTCGCAGAGGCGAAATGTCTATAGAACCATCCGCACAACAATTTCTAGCCAAGCTCCGTAGGAGCGAAATCATCGCGCTCCTAAAAGGAACGCAGGATCCGGGTCGGGCGCCGCTGCTATAAACATCTCGCTCCTCCGGAGCTTCACCAACAATCTATACGCCTTTCCACAACTTCTCGGACTTCCATTTCAGTGGACCGAAAATATGGCGACGTCATGGTGCAGCGGATCGAATTGATAGAATCTCAAGCGTCGCGATGGTTCGTAGTTGTAGGTGATTTGAATTTTCCTTACTGAAGCCTTGTACGGCTCCTTATTTGCCGCTGGAACGACGACCATCAGATCTCCCTCGTGGTTGTTCGGAGTCGGCGGAGTGTTCGGAATGTTGGCCCACCAGTGCGCGCGCCCAAAAGTAAACCAACAACCTGAGCCACCTACCTTCACGGATGACTTGAATTGGTTCTCCCAACCGCGGCCTCCGCCAAAGTCTACATTCATGTAACCGTGATCAAAATTGTCACCGTTGTAAATCGTTACCTTGAGCGTCGTGCCGCGCAGCTTCCAGCGCGTGAAGTCGACCCGAATGGCGTCATCGATGTCATTGGTGCGGTCTGAAAACTCGGCGTAAATGGTGTTGTTGACATACAACAGCGTCAGGTCCGATTCCTTATCGACTTCCACCTTGTACTTACCGGCGCACGGGAGTCTGGTGCGATCGTTCCAATCGTAGAAAGACTGCTGGGCCTCTTTGACTTTGGCAATTACTAGTGGGTAATTTGCTTGACGAGCAGCCTGACGAGCTTCACGCAACGCCAGCCACATCTGCTTTTCGGGAGCGAAGTCTCCAATCATGCCGATGGCGCGCAGTTTGAGCGCTTCACTCCCTCTTGTAGAACACTTCGGGTTTTCGGGCGGGCAAAACACTGATTGTTCCCACTGCGGCAAAGTCATTGGCTTGCCGCCATTGACACTGATTTTCTTCAGCGCGTTATCCGTCACTTGAATTCGCGGGGGGTGCATTCGCCAACCCCATGTATAAGTCATGTTGAGGTACTTAGCCGGGGCCTGCTTGATCTTCAAGACAGTGCGCGTGCCGTTTTCCATCGGAAAGAAAGTCTGATCCATGCCGATGTGCGGCACCGGCCCGGCCTCGGTCGGATCGACATAAATCACAAACGGCGAAAAGTCATCCTCGCCACGACTAAGCACATCGAGTGTGTAGGTAACCGTCCAGGGCACGTTCAGGACCGCGCCAGGGTTAATAAAAGCTGTGTCTGATTCGATGTGACTGTCGAACCAGATCTGATGAATGTTGACGTTGCCGCCGATGACATTCTTGCCACTGTCGTCGTAAATCGGAGTGACGAGTTTGATCTTGTCCGGTCCGATGTAATGCAGCACCGGAAAACCGCTATAAGAACGTTCAGGAACAGGATTGCCTTCGAGGATATCGATGCCCATCTGAAGCGCTTTGTAAATCGGCTCTTCCTGCGGCGAGCCTCGCTTAGCCTGCGCCGAAAGACCGATTACGCGTTCAAAGATGGTGCGCAGATCATCCGTGGGAGAAATGTCGTTGATCTGGCTGACTAACGGATCGCCGTCGTGCAGGTTGTAAGGAATGTTCGGAGTTGAGGGCAGGGTATTCGCCATTTCATTACCCTGACTGTCGAACATGTTGGTGTAGATGGTCGGCAGAAAGTTTGTGCCCGGCGGCAAAGTGAATGGATCAACTGCCGGTTGCGGGAAAAGACTTTCGCCGGTCTTGATAATGAAAGTATCGCCATTCCTGGTCACAATCGAAGGGGTCAGCAAAGGCTGCGGGTATGGATGGCAGTCGGGTGATTTGGTGGGCGTGCCTGGATATGGACAGGGCGGTGGCGACTGAGCAAACGACAGCGAGTGCGGTGACAACGTCAGCGTGAGCAACAACGCTTTTGTGAGACGGCTGCGAGCCTTCATCTTAGACCTCCTTGCTGCAGTGTAGGGGCGGATACACAGGTCCGGCCCTACATTGCTAGCTTCGCCGGTGCGCCTGGCATTGGCCCGCGTCGCTTAAATACATTTGACGTAGGCGCCGGTCGTGACTGGACCCACGACAGCCGCTTTACGATCCATTCTGGATCTGACTTGGCTGGCACTGAGCCCCAAAGTCCCACCGCTTCATTACCGTATCGCACCAATCCCATTGAACAATCGCGCACTGGCGTCGCACTGTGCTGATGCGTGGCGGCGTGCGCGAATAGTCTGTCTCGCAAAAGCTGCATGTCGTCCGGCTTGGCCGTTAGAAAACTCCACCCGGACCTGACACCGTGTTGCCCAGCGAACGCTCGCAACACGCGCGGCGTGTCGTATTCGGGATCGACGGTGAGCGAGTACATAAAAACATCGCGACCCAAACGCTCACCGAGTAGACCCTGTACTCGAATTAGATTCTCTGTGACTGGATATTGCTCTTCATTGCGAACCGACATGCAGTTGACGAGTACTGTCTTTCCCCGTAACAGGTCATGGTAGAAGAGCGCTTTCTTTCCCTCATGAGATTGCACTACCACATTGGGAAAATAATTGGCGTAAGCTCCTCCATCGGGGCGTACACATTCGCAGTCCGTTTCAGGTCCAATTGCATGCGCACCGTGTGATGGTTCCTGAGCAGCAAGGTCAAGCGCGACGGCAGGCAATGTGACGGCGCCCGCTGCAAGTTGAGTCAGGATTTTTCTTCTGTCAGTCATGTTGGTTTTCCTCTGCTTCCCAATTGGCCTTAAGTCAACGCCCCGGAACAGGCGTACAGAGTTCAAACTTCAGTTTGCACGGTGGCGAACCCACAAACTAAAGTTTGAACTCTATACGCCTGTTGCATCCGTTGAATCACTCGTTAATCACTCCTCGGGCGAAACAATGCTGGGCGGACGAATCTCTATCGAGGGTGGCCTGTCGCCTGCTTGTCTCGGCCCGGTAAATCCTTTGCCGGGTTCGACGATGTCCCAGCGAATCATCATCGAGTGATCTTCATGCACCACGTTGTGACAATGCATGACGTGCTTGCCAAGAAAGTCTTTCCAGCGCATGAACACCTTCATCTCATCACCAGGCAGAATCGTGGCGACGTCACGCCTTGGGCCACCCATGAAGACTTTGAATGGCTGCTCGTCCACGCCAAAGGCAGGCTTGAGCGACTTGTTCTCGTCCTGCACAGCGGTGTATGGGTAAGGCTTGCCGTTGATCTCGAGAATCAGAAACTCGCTGAAGTGGCTGTGAATCGGATGTGCCCAGTCATTGCCCGCATTGCGAAAAGTCCAAATCTCGGCGCTGCCCTGCTCGATGCCGGCGTCGATACGGTTCGGGTCAAAAACGCGCCCGTTGACGGTCCACAAACCTCCGTCGTAGTCGAATTCCCACGTGCGCTGAAACTTCACTTCGCTGAGGTCGATATTTGGTAGAGGCCGGAAGAAATCCGGGATCCTGCTGTTGTCAACACCAGTCGCGGGAACCACGTCAAAGCGGAGAATGCCATCTCCAGGATCGAGCAATCGACCAGTTGGACCTTTGCCGTTGGTCTGCTCCAGGCGATTGATCAGAACCACCGAATCGCCCACCTTGTAGTCTGTGAAATCGATGATGACGTCAACGCGTTGCGCGACGCTCAGGTAAATGCTCTCGGCCTTAACTGGTTCCGGTTGAAAGTTACCATCGCCAGTGACAATCGTGAACAGCTTTCCCGAACTCAAGAAGAGTTGGTAGAAACGCGAAGGACCACCATTCAGAATGCGGATGCGGTACTTGCGACGCTCCACTTTGAAGTGAGGACGAATTCTTCGATTGATCGTCACCTGGTCGCCCAGCCAGCCATCCGTAACGAACGGATTGAAGGCTACCTGCGCGGTGCCATCCGCTTGTTTCTCAAAGAGGACGTCGTGAATCAAAAGCGGCACATCATATTTGCCACTCGGCAGACGCCATGCCGCCGGGTTCGGATCGTTTTCATTGCCTGAGTCGTTCTCGTCGAAAAGAAGGTAAAAACCTGCGAGACCGGCGTAAACATTAGCGGCGGTGAAGTCGAGCCGGTGATCGTGATACCAGAGCGTCGTCAGCTTCTCTCTCGGGTCGAAGCCTGAGGGAAAGTTGCCGTACTGATGATCCCAAAATTCACCAGGATCGATCCAATCCTGTGGGTTGCCGTCCGACTCAGAAGCTGTGTGCCCGTTGTGCAGATGGCTCGTCGTTGATGGCAGTGCCCACGTAACTTTGCTTTGTCCAACGGGTGGCAATGTGTTATACCGCCGCACCAGCACCGGCTCGCCGTAACGCGCGTGGTAGGTTGGACCAGGCGTCGAGCCATCAAAGCCCCACGACCAACTGCCTTTGTCATAAGGTGGATGCGGGTGATACTGCCATTGCAGTTCCACCTCGCGGATCTCGTAAAACTTTTTGGGAAGAAACTCGTGGTAACGCTGGTGCGCGCGCGGATCCGGTGGCGGGTCGAGCTTGGGCAGCGGGGCCTTAAGCGGCATGACGAAGAGTTCTGCGGCGAAAGGCTCGGCACGCGGGCTCGGACGCGAGAGCTGGTCGGGAAAGCCATCGGGCGGGCAAAGATACTTGAGCAGCTCGGCGCCTTTCTCTCGCTGTTGGGCGGCGGCATTTTGAGTCCCGAGAATGCCGGCGCTGGTAGCTGCTAGCCCGAACTTGAGGACGTCTCTTCTCTTCATGAAAGTCTCCTATTGCTTTCAGAAAATTGAAACGGCTGATGACGCGTGCTGACTTCGGAGCAAGCACGAGGCACCTGTTGATGAACGATGGGTTCTAAGTAACGCTGAAGTTAATACTTGTTGACGTGTAAGCCGCTGTTGGTTGCTTTAAGACTCCGTCACTCGAATTGAGTAATTCGGGGTCCGGAGAAAATTCCCGCGTGACGATTCGGTTCTACTGTGTATGAACAGCGGGAGACTACTCAAATCGCAAATAGGACGCAAGGAATTTTGGGATAGCTCGTCCGACACGCTTCAGCTTAGAGATGAGGTCTTCAGAGTTATCGACAAACTGAAGTTTGTCGGACATTGCTTGTGATCAATTTTCATCACTCGCTTGACACGATTGTTTTGCAACGTAATAATTCTCGCACGCAATGGGCCGATAGCTCAGTTGGTAGAGCAGCTGACTCTTAATCAGCGGGTCGCAGGTTCGAGCCCTGCTCGGCTCACCATTATTTTTAATGACTTACGGCAGGTCGAAAGGGCCCGCCGTTTTTCTTTTGTAACTCTCTCTAACGAAATGCCGACGATGGCGCCTGATCCCCTGAACCGCTCCTGCTTTCCACAGAACCGACCTTGGTCATGCCTTTGAAGTGCCAGCAGTCTACGCTCCACACAGGCACGATGCCTTCGCGATCGACGCCGGTGGTGCACCACACTAGCGAATCGCGATAGTCCTCAGGAGTCTTCAGGACTTTGCCGCCGGCGCCATAGAGTTTGAATTTCTTCAAGCGGTCGTTGTAGAGGTTCAGCTTATCTCCCGTGAGAACTTTTCTGAATGGTTCATAGGTTGCTTCTTCGGCCGCAGTCAGGTCGCCGAAAACTTTCTGGCCCGCGTCGCGCACACCAACACACATCTCCCGTGCTTCAGTGATCGTCATTTTTCCTTTATGGGTTTCGACCACCGTGGACGCAGCCAGCCCTTTCGCCAATGCTTCGTCTATTTTATCGATACATGTTTTGCCGTCCTCGAGCGCCTTCTTTCCATCCTCTTTTGGATAGAAGGTATCTTCGGCCTTCCAGCCTATCCAATCGGAAGCCGCGGTAATGGCATCGTCGAGATCCTTTGGAACCTGCTGCGCCATTGCCGTGGTCGTACCCGCTATGCTGAGCAATGCTGCGATTGCGATCTTTCGGAACATGTTTCTTCCTCCTTTTAGCTGTACGGCTTCTGCCTCGCAGTGACTTTTCTCGAGTACGGAACTTGCCGGGCGGCGTTTGTCAGGGTCATTCAGTGGCGAAACCACAGCACTAGAGCGATTGCCGCACCAAACGGCAAGAGCCACAAAATGATGAAAAAATATCCAAGCAAATCGATGCAGAGACTCGCAATGCATCCGGTCTCGTCTCCGGATGTCCATGAGATCGATTTGCTCGTGCCACGCCATTCGATGGTGGTGCCAAATAACGAGCCGACGCCGCGGCGCAGCAGTGGATCAACCAGCGTTGCATACGGAATGGTCCATACTACCAATGCCAAAACTGCGGAAACAATTGCCGGATATTGCCTGGTGCCGATCGAGCCTCGGCTCAAAAAGAACAGCACCGGAATCATCACGGCAATAGTCAGAACAAAACCTGAGATGCCGAAGATGGCACGTGTTTTCATCAGCTCAGTCTCCCGAGATTCGCCCGCCGCGGAATGTAAGCAGAAGCGAAAACACTCGACACCTCTTCCGATTAACCGTTGGTGACGAAGCTGATTATTTCGCAGGCCATCTCGTGCCGTCCTTGAAAACTACTTCCTTCAGCGTGCACTCGGCTTTTACTGCCGCGGGATCCAGAGCAGTCTGATCTTCATAACGCTCACGAGCAGCAGGGCAGCTCCTAACAGAGTCACTCGCATGATTCTCCTCCCCTGACATTCCATCTGTACTCGGGATCATTTATGGAACGACAAGCCCAGTGAGTGGATTGCCGAAAAAAGCGTCGGTTTTGTAGGCATTGCGATCCCACTGCCCGTCCTGATCGCCAACGATCTGCGCCGGCACGATGACCCGCAGCGTGCCCATGTTGTTCTGCTTGCCGATTCCGGTATCGACGATCTTGTAATCGGCACCCATGGAGAATTTTGCTGTCCGCGCGAGTTTCCCGTTCTGCAGCACCTTGATCTCGTATTCACCTGGATTCTTATACATTTCATAGAAGTAACCCGGAGCCATAACCGTCGGCTCCTTGTCCCACAGCATGGCCTTCGAGAAGCTGAATACGCTGCGGCAATAAGCGTTAGGCGAATCCTGGTTCGACTCAGGAACATTCAGAACCTCGCAGACCGCGCTTTCGGGCACAGCTTCCGCAACCATCTGGCCCTTGAAGTACAGATAAGCTGCATATTTGCTGTAGATCACTCCCTTGTTGGTGCCTCTAAACCAGAAGGCCGCCATCAAGTGCGACCGACTCAAGTCCGGAACTGTGCTGGTAACTGCCGATGGCAGGCGGGAATACTCCCAATTGTAAACCCACTCGTCGTAAACATAGGCGATCGGCAGATTCCAATCGTAGTTGGCGTAATAGACAGAGTTGTTCTTGAACTTGGGTAAGTCCACTACCCCTTCGTGAAACTTGTCGACCTTGAACTTTCCTGAAAGGAGAGTTGCGCTCTTGCCTTCCAGTTCGTTCCTGAGATTGATTTTCAAATCTACTGGCCCGGTATAAGTTACCGCCTGGTCGTCAGGCGGGTTTTGGCCGCAATCTCTAATTCCTACCCAGCCAGGACCGGCCTCTTCTACCTGACAGTCGAACTTCCACGATTTACTCGGCAAACTGTACTCGACCGAAAGCGCGCCGCCCGGGCTGAATGGACCATTGACTCGAAAATTGATAACCGGCGTCCAGCTCCATGTCTCGGGATCACCCTTATACCCCTTATGAACTTGCAGTCTGATTTGAACCGAAGGCTTGTTGATTGTTTGAGCCAGGACTAAACCACTTGTGAAACTGTGCGACCACGCAGGGCTGGTCAGGACCAGAAGGACCGCCGCCGCAATTGAAGTCATTCGGAATTTCATAATGCACCTCCTCGAGTGCCGGCCGTGTGCCGGCAGTTTGTCATTGAAGAAACGTCGCGCACGCTATGACTCATCAGTCTCTATGGCAGATTTACGAGATAGCCAGAAATGACAACGCGCGTGCCGTTGGGGCCTCCGGACGCAGTGACGGTGGTTCCCGGATCAGCGTAGACGCGCACGAGTTGGCTGGGTTCGAAAAACTGATAAGTCATACCACTGTTCTGCGTCACCACGCTCAAGCTCGGAGCGACATTTGTTGCCTGCATTTGAAACATTTCAATCACCAGGCGCTGAGCTGCCGGCACGGACGTTAAGGTGCAGGGAAAGCCATTGTTATTGGCAATAGTGCAGGTGGCGACAAATGGTTGGCGGGCCGGGTTGTCCACGTCGCGCACGGGCACGGGTGCAGCGGGATCGATCTTTACCGTGTTATTGACCGCGTCGAACTTCACTGTATTGTTCCCGGCGTCGAGACCAACGATGGGCGTTCCGTTAATGCTCACATTCCAGGTCCCGCTCTGTTGAGCGTTAACTGTTGGCGTATTCACCACGTTTACATTCTGCGTTTGAGTACTGGGCGCATTGCCCATTCCGCTTGAACCGTAGCCTGTGTGAGGCATCACCACTGTGACGACGGTCATCAGAGACACCAGGCCAATCAAAGCAATCAGCGACTTTTTGAACTTGTACACGACCGTTTCCTCCTCTGAAGCGTGGTTTTCTGGTTAGGTACGACGGAAAGAGCGGAGCTTATTACCAGCAGCATGAGATATTTTCTTTGGAAAGATCCCACCTGCAATCGGCCCTCCTGAAATAGCATTGCCTTTGGCTGTATTTCCGCCGTAACATCTCGACCTCCAGCTTACTGCTCGTGAGGGTTTACGTCCGACGTGATGGCTATCTCGGCCAGTAGATATTTCCCAAGCCAGATCATTGGAGGCAGACCCATGTCCCACGTAACTCGCCTTCGCTGTTTACTTATTTATCCAGGTTTGGTTCTGGCGATCTTCTTCGCCTCAGACGGCACATCTTTGAGCCAGGAGCAATCGCCAGACGAAGTCTCGTTACGGGCGGCGGTAAGTCAGTATTTCGAGTGTTTTGGTAAAAGGGATGTGGATGACTTGCTGAGGTATTGGAAACCCGGGGTAGCTGGCCTTGAAGTTCGCAGGAAAGAGCTGCAACAAAAGTTTGCCGCAAACGATCGTGTCGAAGTCAGGGATCTGCTGATTCGCAAACTCACCATTGAAGGCGATAGATCTAATCTGCAGGTGGCCGTGGAGATCGCAGCAAGCAACATCAAGACGGGTCAGCCTTCGGCAGCCTTCGGAAAAATGAATCGAGCGATGCAGTGGGTGAAGGAGGCGGGACTCTGGAAGATTGCACACGAGGTGCCCGCTGAAGAGGAGCTTGCCTCCGCGCTCGTAGCCGCGAAGACAAATGAGGAGCGTGAGTCGCTGCTCTCACAAAACCAGGACCTGGTGAATCCCCAGTTGATCAACGCCCTGAAGCAGATCGGAGATCACGCCTCAGACTATCGGGAAGAGTTGAGGATTTACATCCTGGGTGAAAGTCTGGCGGAGAAAATTGGCGATAAGCGCCGCACCGCTGAAATGCTGAATAGCGTCGGGGCCATGCACCGAATGTTGGCTGACTACCCCAGCGCCATCGATGCGATTCAGAGGGGCTTGGCCATCAGCGAAGAAATCGGAGACCAGGCGGCCACAGCGCGCTCGTTACTGGGACTGGGAGTGTTGAGTTCCGCGTACGGCAGGTTCACGGCGGCGCTCGATTATTACCAAAAAAGTTTGTTGCTCTGTAATTCATTGGGCGACAAGAAAGGCATCTCGCTAGCGCTCAGCGGCATAGCCCAGGCCTCGGAGTTGCTGGGCGATTATGCCCAGGCACTCGACTCCTACAATAAGAGCCTGGCTCTTAGAAATGAATTGGGCGACAAGGCGAGCATTGCGTTGGGCCTCAATGCAATTGGCGTGGTCTATTGGAGACAGGGGAATTACTCCCAGGCATTGGAGTACTCGCGCAGATGCCTGGCGATGAGCGACGAGGCTAGTAGCAAACAAGGGTCTGCTCAAGCTCTGAGCACGATCGCCAGCGTCTATCGCGAGCAGGGCGACTACACTCAGGCGTTGGACTATTACCAGAAGAGCCTCGGTATCCGCGAGGGCCTGGGAGAGAAGAAGGGAATAGGAAACCAGCTAAACAACATCGGTATCGTCTATTACCTCGAGGGGAGATACGCCCTGGCGCTGGAGTACTTCGCAAAGGCTTTGTTGTTGCGTGAGGCAATCGGAGACAAGCTGGGCCTTGCTCAAACTCTCAACAGCATTGCTCACGTTCATCATGATAGCGGCGATTACGTGAAAGCCATCGAGGTTGCGGAGCGCGCTGCCTCGCTTGCGAGAGATATTGGCAATCGCGAAACGCTTTGGAACGCGCGGACGGTAGCGGGAAAGTCCTATAGGGCACTGAACAAGTACACACCGGCTCGGGAAGCGTTCGCCGAGGCCATCGCGACCATCGAGGCGTTAAGGTTTCAGGTCGCCGGTGGTGAAAAGGAACAGGAGCAATTCTTTGAGAATAAGGTCTCGCCGTACTATGCGATGGCCGAGTTGCTGGTGACGCAGAATAAAGCGAGTGAGGCCATCAACTATGTAGAGAGGGCCCGGGCTCGGGTGCTGCTTGATGTGCTGCGCAATGGCAAGACCAACCCTACGAAGGCAATGAACGCCGGCGAAGGCCGGCGCGAGCAGGAACTGAGGGATGAGTTGACCTCGCTCAACACCCAGGTAACGCGCGAGAAGTTACGCCCTGAGTCTGACCGGGCGCGCTTGTCTGATCTCGAAACACGATTGGAAAATGCCCGACTTGAGCATGAAAACTTTGAAACGGTGCTTTACTCCGCTCATCCTGAACTGAAAACACTGCGTGGTGAGACAGCGCCTTTACGAATCGAACAGGTAAGAGAGCTGTTGCCTGATGAAAAGATTGCGCTGCTTGAATATGCTGTGGCCGGCGATCGGGTCTACTTATTCGTGGTCACCAGGGACGCCGGAACTTCGGGCGTGGACTTGAAAGCTTACACACTGCCCGTCGAGCGCAAAGATCTTACAGCTCGTGTCGAGAAGTTCCGGCAACGATTAGCAAACCATGATCTGGAGTATGCGGACTCGGCAGCAGAACTCTATGATCTGCTGATCAAGCCCGCTGCCGAACAGTTGCGCGACAAAGCAGCACTCGTCATCGTCCCGGACGATGTCCTTTGGGATTTACCGTTCCAGGCCTTGACCCGATCGCCAGGTCATTACCTGATAAAAGACTACGCCGTTTCTTACGCGCCGTCGCTCACTGTCCTGCGCGAGATGATTGTCAGGCGAGGAAAACACCCCCGTAGCGGTCAGTCGGAACTGCTGGCAATCGGCAATCCTGCACTGGGCAAACAAACAATCGACCGTGCCCGCAGAGTCTCGTTGAATGAACAACTTGACCCTTTGCCTGAGGCGGAGCGTCAGGTTAAGACGTTGGCCCACCTGTACGGAGCAAGTCGAAGCAAGGTCTATATCGGAACAGAGGCGCGTGAAGATCGAGTCAAAGCGGAGGCGGGACGGTATCGCATCTTGCAACTGGCTACGCACGGAATACTGAATAACGGCAACCCGATGTATTCGCACGTCGT
>Ga0157380_10001626_pt1 | contig 14814 bp, 8 predicted proteins | sample S35metaG_FD_119757 | JGI IMG/M metagenome (GOLD analysis project Ga0157380, IMG submission 119757) | Switchgrass rhizosphere microbial communities from Kellogg Biological Station, Michigan, USA - S3-5 metaG | ecosystem: Host-associated > Plants > Roots > Rhizosphere > Soil | place: USA: Michigan... | reverse complement strand
CGGAATCGTTCTCCTAATTCACCAAAGAATAGATCGTAGTAAATGGGTATCTGCAAATAGTTAAGCCTGTACTCATTTCCATTCAATTCATATCCTTCTTGTGAATAAAGTAGATCCACTGTAAGTCCTGTTGCTTCATTGATACTGTAAGTAGTCGTAAGCCCTAAAGCTAGACCTGTGAGGGACTCTGAATTATCAACATTGCTTACGTTTGAAAAATTGACACCAATCCGGGGTCCGATTGAAGTTTGGTCACCTGGCTGTTGCGCATTTGCAGCTCCTACACTTAGTAGAAGCAAGCCGATAACGAATAATGCCATTTTAGTTTTCATGACTTTAGGTTTTTAATGAATTGAAATCAAATTGGTCTTAGTTAAAACAATGTGCAAAAAGGAATGGTTATTAAAAATTTTCTTCTGTTCTGAATATCAATGCTCTATAAACTTAAATTCCGTAGAAACCCTTAATGAATCAAATGGCCTATACGACTTTAAAAAAGCGACTTAATGGCTGAAACAAACTTCAGTATCATTAAGTAATTGCAATAAAAAAACCACCCCTGGTTTCCCAGGAGTGGTTTGTGTTCTTTTCTTATTTAGTGCTCTTAAATTTTGCTCAAACCATAAGCAAGGCCTAAACTTAACTGTAAGTTGCTATTTGCATTCTTGTCCCCTGCTGGTTCTTGTCTGATATCACTCAAACCAACTAATGCTCTCAAATCGGTGTTTAACCAAATCCGGCTACCTACTCTGTAGTTGAATCCCAAGCCACCTGCAAGAGCGAAATTGAACGTGTTATAAAAATCTTCAACCTCATTGCTGTTGACTTTTGCATTCAACAAAAACCCAGGAGATACTCCAGCATAGACTTTTGGTCTAAATTTTTCTCCAAGTTCACCGAAGAATAGGTCGAATAAAATTGGAATCTGGATATAATTGAGCCGGTGCTCACTTCCATTCACTTTGAATCCTTCACCGGAATACAACAAGTCGACTGTTAGACCTGTTGCTTCACTGATACTATATGTAGAAGTTAATCCTGCGACAAAACCAGTTAAGGACTCGGAATCATCCACATTGCTGACATTGGAAAAATTAACTCCAAACCTTGGCCCAATTGACGTTTGGTCACCTACTTGGGCATTTGCTGCACCTATTCCTACTAGGAAAAGGCTGATAGCAAAGAAAAATTGTTTGATATTCATGATGATATTTTTAAGTTGATATTAAATCGAATTGATTTGTCCTAGAACAAAGTGGAAAGGTATAAGTTTCGAATTGCATTCATTATCACTTTTAAATCAACGTTTTACATAATTCCCACATTCGTGTACACATCCTCAGATTACCCATATGTTATTCCATGTGCTCATCCATATGTGCGCCCATATGGTCATTGGCATGCTACCTTTGTCAAATGGATCATTCAAATAACAAGTATTTCATACCTAAACTGAATTTCTTGGAAATGAAATCTTTTTTATTGCGCTTCTGCTTAAATTTCAGGAAAGTTGTGGTTTCCTATAGTTATGCTATGATGACTCTTGGATTTGCTATAATGGTCCTGAGCATAGGTTGCAAAGAAGATTCCTCCCATCATCATCATAATGATTCAAATCAAAACGTCGTCCAGGGTACAACATCACCTGAAACCCTTGCAATGATCGATAGCGTCAAAAAAGCACAAGCTGCAGTCGACCCAATGAAAGTCACTGTCTTCATGTCCGCAGAACGCGCAAAAATTCTGAAGCAACGAGTGGACTCGAACACAGGTTTGAACAAACTCAATTTTATGGTGATGTATGGTTTCGAAGAACTTAAAGCAGGTAATTCGGCAATTGCCATACAAGTCTTCCAAGATGTAATAAAGATGGCTGAGCCAATGGAAATTCCAGGCAAACCACAAACGATGTTGGAAGTGAAAAAACTTTTGGCATTAGCAGCACTTAGATTAGGCGAGCAGGAAAACTGCATTCTTAATCATACTTCTGCTTCATGCATATTGCCTATTGCTGAAGCAGGACAACATCAGAAAACAGAAGGCTCAGCAATGGCGATGGAGACCTACTTGGAAGTATTGAAGCAGACTCCGGATGATCTTACATCCATATACTTGCTAAATGTTGCAGCCATGACACTTGGAAAATTTCCGGATGGAGTGCCTGCAAACTTTCGTTTACCAAAACAATACTATACGTCAAGTGTGGAGTTTCCACGATTTACTGACATCGCTTCGGACATGGGACTCGATCAACGAGGACTTGCCGGTGGAGTAATTGTAGAGGATTTTAATAATGATGGCCACTTGGATATCATGTCTTCATCATGGGGCTTCGGAGATCAGATCCGATATTTCAAAAACAATGGCGATGGTAGTTTTGAAGACATCGCGTTGCAATCCGGATTGAAAGGAGTTACTGGTGGCTTGAACATCAGGCAAACGGATTACAACAATGATGGGTTTGTTGATTTTCTGATCCTGCGTGGCGGATGGTTCAGAGATCAAGGGCGTATTCCTAATTCACTCATTAAAAACAATGGGGATGGAACATTCACAGATGTAACTGTACAAGCAGGGATTTATAGTAAACGACCAACGCAAAATGCAGTGTGGGCTGATTTTGATCTCGATGGCTGGCTTGATCTCTTTATCGGGAATGAATCTATTCCTGAAAATGGAAGTGCTTTTAATTTTCCTTCCGAACTCTACCACAACCAGGGTGATGGAACCTTTAAAGAAATATCTGCTTCTGCTGGTCTCCAAATCAACACATTTGTAAAAGGAAGTACAGGAGGTGACATTAATAATGATGGTTTACCGGATCTCTACATCAGTGTGCTCAATGGCAGCAACAAACTTTTCCAAAATGTATCTGACGAGCAAGGGATAAAATTTAAAGACATCTCTGCCACTGCAAACATTGGCGAACCATATGTTTCATTTCCAACCTGGATGTTTGATTACAACAATGACGGTTGGCTTGACATATTTGTCTCTGCCTACTCTGATGGCAGCGAGGACCTTCCTGGCAAACTTCTGAGAGCTTATGGAAAAAAGGATGATGCATTTCGTCCCAGACTATATCGTAATAATGGCAACAGCAACTTTACCGATGTAAGCATCCCAATGGGACTTACAGAACCTGTATTTACAATGGGCTCCAATTATGGTGACTTGGACAATGATGGTTATCCTGATTTTTACTTGGGCACTGGTGAGCCTAACCTAAAATCTATTGTTCCGAACAAAATGTATTGGAACCGTGAAGGAAAAAAATATGATGATATCACCTATGCAGGTGGTTTTGGAAATATTCAGAAAGGACATGGCGTAGGATTCGGCGATATGGATCGCGATGGTGATCAGGATTTTTATGTAAGGATGGGTGGAAGCTTTGAAGGAGATGTGTATCAGAATATTTTCTTTGAAAATCCAATGCCGCACGACAACAAATGGATTGTGCTGAAACTCGAAGGTGTTGAATCAAATCGTATGGCTATTGGTGCGCGAGTTGAAATTGAAATCACAGAGGGTGGTACGACACGAAAGATTTATGAAATGGTTTCACCTGGCTCCAGTTTCGGGGGCAATAGTTTACAACTAGAAGTTGGGCTAGGGAAAGCAGAAGCAATCAATAAAGTAAAAGTGTATTGGCCGAATAAGAAGAAAACGGTTGAAGAATTCACTGGCTTAATGCCGGGAAAGGCTTATCATCTGAAGGAAGGAGGAAAAGCGGTGGAATTGGAGTATACGGTTGTGCCTTTTAAGAAGGGAGGAACAAATCATCATCATTGATCTACCTTTCCCCTAAATCCCCTAAAGGGGACTTTCAGTTTTCCTTATTGAGGTAATTAAAACCGTCAAATGAATTAGCCTTTGTTGGAGTTTGCTCCAACAAAATGGATTGCAGGAGCAAACTCCTGCAATGGCAATCGTTTTTTTTATTAAAAAACATTGCGCCAAATCACTAAATCACCCATCACCACATCACTACATCACTCCATCACTCCATCACTCCATCACTAGCTTCATATGCTAACTTCCATTTGTTGAAGGCATCCCGCACTATTTCATCTATATTGCTTCTATTGGCTCCCTCCCAATAGTATTGACTGTTAGATTCAGATAAGTCGTCCTTTGCAAAAAATAATAAATAAAAATCATGAAGTCCTTCATCCATCCCTAACTCAATGCATAGATTGCATAGTTCTCGCAGTGTTTCAAGTACTTTCTTCTTACCATCCAGGGATTGATCAATTAAATAACAAACGTAGTTATTAATGATTTCACTTTTATTTGAGTAGTTAAGATTTAGTTCTCTTAACACCTGATTAGTCAAATCAGTCATTTCAAAATGATTAAAAGGTTCGCTTTCTCCAGCAAGTATTAATAAGTACTCAGTTTCAAACCCGGCTTCAATCATTTTCAATGCCCATTCAGTCCAGGTCTTGTCAAAATTTCTATTGAGGACTTTAAATGCTAATACCTGAGGTGTTGATTCAACCGGTTTAATCATTCTCCAAATATACAATTACCATCCTGCCACTCACTAAGGTGAATTACAGGAAGGATTTCCTTCCTACCTTTACACCATGCGTATTTCTCGTTTTTGCCCTTTCCAACTACTGCTTTGCGCAGCCCTAATCTTTTGTACTCTTTATTCCTGCAAAAAGGATACACCTGAAGCCGCTTCAATCGAACCGGTTGAGGCCACAATCAAGCTGGAAGAACTCCCCTCATCCACCACAGGAATTACATTCAATAACGAAATCAAGGAAGAAGGCAAAATCAACATCTTCACCTGGCACTTCCTATACAACGGCGCCGGTGTAGCCGCCGGGGACATCAACAATGATGGATTGCCTGATCTTTATTTTGCTGGAAACATGGTGCCTGATAGACTGTACCTGAACAAAGGCAATTTCAAGTTTGAAGACATCACGGCCAATTCAGGCATAAGCACGCAGATTTGGTCAAGTGGTGTAACAATGGCTGATGTCAATGCAGATGGGTTACTAGACATCTATGTGTGTAAAAATTCACCGACCGGTATTCCAGACAACAATCGGAACAAACTCTATATCAACCAGGGGAAAAATCTCTTCCGCGAACAAGCTGCTCAATATGGGATCGATGATACAGGATTCGGTGTTCAGTCTACTTTTTTTGATGCGGATCAGGATGGTGATTTGGACATGTACCTCGTCAATCAACCATTCGACGAATTCGCCAGCATGGTCAATCGTCCTGAGGTAGTTGCAGGATATCCGAAAACCGATCGCTTTTTCTTTTTTGAAAACGGAAAGTTCGTTGACCAGACTGCAGCATTAGGTTTGCAGAATGCACGTTATGGCCTCAATGTTTCGATCGCCGATTTTGACATGAATGGTTGGACAGATCTTTATATCTCCAATGACTATCATCACGCGGATCATCTCTACATGAACGAACAGGGAAAATTTACGGATGCTCTTCATACACGAACTGGGCACCTGTCCTTTTATTCTATGGGAACTGATGTTGGAGATGTCAATATGGATGGATGGCCGGATATTTTCACGCTTGACATGGCCTTCGAAGAACATGTCAAATCCAAAACGAATATGGGTTCAATGGATCCAAATCGTTTTTGGGGATTGGTAGCTGACGGACAACATTATCAGTACATGCAAAATGGGTTGCAGGTCAATATGGGGAATGGCTATTTTTCCGAACAAGCGCAATTGGCCGGTATTTCAAAATCGGATTGGAGTTATTCTACTTTATTTGCCGATCTCGACCTTGATGCAGACCAAGACATCTTGATCACCAATGGCATACTCCGTGATTTGCAGAACAATGATTTTAATGCGGCTGTAAAAGAGCGCTATAAGATGATGGTTGGCCCGGACAATTACCTGGATGTATTGAAAATCCTGCCTTCTAACCCGGTACCGAATATCATTTTCAGCAATGATGGCAATATGCAGTTTACCAAACTGGGACCTGAAGCTGGTTTCGCTACACCAAGCTTTTCTCATGGCATGGCCTATACTGACCTGGATGGTGACGGCAAACTTGATGTAGTCATCAATAACATGAATGCACCTGCATCAATATATAAAAATGTAAGCCCAACGAATGGTCATTACTTGCAGGTTAAACTCAAAGGACCTGGTCAGAATCTAAATGGCCTTGGCTGTTCTGTGATGGTGTATGCAGGAGGCAAAAAACAAATTCACACGATGCAAACCAGCCGCGGCTATTTTTCATCGGTCGAGCCTTTGTTGCATTTTGGGATTGGTGGAGCAACACGCATAGATTCCTTAAAAGTGTATTGGGATCATCAAACGATGTCTGTGTTGAAGAATGTGGATGCAGATGAGTTGCTCACCATCGATTATGAAAAGGCTAAAAAAGTAACATTCACTCCTGACCCGGTTGCAGGTATCACACTTACAGAAGTTGATATACCATCCTTGATTCGCAAAGAAAAGGAGTTTAATGATTATGCAGACCAGGTGTTGCTTCCTTATAAACTTTCACAAAACGGACCGCATCTATCCACAGGTGATCTCAATGGCGATGGTCGCCAAGATTATTGCATTGGAGGTTCTGCCGGGTATCCCGGTGTTGTGGTTTTTCAAAATGCAAATGGACAGTTTGAAAAATCAATCCAACCTGCACTTGAAGCAGACAGCAATGCTGAAGATCAGGAATCGGTGATAACAGATGTGGATGCTGATGGTGATTCAGATCTCATAGTCGTTAGCGGTAGCAATGAATTCAAAGACAACAACCCATTGTTGAAAGTCCGTCTTTATCTGAATGATGGCAAAGGAGCTTTGCAAAAAGCTGGCTCAAAATCATTGCCGGATATTCTAGTGAATGGACAATGTATCGAAGCCTTTGATGCGGATGGAGATAAAGACATAGACCTTTTTATTGGAGGCCGTTTAGTTGGTGGAAAATATGCCATCCCTGCTGCATCTAAGTTGCTGATCAATCAGAACGGAATATTTAAAGATCTGACGAATACACAAGCTCCCTCTTTCGAAAAACTTGGGATGGTCACGGATGCTGTTGTGGATGATATCGATAAGGATGGTGATTCTGATCTTCTTGTAGTCGGTGAATGGATGAAACCAACAATGCTTGTAAACGACGGAAAAGGAAAATTTACCATGCAAGAAATAGAGTCAGCAGGTTCCGGTTTGTGGTGGACGATTGAAAAAGGAGATTTTGATAAGGACGGTGATTCCGATTTTGTTCTTGGCAACCTTGGATGGAATAATAAGTTTGGAGGTTCAAGAGGTACGAAGCTAGAAGTGTATTCCAATGACATCGATCAGAATGGTGATTTTGATGTAGTTCTTGCTACAACAAAAAAAGATCAGTTGCTTCCTGTCAGAGGGAGGGAATGTTCCTCAGAGGAAGTCCCTTATATCCTTGAGAAATTTCCAACCTATGAAAGTTATGCGAATGCTAAGCTGACAGAAATATATTCACAAGATGCACTTGAGAAGAGCGTGCACCGAAAACTCTCCACGATGTCGAGCGTGTATCTGCAGAATAATGGTGACGGGACATTTACTTCAACAGATCTTCCGATGTTGTGCCAGGCAGGTCCAGTCAAGGCTTTCTTAGTGGATGACGTTAATGGAGATCAGCAACCTGACTTTATATATGGTGGCAATCATCTCCCAACCGAAGTGGAAACTGCTCGGTATGATGGACTTTATCCTGGGGTCTGTCTTGGTGATGGTAAAGGAAATTTCAAATGCATGACTGCTTTTTCCAACGGACACCTTAAGGTTGAAGATGTCCGGGATATCCAAAAAATAAATTCAGCTGATGGGCGTGCTATTTATCTTTTCAGTTATAATAACCAGCCGATGAAGGCTTATTCTCTAAACAAATAAGATATTCGAGAAAATTCGCGTGAATTCGCAGCGGATAAAATGGGTTTGCCGCGAATTTGCACGAATTTGCACGAATTATATAGTTCAACTACATGACATCATCATCTCTATCGCGACTTGAATATCTATGCGCGAACATGACTCCCCTTCTTAATTCGATCACTGAAGATGAATTTGCTTTCAAGTCTTCAGCAGACAAATGGAGCAAAAAAGAAATCCTTGGGCATTTGATTGATAGCGCCACCAACAATCATCACCGTTTTATTCGTGCCCAATTTGTAGACAAACCACGTATCGATTATCATGCTGATTCATGGGTGATCGCCAACCATTACCAAGAATTGCCGATCCGCCATTTGATTTTCTTTTGGCAGCTCTACAATCTCCACATCGCCAAAGTGATCGCTCTGATTCCGGAGGATATCATGCAGCGGGAGTGTGATTCGGGAGATCCCACTCCCCATACCCTTGAATGGCTGTTTGATGATTATGTCGAGCACCTGGAGCATCATTTGCACCAATTGGTGGAATATGAGGGATAGATTACCCTCTTTAAAGGCATTAATCTCCAATTAACAATTCAACCTACCATAATTTAAAATATATATAACCAATTAACATTTACCATTTAACACATTACACATACCTATCATGCCTCCTGCTTCGCCTTCGCCTTAGCCTCAGCCTCCTCCTTAATCAATTGATTTTCTGCTTTTTCTCACAAATCCCCTTATCTTTGGGGTCTTGTATGTTAATCTCTCTCTGAGGTTCTTGGACCAACCTGGTCCAAATGCCGTGACGGCTTAACGTAAGGCGGGTAATGTATCGCGATTTGAGCTGATAGCCTTACCACATTTTTTAATCTTAATTTTTTATTGTGTCGTTTAACAACCTACCGCTCATTGAGCCTATGCTCAGAGCATTACAACACGAAGGGTACACCACCCCGACCCCCATTCAACAACAAGCCATTCCCGCCATCCTGGAACGCAGAGATCTGCGTGGATGCGCACAGACTGGCACCGGAAAGACAGCCGCATTTGCCATTCCGTTATTACAATTGATGCACGAGGAGCAACAAAAAGCACCTCAGGGTCATCGCACCATCCAGGCATTAGTCCTGACCCCTACACGCGAACTAGCCATCCAGATTGAAGAGAGCTTCAAAGCTTATGGCCGATTCCTGAACCTACGCCACCTGGTGATCTTTGGTGGTGTGTCACAAGTCAACCAGGTCAATAGCCTTCGTAAAGGCATCGATATCCTGGTAGCTACACCTGGTCGTTTACTCGACCTTATGCAACAAGGCCATGTTTCTTTAAGAGACATTAAATTCCTTGTACTCGATGAAGCAGATCGTATGCTTGATATGGGATTTGTCCATGATGTAAAACGCATCATCTCAAAACTACCTGTCAAGAAACAAACCCTGTTCTTCTCGGCCACAATGCCACCAGAAATCAATGCATTGGCGAATTCACTTTTAAATAATCCAGTAAAAGTCGAAGTCACCCCTGTATCCTCTACTGTAGATGCGATTCAGCAGCATATTTATTTCACACAGAAAGAAACAAAATCCTTCCTGTTGAAACATATCCTGACTGACGAAACCATCAAAACAGCATTGGTATTCACGCGTACTAAACATGGTGCGGATAAATTGGTCAAGTTCCTCGTAAAATCAGGAATCAGATCTGAAGCGATCCATGGTAATAAATCACAAGGTGCACGTCAAGTGGCTTTGAGAAACTTCAAGAACAGAACAACACGTGTATTAGTCGCTACAGATATTGCCGCTCGCGGTATTGATATCGATGACCTGACACACGTAGTCAATTACGAATTGCCAGAAGTACCTGAAACTTACGTTCACCGTATTGGTAGAACAGGAAGAGCAGGTGCCAGTGGCCAGGCGTATTCTTTCTGCTCTTATGAGGAGAAACCATTATTAAAGGATATTCAAAAATTGATTTCCAAAACCATTCCGGTCATCAATGAACATCCTTACCCGATCAGCGCTGCAATGGCGGACATGACAGAAAGGACCTCAGGATTGAGTAATCCAAAAATGTCAAGAGGAAGGCACACAGCCATCCATCGTCCTGCACCTGCAAGATCCAGGTAATCCATTAAACATTTGTTTTCTCACAACAATAAGAAAGAGGCCCGCAATGGCCTCTTTTTTTATGCCTTAAGCGAAGTACAACATATATAACTTTTCTTCATAAGAAAATTATATATTTGAAATATATTTCCAGGATCGGGCGACACACCCTTGCACTCGATCATTTACAAACATCAATCACGGAACACAAAATCAACTGATATGAAAAGCATTTTATTGGTCTCATTCCTGACATGCTGTACTATCTTTTCACTTTCCGGACAAGGCACACAACCCTGCCTTCCTGATGGAATCATATTTGGCACGCAGGAATCCATTGATAACTTTACCGTGAACTACCCTGGATGTAATGCCATCATTGGGGATCTGACCATCCTCGGAAATGATATCCAATTTCTGGATGGACTGGGCATCATCACAGCTGTGGGTGGCGACCTTGTCATTACCAATAATCCTCTCCTCCAGCGTCTTCAGGGATTAAACAGTGTTGATTCCATTTACGGTGATTTTGCTATTGGCTTCAATCCTTCATTGCAAACTTTTGAAGCTCTCAATTCACTTAAATACGTTGGGGGTAATCTTGTCATTCTCGAAAACCCTGTATTGGAATCACTCGAAGGCCTAGATTCTCTTTCCTACGCTGCAGGAAATGTGGATATAAATCTTAATGATGGCCTTAAGACATTGACAGGTCTTGGTGTGGATTCCATTATTGGAAATCTGCTTATCCAATTGAATCCTTCTCTTTCTGATCTGACCGGACTCGATTCATTGCATTGTATAAAATCCAATTGCAGGATACTTCATAATGACGGATTGACCAGTTTATCCGGCGCTGGAAGGCTTCATCGCATCAATGGAAATCTTCAGATCGCTTCTAATACGAGCCTGGTTACTATCGGTGATCTGAAGCTTGATTCTGTTTTTGGTGATTTTTCCATTCTTGATAATAGCAGTCTGGAAAACTTCCTTGGACTGGATTCACTTTCTTTTATTGGAGGTGATGTAGCCATTGAGGATAATCCTTCACTCAATGACCTGATTGGGATTGCCCTGGATTCTGTGATTGGTAATTTCAGTATTCAAAACAATGGATCACTCTCCGACCTTACAGGATTGGATTCATTGCATTGTGTTAAAAACGATTTCCACATCGTAGGGAATGGTGGTATGTCTGATTTATCAGGTGCAGGAAGATTACACCTGGTAAAGGGAAACCTGATCATTGAAGACCATGATAACTTGACCAATTTTGGAGATTTGCGTTTGGATTCTGTGCTTGGTTATTTTCTGATTGGTGCGAACTCAGGACTTGAGGATCTTGATGGTCTCAATTCGTTAAATTTCGTAGGTGGCGACTTGACGATCTCTCAAAATTCCTCCATCGATGATTTGCTCGGCCTTGATTCATTAAATATGGTTGGTGGCAACCTGGGTATTTTCAACAATACTACCATGCTTGGGATTTCAGGATTGACGGGGTTAGATTCTATTGGGGGCTTTCTGACAATTTCAGGCAATAGTGGATTGCAGCACATGGAAGGATTGGATGCTCTTCGCTTTATCAATGGTGATTTAACGGTTGATGGAAATCCAAATCTTCAATCTTTATTTTCACTTGTAGCACTTGATTCAATTTCAAGAAATCTGATCATCACCGGTAATGGTTCATTAGGTGATTTGACAGGACTTGATTCACTTATATCTATTGGTGGAAATCTGACACTGTTCAATAACGAAAATCTTGCTTCTCTTGATGGATTAGATTCTTTACATCACATAAGGGGAGCTATTCAAATCTTTAATAATGATGCACTTGCTGACATCAGCGCGCTTCATAATGTAGATCCTCAAGGCATAACGGATGTTGTTATTGAAAATTCCCAATCACTCTCTGATTGTGTCGTGGAAAGTTTATGCAACTATCTTGCCGGTGGAGGTGCTGCCAGTATTTCTAATAATGCTAACGGATGTAATTCTGTAGATGAAGTACTGGCTGCATGTTTTGTGGCTGTGGATGAAGCGAATGATGAAAGTGATATTGTAATGTATCCGAATCCTACATCAGGTATTATTGAAATAAAAGGTTTGGGATCAAACTATGCTTCCATCAATGTGCATGATGTCCATGGCCGAATGTTACAAAGTAATTCTTCTGTAAATGGCAGAATTGATCTCACCGACATGCAGGATGGCTTGTATTTTATTTCCATAATATCAGATGAGCAAATCATTGTCCACAGGGTCTTAAAAGTCCAATAGGGTAACATTTCCTCCCCTTATGCTACATTTGGCTTATAAAATCAGCCAACATGTCAGCACGGCCTATATTCAAATGCATTGGAATACCAATGGTGATATCCTTCTGGATGACATTAACCATCACAACCATCCATGCCCAACTCACAATAACCGTTAGCTCCGTCCCTGCCAATACCCCTCCGGATTCCACGATCTATATCGCTGGTAATTTCAATAACTGGGACCCGGGAAATGACGAATATGCGCTAACTAACCATCAAAATGGCACTTATTCGATTACCTTCTTCCCGAACCCAGGTGCTTTAGAATTTAAATTCACCCGCGGAAGTTGGGCTACCGTTGAAGGAAGTGCTGCAGGAGGTTTCCGTCCAAATCGAACCTTACAATATAATGGCGGGGCGCAGCAAAATTCCATGGCCATAGATGGATGGGAAGATATCACCGGCAAGCATACTGCCACACCAAACGTGCAGATCCTGGATGAAGATTATTACATCCCACAACTCGATCGCCATCGTAGAGTGTGGATCTATCTCCCACCAGATTACAATACAAGCAGTAAACGATACCCTGTCATCTATATGCATGATGGCCAGAATGTTTTTGATGCCTTCTATAGTTTTGCAGGTGAATGGAAAGTAGATGAATCCATGAATGAGCTTTTTGACATGGGAGATTATGGTGCAATCGTAGTTGCTGTGGATAATGGTGGTGGTGATCGAACGAATGAATATAGTCCATGGATTAATCCTGGGTATGGTGGTGGAAATGGTGAGGCATATGCAACATTCCTTGCCACAACTTTAAAGCCACATATTGACAGCACATTTAGAACATTACCAGGAAGAGAATACACTGCTGTAGCTGGAAGCTCACTAGGCGGTAACATTTCGATGTATACAGCAATTGAGTACCAGGATGTATTTGGAAAAGCTGGGATCCTTTCTCCAGCATTTTGGTTTTCTGATTCCGCTTATATCCATCTCGCCAATAAAGGCATCACCCAGGATCTCCGTGTTTATTTTATTGCTGGACAAAATGAAAGTTCTACGATCATCGAAGACATGGAGCAGATGTATGATGCTCTTGTAGCGGCAGGACAAGATCCTTCAGAAATGTATTTGATCAGTGAACCTGATGGTGCGCACAGCGAATGGTTTTGGGCGAGGGAATATCCCGATGCATATGAATGGCTCTTTGATGAATTGATCCTCGCAGATCAAACTCCGCATGCACAGTATTGGAGTGTTTATCCAAATCCGGTGAAGGATTTTGTACACATCTCAAATGATCCGGATGATCTTACCTATTCCATTATTTTACCAACAGGTCAGATGATCCAATCCGGTCCTGTACTAAATGGAAAAATAGACACTACTTCGCTTACTACAGGTCTTTATATACTCCAACTTAGAGATCAAACCGGTAATGGATTATACGTTACAAGATTTGTTAAACAAATTCCATAAGCACATGCCGTTGTTGGAGTTTGCTCCAACAACACGATGCTGCAGGAGCAAACTCCTGCAGCGGCAGCAGCAACCTAAATGCCGTTGTTGGAGTTTGCTCCAACAACATAATACTGCAGGAGCAAACTCCTGCAGCGGCAAACTCAAAATATTTTAGCTTTGGCTTCCAGATATGAAAGTCTCAATCACTGGAGCTACTGGTCATTTAGGCAACCTCATCGTTCGCGAACTGCTAGCAAGAGGCTATGCTGTAAAAGCGTTGGCCAGAGGCAACGATCTCAGGGCAATTGAAGGGCTGCCAATCGAAATCATCAAAGGTGATTTAGCAGATGAGCACGCCTTACGAAAACTGATGGAGGGTTGTGATGGCTTGATACACAGCGCAGCACTCATCTCTATTTCAGGAAGTCAAAATGGGCTGGTCCACAAGATCAATGTTGAAGGCACAAAGTTGGTAATGGAAATCGCGAAAGCATCTGGAATCAAACGAGTGATCCATATCAGCTCAATACATGCCTTCAATCAATCCCCTATCCACGAGACACTTGATGAAACGCGTGCGTTGGTGGATGACCATAGCTTTGCTTATGACCGATCGAAAAGAGATAGCCAGCAGATCGCGCTTTCTTATGCTTCTCCTGAAATGGAAGTGTTAGCAATGTGTCCTACATCTATCATGGGGCCTTTTGATTTCAAACCTTCCAAACTTGGAAATGCAATCATACAAATGTCTTCAGGAAAACTACCTTTTGTGTTTAAAGGGGGATTTGATTTTTGCGATGGACGTGATACGGCTATTGCTGCAGTCAATGGTTTGAAAATGGGCAGAAGTGGAAACGCTTATCTTCTTGGAGGGTCCTGGGCTGATCTGAAAGATCTTTACAACTTGATCACAGAAGCAGGAGGACGAAAACGAAATCCTTTTGTCATTCATCCTTATCTCGCATATGCTGGCATTCCTTTCATCTTGCTTGGGAGCTGGATTACTAAGAAAGAACCAGTATATACCCATGAAGCTATTGTCGCAGTGACTCATGGAAATCGTTTCATTCATATT
>Ga0157380_10001625_pt1 | contig 14821 bp, 10 predicted proteins | sample S35metaG_FD_119757 | JGI IMG/M metagenome (GOLD analysis project Ga0157380, IMG submission 119757) | Switchgrass rhizosphere microbial communities from Kellogg Biological Station, Michigan, USA - S3-5 metaG | ecosystem: Host-associated > Plants > Roots > Rhizosphere > Soil | place: USA... | reverse complement strand
TACAAGAAAGGCAGGAAGTCCGCGGCGCGTAACAGATTGCGGGTGATCGATGCAGCCGGCGTGATCGGCAGGCCGCTGTCCATCACCACCTTGAGCCCGAAGAGACGTTTACCCGGCGTGGTTCCCCAGCGGCTCAATTCGAACACCACCGGATAGAACCATTCGAGCGCGAACCACAGGATCAGCATCATCGCGGTGCCGACACCCTCCATGAAACGCGCGACGATCGAACACGCCAGCAGGATGGCAAAGCGAATCAGCAGGTCGATGACATAGGCATAGCAGCGCGACGACAGCCCAGCAGGACGCAGCTCGATGGTGATGCCTTCCGGAGTCTCGGCGGTGACGACCGTGTCCAGATCGGCGCGGGCTGAATCGGTTCTGCCTGGATCGACCTTGCCTGAATCTCCGTTGGGCATGCGGTGGTGAATCAGGAGTGGATCAGGGACCGCTCAGGCGCGGATCACGATCGTGTCGGCGATCTTGTCGTGCAGGCATTGCTGCTTCTCGCCAAAGATGAAAAGGATGTCCACGAGTCCGTAAATGCTGCCGACTAGGGGAATCAGCGAAGGCAGCAGGTTGACTACGTTGCGCAGCCAGAAGATTCGTCCGAGCGTCGCCTTGGAGCCGTCGGACCGGGCGACCTTGATACCGACGAGTTTCTTGCCGATGGTCTGTGCGTTGCGGCTGACGAGGACGATGGTGACGACGATCAATGCAAGATACAGCAAACCCGAGATCGCGAAGGCCTTGCCGGCTGTCTGTAGCAGGATGGCAGGATCGAGCGCGCCGGGATTCCCGCCGGTGTTGATGAGACCGGAAGTCACCGCAATGATGACGGGCAGACCGGCGACGAATCCTACGACACCGTCCAGGATCGCAGCGCCCAAGCGGCTGACGCGCGACGCCATGTTCAAGTCACCCGATTCCAGGGCTGCGTCGCGGACTACGGCCTTCGGTGGAGCATACGGGTTGACTTGATCCTGCATGATCGCGACTCCTCGGGTGGTGTGCGGTTGCGAGCCGGGTACCGATTCTGCCCACAGCAGCGTGGGAACGCACGTTTTACCGGGCGGCGGAGCACGTGTCTGACGAATGCTTCACATCCGCCAGGGAATCACAGGCGCGGATTCTGGGCATCCGGCATGCCACGCGACCGGTTCAATGCGTAGCTCATGCCACCCACCCGGTACCAGCGATAGCCGAACTCGTCCACGGCGATGCGATGGAGCCCGTCGTCATTGGCACGGCTTTCGTTCTCGACCAGCAGGTTCGCCAGCAGCTCGCCGCCGGGGGCGTCGATCCGCAACTTCACTTCCTGCGGATGGCGCGAGAAGTTATGCAGCACCACGACCCGGTTGCCGCGCCATTCGTAACACAAACCGAGTACCTCGCGGCTGCCGGTCTTCAGCACGGTGCATTCACCCCAGCCGATTTCCGGAGTCTCCTTGCGCAGCCGGATCATTTTCACGGTCCAGTTCAGCAGCGAATGCGGATCGCGCCGCTGCGATTCGACATTGACCTGTTCGCAGCCGTAGATACCGCCGGAGATCGCCGGATTCTGCATGCGCCTGGCCGTGCTGAAACCGGCGTTGCGTTCGTTCGACCATTGCATCGGAGTACGCACCGCTGCGCGTTCGGGACGCGTCAGATCTTCGCCCATGCCGATCTCATCGCCATAGCGGATGACGGGCGAGCCGGGCAACGCAAACATCATGCTGTACGCGAGTTCGAGATTGCGCCGATCGCCCAGCATGGGAGCGAGCCGCCGCCGGATGCCGCGATCGTAGAGCTGCATTTCCGGGTCAGGACCGAAGCGCTTGAATACCGCCGCACGCTGCTCGTCGTCGAGCCGACCGAGATCCAGTTCGTCGTGATTGCGCAGGAATTGCGCCCATTGCGAAGTGCCTGGAATCCGGCTCGTGGCCCGCAATGCATCCGCCAGCGGCGTCACATCGCCCGATGCCAGCGCGAAGAACAGGTGCTGGTTGACGAAGAAATTGAACATCATGTGGATGCCCTGTCCGTCCTTGCCGAAGTACGGCTGCGTATCCTTCGGCAGGACGTTCGCTTCGCCGAGCATGATGGCGTCGCGCGAGCGCCATTGCAGGAACCGGCGCATTTCCTCGAGCCAGTCGAAATGCTCCTTGGGTTTACGTTCCCGCAACGGCGATCCCTGGATCACGAACGGCACCGCATCCATGCGGAATCCGGCCACGCCGAGCTGCAGCCAGTAGCCCATCACCCGCAGGAGTTCGCTGCGGACGTGCGGATTGTCCATGTTCAGGTCGGGCTGGAAATCGTAGAAACAGTGGTAGTAGTACTCCTTGGCCCGCGCATCGCGGGTCCACACGGATTTCTGGACGCCTGGAAACACCATACCCTTGTTCCAGCCGACCGGACGTTTCTTGGACCAGACGTAATAATCGCGATAAGGCGACTCGCGATCGCTGCGAGCCTGCTGGAACCAGGGATGCCGGTCGGACGTGTGATTGACGACCAGGTCCATGATGACGGCAATGCCGCGCTTGTTCGCCTGGTTCATGAACTCGACGAACTCGCCGCTCGATCCATGGCGCGGATCGACGCCGTAGTAATCGGAAATGTCGTAGCCGTTGTCGCGGTTCGGTGAAGGCTGGAACGGCGCCAGCCAGATCACATCGACGCCCAGCGTGTCCAGGTAATCGAGCCGCTGCATCAGGCCGCGGAAATCGCCGCAGCCGTCGCCGTTGCCATCCATGAACGTCTCGAGATCGAGGCTGTAAATAATGCAGTTCTTGTACCAGAGGTCGGTGATCACGTGCGTCTCCGTGGTGGCCTCCTCAGTACGCGCCGCCGAGTGTCATTGTTCGGGGCCGGGGCCGGGGACATTCGTCGCGGCAGCGACGAATGTCCCCACTCTGCATCCGGATCTCTGACTGCGCGGCGTAGCTGCCCCCCGTATAATTCCCCACCTCCCCTTTGCCCGCAGCTTCCCATGCAGATCCACTACGCAATCGCCGCCTCCCTTCTCCTCTCCGCTCACGCGTTCGCCGCCGACTTCCGCGTTCTCGACTTCAAAGCGCCGTGCGACCAGGTCACCGCGTTGGAGAAAGCCCAGGGCTCGCAGCCCGTCGAAGGCCGGCTTCCGTCCGGATTCCAGTACGCGTTCAACGCTCGTGAGCTTGATCGCGATGCGGTAGTCGGGTATGCCTGCCGTGACGGCCGCTTGTTTCGCGGCGCCTATATCTTTCCCGTGAAGAACCAGGCAGAAGCGACCGCGCTCTACACCGCATTGAAGCAGCGCATCAGCAAGGAACGCGGCAAGCCGTCCTACGATTTCGCATCTAAAGAATATCGCCAGAAAATGCAGGCTGTCGGCGCCACGCTGTCGCTGGCGGACACCCAGGTCGCTTTCTGGGATGGCAGCAAGTCGGAGGCCCATGCATCCGTCTCGGTACCTTCCGGGATGCAGGGGTGGCGCGTGAGCTTGAGTTATACGGCCAACGAGTAATGACGCTGCGAGCGAAGAGCGGCGAGACAGTCGTCGGGCCAGCGCGGCTGGAGGGAGCACGGATTGCACTGGTGCCCATGTCCCGCGAATTCGCCCAGGAGATTTTCCAGGAATTCACGCCGGCCGTGACCGCCTGGATGTTTCCGCCGAGCCCGCGGCAGATCGAGGAAACCTATCAATTCATCGATCGGTCCCTGCAGCAATGGCAGGCGGGGACCGACCTCACCTTCGCCATCGTGGACAAAACAACCGGTGAATTCCTGGGTAGCTGTGGACTGCACGGCGGCAGCAATCCACGGCGGCCCGAATTCGGCATCTGGCTGAAAATTTCAGCTCATGGCCGGGCCCTGGGACGAGAAGCGATCGCCACGCTGCATGCCTGGAGTTCCGAGCAACTGGCAGTCGATGCTTTTATCTACCCGGTCGATCGCCGCAATCTATCCAGCAGGAAGATCGCCGAGCACCTCGGCGGCGTGTCGGTGGGCGAACGCCAGGTGCGCAGCCTGAACGGCGTCGACCTGGAGCTGGTTGTCTATTCCCTGCCCTGTTCAGTCGCTCCATCTCCCACTGCGTCGCCTCCGTCACTGTGAGCCCTCATGCGCATCGCTGCTTCATTGTTCACGCTCACTTGCCTGGCTGCGAACGCGGGAGCGGCCGGCGCTCCGGAAGCGGTCAAAGTCGAAGCCCGCGAGATCTTCGCGAAAGCGGTGTCGTTCAAGACATCCGAAGGCCTGGGTCAGGTGCCGGCGCTGGCGAACTATTTGGCCGACAAATTCCGCGCGGGTGGCTTTACAGATAAAGATATCCATGTCCTGCCGGTGGGCGAAACGGCGTCGCTGGTCGTGCGCTATCCGGGAAGTGGGCGTAGTGGCAAACCCATTCTGCTGATAGCGCACATGGACGTCGTAACGGCGAATCCGCAGGACTGGGAACGCGATCCCTTCACGCTGATCGAGGAGAATGGCTATTTCTTCGGCCGCGGCGCTTGGGACGTCAAGGCCGATCTGGCTGCCATCGCCGAAACTTTCCTGCGTCTGAAGCGTGAGAAGTTCGTGCCCAAACGCGATCTGATCGTCGCATTCAGCGGCGACGAGGAAACGGCGCAGGCCACCACTCGCGACCTGGTCGAGAACCATCGCGATCTCGTCGCTGCCGAACTCGCAATCAATGGCGATGGCGGCGGCGGCGTGCTCGCGAACGACACCGGCAAACCCAGCTTCTATTATCTGCAGGGCGCCGAAAAATCGTATGCGACGTTCGAGCTGACCGCCCGCAATCCCGGCGGCCACAGTTCGGAGCCGCGAGTGGACAACGCCATCTACGATCTCGCCGACGCCTTGAAAGCCGTGCAAGCATATAGATTCCCGGTGCAGTCGAACGAGTGGACGCTAGGCAGCTTCGCGGCCTCCGGCCGTGCGACTGGCGGCGAACTAGGCGAGGCCATGATGCGCTTCGCCGCGAATCCCAACGACGTCGCTGCTGCCGATCGTCTCGCACTCGAACCTGCCTATGTCGGCCGCACTCGCACGACCTGCATCGCCACCATGCTGAAAGGCGGCCACGCCGACAATGCCCTGCCACAATCCGCCACCGCCACCGTCAACTGCCGCATCTTTCCCGGCACGTCTGCCGCCAGCGTGAGCGCCGACCTGCAACGCGTGGTCGGCAACAAGATCGAAATCAAACTAGCCTGGCCCGCCGCGGACTCGGTCGCCTCCCCCGTCCGCACCGACGTACTGAACGCCGTCACCAAGGCGGTACACACTTCCTATCCCGGCCTGCAGATCGTCCCCGACCAGGCCTCCTATTTCACCGACGGCAGCGTCCTGCGCGCCGCCGGCATTCCGACGTACGGCGCCAGCGGCATGTTCATCAAAGACACCGACAATTTCTCCCACGGCCTGAACGAACGCATCCCGGTGACGTCGTTTTACAACGGACTGACGCATTGGTACGAACTCGTTCGCGCGCTGAGCGCGAAGTAGCTCCGGGGACATTCGTCGCGGCAGCGACGAATGTCCCCATTCTCCATCCGATACTCCGCGCAAAATCTCTCCATTTCTCCGCAAACTCCCTCTTTCCCACCCACCCGCAAGCTCCCCTCACAATAAACTCCCCTGATGCCCCGAACATCAAGGACGATCGTTGCGGGCCAGTGCTATCACCTGATTAATCGAGGCAACAATCGATCGCGGATCTTTCACGACAGCGGCGACTATGCCGCGTTTCTCGCATTGATGAAGCGATCGCAGAATCGATGTGGATTGTCGATACTTGCTTACTGCCTGATGCCGAATCACGTACATGCCGTCGTGCGCTCGAACGCAGATCTCGATGTAACCCGCTGGACTCATTGGCTGTTCAGCACGCACGTCCAGCAGCACCACGCGCAACACCATACGACGGGTCGCATCTGGCAAGGGCGCTTCAAAGCCTGCTTGATTCAGCAGGACCGGCATCTGGTCACAGTAATTCGTTACGTGGAACGCAATCCGTTGCGAGCTGGACTGGTCAGTCGGGCCGAGCATTGGCCTTGGAGCAGCCTGCAATGGCGTTTGACCAATGTAGGGCAGGTGCATCTCGCACAGACTCCAGTCGGATTGCCCGGCAATTGGGCCGAGTTCGTCAACAGACCGCAGACACTTGGCGAACTGAATGAACTACGGGCCTGTGTTAATCAGCAGCGGCCGTTTGGAGATCGAAAATGGATTGAAGAGCAGGCCAAACGAGAGAGCGATGGTTCCGGGGACATGCTCCTGTAGCGGAGCGTAAGGTGCGTGTCCCCATTCTTCGTCCCGTAGCGCAGCGTCCAGACGGCAGCGGCCTTCCGGATGAAGAATGGGGACACTCGTCGCTGCCGCGACGAATGTCCCCGGAGAGTCTACAATCGCCGCCTTTGAAATATAGGTTGCGAGGGATTTCATGATCGTTCGAGTCGTGCTGCCGATGCTGTTTACGATCGTGTTGACTATGTCATGCGCGGTTGCGGCGCCGGCGTTGGAGGCGGCGGCGACGGCCACGATCGGTTCTGAAGTGTCGGTGACGGTGACTGGATCGGACAATCCGCGGGATTTCGTCGGTATCGTGCCCAAGAGCCTGCGGGAAGGCGGCTACGAGGACTATCAATACGTAACCAAGCCGGGTGCCAAGCCGAGTGTATTCAAGCTGCGGGCGCCGGCGACGCCGGGGGACTATGAAATCAGGTTGATGGGAGCGCAGTCGCCGTACCCGACGCTCGCACGCCGCCCGCTGAAAATAGAAGCCGTCACGGCGACGCTGGATGCGCCGGCACAGGTCGCTGCGGGCGCGACGTTCGAAGTGAAATGGACCGGCCCGAACAACGAACGCGATTTTGTCGGCATCGGCGAAATCGGGCCGCAAGCGCAGAAGTACCTGACGTATGACTATGCGACCAAGGGCAGCCCGATCAAGCTGACTGCGCCCGATAAACCGGGCGAGTACGAGTTGCGCTATTTTCTCGGCGTTGGCTACACCGTCATCGGCACTCGGAAGCTTACCGTAGGCAGCGTGAGCGCGTCGGTATCCGCTCCGGCGCAAGTGGTCGCAGGCAAGTCGTTCAAGATCGAGTGGCAGGGACCGAACAATCCGCGCGATTTCATCACGCTGGTCAAAGCAGGCACAGCGGAGAAGCAGTACGACGCCTATGCCTACACTGCCAAGGGCAGCCCGGTCGAACTGCGGGCGCCGGATATCGCGGGCGACTACGAAGTCCGCTATCTCACTGCACAGTCATACGCGACGCTGGCGACCGCGAAAGTCGTCGTCTCGGCCGTCAGCGGTTCGGTGCAAGGTCCGGCCGAAGCGATTGCCGGCAGCTCCATCCCGGTGAACTGGAAAGGACCGAACAACGCGAATGACTACATCACCATTCTGCCGCAGGGCGCGAAGGATGGAACGTACGGCAACTATGCCTACACGGCGAAAGGCAATCCTGTGTCGCTGCTCGTACCGATCGCGCCGGGCGATTACGAACTGCGCTACAACATGGGCCAATCGCACGCCACGCTGGCTCGCGCTTCGATTCGCATCGCGCTGGGCAAACAGGAACCCGGATTGATCGTCGCTTCCGTCAACTCGGCTACGCCGGGCGGAAATGCAGTGGAGATCATCCTCGACGCCTCGGGCAGCATGCTCCAGCGCATCGGCTCGCAGCGGCGCATCGATATCGCCAAGCAGTCGCTGACGAAACTGACTTCCGCCACCTTGCCTGCCGGCACTCCTTTCGCTCTGCGAGTCTTCGGGCGTGAAGTCGATTCGTGCCAGACGGATTTGGATATCCCGCTGACGCCGCTGAACGCCGCCGCAGTGGCGACGAAGATCAATGCGCTGGAGTCGAAGAACAACGCGAGAACGCCGATCGGCGCGTCGCTCGAGAAAGTCGTGGACGATCTCGCGAGCGTGAAAGGCGAACGCCTGGTCATCCTGCTCACCGACGGCGAAGAAACCTGCGGCGGCGATGCCGCAGCCGCCATCGAAAAACTCAAGCGGGGCGGCGTAAACACGCGCGTGAATATCGTCGGCTTCGCCATCGACGACGCCAAGCTCGAAGCCACCTTCCGCCTCTGGTCCGAAGCGGGCAACGGCTCGTACTTCAACGCCAAGGACGCAGCAGGCCTCGCCGCTGCGATGAACCAGGCCATGCGGCCGGGCTTCGAAGTCGTCAACGCCCAAGGCCAGGTCGTCGCCAGCGGCCTCACCGGTGTCGATCCTGTCAAAGTCATGCCGGGCAGCTACACGGTGCGTCTGAAGGGTCAGTCGGCGCAGCCGCAGACTATTAGTGTTAAGCCGAAGGAAACGACGACGGTTAGTTTCTGACCTCTCCGGGGACATGCTTCTGTAGCGCAGCGTAAGATGCGTGTCCCCAATCTTCATCTTGTAGCGCTAGCGGCCTCCGGATGAAAGAATGGGGACACACGTCGCTGCCGCGACGAGTGTCCCCGGAGTCGCGTCTGGATCAAGGATGCACCAGCTCCGCAATCGCCCGCCGTAGTTCCGCCAGCGTGGGCGGCTTGTTCAGGACGCGATCGACGTCTTGAGGCAGGTCGTTGTCGTCGAGCAGGCGCTGGCCCCAGCCGGTGAGCATGATCACTGGCGTGCTCGGGGATGCGGCTTTGACTGCGGCGGCGACGCGGCGACCATCGACATAGGGCATGCCCAGGTCGGTGATGACTGCATCGAATTGCGTGCCGTCGGATACCGCGGCGACGAACGTATCGATGCCGGCCTGGCCGCCGTCGGCAGAAACGATGGTGTGGCCGTCGTGCCCGAGCGTGTTGCACAAGGATTCGATGATGAGCGGATCGTCGTCGACGAGTAGCAGGCGCGAGGGCTGCTCGGGAAGTTTCAGAATCGGCACCCTGATCGTCGGCGATTTCTCGCCGGCCGCGAACGGGAAGTCCAGCCGGATGGTGGTGCCTTTGCCCACTTCGCTGTCTATATTCAATTCGGCACGGTGGCGCTGGGCCATGCCATAGATCATGGCCAATCCCATGCCGGTGCCGCGTTCGCCCTTGGTAGTGAAGAACGGTTCGAGGCAGCGGCGGCGGGTTTCGGCGTCCATGCCGACACCCGTATCGCCGACTTCGAGCCGCACGATGCCGCGGGCCTGCGAATCGTCCGGTGGACCGGGATCGACGGCCGTGGTGCGAACCGTCAGCGTACCTCCCGACGGCATCGCATCGACCGCATTGAAAATCAGATTCGTCAGCGCATCGCGAATCTCGCTTTCGGCGCCTTCGATAGCCGGCAGATCTGCCGCTAGTACGGTGTTGACGTTGATGACGAGTCCGCGTTTCTGCGGGTCGTCACGCCAGCGTACGCGTGTGAGATCCAGCACCTGCGGTATCAGCTGGTTCAAGCCGATGTGAGCGAGCGTCAACTGCGGCTCGTGAGGACGATAGAACTCACGCATGCGCGCCACCGTCTGTGCGACGTCTTCGATGGCCCGCCTGATGGTGGTGAGATAGTTGCGGCCACGCTCGCTGATGTTCTCTTCCTGCTCCAGCAGCGATTCGGTGTAGAGCGCGACCGGCGAGATCGCATTGTTGATGTCGTGCGCCACGCCGCTTGCCATCTGGCCGAGAGCACGCAACCGTTCCTGTTGCATGATGGTGTGCTGGCTGCGTTGCAGGTCGTCATACGCCTGCTGCAAGTTGTCGTGCAGTCGCGCCTGTCGATCCGCCAGCGCGACGTGTTCGCTCAACTGCCTGAGGAATTCACAATCGGCGCTGGCGAAGGCGTGCGATTGCTGGCGGGCGGCGATCAGCACGCCGGAAATCGTGCCTTCGGAGAACAGCGGCGCTATGACCAGCGAATGCAATCCGCCGCGAGCCAGCCGTTGCGCGAACGGATACTTCACTTGCGACAGGTCCGGCTCGTACACCAATTGTCCGCTCACGACTTTCCGGAGGCCGTTCGCTTCGATGCCGATCCCTGTTTCCCGCGACAACACCAATTCGTTGCCGACAGCGCGGTTCTTCACGCCGATGGAGACAGCCTGGAGCGCTTCCGTATCCTTCCGGTACAGACACACGCAGCCGAAATCGATGGGCAGGTCTTCTTCCAGCCGGCGGATCACGACCTGGAAAATACTTTGCAGGTCCTGGTGCTCGCTGATCGCGCGGGTGATCCGATACAGCAGGTCCAGCCTGCCCAACTGTTCCTGCAGCTTGCTCTGCGCCTGCTTGCGTTCGACGACCTCGGATTCCAGCGCCACCGTGCGTTCGCGAATGCGGCCCTCGAGATTGTCGTTGAGGTTGCGCAGTTCGTCCTGCGTCGCCGTCAGCTCCTGGTTCTTGTGGACGGCCGCTTCGTAAGTAGACAGCAACAGGTTCAGGATCTGCAGGCGATCGGAAGTGATGAAGAACTTGCGGCCGGCGAAGACCACTTCGACGCCCATCTGTGCGCTTTCGTTCTCACGCAGGTGCCGATTGGCCAGCGTGTAGGAAATCCGCGTGAGCAGGTACTGCTCTTCATAGGGCTTGAAAATGAAGCTGTCGGCGCCCGATTCGAGTCCCTTCACCACGTCCGCCGGATCGGTGAGCGAGGTGAGCAGGATGACCGGCAGGTTGCGCAGATTGGCGTCGTGCTTGATGCGGCTGCACAGCTCGTAACCATCCATCTGCGGCATGATGACGTCGCTGATCACCAGCGTCGGCGGGCACCGGGCAATGGACTCGAGCGCCTCGCGGCCGTTGCGGACCACGGTCATACGATAGCCGTGCTGGTTCAGGATGTACTGCAGCTGTTCGGCCTGCGTGGGGCTGTCCTCGGCGATGAGGATTTCTATGCCAGTGTCGTGCGGTTTGCTCATGACCTCACCGTCATCGTAGCCAACGTGCTTGCAATCGCCTGCGGGGACAGCACGTGCTGTGCGGCCCCGATGCTGATCGCTTCGCCTGGCATGCCGTGAACCACCGAACTGCTTGCATCCTGCGCCACCGTGATGGCGCCTGCATTCTTCAGCCGCTTGAGTTCATCGACGCCGTCGCGCCCCATGCCGGTGAGAATGATGCCCACCACGCTCGGACCGAAGACCTGTGCGACCGACTCGAACAGGTAGGCAACGGAAGGACGCAACTGGTCGTTCTTGAAATGACGCGTGAGACGGATGCGATTGCCGCGCTGGACTCCCATGTGGAAATTGTCGGGCGCCACATAGGCCTGTCCCCGCACCAGCACCTCGCCGTCCGTCGCGACACGCACCGGAAATCCCGAAGCATTGCCGAGCCATTCGACGAATCCCTGCACGAAGCCGGGCGTCATGTGCTGCACGATCAGCACCGGGAACGGAACGTCCTTCGGCAATCCGGCCAGGATGGTCTGCAACGCCGCCGGACCGCCGGTGGATGCGCCGATGGCCACGACCTGGATCGACTCCGCGGTCCTGGCGACTTCGGCTGTTCCGTTCGCTACGGCCACCGGCTTGTTCTTGGGCCAGCGGCGCACGACACGGACTTCGGACATCAGCTTGACGGTGCTGATCAATTCCTTGGTGGAGGATCGATGGTCGATCGCACCGATGCCGCTGGGTCTCGCCACCACCGCCAGCGCTCCCGCCTCGAGTGCATGGAAATTGATCGCGACCTCGTCGGTGCTCAGGCCGCCGCAGACGATGACGATCGGCACGGGACGGCATTCCATGATGCGACGGGTGGCCTCGAAGCCATCCATCTTCGGCATGTTGATGTCCATGGTGATGACATCGGGATTCAATGAGCGCACGGCGTCGATCGCCGCCTCGCCGTCGGCAGCCACACCGATCACCTCGATCCTGGGATCGGATTGCAGTACATGAGTGAGGAATTCGGCGACCACGCGCGTGTCTTCGACGATCAATACCCGAATGCGCCTCTGCTCGCTCATGCCAGGTCGCTCGTGAAGCTCGCTCATATGAGCCGCCGCACGACGTCGAGCAGGCCGCTCTGGTCGAAGCTGCTCTTGACGATATAGGCATTCGCGCCGGCATCGACGCCGCGTTCGCGGTCCTCCCGGGAATTGAGCGCGGTGACCAGGACGACGGGAATGTGGCTCAACTTCTTGTCCGCTCGTACTTGCGTCGTGAGACCGAAGCCATCCATGCGTGGCATTTCGACGTCCGACACCAGCAGATCGAAACTGCCGCCACGCAGCTTGTTTAGACCGTCCAGTCCATCCACGGCGGTCTCGACACGGTACCCCGCGGTTTCGAGAATATTCTTGAGCAGGCTGCGGGACGTGATCGAATCCTCGGCGACCAGCACCGACTGCTTCTCGACCGACTGCATCGATTCCGGGGCCGCTGCGCCACTATTGCGAGCGGTGACTTTGACCGCCGATTCCATCAGGTCCGGCACGTTGACGATCGGCACGACCTGTCCGCTGCCGATCACCGTGGCGCCGGCGATATTGCGCACCCTGACGAGTTGCCGGCCCAATGGCTTGACCAGCACCTCCTGCTCGCTCAACACCTCATCGACCAGGAAAGCGATGCGTTGGCCCGCATGCGCCAGCACTATGATCGGATGATGCAAAACATCAGTGGCGGGATCGACTGGCGGAGGCAGGTCCAGCACGTCGGCAAGCCGCGCGAGCGACGTCACTGCACCATCGAATACGATGGTCTCTCGTCCTTCCACTGTCTTGATGTTCGCCTTCGCCACACGCGCTACGCGTTCCGTGCTGCTCGTAGGAATGACCATGAGCCGTCGGGCCGCCCGCACCAGCACGCCACGAAACCTGGTGAGCGTCAGCGGCAGCACGATGCGGAATGTCGTGCCTTCGCCGGGCCGGGTCTCGACGTTGAGCGAGCCGTTCAGCTTGGCCACTTTCTCCTTGACGATGGCGAGTCCCAAGCCGCGGCCGGAAATATCGGTGATGATGGGACTGGTGGACACGCCCGATTGAAAGATCAACGCCAGCGCCTGCGCGTCGTTGAGTTCCTCCGCTACTTCGGGCGCAACCAGGTTCTGCTTGATCGCGAATTCCCTGACAGTCGCTGCATCGATGCCGGCGCCGTCGTCGCTCACCTGCAGTTCGACGTTGCTGCCGTCGCGCATGGCGACTGCGATGGCGATGGTCCCCTGCCGAGATTTTCCGACCTTGCCACGCACTTCCGGCGACTCGATGCCATGATCCACGCAGTTGCGCAGCAGGTGGATCAGCGGATCCTTCATCTCCTCGAGAATGCGCCGGTCGATTTCGATGCCCTCGCCATGGATGGACAGCTCGACGAGCTTGCCCTGCTCGCGTGCGACTTCACGTACCGTTCGCGGCAGCACTTCCAGCAACCCCGCGAACGGCTGCATCACCACCTTTTTCATTTCATCGAGCAGGTTGTCGACCATGCCGCCCAGCGAGCGCTGGTCGTGGTCCGCCACTTTCGCCAGGTCGGCCACGCCCTGCTGGAACGAGCCGACGCAGCTTTCGCTGAACTCGAGGAACTCCATCACTCGCCGCCACAGCGGATCGACGGCACCGCCGCCTTCGATTGCCCGCCGCACGGAACGCAGGTCCGGTCGCAATCGGCTCCAGCGCTTGCTCCACTCGGCCGGATCCTGCCGCAGTTGCCGCAGGCGCTGCGCCAGTTGAATCGAAGCGAGCTTGGCTGACAGCAGTTCCTCCGACTGCAGCACCACTGCATCTAGTTTCGCCGTCGCCACCCTGATCGTATCGGCCGACTGCCGTTTTATCGCGGCCAGCGCTGCAGCCTCATCGACTGCGGCTGCTCCGACGATCGCGCTGTCCGCATCGTGTTTATCTACATTGGGCGTCGGCTGCGGCACGATCGACCGGCGATTGCTCGTCACTACCTGCAAAGCTCGCAGCAGTTCGCCGATGCTGGGGCGTCGCGCATCGCTCGGGCCGGCGTCGATGAACTGCAGCAGGGTCACCAGCATCGCCACGACCTGGTGCAGCAGGTCGAACGACTCGGCGGCCAGCTGGATTTCGTGGCGGCGCAGTGCTGCGAATACATTCTCCAACGCCTGGCACAGCGATTCGATATCCCTGGCGTTTACCGTACGCGCCGCGCCCTTGAGGCTGTGAGCGGCACGAAAGATTACATCGAGCAACGAGGAGCGGGCCTGGTCGGTGGCGGCGCGCTCCAGGTCGATCAGGCCGGCGGCGATGGCGTCTATGTGTTCGCGTGCTTCGACCTTGAACGTCGCCAGCAATCGCTTCAGCAAGTTATCGCCTGTGGGTGGCACGCAGTCACACCTTGTACTGCACGACCAGCAGTTTCATTTTCTGCCCCAGCTCATGCAGGTTGCGTGCGGCCGTTTCCGTCTGGCGCGTGCCTGCTACGTTCTGGGCACTCGCCTGCTTGATGTTCTCCATCGCCAGCGCGACCTGGTCCGTTCCGACAAGCTGCTGCTGGCTGGAAGCACTGATCTGCGAAGCTGCTTGCGCCGCTTCGGCAAGGGTGTCCACCAGCTGTCGAATAGCGTCGCCGGCTTCGGTACTTTGCAGCACGCCTGCTTCGACGGCCTTGCTGCCTTGCTCGGTTGCCATCACCGCCGCCGTGGTCGCCTTCTGGATATCGCTGAGGATGGTGCGGACCTGCGCGGTTGCCTGCTTGGACTGTTCCGCCAGGCTCTTCACTTCCTGAGCAACGACGGCGAATCCCTTGCCCTGTTCGCCGGCCTTCGCGGCTTCGATCGCTGCGTTCACCGCAAGCAGGTTGGATTGCTCGGCGAGATCGTTCACGGTCGCAATGATCTCGCCAATTGCCTGGCTCTGTTCGCTCATTCTCACCACGCTTTCCGCGATGGCCTCCACCTGCGACTGGATGCGCTGGATGCCCGTAATCGAGGCTTCGACCGAACGTCG
>Ga0157380_10001623_pt1 | contig 14823 bp, 7 predicted proteins | sample S35metaG_FD_119757 | JGI IMG/M metagenome (GOLD analysis project Ga0157380, IMG submission 119757) | Switchgrass rhizosphere microbial communities from Kellogg Biological Station, Michigan, USA - S3-5 metaG | ecosystem: Host-associated > Plants > Roots > Rhizosphere > Soil | place: USA: Michigan... | reverse complement strand
TCGTAGCCGAAGCCGGCCACACCGCCGCCGTTGAACGCCGAGCCGACGTTCATGCCGTCGATCTGCACTGTGCCTTCGTTGCCGCGGCCGCCTCGCGCGGTGAAGAAGTTCATCACCGGGTTCGCGCCGGAGTTAAGGCCCGTCGCCTGGATGCCAGGCACGGTGGCCAGAATGTTCCCGTACCCGCGCGACGCCGGAATAGCCGCGATGACGTCGTTGTCGATCACCTTCTGAGTGCGCGTGCTGGTCTGGACGTCCACCACCGGCGTCTCGCCGGTCACGGTGATCGTCTCCTGCACGCCGCCGACGCGCATGTCCGCGTTGATCGTGATGTTGGATGCGCCGCCGCTGACCTCGACGCCTTCGCGAATCACGGTCGTGAAGCCGGGTAGCGTGAACGTCACCTTGTAGGTCCCGGGGGTGAGGTCCAGAATTCGGTACAAGCCCGTGCCGTCCGAAATAGCCGTGCGGACCTTTTCAATCAAGGCCGGACTGGCGGCTTCGACGGTCACTCCGGGCAGCACAGCGCCTGAGGCATCTCGGACCGTACCTGACAGTGACTGAGCATGTGCGAGGCTGGGAAGCAAAACAACGACGGCCGCAAGAATCACGGCCTTCGCGACATAGCGCATACGATCTCCTCCACTCACGACTTGGTTCATGGGGTTTCCCGAAAGGTCAAAATTCGCTCAAAGTTCGCGGCACTCTAGCACTTCCATACTAGAGAGGAGCCGACTTTTGAATTCACGCCATCAATACGCAAACGGCATTAAAGGCGGTTGATCCTTCGTAACTCGACTAATGAAAAGCAATTAGCCAGCCATGGTTAACCCAAATGAGATCTGAAGAGAATCAACAACTTACCCATGGTTGAGTGAGCGCAGTCCAAAACTGCGTGCGACAGTTATACGAGCGCTTGGATCTACGTGGAAATACGGGCGCGATGGAAGCCGGCGGGGAACAGAAACTCCCAACTCCCCAACTCCCAAATCAGCGTTTGGGAATTGGAGAGTTGGAAGTTGGGAGTTTGAAAGCTCCTAGGCCCAACGGAAGCCGTGCTTCGAGAGCGGCAACGTCCGGACGCGCGTTCCTGTCGCGGCGAAGATCGCGTTGGCAACCGCCGGGAGGGCCGGTGGCAGCGACGGCTCACCAAGACCGGTCGGCGGGTTGTTCGACTTGATCCAGTGCAGTTCGACCTGCGGCGCCTGGGCCATGCGGAGCAGCGGCACGTTGTTGAAGTTGCTCTGCACCGCCGCGCCTTCCTTGAACGTGACCTCCTGCATCATGTGACTGATGCCCTCGACCACGCCGCCCTGGACCAGATTCTCCGCGTGCAGCGGGTTGATGATCTGACTCCCGATGTCAGCCGCCACCCAGACCTTGTTGACTTTCACGCGTTTGAGATTGTCGACCGCCACTTCCGCGACTTCCGCGAAGTAACCGCGGTGGCTATATTGGAACGCCACGCCAAGGCCTGTGCCCTGCGGACGCTTCCTCGACCACTCGGCCTTCTCTGCAACCAGTTTGAGCACGGCGGTCATGCGCGCCGCGTCGAAGCCGTCGCCACCGCGCTCCGGCGCCGGATACGCCTGTGACTCAAGCAGATCAAGACGGAACTGCACCTGATCCTTGCCCGCCGCAGCGGCCAGTTCGTCGAGGAAGCCCTGGAACACATACGAGTACGCATGGCTTCCCGGCGCGCGCAGTGCGCCAGTCGGCACACCAAGCGGCATCTTCGAATCGCCGAAGTCGAAGTTCTGGACGAACAGGGCCGGGAACTGTATGCCGGGGATGTTCGCGGCCTGCGCGTACTGGTTGCCTTCGCCGAAGGTGACGAAGTGATTGCGCCACGCCACGAGCTTGCCGCTCGCGTCGAGACCGCCCTTCAGGTAGTGATAGCCCGCCGGGCGATACATCTCGTGACGCATGTCGTCCTCGCGCGTCCACAACAACTTGATCGGGACGCCCGGGACCTGCTTCGCGATCGCCGCGACTTCTGCAACGTAGTCGTTGGTCAGACGACGGCCGAAGCCACCGCCCGCCTTCATCATGTGCAGCGTGACGTCGGGATCCTTGATGCCTGCAGCGCGGGCGGCAACGCCCACGCCGGCCTGCGGCGTCTGACTCGGCGCCCACACTTCGAGCTTGCCGTCCTTGAACTGCGCCAGGCAATTCTCGGGCTCGAGCGGTGAGTGCGGGATGAACGGATAGAAGTACGCCGCCTCGACGACCTTCGCCGAACCGGCAAACCCTTTCTCAACGTCGCCGTCGGTGCGCAGCTTGTTCGAGTACGCACCCTTACCGAGCTCGTCGGCCTTCGCCTGCCAGCCTTCCGTGCTCTGCGACGACGTCGGATGCGGAGCCCACGTCACCTTGAGCTGCTTGCGCGCCGAGTTCGCGAGCCACCAGCTGTCAGCCACGATCGCGACACCACCAACGAGCTCCTGCAGGTTGGTTCCACCTTCGATCACGAAGGCGTGCTTCACGCCGGGCAGCTTCTTGATGTCGTCAACGTTGGCTGTCGCGACTTTGGCTCCGAACACCGGACCCTTTTCGTACACGGCGTAGAGCATGCCGGGCAGCGTGAAGTCGATGCTGAACACCGGCTTGCCCATCGTGATCGCGGCTGTGTCGAGCCCCTTCTGCTTCGTGCCGATGACGCGATAGTCCTTCGCGTCCTTCAGCTTGACCGTCGTCAGCGTGGGCACCGGCATCTTCGCGGCATCGGCAGCGAACTCGCCGTAGCTCGCAGAGCGATTGCTCGCGCTGTGCATGACTCGCCCAGAGCGCGTCGTCAAATCGCCGACCGGGACACTCCACTTCTGCGCCGCCGCTGCGAGCACCATCTGCCGGCACGCGGCGCCGACCTGACGAAGCGGATCCCAGTTCATCGGCGTCGAGAGGCTGCCGCCCGCGAACTGCGCGCCGAACTTGCTGCCGTCGACCGCAGCCTGCTCGACCTTGACGCTGCTCCAGTCGACGTCGAGCTCGTCCGCGATGATCATCGGGAGCATGTTCTTCACGCCCTGCCCGATCTCAGGGTTCTTGTTCATGATGGTGACGGTGCCGTCGGCGTTGATCTTGACGAACGCCAGCGCATCGAAGGTCGCCGGAGGCGGACCTTGCGCGAAGATCTCTGCCGGCTCGAAGTGAAGCGCCAGCATCATGCCGCCGCCAGCGACGGCACTGACGCGAAGGAACGAACGTCTATCGAGAAGTATCGCAGTCACGGCGTCCTCCCTTTACTGCTGCGCGCCCTGCTGCGCGGTGGACGTCGAGCGCTGCGTCGAGATCGTCGCGGCGCGGTGGATGGCTTCGCGGATGCGCACGTAGGTGCCACATCGACAGAGGTTGCCGTTCATCGCGGCGTTGATCTCCGCGTCGGTCGGCACCGGCTTCTGCGCGAGGAGCGCAGCCGCCGACATGATCTGGCCGGCCTGGCAGTAGCCGCACTGCGGCACGTCGATCTCCTGCCACGCGACCTGCACCGGGTGCGAGCCATCTGGCGACAGCCCTTCGATCGTCGTGACGCGGCCGCTCACTTTCGAAACCGGCGTCTGGCACGCGCGAACGGCGTTGCCGTTGATTTGCACAGTGCAGGCGCCGCACTGGCCGATGCCGCAACCAAACTTGGTACCTTTGAAATTCAAGACGTCTCGGAGAACCCAGAGCAGGGGCATGTCACCCGGGACATCGACCGTCGAGCTCTTCCCGTTGACGTTCAGTGTGAAAGCCATGGCGTTAAACTCTCGATAAGAAAAGAATGGGAGTTGGGTCGGTCAGAATCGGCCAGAACAGTAACGTTCCGAAGTATTAGACAGGTAGTGTCGGCCCGAATGCAAGCCTCATTCAGTGGTCCTGTCCGAGCCGTAGGGTCGGGGATTACAGCCGTACAATTGAATACGCCGATATCTACATCAATGCGCTACCTGGCTCTGATTCTCGCGGTCCTCATCCTTGTTTCAGGACACACGCGCGCGCAGGAGCAGGCGCCCGAGACTCCAGCCAGTCCATCGAGTCCGCCGTTTTCCGATTGGCTAGTCGCTCTCAAACAGGAGGCACGCGATCGCGGCTACAGCGACGCGCTGCTGAACGAGGCGCTCGACGGCATCGAACCCCTTGAACATGTCGTGAAGAGCGACCGCTCGCAGGCGGAGTTGAACCCGGGCTTCAGGCGCTACCTGTCTACGCGCCTCACCCCCACGATGATTCGCCGTGGGCAGGAGATGGCCGAAGCGAATCGAACGGTCCTCGACCAGGTCGACCGAAAGTTCAACGTGCAGGGTCGCGTCCTGCTGGCGATTTGGGGAATCGAGACGCGCTTTGGCCGCGTCACCGGGAACACGCCGGTGTTTCAGGCTCTCGCGACGCTTGCATGGGAGCCGCGGCGGGCAGCTTACTTTAGAGGTGAACTCTTCAACGCCCTGGCAATGGTGCAACGCGGACACATCGACGCACCCTCGATGACCGGCTCGTGGGCGGGCGCGATGGGCCAGACGCAGTTCATGCCGTCGAGCTACCTCACGTACGCGGTGGATTTCGATGGCGACGGTCGTCGTGACATCTGGAAATCCACCGGCGACACGCTCGCGTCGATCGCGAACTATCTGAAGGGATTCGGCTGGAATGGTGACGAAACCTGGGGGCGCGAGGTCAAGGTGAGCGCGGCCTTACGAGGCGAGATCGCACGCACGATCCCCAAACGCACCGAAGGCTGTTTCGCCGTTCGCAACATGACCGAACGTCGCCCGCTGGCCGAGTGGCAGAAGCTTGGTGTTCGGCTCGTGGGCGGCAAACCGCTCCCGCGCGCGGAGATTCCAGCAGGCCTCGTCGACGTGGGCGAGCGTGCTTTCCTCGTCTATCCGAACTACGACGCCATCCTGGCCTACAACTGCGCGCACTACTACGCGCTCACTGTGGCGCTCTTGTCGGACCGGCTACGATAGCCGGGATCCGGGACTCGGGATCCGGGACTCGGGATCCGGGACTCGGGATTCGGGATTCGACCCGGTTGATTCGTAGCGGCGAGTCTTCAGACTCGCCGTCATTTCCATCGCCCAGAGCCAAGAGCCTGGAGCCACACGAGAGACTGACATGTCGAGTACACCTTACGAAAGCGCGACGTTATTGATCCGACTCTACGAACTGCGCCGCGAGGAGACGATGCGCGAGGCGCGCAACTGGTTCGCGCGCGAGTTCAATCCCAACACGATGGACGATGTGATGGGCGCGCTGATGGGGCCGAATAGCGGCCATTTGCGCATGGTCACGAGTTACTGGGACATGTGCGCGTCATTCGTGTTGAACGGCGCGATCGACGAGCAGATGTTCAACGACGCCAACGGTGAGCAACTCGGCGTCTTCGTGAAGCTGGAACCGTTCCTCGCGGACTATCGCGTGCGCAGTGGCAACCCGCGTTACCTCAGTCAGCTCGAGCAGGTGATCATGCGGCGCCCGGGTGCGAAGGAGCAGCTCGCCTCGATACGGGAGTGGTTCAAGCAGCGGGCTGCTAAGTAGCTGGGTCGGATAGGTAGCTGAGTAGCTGGGTCCGCACACCCTAGCAACCCAGCTACCTAGCAACGCAGCCACCTAGCTACTTAACAACCGGGAACCCGCCCGCTTCCCAGGCGGCAAGGCCACCAGCAAGCTCGATGACATTCGTGAAGCCCTCGCGCTGGAGCAGGCTCGCGGCGATCGACGAGCGATAGCCGCCAGCGCAGTGAACGAGTAACGGCGTGTCCCTCGGCATGCCTCGAGTTTCTTCGACCAGGCGCTGCAGCGGGATGTGCGTGCTGTTCTCGATCGACTTCGCTGCGCGCTCACCGGCGGCCCGGATGTCGATCACCTTCATCGCGGCATTCGAAGCGATCTGCTCCGCCGCGCGCTCGGGGCTGACGCGCACCGTCTCTGTCACGACTTCTGCCCGGCCGCCGGCGCCAGCCATGCCGCCATCGAGATATCCGATGACATGGTCGAAGCCGATCCGGCCGAGACGCAGTGCGGCCTGCTTCTCCAGACCCGGGTCCGCGATGATGACGATCGGACGTTCGCGATCGAGCAGGCTGCCAGCCCACGTCGCGTACTGCCCGCCGAGGCCGATGTTGAGCGCACCGTTCAGGTGAGCCGCCGCAAATTCCGCTGCCTCGCGCGTGTCGAGCAGTTGTACGCGGTGACGCTGCAGCTCGAGGCAATCATCGAGCGAGAGCGGGCGCAGCTCCCACGTCAGCGCTTCGGTCAGAGTCTGGCGCTTGCGGCTGTTCAAAACCGCGTCGTAGGTGAAATACGACGGCGCGTCCGGCTGATCGGCCGTCACCAGATCGATGAACGCTTCCTTCGTCAGCGGTTGCAGCGCGTAGTTCGTCCTCCGCTGCTCGCCGATTGTCGAGACCGTCTCCTTCGAGAGCGCCTTCCCGCACAGTGAACCCGCGCCGTGAGCCGGATACACAAGGCTCGAATCCGGCAGCTTGAGCAGCTTGGAATGCAGCGAGTCGTAGAGCAGACTGCCCAGATCGTTCGCCGACCATCCGAGGGCCGCGCGTAGATCGGGGCGCCCGACGTCGCCGACAAACAGCGTGTCGCCGGTGAGCACCGCGTGCGGCACGGAATCGCTGACCGCACGATCGAAGACGAGGATCGAGATCGACTCCGGTGTGTGTCCCGGAGTCTCGAGCGCGGCCAGCCACACACCACCCAAGTCGATGCTGTCGCCGTCGCCGAATGGTTCGAATGCGTATTCGGCCTTCGCCGAGCGCCCGAGGTGAATCGTTGCGCCGGTCTGCTCGTTCAGCTCGAGATGACCAGCGATGAAGTCGGCGTGAAAGTGCGTCAGGACGACGTGACGGATCGTCAAGCCACGTTCGGCAGCGAACGACAGATACTGATCGACATCGCGCTGCGGATCGACGACGACAGCCGCTTTCGACTGCTCGTCGCCAACCAGATACGACGCATGCGCGAGGCAATTGAGATAGAACTGATGGAGGATCACGGTACCTGGGTAGCTAAGTTGTTAGGTAGCTGGGAAGTTCTCCCACCTACCCATCTTACTCAGCAACCCAGCAACCCAGCTACTAGCTACCCAGCTACCTAGTCTCCCCCCAAGCCCACCGAAGCACCGACGCGAATCGTGAATGGGAGAGACGGGAAGCCGAACGCGGCCGCGTAGTCCTCGTCGAACAAGTTGTCCAGCGTCGTGTAGACGCGGAATCGAGGATGCAGACGATACGACGCGCTCACGTCGATCTTCTGATAGCCCGGATCGAGATCCTTGTTCGGCAGCAGCAACGAGTTGCCGAAGAAGGCGTCGCTCATGAACGTGCTGTCATCGCGCGCGCCGGCAAAATAGCCGGAGAGCGCGACGTCGACGGGGCCGGTCGTATACGCGACGAACAGCGTTCCTGAGTTCGCGGGTCGCCGGAATGGCCGCGCACCGACCAGCGGCGAATAGGCGCCAATCGGGATTGAGGGGAATGCGGGATTGAACGCGGCGCTTCGGCCGAACGCTTCGGTCACCTCGGCGTCGAGGAACGTGTACGACGCACCGAAACGGAAGCCCGCGCCAACCGCCGCGTCGGCGGACAGCTCAACACCCTGCGCGTCGAACGACGCCGAGTTGATGTACGCGCCGAACGCCGTGCCCGCAGCCACTGCCGGCGGCACGCCTGCTGCGATGAGCTGCGTGCGGCTCAGGAACTCGAGCAGGCTTTCGAACGTGTTGTTGAAGTAGCCGACTCTCGCGCGGAAGCGGCTCGCAGCAAAGGCTTGCTCGAGGCCGATGTCGAAGCTGCGGCTCTTCTCCGGGCCGAGCGGGTCAACGCCGGCACCGGCCGGGGTTCCATTGACCAGAGCGAACAGCGAGTTCTGTCCCTGGTAGACGCTCGGCGCCTTGATGCCCTTGCCGGCGTTGAGCGTGACCTTCGTCTCGCCGATCCGCTCGCTCGAGGGATTGCGCAGGTACGCAGCCACCGAGAGCCGCGGCGTGTAGGCGGTCTCGAAGATTTCGTTGTGCTCCACGCCGATGCCCGCGCTGATGTAGACGCGGTTCACCAGCGTCGCGCGTCCCTCGACGAATGCCCCACCGTTGTTGCGCGTGTCGCTTGGATCGGCCTCGGGATCGCTGTAGCCCGCTTCGTGCTCGAAGCGGCCGCCGGCGGAGACCGCCAGATCGCGCGTGGCCTGAAACGTCGCCTGGCCGAACAGCGATTGCCGCGCCGTGCGCGACGCGAACGAGTCTGGGTACGCACCTCCGTAGTCGAGGATTCCCTGCCCGGTCACGGTTCGCCCCTCGGCATCGGTGAGCGTCACCGTCTGGCCCAGGTAGTTCGCCCCGAACCCCAGCGGATCGAAAGGAATGCCCGTCGGCGTCGGGTTCGTGAAGAGCGACTCCTGGTTGGTGGAACCATAGCGCACGGTGGTCTGCCAACGCGGGCTGATCTGCGAGTCGGCGGCCAGGCTGATATAGGTCTGGTTGGTATCGGACACGGAGTCGTCGGCGATGCGATACAAGTCGAAAGCGTTCGCGCTGCCGTAGCGCCCGTCGAGATAGCGCACGGTGCCAGACACGTTGGTCCCCGTACTAACCGCGACACCGAAACGTCCCGCGTAGGTGCCGTTGCGATAACCGTTGTTCGGGACGTCGTTGTCGGTCGTGTAGTACGAATACTGCGAGAAATAGTCGAAGCGCTTGTATGCGCCGCCGAACGATAGCGCGTTGTTGAACGTGCCCAGGTTGCCGCCGTCGATCATGTAGTCGAGCGCCGGCACGCGTGACGTGCCACGCTTCGTGCTGATATTGACCACACCTGTCAGCGCGTCACTTCCGTAGATCACGCTGTTGGTCTGACGCAGCACCTCGATGCGCTCGACGCTTGCGAGCGTGAGCTGCGCGAAATCGAAGCCGCCGCCGATGTCGTTAGCAGGAATGCCGTCAATCAGCACCTTGGTGAAGTTCGATTCACCGCCGCGCAGGAAGAGCGACGTCGCGCCGCCACGCTGACCGACTTGCACGATCTGCGCCGCCGGTACGAGGCGCAGCGCTTCGAGCACATCGAGCTTGTTGATCGATTCGAGCGTCGCTTCGTCGATCACGGTAATCGGGGCACCGGTTCGCGCCTGCAACTGTTCGGTCGCTCCGGCGGTCACCACCACGTCCTGCTGCAGCGGACCGATCTCGAGCGCGACCTCGAGGATGATGCGCCCACCCTGACCGAGGAACACGGCCTCGCTCGTCTTCGACTGAAAGCCAGGCATGCTCGCCTGAACCTGATACCGCTCGGGCGCCAGGCCGGTGAATGAAAACGCTCCGTCGCTGTCGCTCTTGCCATCCTGGACCTTCTGTCCGTCACGCAGCAGCGTCACGACGGCTCCCGCCAGGCGCGCGCCCAGCGAGTCGACAACGGTGCCGCTCAGCACGGCCTGGTTTTGTGCGGCCGTCTGCGTCTGCGCGGCCACGCACATAGCCAGAATCACGAATACCACTCGAATGATCCGCGTCACTGAACCTCCACGATTGAACTTTGGGTTCGGCATTAGAACTTGAGAGCCCGGCCGGGCGCACCTGAAGACTTTCTGAATTCTTCGTCAGGCAGAGGCTGTGAAATCCGATCGAGAAACAGGCGTGCCTGCCTGACCGCGCCTTCAGAATTTCGTCAGGGGCTACTTGACGACGCTGAACGCCACGTCGCCGGTGCCTTCGTGGATCTCGCTCGATGTCGGCTGATACTCGGTCCAGGCCAACGCGAATCCCTTGTGCCATGGACGAACGGCCGGCACCAGCGACCACATCGGGCTGCTGGTGATGCGCTCCTCAGCGCCGAGCGGCATCCCGGCGTCGTCGAACCGCCGGAAATAGACGTCGTGGGCACCGCTCGTCTTGTCAGACCAGGCGAGCCCCACCACACCGTCATTCCAGGCGAGGTACGCACCGATCGACTCGCCCTCAGTCATCGTCACGCGGCGTGAGCGATCGTCGATCTCTCCGCGCACGTCGGACTGGCTGCCGACAAACAGGTAGACCTCGTCGTTCCCATCGCGCATGTCGTACCACGTCAGCGCCACTCGTCCCTCGTCGCTGATCTTCACGTCTGGAAACTTCGACTCCGCCCCATCGTCTTTCGTCAGGCGTTCGAGATGCGCGCCCGATTCATCAAGACGGCCAAGGAACAATTCGCTCGTACGCGTCGACGCCACCGCGTCGAACACCACCCACACGCCGGAACGATCGACGGCGAGATTGAGATTCCAGGTCGTCTTCGAGGCCTGCCCCATGCGCGCTCGCGTGCGTAGTTCGTGACCATCCCGATCCCATGTGCCGACGTACACGGCTTCCGAAGAATCCTCTTCAGCCTGAATCCAGGCCGCGATGATCGCCTGCCCGTCGGTGACGATGACGGGATTCCTGGACGATGGAGCAATCGTCTGCACCCACTTCCGGTTGCCGGCGCGATCCCATGCGCCGAGCATCGCCGTCTGCCGGCCGTCGCTCGTCTGCTCGTACCACGCAATGGCGAAGACGTCGCCGAGGCGCTCGAGACTTGCTTCGTATGAAGCGTCGGGCGTCTCCGTCAGCCGGCGTTCCGGTCCGGACGGACGCCCGCTCGCGTCGAGCAGCCGCAGGTAGATCTCAGCATTGCCATCGCGCGTGTCGTACCAGGCGACGGCAAAGCCGTCCTCATCGGTCGCGAGTGCTGTCTCGTACGCACCCGCCTTGCTGTGACTGACTTGAATCGGTGTGGGGGCCTGCCTGCACGATGTCAGCAGGACGAAATTGAAAATGCAAAATGCAAAATGCAAACGATGCATCGCTCGCGACTCTTTTTGCATTTTGCAATTTGCATTTTGCATTACCCGCGACGACTCCGTGACCATCGCCAGGCGAGCAACAGGCCGAGCACTGGAAGCGATGCGAGCGCACCAGCATACTCGTTCGGCGGCGCGTCCTGTCGCGCCTCGTTGCGCGTCTGCGTGGATCGATCGCGCTCCTCCATCAGGTAACCCGCGAGCTGCCGCGCAGTGCGACTCGGCGCGGGCGTCGCCGCCAGGCGCGCGGCCATCTGCGCGTCGTTCTGACGACTGAATGCCTCCTCGCGCTCGGCGGCCGGATCGATCTGCTGGCCCGTCGCCTTCTCCATCTCGCGCTTGAAACCGTCGAGCTCGGGCACCGGAATGCCCGCGCGGATTCCTCGCTCCATCACGTACTTCTGCAGCCGCGGGTTGCCGCACGTATGCTCCGCGCAGCCGACACCATGGCGATTGACGCTCTCGACGTACTCCTCGAGGAGCTTCTTCTCCGTCGCCGCGTCGGCGTTCCAATAGCCTTTGCGCACAGTCTCGAGCATGCGCGCGGTGATGTCCTGGTACGCGAACGGCGAGCTCTTGTCGAAGAACTCCGGCAACCCCATCTTGTGTTTGTCCTCGACGTATACGTCGAAGGCTTCCTTCCACATGCCGTCGGTGACGGTCTCGCTCGCGGTCGCGTCCCAGCCCCAGAGATACTCGACGAAGGACCGCATCTCGCCGGCGCCGGCGTAGCCTTCCTTCTTCATCCCCTCGATCCACGTGGGATTCACGTAACGCGAACGGAACTCGGAGCCGATGAACTTGTCGATCGACGTCATCTCGGGATTGCCGGGATCGCGCGTATTGGTCACGACCATCTCCGGCCCCGTCGCAGTGCCATCGATGTTCTTGATCGCGGTCGCGAGCCCGCCCATGTACATGAACATGTCGTCGTTATCGAGCGCGCCATACAGCATCGTCGAACTGCTGTGCACAATCTTCTCGGTACCGGAGAGCGCGAGGCGGAAGACGTCCTCCATCGACTCGCCCCAGAACCCGTTGCCGTATCCGTGACCGAGCTTGCGCAAGTAGTCGTCGGCCATCCCCTTATCCGTGTCCCACGTGCCGCTGTTGGCGACGATGGTCGACGTATTCAGGTTGAAGGTGCCCGGCGGCTCGTCGAAGATGCGCACACCAGCGCGACGGTCGGCCTCGAGCTCTGTGTAGCCGCGCTGGATGAGGATCGACTTCGTCTTCAGGTAGTGGTTGCGGACGAAGTTCTCCGCTTCATCGATCGCCTTGACCTCCTGGACGGCCTTGTCCATCAGGTTGGTGACGTTGTTGAACATGCCTTCGGCGGCTGACGCGATGACAATGTCCACACGTGGGCGACCGAGCCTCGCGCGCGGAATCACCTCGACGTCGACGACCTTGCCACGCACGTCCCACACAGGCTTCGTACCGAGCAGATGAAAGATCTGCGACTCCAGCACGCCCTCGTGGCGCATCGTCTCGTCGCCCCAGATCACGAACGAGACCTTCTCGGGATACTTGCCGTGCTTCTTCAGATGGTCGGCGAGCATCTGATCGGCAAGCTTCACACCCAGGTCGTACGACGCCGGCTTCGGGACCTTGTCGGGATCGATTCCGTAGAAGTTCTTGCCGGTCGGATAGGAGGCCGGGTTGCGAATCGGCTCGCCGCCACCACCGCCGACGATGAAGCCTCCGTTCAGGCCGCGCATCAGGCTATCGAGCTCGCGCGCGCCGGACTCGACGATGCGTAAATCCATGTCTTCGGCAAGGACCTTTGCCTTGCTCGGCAACAAGCTGCGGTCAACACTCACGATCGCATCGACCGTGGTATCGCGAAGCAGTTTGTCCGGCACGCGGCCGAAGGTGTGCAGACCGTAGGGAATGTTCTCGCCTTTGAGCTTGAGCAAATGATCCTGAATCTCGTGAACCGCCTCATCCGTCAGGCTGTCAGGCTTTGAGAAATCGAGGCCGAGGTCCTTGGTCAGTCCCAGCGCGATCACCTGCTGCCGGATCCGCTCACCGACAGCCTTCGCTAGCTCCGGGTTCTTGTGCAGGCTCGTGTCGAAGTCGTTGATCGACTCGCCGAGCGCGGCGAGCTCTGGATAGAGGCCGCCCTTCTTGAACGGCGGCACCATGTGATCGACGAGCGCCGCCATGCTGCGGCGGCGCGCGACGAGCCCCTCGCCCACGACGTCGACGTTATAGATGTAGAGATGCGGAAGGTCCGCAATCAACGCATCCGGGGCATCGTCGTTCGACATCCCGATGTCTTTGCCGTCGAGCCACTCGAGCGTGCCGTGCGTGCCGATGTGCACGACGGCGTCAGCGCGGAAGCCGTCGCGCAGCCACGCGTAGGCCGCGACGTACTGATGGTGAGGCGCGAGGTCCTTCGCGTGGTACATCTTCTCGCTGTCTTCTCCCCAACCGCGGGACGGCTGCGGCATGAGCGCGATCTTGCCGAACTGCACGGCAGGGATCACGAGCGCGCTATCCGACGTCATCAGCCGTGAGGCACCTGGAACGCCCCAATCCTTCAGCACCTTCGCTTTGAGCGTGGGAGTCAGCGCATCGAGCCACTTCGTGTACTGCGTTGAGCTCACCTCGATCGCGGTTCCAGCGTCAACGAGTGCCTGCAGTTCACCGGGCGCGTAGCCGCCGACGTTGCGCGCCTTCTCGAGCAACGTCTGCAGGACCGCCTCGCCCGACAGATCGCCGTTGCCGACGTCGTAGCCGTCGGCTTTCAAGCGCTGCAGGATGTTCGCGAGTGATTCGGTGACGTTGAGATAGCTGGCACCGATGTTCGCCTTGCCCGCTGGGTAGTTATAGAAGACGAGCGCAATCTTCTTGTCGCGATTCGCCTTGCCTCGCAACCTGGCCCACTGCGCCGCACGCTGCACCGCGATCGAGATCTGCGAGTCGATCGGTTTGCGGACGACGATGGTCAGGCCGGTCTCGGGATCGGTCACCCTCTCCTGGCTGCCGACAACGGTCGGAGCAATCGTGCCGGCGAGCTCGGGCACCGCCACGTTGAAGGTGCCTTCGAACATCGACAGCCCCATCGGCGACTCCCGCCACTCCTTCTCGCTGCGGCCGTAGAGGCTGATCAGATTGAGGACAGGGACACCGACTTTCGCGAGGGCCTTCGAGGCATCAGGCCCCGAGAAGTTGAAGTTGAAACCGAGGATGGCGTCGGCGCGCGTCTTTCCCTCGCCATCGAGCAGCAACCGTTCCGCGGCGGCCTCGCCCGGATAGCCGAACATTGGGATCGCTTCGGCACCGCTGCGCTCGATCTGCGCGATCACCGAATCGAGCAACTCGGTTTCGTCGCTGTAGTACGTCGCCTTGTAGAAACTGACTGCGATGCGCGGTGCACCCGGACGCAGCTTGCCGTGCTGCTGCCGCCATGCGCTGAACTCGTCCCACGTCGCGAAGACCTGCCCCGGCTCCCGCGGTGCGAACCCGGGTAGCGACGACCCTTTCCCTGATCCTTGCAGAGGCGACCCTTTCCCTGATCCTTGTAGAGGCGACCCTTTAGGGTCGCCTGGGTAGTAATACCCAAAGTCGAGACTTGGCTGCGGCTTCGGCAGCGACAAGCCCGTCACCCCAGCCTGCGTCAGCGCATATTTCAGGAGCCCGACCTGATTCGAGTACCCCATATGCGCCCAGTAGGTCCGTGCGCGGTCGTCGAAGACGACACCTTGCTTGAGGTAGTTCTCCTTCGGTAGCAGACCTTCGCCGATGCCGAACACTTTGCCGTTACGTCCCCGCACTTGTGCGATGAGGTCGATCTTCTGCGTCGCGTTGAAGCGCTCGAGCATCTGCTGGTTCATCGTGTCCAGCATGAGCACGTTGGCGCGCGAGATCTCGTCGACCTTCACGTCCAACATCACCGACTCGGTGAGGAACGACAGCGCCACGCGACCTTTGAGATCCGGCCGCTCCTGAAGCAGAGCCTTGAAGGCTTTGAGCGTGCCGGGCAGGTTGCCGTCGGAGAACACGTACGCGACGCGGATC
>Ga0157380_10001622_pt1 | contig 14830 bp, 12 predicted proteins | sample S35metaG_FD_119757 | JGI IMG/M metagenome (GOLD analysis project Ga0157380, IMG submission 119757) | Switchgrass rhizosphere microbial communities from Kellogg Biological Station, Michigan, USA - S3-5 metaG | ecosystem: Host-associated > Plants > Roots > Rhizosphere > Soil | place: USA... | reverse complement strand
CAACAACGCCGCACGAACACGAGATGGTCTGAGTCGATCGACAGGGCCGCACGGTGGGGCAGATCGGTTCGGCGCAGCCGTCGCTGGTCGGTGTCTCGCTCTCTCCGGACGAACACAGCGTCGCGTTTGTCGCTCAAGTTGGCGACACTTCCGAAGTCTGGGTGCGCGATATCGCGACTGGCCAGGATACGAGGCTGACGTTCGATACGGTGAATCAGCTGCGGCCGAACTGGTTTCCGGACGGACGCAAAGTGATTTATCGGGAGGATCAACGGATCACCGCCGAGCGAATCGTTTCCAGGGTCGCGGACGGATCGGCAGAGCCGGTGGAACTCATCACCGGGCTGAACCCTGACGTTTCACCGGACGGGCGATTCCTTGTCTATCTGCTCGGCCAGCAGGGCTCACCGCGGCTGCGAGTTGCGCCGTTGTCGGCGGAAGGGATCCCCGGCGCCGGCGCACTGTTCTTCAAAAGAACGCCGGAACCGGCGGTCTCGAACGCGCGGCTCTCTCCCGACGGGCGTCTGCTGGCCTATGGCGAACAGCAGCCGGGCGGCTCCGCGGAGATCTTCATTACGAAGTTTCCAAGCGGCGAAGGGCGATGGCAGGTCGCCAACGGCACAGCGCCAGTGTGGGTGTCGAACACGGAGCTCGTCTTCATGACGGGTTCGAGTGCCGGACGGAACGTGATGCAGTCGGTCACGCTCAGCGGCGGCGACGCGATGTCCGTGAGCGCCGCGAAGAAGCTCTTTGATTTTGGCGCCGACATCGTCACCGACGCCACGTGGGGGCCGGTGTTCGATGTCGCGCGCGATGGTCGGTTCCTGATGATCCGCGAACGAGCGACCGGCCGTCCTCTCGCGGACAGCCGGTGGGTGCTCGTCCAGAACTGGCTCGCCGAGTTTGCCGGCAAGGAAGGGTCTCGATGAGCATTCGCTCCGTCGTCCTCGTATTCGTCGCGCTGGTCGGCACCGCGTTGATGCACGCGCAGTCCCGTGACGTCAACTGGGCGATCAACGGCGGCGAGAACAACATCCGCTTCTCGCCGCTGACGCAGGTCAACAAGGCCAACGTCAAATCGCTGCAGGTCGCCTGGACCTATTCGAGCAACGACCACTTCAAAGACTCCGAAATGCAGAGCAACCCCATCGTCGCCGACGGCGTGTTGTACGCGACCACGCCGACGATGAAAGTGGTGGCGGTGAATGCGGAGACGGGCGCGGAGATCTGGAAGTTCGATCCGAGCAACGGCGCTCCCGCGCGCACGCGATTCAGACATCGTGGTGTCACCGTCCACGCCGATCGCGTGTTCGTGACGTTCCGCAGTTTTCTGTTCGCGCTCGACAAGAAGAGCGGCCAGCCGATCGCGTCGTTCGGCACGAACGGCCGCATCGATCTTCGCGAAGGCCTCGGCAGAGCCCCTGAAGGATTGAGCGTCAGCGCGAGTACACCGGGCGTCGTCTTTGAAGATCTATTGATCCTGCCGGCGAGTGTTCCCGAAACGTTGCCCGGCACGCCGGGGCACATTCGCGCGTTCGACGTGAAGACCGGCAAGCAGCGATGGATCTTCCACACCATTCCTCAACCCGGCGAGTTCGGCTACGACACGTGGCCGCCCGAGTCCTACAAGCTGTCGGGCGGCGCGAATGCGTGGGCAGGCGTGACCGTCGATCAGAAACTTGGGATGGTCTTCGCCGCGACTGGATCGGCATCGTTTGATTTCTACGGCGTCACGCGCCACGGCGACAACCTGTTCGCCAACTGCGTGCTCGCGCTCGATGCACGTACTGGAAAACGCGTGTGGCACTTCCAGGGCATCAAGCACGACGTCTGGGACTGGGATTTTCCAGCGCCGCCGAGCCTCGTGACCGTCAGGCACAACGGCCGATCGATCGACGCCGTCGCCCAGATCACCAAGTTCGGCGAGGTCTTCGTCCTCAACCGCCGTACCGGCGAATCGCTCTTCCCGATCGAGTACCGCAAGGCGCCGCCGTCGACGATCGACGGTGAAAAGGTCTCCGAGGCGCAGCCGTATCCGACGAAACCGCCGCCGTTCGCGCGCCAGGGACTGACGGAAGACATGTTGACGACGCGCACGCCTGAAGCGCACGCGGCCGTGCTCGAAAAATTCCGCAAGCTGAAGTCCGGCTACCTGACGCCGCCCTCGTTCGAGGGCACGATCGTCTTTCCCGGATTCGACGGCGGAGCCGAGTGGGGCGGCGCGGCGTTCGATCCAGAATCGGGCCTGCTGTTCGTGAACTCGAATGAGATGCCGTGGATCGTGAAGATGATCCCGAACGACGACACGTCGCTCTACAACTCGCGGTGCGCGAGCTGCCATCGCGAGGATCGAACCGGCAGCGGCATCGCGCCGTCGCTGGTCGACATCGGCAAGCGAATGACGGCGGATGATGTCGCGGCGATCATCCGGCAGGGCACCGGCCGCATGCCGGCGTTTCCAGAGCTGGGCGGCCGCAATATCACTGACATCGCCGAGTTCGTGATCACCGGCAACGACAAGGGCCGCGATCCGGTGAGGCTGAAGGATCCCAATTGGTTGAAGTACCGCAACGACGGCTACGACATCTTTCTCGATCCGGACGGCTATCCGGCGATCACGCCGCCGTGGGGCACGTTGAACGCGATCGATCTGAACGCGGGAACGATCCGCTGGAAGATCCCGTTTGGCGAGTTTCCGGATCTCGCCGCCAAGGGCATGAAGAACACCGGCAGCGACAACTACGGCGGCCCGGTGGTGACGGCGAGCGGATTGCTGTTCATCGGCGCGACGAACTTCGACAAGAAGTTCCGCGCCTACGACAAGCTCACCGGCGAGCTGCTGTGGGAGACCACACTGCCGGCCGCCGGCAATGCGACGCCGTCGATCTATTCAATCAACGGCCGCGAATACATCGTCATCGCCTGCGGCGGCGGCAAGAACGGCGCCCCGTCTGGTAGTAGTATCGTCGCCTTCGCACTTCCCAAGTGAGGTTCTATGACCCGCCGCTTCCTGCTCGCCTGGCTGCTTAACCTTGTCGTCGTGGCCATTGCGGCCGCCGCACCAATCAAGCTGGCGCGCCACCCCGACTACAACGCCGGCAAGATCGTCTTCAGCTACCTCGGCGACCTGTGGGTCGCCAACGAGGATGGCACCGGCGCGCACCGGGTGACCGATCACACCGCGCGCGACATCTATCCGCGCTTTTCGCCGGACGGCAAGTGGATCGCCTTCTCGTCGAATCGCTACGGCAACAACGACGTCTTCGTGATCCCCGCGGCCGGCGGCGCCGCGAAACAGCTGACGTTCCACAGCGGCAACGATGAAGTGGTGGGATGGAGCCGCGACGGCAAGAGCGTCGTGTTCCGGGCCCCGCGCGGGCTCGGCGCGTTCCCGAACGTCGCGACGCTGCACACCATCGCGATCGACGGCGGACAGGAGCAGCCGCTGCCGACCGACTGGGGCTGGTCGGGCGGCTTCTCGCCCGACGGCAAGTCGCTCGTGTTCAACCGCCATCCGTCGACGTGGTCGCGTCGTCACTATCGCGGCAGCTACGCGGCGGATCTCTGGATCACGAACCTCGCCGACAAGAGCTACACCAAGCTCCTCGCCGACGAGAAATACAACCGCTACTGGCCGATGTGGGGCGCCGACGATGCGATCTATTACGTGGCCGATCCGCTGCCGAACGAAAAGAGCGTCAAGCCCGGCAGCCCCGACGTGCGCCTGAGCGTGAACAACATCTACAAGATTCCCGTGAAGGGCGGGCAGCCCGTGCAGGTCACCAAGCACGCCGACGGCAGCCTGTTCTGGCCATCGATGTCGAGCGACGGCAAGACCATCGTCTACGAAGACAACTTCGGCATCTGGAAGCTCGACGTCGCGACCGGACGCAGCAACGAGATCAAGATCGACATCGGCACCGACGACAAGGACAACGAGATCGAGTTCCGCGCGGTCAGCGATGAAGTTGACGCCTTCGATATCTCGCCCTCGGGCCGGCGCGCGGCGATCTCGGCCCGCGGACAGATCCTGACCATCGCGACGGATCGCGGCGACATCACGCGCGTCAATCCGGATCGCATGGCGTCACGCAGCCAGTTCCCGAAGTGGTCGGCCGATGGCAAGTACATCGCGTTCGTGTCGGATCGATCGGGCCGCGATGAAATCTGGATCTCCGATCCCGAAGGACGATCGCCGAAGAAGATCACGGATCTCGACAACGAGAAGAACGCGCCGATCTGGTCGCCCGATTCGAAGTCGCTGCTCTATATTGCCGGCGGCAAGCAGCTCTACAACTACACCGTTGATGACGGCAAGACCACCGTCATCGCCAAGAACGACATCGGCCGAATCGGATCCGTCGCGGTCTCGCCGGACAGCAAGTGGATCACCGTGGCGAAGCAGGATCGCACGCTGCGCTCGCACATCTCCATCCTGCCGATCGGCGGCGGGGAAGAGCGTCACATCTCGGACGACGCGCTGATCTTCGCCGAGAACGATGCGGTGTGGACCGCCGACGGCCAGTACATCCTGTTCACGTCGACGGAAGGCTTCAGCAACGGCATCGCGACGCAGGGCGGCATCACCGCATCGACGGAACTGTGGGTGCTCGCGCTGCGCGATCGCGATCGGGATCCCGGCAACCGCGACATCGACAACGAAGCGCAGGGTCTCGCCGCCCAGGCCGAGGCGCGCCGCGCCAACAACAACGCCAACGCGGTGCCTGAAGTCCGCATCGATTGGGGCGGGCTGCCGCGTCGCGCGAAGCAATTGACCGTGCCCGGCAACAACATCGGATCGTTGGCCGCGGCTCCCGAAGGCGCGTTCGTCGCGTTGACGATCGGCCAGCGCGCCGCGGGTGGCGGCGGCGGACAGGGCGGCGGTGGCGGCGACATGTACATCATCAACGCCGAGAGCGGACAACTCACGCGCGTGCCGCGCGCGCCACAGAATGCGGAGGCCGCCGGCGGCAACCAGGGCGGCGGTGGCGGCGGCTTCGGCGGCGGTCCGGGTTTCGTCTTCGCCCGCGATGCGCGCACGCTGTATTTCCGATCGGGCACCGGCGCCAACAGCGCGCTCTATGCTGCGACCATCAACTTGCAGGCCAATCAGAACGCGGGCGGCGGTCGCGGCGGCGCGGCACGTGGCGGCGCGCAGGTTGAAGAACCGGCCGGCAACAACGCGACGGCGCGCAAGGTCACCTACACAGCGAACCTCGAAGTCGATCACAAGGCGCTGCGCGCGCAGATCTTCAACGAGGGCTGGCGCATCATGAAGAACCGCTTCTATGACGCCAACATGCACGGCACGCCGTGGCGGGAAATGAAATCGATCTACGAGCAGCTGCTCGACAACATCGTGGACGATGAAGAGCTGCACGTCGTCATGATGATGATGATCGGCCAGCTCAATGCGTCGCACACCGGCGTCGCCGGCGCGCCGGGCAACAACCGCGGCGCCGCGCAGACCCGTTATCCCGGTTTCGATCTCGTCGCCGATGCGTCCGGGTATTACAAGGTCGGACGCATCTACAAGGATGGTCCCGCCGACAAGGACTACCTCAAGATCAAGGAAGGCCAGTTCATCATCGCGCTCGACGATCGCGACCTGAAGACATCGGACAATTACTGGCAGCGATTCACGTTTCCGCTGGGACAGAAGTTTCACTTCCTGCTGAACGACAAGCCGGTGCGCGCCGGCGCGTGGGAAGTCACGGTCACGCCGGCCAACAACCAGGCCTTTGGTGATCTGCAGTACGACCGCTGGGTCGCCGATCGCGGCGACATCGTCGCCAAGGCCAGCAACGGCGAGATCGGCTACCTGCACATCCGCGCCATGGACGCGCCGTCGCTGCGCCGCTTCCAGCTCGATCTCGCAGCCAACCGCACCAAGAAGGCGCTCGTGATCGATCAGCGCTTCAACGGCGGCGGCGGTATCGATCAGGAGCTGCTCAGCATTCTGGCGGGACGCCAGTATCAGTACACCCAGGGCCGCGACGCCGGCTTCCAGCAGCCCCGGCCGCAGAATTTCTTCGGGCCGATGGTGGTGATGCAGAACGAGCGATCGGCGTCGGACGCAGAAATGTTCCCTGCGGGCTTCAAGCAGCTCGGGCTGGGCAAGACGGTCGGCGTGCCGACGATGGGCGCGGTGATCGGCACCGGGTCATACACCCTGCTCGACGGGTCGACGATCCGCACCCCGGGCAGCGGCGTGTGGACGGTCACCGGCGAGAACATGGAGAACTACGGCGTGCCGCCTGATGTCTTCGTCGACAACACGCCGACGGACTTCTTCAAGGGCCGCGACGCGCAGCTCGAGAAGGCGGTGGAAGTGTTGAAGGAGCAGCTCGCCAAGCCGCGGACGTCGACGCAGCAGCAGTAGCATCGATCGATGCGCGATAGCGTAGTGAACGTTCACATACGTGTGTGAACGTTCACTAACGTCGCGCTATTGACTTTGCACTGGCACGGCCCTACCCTCGTCGCTTGCACATCGTGCTCCTGTCGCCACGCGGTCCGTTGTACCGGCACCGCGGCGGCATCTGGAAGAAGACGATGCGCTACGCGCCGCTGACGCTGACCACGCTCGCGTCACTCGTTCCTCCAGAACTCAACGCCGACGTTCGCATCATCGACGAAGGTGTCGACGACATTCCCGATGATCTCGAGGCCGATCTCGTCGGCATCAGCGCGATTACCGGCACCGCACCGCGCGCCTACGAGATCGCCGCGCGCCTCAGGAGCCGCGGCGTCAAGGTCGTGATCGGCGGCGTCCACCCGACGCTGATGCCGGAAGAAGCGATGGCCAACGCCGACAGCACCGTGGTCGGCTATGCCGAGGAGTCGTGGCCGGCGCTGCTGCGCGATTTCGCCGCCGGACGAATGGCCCGGCGCTACGACCAGAGTCCGACGCTCAGCCTGGCGAACCTGCCATTTCCGCAGCGCGAGCTCTTCGACACCAGCCTGGTCAACGTCGCTCATACCCTCGAAGCGACGCGGGGGTGCATCTATCAATGCGAATTCTGCGTCGTCCCGGCGGCATGGGGCAAGCCGCTGCAGAAGCCGGTGGCCGATGTGGTCGCCGACATCCGGCAGATGCGCGCGAAGCGCCTGATCTTTCTCGATCTCAACCTGATCGCCGACAGTGCTTATGCGAAGGAGCTCTTCACCGCCCTCATTCCGTTGAAGGTTCAATGGGGTGGCTTGGCGACGATGACGATCGCATGGGACGACGAGCTGCTGGATCTGGCGGCGCGGAGCGGCTGCCGGGGACTGCTGATCGGATTCGAGTCGCTCAACCAGGCGTCACTGCTGGAGACGAAAAAAGCCTTCAACATGCGACGGAGTTACTACGAGGTGGTTCGCAAGATCCGCGAGCGCAAGATCGCGCTGATGGGATGCTTCGTGTTTGGGTTCGATCACGATTCGATCGCGACGTTCGATGAGACCGTCGACTTCGTGCTCGAGTCGAAGATGGATTTACCGCGATATGCGATCGCAGTCCCGTTTCCCGGTACTGCCCTGTATAAACGGTTGAAGGCCGAAGGCCGAATCACCACCGAGAACTGGAGTCTCTACGACGGCCAGCACGTGGTGTTCGAGCCCAAGCTGATGTCGCCGGGCGACCTGCTCGAGCGCACCCGCAAGGCCTGGAAGAAGACCTACAGCTATCGATCGATCGTGCGCCGGCTGGCCGGATCGCGGACGCGGCTCCCGATTTCGATTCCGGCAAACCTCGGTTACCGTTTCTACGCCAATCATCTCGACACGTTCTACACCTGCGACTGGTTTGAAGGGCGTCCGATGCCCAAGGCCGGCTAGCAATCGTGCAGACTCACGCCGACGCGACATTGCGGACGAGGCAGCTCCTGACGAGCGGGCTCGACCCGCAGATCGCGGCGCTGCGGAAGTTGCGCCCGTCGCGGCGTCTCGCCGAGATCGGTTTCTTCGTCCTGTTGTGGATCGCCGGCATCGCGCTCGGTCTCGCCGGGCTGGACGCGACCGGCGCGTGGCATTGGCCGTTGCGCCTGGCCGGCATCCTTACGGCCGGACTCGCGCTCAATGCGTTTTTTCTCCTGTCACACGACGGCCATCACCGGCTGTTGTTCCGCAACGCCCGCGTCAATCACGCCGCCAACGTGCTGCTGTGCATACCGCTGCTGCATTCCCCGTCGGCCTATCGCGTGCTGCACGAGCTGCATCATCGCTTCCTGGGCGGGCCCGGGGATCCGGATGACTTCCACAACTACACGTCGGACGCGCGGCTGCGATGGGCGCTGCACTGGGTCCGACTGACGATCGGCACGCTGGTCTACATGCCGTTGATACCCGTGGTCGCCATTCGCCGCGCCGAGCCGGCCGACCGCCATGCGATAGCGATCGAATATGCCGCGATGATCGCCATCTGGTGGCCGGTGTTCGCGTTCCTGCCGATGCAGGTGCTGCTCCAGGTCTGGCTGATACCGGGCGTGCTGGTGGGCTACATCTCGGCGGTGCGCGCGGTGGCGCAACACGCGCTGACACCCGGCGACGATCCGCTGCTGGCGTCCCGATCGGTGGCCAGCAATGCCGTGGTGTCGTTTTTCCTGCTCAACGAAAACTACCATCTCGAGCATCACCTGTTTCCGGAGATCCCCAGCTACAACCTCCCGAGATTGCGTCTGTTGCTGCAGTCGCGCCTGACGCATACCGTCGAAGCGCGATCGTACACACGCTTCCTGATCGGCTTCGTCCAGCGGTTTCTTCGCGCCGACGAATCGCCGATGGGAGTGCGCTACCGATGACCCTGACGTTTCGCGCGGCGCAACGCACGCACGAGCGGCCGGTGGCGCCGCTCAGACGCTTCGCCAATCCCGAAGTGATCTGCGAGGGATGGTACGCGGTGTGTCCGTCTGCCGCGATTGGTGCCGGCGGCGTCCGGCGCGTCGAGATCGGCACGCGCGAGCTGGTGGTCTATCGCGATCGATCCGGCACGCTGCGCGGCATCGATCGCGCGTGCGGGCACCTCGGCGCCGATCTGTCGCAGGCGACGGTCGTCGACAAGGGTTTGCAGTGCGCGTTTCATCGCTGGTGCTGGGGCGCGGACGGATCGTGCACCGCAGGCGGCGGCGCGGCGACGGGCGCGCGCATCGGCACCTATCACGCGTGTGAGCGATGGGGAACGGTGTGGGTGTGGGCAGGCAAGAAACCCGCTTACGAGCTTCCCGAGCCCGAGATCGAAAACCGCGCGCACCTGGTGCGGCTGCCTCCGCAGCGGCTGGCCTGTCACGGCCACGTCGTGCTCGGCAACGGGTTGGATCTGTCGCACGTCGTGCCGGTCCATGGTTTCAACCTCGAAGACGATCCGGCGATCGACCTCGAGCCGCCGCATCGGATTTCCGTGAATATCCACGCGCGATTTCACCCCACGCTGCTGCGGCGCGTACTCGGCCTGGCCGGGCGTCCGGCCCGCTGGCGGTTCACCAACATCGGGCCCAGCCTGGCCTGGGTGCGCGTCACGTCACCGACACCGTTCGAGCTGCTGTGGACGGCGCGGCCGCTGAAGGACGGCGGTTGTGCGACGCAGACGTTCTTCTTCCTCCCGCGATGGAGCGCGCTGACTCGGGCAGTGCCGATGATGATCGCCACCACGTGGGCCGATCGAGGCGTGCTCCGCAACCTCGATTTCCGTCCGGGGTTTGTGGCCGCCGATGCGGTGTTTGCCCGCTACGCCGAACTCGTGGAGGCGCTGCCTGAATGGTAGGAGCGTGGGCGTGAAGGGAACGTTCGCGCAGCCCGGCGTGATTCGGCAGGGTTGGTACCTCGTCGAATCGAGCAGGCGGCTCGCGCGCGGCGCCGTCCGCGCGGTGGAGTTCGGATCGCGGCGGCTGGTCCTGTACCGCGATCTCGCCGGCGTTGCCCATGTGGTCGACGATCGCTGTCCACACCTTGGGAGCGACCTGGCGCTCGGTCACGTCACAGACGCCGGACTGCGCTGCGAATTCCATGGCTGGTGTTGGGGCGCCGATGGCAAGTGCGTCGATGCGCCCGGCAATTCACCGCCGCCGTCCCGGCGGCTTCGACATTACGCCACGCGCGAACGGTGGGGTTTCGTGTGGGCGTGGCTCGGCGGTGAGCCGGCCTTCGCGTTGCCGGAGGTGCCCGCGCATCTCAGCCGCCAGATTGTGCTGCGGCCGCAACGCGTCAACGCGCATTCCGACGTGATCTTTTCCAACGGCTTCGACCTGGCCCACTTCGGTCCGTCGCACGGCATCGAGGCCAGCACCGCGGCGCTCGATTCCGACGGGTGGACGATCGCGCATCGGATTGTGGGGCGCCTGGCCCGGCGGGCCAGCCTCAACATCGTCGGCCTCGGCGGGCGTGAGCTGGATTTTTCGTTCGCGCAGTTTGGCGGCGGCATCGTTCACGTGCACGTCGCCAGGCCGATCGAGTTCCTGATCTTCTTCACGCTGCGCCCCGATGCGTCGCTGCGCTCGCGCACGCGGACCATGTTGTTTCTTCGACGGCGAGTCGATCTGCCGCGCGCGCTCGCGATCCTGTGGTCAACGGCGATTGACGATCTCCAGATCATGGAGAAGGTGCGTTGGACCGGCGCCTACGCGCCGAGCGATGCCGCGCTGGCGCGATACGCGGGCTTCGTGGAGGACCTGCCGGCATGGTGAGGCTGGAGCGTTTCGGAGGCGCGACCGGCATTGTTGCCGTGGCGGCGATCGCCACGCAGTTCGCGCTGGTTGGCACGGCGGGCACCGACGCGCAGTCGCTGCTGCGCGCGAGGGCCCGTTGGGAACTGGCGACGTTCATGCGCGTGGTGGGCGGCCTCGGCATCATGTGGTTCACCACGGGGTTTGCCGCGCGGCTGCGGCGATTCGGCTTCGGGCCCGCAGGTCCTTCAACGTTCGTGCTCGGTGCGGGCGTGTTGTGGGGCGCGATGTGGCTCCTCAGCGCGGTCTTCAATTCGGCGGCGATAACCGAAGCCGTTCGCGGCGACGGCGAATGGAGTGTGCGCTGGCTGTCGATTCTCGGATCGCAGACCGTGCTCGTGCTCACGCCGACGCTGATGATCACGTTCCTGATCGCGACCGGTGTGGCGGTGTTGGCGTCACCGACATTCCCGCGACGTTTCGGCCACGCGGCGCTGTTCTTCGCCCTCGTGCGGACCGGACTGGCGCTCGTCGATTGGTACGGCGGCGCCGACGTCGCGATGCGGATCATGGACATGACGCTGATCTGGGTCGTGATCGCCTCTGTGCACTTGATGGGCGCGACCCGCCCGGTGCAGGCATGAAGGTTCGCCGCGGCCGCTTCACGTGGGAAACGCTGGGTGCGAGCGCCGGCATCTGGGCTGTGCTGTGGTTGACCATCGGCTACGCCATCGTCGCGACGACGGTTGCGGATCCGGGCAGCGCCGACGCCGACTATGTTCAGGCCCTGGTCGCCGAGCGGATGAAGTGGGAGTGGGTCACGCTCGTGCGGCTGGTGGGTGGCGCGCTGGTGCTGTGGTTTGCCGGCACGCTCGCCGGACGCCTGCGAATGGTGGAAGGTGAGCCGGGCCATTTGGCCGGCGCGGCGTTTGGTCCCGCGGTCGTGTGGGCGGGTGTCTGGATGCTGAGCGCGCTGTTCAACTCGAGTGCGATCCTGCTGGCGACCGGCTCCGGCGATCACGCCGGCGCGAGGCTCGCGGCGCTGCTGGCGCGCGAGACGCCGCTGGTCCTCACCGCGAGCGTGATGTTTACCGTCTTACTGGCCACGGCCCTTGCGGCTCGGAAGTCCGGTGGATTCCCCGCGAGCTATACGCACGGTACGTCGTTTCTCGCGATCGCCTTCCTCGTGCTTGCGGTTGCCGACTGCTATGGCTCGTGGAACCTGAGCGCGTTGATCGTCGGGCTGGCGTTTACATGGACGGCGGTGACGAGCCTGCTGCTCGTGCGCGGCTTCGACGCCGTCGATTCTCCACAAGGCGCATCATGACGGCGATCGCTTCTCCGGTCCGCTCGGTGTTGCTGTTCATCTCCACGTACTTATTCCCGCTGTTCGGGTTTCCGCTGGTCGCATACGCCTGGTGGCGCGTCGGCCACTCGTGGCCGTTTGTCGTCGTGGTGATGGGCGTGCCGGTCGTGTTCGGATACGTGATGCCCGCGATCCTCACCGGCGTGATCAAGCGCTGGCGATTCACCAGCGGGCCGCGGCTCGGTCCGTACTACGTGCATCACGGCTTCATCTATGGCTCGAAGCTCGCCCTCGCTCTGCTCGCCGTCGTCCGATCGTTCGACACCGTCGTCTCGGTGCTCGACGTGGTTGCGATCAGCGTCGTGACCGGCGCCGCGACCGCGTTCGGCGGCTGGTGGCACGACACGCAGGCGGTGCGCGCCGGCAAGATCGCCATCGACGACGGCATCGAGGGACTGTCGACGTTTGCGCCGCCAAGTTACTTCGCCATGGGCGCGACCTACGCGGCGGTGTCGATCGCGGCGCACCGCGTGCTGATCGCGGAGCCCGGCGCGCTGCCGTGGGTGTTTCCGGCGGCGCTCGTGACCTTGTGCCTGTTACCAACGATTGTGTTCGTCGCCGTCGATCCACCAAGTCGGCAAGTGCTCCGTGATCTGCTCGCACGCAAACGTTCCCGGTTCAACACTGGAGGATGAAGTGGCAGCAACAGGTTCAACGACCGCGGAAAAACTCGGCGCCGCCGCTGGCGCGTGGGCCGCATTCTATTTAGCGCTTCACTATTACATTCTGTCTGGCGCGAGCGCCGATCTGTCGATGCCCGCCGCCGACTACGCGCGCACCCTGCTGGGCGAGCGGATGCGCTGGGAGTCGGCAACGGCGCTGAGGATCATGGCGGGCATCATGATCGTCTGGTTCATGGGCAGCATGTCGGGCCGGCTGCGATTGGCCGAGCGCGAGCCCGGGCGTCTTGCCGCCATCGCGTTCGGCCTGGGCGTAGTGTGGGGCGGTGTCTGGATCCTCAGCGCGATGTTCAACTCGGTCGCGATCCTGATGTCGGCCGAGTATGGAGATCCGGTTGCGGCGCGGTTCGCGGGCATTCTCGCGAAAGAGACGCCAATGATTCTGACGCCACCGGTCGCCTTTGCGCTGATCCTCGCCGCGGCGTTTGCCACCATGCGCTACGGCGGCTACTCGAAGACTTACGCCAAGGTCACCGCGGGCTTGTCGCTCGTCATGATCGTACTGGCGCTGGTCGAGTGGTACGGCCCCGGCGACCTCGGTACCATCATCATGACCGTGGCGCTCGGCTGGTTGGCGATCACCAGCCTGCTCACCATTCAACCCTCGACCGCAGAGGCCCGATGAGACTGACGCTGGTTCACCCGTGCGTTGGACGCCGGCGTGGCCAGCCGTACATTCGTACGTGGCAAATGGAGCCGCTGGCTCCCGCCACGCTCGCCGGGCTGACGCCCCGCGATCGAGACACCACGATCCGTTTCTATGACGATCGAACGGAGGCAATCCCGTTCGACGAGCCGGCGGATCTGGTGGCGCTCAGCGTTGAGACCTACACGGCCAGGCGCGCCTATCAGATTGCGTCCGAATATCGCCGGCGCGGCGTCCCTGTGGTGATGGGCGGTTTCCATCCGACGCTGATGCCCGACGAGGCCGCCGAGTTTGCCGAGTCGATCATCATCGGCGAAGCCGAAGGCCTGTGGCCAGGCGTGATCGAGGATTTTCGCGCCGGGCGGCTGCAGCGCGTCTACCGCCAGGCGCAACGGCCATCGTTGTCGGGACTGCGTCCGGATCGATCGATCTTCGCCGGCAAGCGATACCTGCCGGTCGGTCTCGTCGAGGCCGGCCGCGGCTGCCACTTCCGCTGCGAGTTCTGCGCGGTGCAGTCGTACTTCGCCAACACGCAGACGCGGCGGCCCGCCGACGAGATCATCGACGAGATCCGCCGCATCAAGCGGCCGCTGCTGTTTTTCGTCGACGACAACATCACGTCGAACATGGATCAGGCGAAGGAATTTTTTCGCGCGCTGATTCCACTCAAGGTGAAATGGGTCAGCCAGGCCAGCATCAACGCCGCGCACGACGAAGAGTTTCTGAAGCTGATCAAGGCGAGCGGCTGCCAGGGACTGCTGATCGGTTTCGAAAGCCTGAACCCGGAGAACATCAAGCGGATGCGCAAGTCGTTCAACACGATGCGTGGCGGCTACGAGCGCGCGCTCGAGAATCTGAAGCGCCACGAGATCCCGCTGTATGTGACCTTCATTCTCGGCTACGACGAAGATCACGGCGACACGCTGCAGGAGACCCTGGCCTTTGCCGAGCGGCATCGTTTTTACATCGTGGCGTTCAACCACCTGACGCCGTTTCCGGGCACGCCGCTCTACGACCGCCTCGAGCGCGAAGGCCGTCTCCTCTACGATCGCTGGTGGCTCGATCCCGCGTATCGATACGGGATGGTGCCGTTCGCGCCCCGCGGCATGACCGCCGAAGACGTCAAGCAACGCTGCATCGAGGCCCGGCAGCAGTTCTACAGCCTGCGATCGATCCTCAAGCGCAGTGCCAACTTCAGCGTGAACAGCCGCAATCTGTTCATGTGGAGTCATTTCTTTTCGATCAACCTCCTGTTCCGCTCCGAAGTGCTGCAGCGGAAGGATTTTCCGCTCGGCGACGAGTCGTACTCGGCGCCCCTGCTCAAGGCCGATCACCCTGCGCCGCTGGTGCTTTCCGATCTGGCCGTGTCATGAGGGTCTCAGTTGAAATTGCCGCGGCGGCAGACGATGAGGCCATCCGCGGCCTGTTGAAGCGGCAGCCGATACCCCGGCGTGTCACCCTGTCCTTCGAGCACGAGCCGAGCTTCGCGATCGGCTGT
>Ga0157380_10001621_pt1 | contig 14847 bp, 14 predicted proteins | sample S35metaG_FD_119757 | JGI IMG/M metagenome (GOLD analysis project Ga0157380, IMG submission 119757) | Switchgrass rhizosphere microbial communities from Kellogg Biological Station, Michigan, USA - S3-5 metaG | ecosystem: Host-associated > Plants > Roots > Rhizosphere > Soil | place: USA... | reverse complement strand
TCGGTATTGACGGCTTCGGACAATTCGCCTGGCGACTGCAATGACCCCCAGCGGAATTCTCCCTGCGCCTGCTGCGCGCGCCGCGCGAGCAGGATCCAGATGGCCAGGTGCGCCAGCCGCGGCGCGCCGAACTGCAAAGGCCCGGCGTCGAACAGCGCAACGATGGAGCGATCCGCGCGCCGCGCGCGCGGCCGCGGCGCCAGGAAGATGTGTTCGCCACTCGCCGCGCGCCGCAGGAACTCGTCCGGCATTTCTTCCGCGAGCAGCCATTCGCTGGCCAGCAGGTGTTCGTAGGAGCCGCGCAGGCGCAGGTCGTCGAGCCCTTCCAGCTCCGGCTCTCCTCCCTGGCTGGTGCCGCGGAACGGTCCCATCAGCGGATGCAGCCGTTGCAACAGCGACCCGAGTTGCACCGCGAGTTCGGGATCGAACCAGTTCAGCCACTCGCGCCAGGGACGCAGCGCATCCGGCAACGCACTCATGTGGCCTGCCAACGTTCGGCGATGCGTGCCAGCAACTCCGGGCTCACGCGTTGTTGCCGATCGAGAGGCACCACCGTGGCCGGCTCGGCCCACAACAGCAGCGGCTCGCGCGCATGAGACCTGTGCAAGGAACGCGCGAGGAGATCGGCCGGCACATCGGGTTGCAGCAGCGTGGGCCGCCACAGCGTCGGCGCCTCGGCGCAGCGCGTGGCGTAGGCAATGCCGGGAACCCACGGAAGATCTCTTGCAGCTCCCGTCACGATCAGGACGTCGCGACTGGCGCTGGCCATCAGCCGCGACTGCGTTTCAGCCGGTAGTTGTGCGAGGCGCTCATGCAGTCGCCTGGCGGCATCGTGCCAGGCGACGGCAGCGTGGGGCTCGGGCGGCGACGCATCTGCGCGCCACTTCCACGGCACGGAGCCGTTGGCGTTCACGCCCCCGTCACCACCCGCAGCGTCAGCGCGTGCCGCAAGTCCTTGAGTTCGGCAGGCAGGCGATCGGCCGTGAAGTTCGCGTCGATTTCACGCAGCACGGCTTCGACTTCGGCCCCGGCATCGGCGGAGGTCGACGCCAGCAGCGCCTCGGCGGCCTCGCGCAGGCGGCCCACGCGCGACAACGGCTGCATCGTGGCTTCTTCGACGGCGCTGAACAGGTGCGGATGCGCCGAGGCCGCCAGCATGTCGCCCAGCACCTCGCGCGCATTGAGCTGCGTCTCACGCGTCGGGAGTGCATACAACAAGGGCCACAGGTCGGCCTGCGTCGCTTCCAGTCTTCCCGCGAGCACGGCGGCCGCGGCCATGAGCCGCTGTGACTTCACGATGCGACGGTCGGAAAGCTGGATGCCCGCCTGGCGCAGTTTGCGAACCGCGGTGGCCAGCGCCGGGCGCGCCTCGTCGAGCCGCACTTCTTTCAGCATGCCGGACAAGGTGTCGAGATGCGTGAGGCCGCCCTCGGGCAGTACCGTCGTCTGGTCGGAACGCCAGCCGCCGCTGAGCATGGTTTCGAGTTGATGGTCGGGCAGCGGATCGACGAACACGTGGATGAGAAAACGATCGCCGAACGCGGCGAGCGACTCGTCGTCCGGCAGTCCGTTGGCCGCGCCCACGCAGACGCGAAGCGGACACTGCACCTGCGTGTGGCCGCGGCGAAAGCGCCGCTCGTTGAGCACGGTGAGCAAGGTGTTGAGGATGGCGGTCGATCCCAGGAAGACTTCGTCAAGGAACGCGACGTCCGCCTCCGGCAGCATGCCGGTGACGTCGGTTTCCACCGTCCCTTCGCGCAGCTTCTTGAGATCCACCGCACCGAAGAGCTCGGAGGGTTCGGTGAAGCGGCCCAGCAGGTATTCGAAATATTTCCCGCCCAGCGCCTGTGCCACTTTTCGCACCACGGCGCTCTTGCCGGTGCCGGGAGGGCCGATCACCAGCAGGTGTTCCTGCGCCACCGCGGCGAGCACGATGAGCTCCGCCAGCTGTTCGCGGCCGATGAGGCCGGTGGTGGCGCTGCGAATGGCGTGACGCAGGTGTTTCGCCGCGTCTTCGAGGGGACTGGAGATGCCTGGTGCGTTCATGGTTATCCGGTTCTTGTTGTCGCCCGCACGGATGGCGCCCCCGGCCGGAGTTGAACCGACGACCTACCGCTTAGGAGGCGGTCGCTCTATCCACTGAGCTACGGGGGCGCGCGGCCGTTACTTTACACGGGGCGGCGAGCGGTTTCCCTGCCAAGCGAGACGCCGCACGGCGCCACACGACAATAGCCCGCACGGAGGTGTGCCATGAGCAAAGTCGTGCGGATCCATGAGCAGGGAGCACCCGAGGTCATGCGCCTCGAGGAGCTGGACGTCGGTGTGCCGGGCGCGGGTGAATTGCGCGTGCGAATCGAGGCCATCGGCCTCAACCGTTCCGAGGCCGCGTTCCGCGCGGGGCAATATCCGGTGAAGCCAAAATTCCCCACGCTCATGGGTTACGAAGCCTGTGGCGTCGTCGAAGCACTCGGCGCCGGCATCCAGGACTTAAAGCCCGGCGACCGGATCTGCGTGTTGCCGACATTCCGCCTGGGTGAATACGGGGTCTATGCCGAGGCCGCCATCGTGCCGGCACGCAGCGTCGTACACGCACCCCCGGGACTCTCCTCCATCGAGGCCGCGTCGATCTGGATGCAGTACTTCACCGCGCTCGCCATTCTCGAAGTCACGCATGCGACGGTGGGCGACTACGTGATCATCCGCGCCGCCTCGAGCAGCGTGGGCCTCGCAGCCATCCAGCTCGCGAACTGGGCGGGCGCCACGCCGATCGCCGCGACGCGTAGAAGCGACAAGCGCCAGGCATTGCTCGACCATGGCGCGAAACACGTCATCGCCACCGAGGAATCCGACCTCGTCGCCGAAGTCATGAAGATCACCGACGGCAAGGGCGCGCGTATCGTGTTCGACCCGGTGGGTGGGCCGTACGTGCAGACGCTGGCCGAGGCCATGGCCGTGGACGGCACACTCTTTATCTATGGCGGCTTGAGCGGCCAGCCGACCCTGCACCCGCACTGGCCCGCGGCGTTCAAGAACCTGAGCATCCGCGGCTGGGTGGCGTCGACCCTCTGGAACCACCCGGAACGCTTCGCGCGCAACAAGGCGCTGATCCTGCGCGGGCTCGCGGAGGGACACCTGAAGCCGGTAGTCGCGAAGGTCTTCAGGCTCGACCAGATCGTCGAAGCCCACCGGTTCCTGGAATCGAACCAGCAGATGGGGAAGATCGTCGTGACGCCGTGAGCGTCACATGCAATTGGAAGTCCGCCTCTCGTGTCCGTCCGATTTGGCACAGAGCAGGATCGGGTTGGCGTCGACCAACCTGAGCGACTTCACCATGTTCGCCGTCGATGTCTTGTACTTCAGGAAGTGCGGTGACTTGATGTGCGCTTCGTAGGCGTTCCGGCTTGCATACACTTCGAGCAGCCGGAAGGATGTGGGACTGTCGGCAAGTGATACGGAGTGGAGCATCAACACCCCGGGTTCCAGCCGCACTGAAGCCTCCTGTTCCTCGGCCAGGATCACCTTGTAGGCATCGAGGTGGGTTGGATCGATTTCCAGTTCTGCCATGCGCACCATTGGCTGACCGGGTTGGGGCGCGAGCACCGTGTCCACGCAAGCGGCAAGCACGATTGCGGCACCGCCCAGCAGTGCGATTGACCTGAACATCATTGGAGACCCCGCGAATACGGTGGCCAGGGAAGAATTGGTGGAGCGGAAGGGGATCGAACCCTCGACCTTCGCATTGCGAACGCGACGCTCTCCCAGCTGAGCTACCGCCCCACACGTTGGAAACCGGTCCGGACCGGGGTCCGGAAGGCGCGGGATTCTATCAGGCAGGCTGGCCTCGGCAAGCGATTCACTCTTAATATCCCGCCCATGCTGGAAACCGAGCAGAAAGCGCCGGAGTTCACGCTGCCGGACCAGGATGGCCAGGACGTTTCCCTGACCGGCCTCCTCAAGAACGGCCCCGCCATCCTCTATTTCTACCCCGCGGATTTCACACCCGGCTGCACGCGCGAAGCCTGCTCCATCCGCGACCTGCACCGGGAAATCAGCGCCGCCGGCCTGACGGTGGCGGGCATCAGCCCGCAGAGCCCGGACAGCCACAAGCGGTTCCGCGAGAAATACAACCTGCCCTTCACGCTGCTGGCCGACGAGACCCGGGAAGTCATCAAGATGTTCGGGGTGAGCGGGCTGTTCGGCATCTGGGTGCAGCGCGTGACCTTCCTGGTCGACCAGAACCGCATCATCAAGGGCCGGGTGAAGGCGCACTTCTCGATCGGCGAACACGAGGCCTTCATCAGGAAGGCCGTCGACCTGCAGAAGAATCCGCGGGACTAGTACTTCATCCGCAGCACGGAAGCGCGGCCGATCGTCGGTACCGTGACCACGTACAGGGTGTCGTATTCCTCGTCACCCATCGCAGGCACCTTGTCCGATCGGGTCAACTCGCCGACCAGCTGCGGTACGGTGTTGCTGTGCCCGACGACGATGGCGAGTCCGCCGCGATTCTCGCGCAGCACCTTGCGCGCGAGATCGTCATTCGAAATCTTCGCCTCGACCACGGTGGGTTCGATACCCAGGCGTTGCGCCAGGCTGGCGGCGGTCTGCTGCGAGCGGCGCGTACTGGTCACGTAGATTTTCTGCACGCGGCCCAGCGACTCGGAATCGCCGAACATCTGCGCCAGGCGCATGGCACGCAGTTCACCCTGCGGCGTGAGCGGTGCGTCGTCGATGGCGCCGAGCTGCTTCTCGGCGTGGCGCACCAGCACGATGGTCGTCGTGGTGGCGGAATTCCAGTAGAAGATCGCCGCCGCCAGCACCGCGATTCCGCCCCAGGCTAACAACCACAGCGGCGCGAGGAAGGTGCGCCGCCGCCGCGTCAGCGACGGGGTTTCCGGGACGGGTTCGAGTGCGGCATTCATGGCGCCGCCGATGATAAGCCCAATCAACGCGCGGATGCGTGACGCCGGGGAAAAAGGGGCGGCTCGCGCCGCCCCTCTGCGAGATGGATGGGGACAGACCTCAGGTCTGCCCCAAACCTCTAGTTCGCGGCCGGCGCCGCGGGAGCGGCCGGAGCCGCATCGGCGGCAGGCGCCGCGGGGGCGTCATCGCCGAAATACGCGTCGACCGTCTGGATGGTGCCGTCGTCGTTGTACTTGAGCTCGATCGGCTCCTTCACGTTGCGCAGGTGGCTGATGCCGTTGGAGCGCTGCGAGTCGTGATAGAAGATGTACCACTTGCCATCGACTTCCACGATGGAGTGATGATTGGTCCAGCCGAGCTGCGGCTTCAGGATCACGCCCTTGTAAGTGAACGGACCGTACACGGACTTGCCCATCGCATACGAGATCGTGTGCGTGTCGCCGGTCGAGTACGAGAAGTAGTAGTTGTCCTTGTACTTGTGCATCCAGGACGCCTCGAAGAAGCGGCGTACGTGGTCGCCCGACAGGATGGTCTTGCCGTTCTCGTCGACGATCTTCAGATCCTTCGGCTTCTCGGCGAACTCGACCATGTTGTCGGCCATGCGCGCCACTTTCGGCAGCAGCGCGGGCTGGTCATCCGGTGGCTGCGTGTCGTCTTGCGGCGTGTGTTTGCCGGTCTTCCAGTGCTGCAGCTGGCCGCCCCACAGGCCGCCGAAGTACATGTAGTACTTGCCGTCGGTGTCCTTGAACACCGCCGGGTCCATGCTGAAGCTGCCCTTGATCGCTTCCGGCTGCGCCTTGAACGGGCCTTCCGGCTTGTCGCCGACGGCCGCGCCGATGCGGAACGTGCCTTCCTTGTCCTTCACCGGGAAGTAGAAGTAGTACTTGCCGTCCTTCTCGGCGGCGTCCGGCGCCCACATCTTCTCGCTGGCCCACGGCACGTCCTTGATATCGAGCGCCACGGGGTGAACGGTGACCGGGCCGCCGATGCTGTCCATCGACAACACCTGGTAGTCCTTCATGGCGTACTGGTTGCCGAGGTCATCCGCCGGGATACCCGAATCGTAGTCGTGCGATGGGTAGATGTAGATCTTGCCGTTGAACACGTGCGCCGACGGATCAGCGCTGTAGATGTCGATGGCCAGCGGCTGGGTCAGGAACTGCTTCGGGTCGGCCCCGGTGGGCTCAGCGGGCTTGGGCGCTTCGGCCACGGGTGGCGGCGGAGGAGCCTCCTCTTTCTTCCCGCAGGCGGAGAGGAAGGTGGTGGTCGCGGCAATACTCGTGATTGCCACGATGAGATTTCGGTGCATGGTCGCGCTCTCTGGTAACGGTAACGGAGCGGAAAATAGCACTTCGCTCAGGGATTTGGCATTACCGCCAGCAAAACCCGCCCAGGCCAGGGGGCAACCCGGTATTCACCGCTGCCATCGGGCTGCCGGATCCACAAATACCCGGCTTCCGTCGCATCTATGTCGAATCGCAGGTTGCGGCCTTCGTAGACGATCTCGCCCCGGATCCGCGCCGGCCGGTCGACGTACACCAGCATCAGCTTGTCGCCGGTGTCGGTGTCTAACCACTCGCACACTCCGACGGGAACGATGCCATCGGCGGGCATCACGAACGGCGATACGCGCGCGACACGCGCCGCGGCCGGTTCGATGGACATCCACTTCTGCGAGAAATGGGTGGGTACCAGGGCCTTGCCGAGTTTCTCGCGGCTCTTGTTCAGGTCGAGCGAGAAACTGAGATCGGGCTTCAGGGTGGCGTCGGCAAGCTCACCCTCGTTGGGATCGCCGTAGATGTCACCGACCACGAACGGCATCCACAGGCGCAGGTCTTCCTTGGGTGCGGTGCGCGGCGTCTTGCCGTCGGCCTCGAAGAAGGCGACGCGTGTCTGCAGCACCCAGTCCGGACGCTGGGGCTCCGGCGGCGCCTCGCCACAGCCGGCGAGCGACAGCAGGAATGTTAGGACCAGCAGGCCGCTGTTCTTCATATGGCCCACGATTGTAAGGGGACCGGTACCCGGCGCGGCATCCCTGTATATTTTTGAGACGCAGTTAATGTCCCCGGTCATCAATGGAGCCCCGCTTATGGTAGTCCTCGTGCTTCTCGTGCTCGCCCTCTTCGTCCTGCAGACGCTGCTGCCGAACCGATTCCGCGAACCCGCCCCACCCGGCACCCCGGGCAAACTATCCGAGGCGCTGGGCAATCGCGACCACATGCGCCCGCTGACGGTGACCGGCGAACGCGCCACGCGTGCGCTCGCCAACCTCCATGAAGCCCTGCCCGTGTTCCTCGGGCTGGCGCTGATGGGGATGATCGTGGCCCCGGAGGCGGCTCAGGCAAAGACCGGTGCGCTGGTTTTCCTGGTGGCGCGCGTGTTGTACGCCGGCGTCTACATCGCCGGGGTGCCGGTGGTGCGCACGCTGCTGTGGGCCGTGAGCTGGGTGGGCCTGGTGATGATGCTGGTGCCGCTGCTCGACCGGATCTGACTACCGCAGAAACAAAAGCCCCCGGCCCGCTGCCGGAACCGGGGGCTCGGTAGTTCGATGGCCCGGGCTCAGGACTTCTCGGCTTCCTTGAGCTGTTCCTTCATCAGCTTGCGATCGGCCTTCATCTGCTTGGTGTCGATGGGCCGGATCTCCTCGATGAAGCATTTGTCATGACCGACGATGACCTTCTCGAACTTGTCCACGGTGCCCGCGGAATTCGTCACGCCGACGGCATTGGCGAACATCAGGTCCGGGCAGTAGCCGGAGACCTTGATGAGATAGGCCTCGTTGATGCCCGACCAGACCACCAGCTGGTTCTTGGAAACCGGGCTCCAGCCGTTGTCCGTGTTGCGCATGTAGAACGACTTGACCGGCTCACCCGCGTACTCGGTGTAGCTGAGCTTGGGTTCGGAAAGCTTCTTCAGGGTGGCGGCGCAGCCACTGAGCAGCGCCACGGAAGAGAGGATGACTGCCACTGATACCTTGGTCATAAACACCTCTTGCGAAATTCGACTCACATGCTGTGAGTGGAGTTCCCAGTCGATGCGGTTCCTCAATCCCAACTGCTGCGGTACGGATTCACCGGCCGTTCAGGTTTGTCGGATTCCGGCTTGGGGATTTCCAGCTTGTCCCCGACCACGCGCCGGATGCTGACATAGAAAATCGGGGCCAGCATGACGCCAAGGATGGCCGCTGACAACATGCCGCCGGCCACACCCGTGCCGATGGCGCGGCGCGCGTTGGCGCCAGCGCCGCTGGAGAACACCAGCGGCAATACGCCCAGGATGAAGGCGAAAGAAGTCATGAGGATAGGCCGCAGTCGCAGCCGCGCCGCCTCCATGACCGCGTCGTACAGCGCCACCCCGCGCTGCTGTGCCAGCACGGCGAATTCCACGATCAGGATGGCGTTCTTGGCTGCCAGGCCAATGATGGTGATCAGGCCGATCTTGAAGAAGACGTCGTTGGACTGACCGGTGCCCCAGGCCGCGACGATGGCGCCGATGATGCCCACCGGTACCAGCATCAGCACCGCCAGGGGCGTTGCCCAGCTTTCGTAGAGTGCGGCCAGGCACAGGAACACCACGAAGATCGACAGGCCGAACAACAACGGCGCCTCGGCGCCCGCGCGGATTTCCTGCAGCGACTGACCGGCCCAATCCACTCCGAAGCCTGGGGGCAGATCCTCGCTGACGATGCGCTGCATCTCCGCCATGGCCTGTCCGGAGCTGTGGCCGGGCGAGTTGGAACCCACGATCTGCATGGCCGCGAATCCGTTGAATCGTTGCAACGTGGGCGGAGCCACGACCCACTTCGATTTGATCACCGAGGCCAGCGGCACCATGCCGTCACCGGTGGTATCGCCACTCAGCACGAAGGGACTGCCTGCCGCCACGTTCGACGGCACGTAGTAGCGGCTCAGCGCGTCTTCGTTCATGCGGAACGGCGCGTCGGCCTGCATCTGGACTCGCAGCACACGTCCTTCGTAGAGGAAGTCGTTGACGTACACCGGCGCCAGCATGAGCTGGATGGCGTTGTAGACGTCGCTCACCGCGAGGCCCATCGATTGCGCCTGCGCGCGGTCGAGCGACAGTTCCAGGCGCGGCGACGGCGCCAGGCCGTTGTATCGCACGCCCTGCACCACCTTGCTGGCGGCGGCCTTCTGCACCAGCGTGTTCTGCGCGTTGAGCAATGCGTCAGCGCCCTTGTTGCCGCGATCCTCGAGCCACAGGTCGAAGCCGCCGAAATCGGACAGCCCGTTGATCACCGGCAGGTTGACGAAGAACACGAAGCCGTCGCGTTCGGTCCCCGCGATGTTTCCGAAGGCCCAGGCGATGAACTCGGTGGCGGTCTCCTTGCGATCCTCGATCTCCTTCAGGCGGATGAAAAAGATGCCGGCGCTTTCGTCGCTGCCGCTGAAGCTGAACCCGGCGACTTCGAATACCGAATCCACCGATTCCGACCTGCGGATCTTGTCGCCCACGCGCCGCATGACCTCGCGCGTGCGCTGGATGGTCGAGCCCGGCGGCATCTGCACGATGCCGATGGCGTAACCCTGGTCCTCTTCCGGGACGAAGCTGCCCGGCACGCGGAAGAACAACAGGTAACCGCCGAAGATCCACAGTGCCACGAAACCTGCCCACCACCAGGTCTTGTGGCGCAGGCCGAACTTCACCGTGGTCAGGTAGTGACTCTGCGCCCATTCGTAGCCGACGTTGAACGCATGGAAGAACTTGTTCTCCTTGAGGTGCTCGGGCCGCAGGATCGTGGCGCACAGCGCCGGCGTCAGCGACAACGCGAGGAAGGCGGAGAACAGCATCGAGATTGCGATGGTGAGTGCGAACTGCTGGTAGATGACGCCCACCGAACCGGTCTGCATGGCCGCGGGGACGAACACCGCCGCCAGCACCAGCGAGATCGCAATGATGGGGCTGGTGATCTGGTCCATGGCCTTGCGCGTCGCATCCTTCGGCGACAGGTGCTCCTCGCGCATGATCCGCTCGACGGACTCGATGACCACGATGGCGTCGTCGACCACGATACCAATGGCCAGCACCATGCCGAACAGCGTGAGCTGGTTGATCGAAAAGCCGAAGATCTCCATGCCAATGAAGGCGCCCATCAGCGCCACCGGCACCACCAGAGTCGGGATCAGCGTGGCGCGGAAGCTCTGCAGGAACACCAGCATGACGATGAACACCAGCACCACCGCGGCAACCAGCGTGATGATCACTTCGTCGATGGCATGCGTGATGAAGGTCGTGGCATCGAGCGCGACGAACCACTCGACGCCGGGCGGGAAGCCCTTCTGCAGTTCGTCCATGCGCGCCTTGACGGCGTCGGCGACATCGAGGGCGTTCGCACCCGGCAGCAGCGTCACGCCGAAACCACTCACCGGCTGGTCGTCGAGACGCACGTCGAAGGCGTAGTCCTGCAGTCCGAGCTCGACGCGCGCCACGTCCTTGAGCCGGACGCTGGTGCCGTTCGGCTCGGTGCGCAGGATGACGTTCTCGAATTCCTCGACCGAGGTGAAGCGTCCCTCCGCGCTGACCGGGGCGGTAATTTGCTGCCCGGAGATCGAAGGCGCTGCGCCCACAGAGCCGGTGGCGAACTGCACGTTCTGCCCGCGCACGGTGTTGAGCACTTCCGCGGCGCTCATGCGGAAACTGCGCAGCTTGTCGGGATTGAGCCAGATGCGCATCGAGTACGAGGAGCCGAACTGGTCGGCGCGGCTCACGCCAGGGATGCGCTGGATGGGATCCAGCACCTGCGAGGAAACGACGTTGTTGAGCTCGCCCGACGACACGCCGCCCTTGGGCGCGCGCACACCGAGAGCGATGATGAACCCGGTGTTGACCTTCGAAACCGACAGGCCCTGCACCACCACTTCGCTGGGCAGGCGCGCCTCGGCGAGCTTGACCCGATTCTGGGTCTGCAGCACGGCGACGTCCGCGTCCGTGCCGTTCTCGAACACCAGGCCGATGCTCGCGGTGCCGTTCGAATTCGAGGACGACGTGAAATACATCAGCCGGTCGAGGCCGGTGAGCTGCTGTTCGATGATCTGGGTGACCGTGCGTTCCAGCGTGTCGGCATTTGCTCCCGGATAGAAGGCGTTGATGGACACCTGCGGCGGCGCGATGTCGGGATACGCCGCGGCCGGCAGGCGCGAGATCGCGAGACCACCGCCGATCATGATGAGGATGGCGATGACCCAGGCCAGTACCGGCCGGTCGATGAAATAATGCGGCAGCATGCGCGAGCGGGTTCCCTAGTGGGTGGCGGCCGGAGCCGCAGGCGCGGACGCCGCCTCGTTACCCGCCGGCGCGGCCTCCTCGATGGGCTTCGGCACGACCTTCATTCCCGGCCGCGCCATCTGCAGGCCTGAGACGATCACCTGGTCGCCGTCGTCGAGACCTTGGCCGATCACCCAGTTCGCGCCCACGGAACTCACCACTTCGACGCGTTTGGCGGAGACCGTGCCATCCGCGGCGGCGGCGAGCACATACGCGCCCTGCGCATCGCGTTGCACCGCCAGCTGCGGCACCTCGAAGCCCCGCTTCAGCAAACCTGCCGTCAGGCGCACGTTCACGTACATGCCCGGCAGCAGCTGCCGCTCGGGATTGGGAATCACGCCGCGAAAGGCCACCGCACCCGTGGTGGCGTTCACGCTGAAATCCGAGAAGCTCAGGGTCCCCGCGTGCGGGTATTCGCTGCCATCGGCGCGGATCACGCGCACCTCGGCCTGGTTGCCCTGCGGGATGGTCACCTGGCCGGCGGCCTGCGCGCGTTGCAGTCGCTCGAAATCCGAAGCCGGCTGGTCGAAGAACACATAAATCGGATCGACCTGCTCGACGGTAGTTAGCAAGGTGGCTTCGCCCTGCCCCACCAGCGCGCCCTCGAGCACGCGCATCTGCCCCGCGCGTCCCGAAATCGGCGCGGTGACGTTGGCGTAGCCCAGGTTGATGCGCGCGGAATCGAGCTGCGCCTTGGCCGCGGATACCTGTGCGGCCGTGGTGCGCTCCAGCGCCTCGGAATCGTCGAGCTGCATGCGCGACACCAGTTGCTGCCTGGTGAGCTCGCGGTTGCGGGCTGCCGTCACACTGGCGTTCTTGGCCGCGGCCTCGGCCTGTTCGAGGTTGGCCTGCGCAGCAGCGAGCTGCGCCCGGAAAGGGGCGGGATCGATCCGCACCAGCGGCTGGCCTTCCTTGACCATGCTGCCCTCCTTATATAGGCGCTTCTGCACCACGCCGGGCACGCGGGCGCGCACGTCGGAGGCGCGGGTGGGCGCCAGTCGGCCTGAAGCTTCGCGGACCAGGGGCACTTCGCGGGAGTGGACGACGACGACGCCGACCTCCGGAGGAGGATATTGCGGTGGCGCAGCTTCCTTGCCGCACGCAGCGACAAACAGAGCAGCCACAGCCGTTGTGATCAGCTGTACTCGTGATTGCATGTTTTTCTTGAAGCCGGCGACGCTGGAGTGTGCGCCGCCCGAGGCGCGGCATTCTATCCCACGAAAGGGATAGTCCCGCACGTGGAAATTCGATTGTCAGAATCGACGAGGTGAACACGCGTCCCGCGGGGGCCGTCGTACACTGGCGCCAAAGGAGCCCTCATGTCACTGCGCACGCTGTCCCTGGGCCTGGTGGTGCTGGCAGCAGCTGCCTCGGCGCAGCAACTCAGTGACATGACCGAGGACGGGCTGGTGCGCGTGCCCTCGAGCCGCAAGGCCGGCGTATACCGACTGCCCGATGCAACGTTTGCGCAATACCGGCGAATCATGCTGGAGCCGGCCTCGGTCGCCTTCCGCAAGAACTGGGATCGGAAAGGCCTGGATCGACTGGATACCGGTCTCAAACCTTCCGAGCGTCAACGCATCGCGAACGACCTGGTGCTCGCGTTTCGGGACGAGATGGTGGCCGAGCTGGTGCAGCGCGGCGGCTTCGTGCTCACCGAGACTCCGGCGCCGGACGTGTTGCTGATTGCACCGTCCATCACCGAGCTGGAGATCACTGCGCCGGACGCCGGCAGCACGCCAGGCACGCGCACCTTCGTACGCACCGCCGGATCGATGACGCTCATCGTCGAACTGCGCGACGCGGCCAGCGGTGTGACGGTCGGACGCATCATCGACTTCGAGCAGGCGCGTGAGACTCGCGAACTGCAGATGGTGAACAACATGGCCGAAGCGCGCATCGCGTTCGCCAATGCCGCGCGTTACACGCGCTCGGCCATCAACATTGCCAAGACCGAGCGCGACGAGACTATTTCGGCGCCTCAATGACGTAGCCCCTGGCGCGCAGGCGCTCCAGGTAACCGCCTTCGCGTGTCAACTTGGCCAGCGGCACGATCGCCAGCGTAGTTGGATTGGCCTCCAGCGACTTGCCGGCCGCGTCGATCCACAACGCGTGCACCTGCTCGCGGATGTCGGCGGGAATGACCTGCTTCGCGAAGTCGGTGGTCAGCAGCGCCATGGCGCATGTCAGGAACGGATTCGGCAGCGGCGGCAGGCTCTGCAACGTCGCCAGGTCGGCAGTGGCCCAGGCGCGCGCCCGCCGCTCCTCCGTGGCCGTATCCGACAAGGCCTCGGTGAGATCCAGCGTGGCGGAGAAACATTCCAGGTCCGCGAGCGGCTGGCGAGAGAATTCCCTGATCTTGTCCTTCAGGCCGTCGGTGGGAAACGTGAAGGGCAGACTTGGACGAGTCGTCCTGATCTTGTACTTCTTCGCCAGCTTGCCCACGACTTCCCAGACCATTCCGCTTTCGCGCAACCCGAGATCGTCGAAGGCTTCGCGCCGCAGCTTGTCCGCCGCGAAGAGCGGACGCCACTTCTCGACGCCGCTGTCCGAGCCGAGGAATTTCTTCTTTTGCACCAGCCAGCGCTCGTAGACGTCCGCGGGCAGCTGCGAACGCAGCGTGGCCTCGCCGGGATTCTTGCGCGCCTTGAGCACCGTCGGCAGCAGCGACAGTCCCTTGAAGAGTCCTATCTCCTCGTCGGGCTTCATGCTCACGGTCGCATCCATGAGGATTTCCTGCGCGCGGATGGCCACGGACTCGACGTCGCGGGATTTCCATTTCATGCGTTTCGGCAACGGCGGTGGGTCGCCGACGATCCACAACACGTGGCCGGCGGGATCGTCGGCGCGCGTGATCTTCCACATGCCGGGGCCCGGGAATTCTCCGGTGACCACCACCTCTTCCATCGGTTCGCCCGTGGCAGGCTCCTGCGCGCCCGCGAACGGACCGGCGAAAAGCACCGAGAAGAGCAACAGGTATCGCTGCATGCAGCGTTTGGATCAGACCAGGTACAAAGGGTTCACGGGTTTTACTCCCAGCAATACCCGGCCGGTGTCCTCGACCCACATGGGCTGCGCGATCACATGCGCCGCCATGGCGTGCATGTCGCGATGGATGCGTTCCAGCGGTGAACTGGTGTAAAGCGCGCTGGCGCCCGCCAGCGAATACATCGCGCTGACCGCAGCGCGGCCCTGCGCCATGGCGTGGTGCGCGGCGTTGTATACCTCGGCGATCTGCTCGGGCGTCGCGGGAGCGGCGATGGATGCTTCCCAGAGCCTGCGCACGCAGTCGTGCAGGTGGTTGCGTGCCGCGGCAAGCCGGACGCCGTGTTCGGCAATGGCCGCGAGCAGCACCGGGCGTTCGCCCAGCGCCGGACCGGGATCGACCACCGGCTTTTTCGTCGACAGCGCCACCAGCGCATTCAGCGTCGCCTGCCCGAGTCCCAGCAGTTGCGCGCCATATCCCGCCGCCATGTTGCAGACTATGGGCACGCGGCCCAGCGGGCCTGCGAGCGTACTGCCATCGAGCGGAGAACAGGTGTGAGTCCGTGGCACGAGTACACCTTTCACGACCACGTCACGGCTGCCGGTGCCGCGCAGGCCGCCGGTGTACCAGGTATCGAGGATCTCCACGTCCGCACG
>Ga0157380_10001620_pt1 | contig 14847 bp, 12 predicted proteins | sample S35metaG_FD_119757 | JGI IMG/M metagenome (GOLD analysis project Ga0157380, IMG submission 119757) | Switchgrass rhizosphere microbial communities from Kellogg Biological Station, Michigan, USA - S3-5 metaG | ecosystem: Host-associated > Plants > Roots > Rhizosphere > Soil | place: USA... | reverse complement strand
TAGCTCCATTACTCCAATAATAATTTACACCGGAATATTCAGGAGCAGACAATATAACACTATCCCCAGTACAACCTTCATAATTATCATTCAGGTCCACTGCTAAGAAACCGTTATACACTTTTTTTACAATGGTATCTGTCCGGCAGTTTCTGGTTGCAATCAATGTAACAGTATAGAATCCATTTGCCGAATATGTATGCGAGGGATTGACTGATGTTGATGTATTAAAAGCACCGGAAGCGGGTTCTCCAAAATCCCATCTTAATGATGTTGCATATGAGGCCCTGTCATAAGTAAAGTTAAGTGTACCGCTTCCACATCCGGATGCCGCTATTTCACCCGGACCATAATCCGGACGAAAATAACTCGTTATAAAATTCGGAAGCCCCAAGGTCGATTTTCTGCCCAAGCGTATTGCGCCTTGTACAAAATTACAGGCAACACCAGCATTATTGGGTTGATTGATCACTGAAAGCGAGGAATCGTATGAATCCGTTACATAAATCTTTTGATCGATCCCAAGTTGAAGACTGCCCGCCTGCGGCTTATCCATTTCAATTATGAGCTTGCGGGAATTTTGAATATCAGTTATCGTAGGTAAACTAACATCAAACTGGTAGATATAACTTTTAGGCCCGTAAGCAGCATAGATATAAAGGTATCTGCTATCCGATGAAAATTCTACACCATAAGGACCTGTTTCGCGGCCATTGGAAATGGGTGCAGAAACATAGAGGCGTTGAATGCCTGTTATTTGTCCATTTGCATCATTAAATTTTCCCAATTCTATATAATTGATTCCCCATGAGTGGGCTGCTGCGATTGTTTTACCATCAGGTGAAAGTTTCATGCTACCTAATTTTCCAAAAAAATCGCCGCCTATTTTATTAGGAGATACACTTGTTACCGGTACGTCGGCAATCCCAAATTTATCGATCAGGTAAGCTTGAAATAAATCAGACTCCCAAAGTCGTACGACTACCCATACGTCTTTATTGCAACGTTCGAAAGCTGTAATCTTCTCAGTTGTTTTGTCTGCGAGCTTAATGTTTTTGAGCGTTACTTTCCCCAATCCCCCATTCCCATTCATATTTACTACCGAATAAGTAAATCCTTTTGTTCCCCCGTGATAATCTAATGTGAATACATAATAAATAGAATCGTTTGCAGGATGCGGAACAATGATAGCCGATTGAGTGGTGGATACATCACCTCCCAATCCCCCTCCATTTTCCATTCCATAGTGAGTTTTATCCCAGATGCTTACTCCATTTGTATAAAAGAGTAGTTCTCCATTCTTAGAACTGATAGCAGCAACTCCTTCTTCGGTATACATCGAACTATTGAAAAGGGGAACGGGGCTTCCTCCTTGAAAACCTAAGCCCGCTTTATCTCCAAAATACCAATATAGAGTTTGCTTTTGACCGACAGCTGGCGGGCAACAGATTATCAGCCAGCTTAATATTATAGAGAGAGCCTTCATCCGGATTTAGTAGCAGTTTTTTGCTATAAACGTATTAAAGTGAAAAGTGGTTGGTCAAAAGACCAACCACTGCAAAATTAATGGAATAATAGCTTGAATACCTGTTTCTCTCCCTTGTTCGGATATATTACCAGGAAATAAGTTCCCGCATTCAAACCGGGAGGTCGTTGTATGGATTTGCTTTCACCAGAAATCACATTAATATTCTGAGAATAGATCAAGCCACCCGTAGCATTGATTAAGTTTATCGTGCAGTTGCCAGAAGGAACTCCAGTAAATCGAATATTAAAATTATTGTAAACCGGATTGGGCGTTACCTGGATGGCGTTATTATTATTTCTATTAACTACAACCACCACAGAATAGAAATACGATCCATTACTCTTTTTGATTTTAAGGCGATAATAGTTCTTACCAAATTCAGGAGAATTGTCTGTAAACAGATATCTGCTGAAACCATTTACGGAACCAACCGTTTTTACAGTACCCAATGGTAAATACGTTCTTCCATCCAAACTTCTTTCTACAATAAATTCTTCTCCAACAAAATCTTTTCCGGTCTTCCATTGCAATAATGTGTTATTGCTTTGAATTGTACCGCTGAAGTTGAGGTTGTTCTCTGCCAGCAACCATCCACCGCAAAGCGCCTGCAGTCTGAAAGTAGATACCTTGGTAAGGCATCCGCTATTTACCGAAACCTTACATATATAAGTGCCGGTATCCGCAGGCATGAAATAAGGAATATTATAGGTTTGAGCGCTACTAATAAGTACACTGTCGGTTGGACTGGTTTTCTTGTACCATGTATACGTTGCGTTTGCAATCGTATCAACATTCAGTGTGATGTTATCATAATAACAGTTTGATGATGCAGAAACAACTGTATTCGCCAAAGGAAGAATACTGGCATCGTTGATGGTAGCATTACCACAGGCATCTACAGCCCTCAACCGAACTAACGAATAAGAATTTCCATTATTAATATTGAATAAGGGGCTTGACTGTGGAGCAGATGATATATTCGGAAAACTTGGCTGGCTTCCCATTATTTCAAAAGTAAATGGTGATAAACCGCTACTCACAACCGAATTCACTCCAAAACTATTGTTGTTACACTGATATACCGCGGATTGACCAAGACTTGGAAAAGTATACGGAGGCAGGTTAAATGTATCGTACACTTTACCTGAACAGTTCTGCAATGTATATTCTACTATATAAGTAGCCGGTTCCATATTACTGAATGTGTAATTTGATCCGGTGTTGAAATTATGGTTGATAGTCACCACCGCTGCATCCTTCTTAATAATTCGGGGTGTAACAGTACCATTACTGTACTGACAGAATACCGCCAGGTCACCCGAGCCATTTTGCCATTGACCACTTGGACATTTCGAATTGGCATTAATCGATTTATTTAACCATGATGCGTTTGGTGTGACCAACGTTGAATCCTTATTTCCGCAATTGTCGGTAATAATTACTTTATAACGCATTCCTACAGGTAATCCTGGCAATCCCGTAATACTTACAGAGTTTGTACCCGAAGGGACTGTTCTGATCAATACTCCACCAGGATTATATACATTGATTGTATATGGATTGGTGGTTGATGCCCAACTTGCATTAAAATCGGTTAATCCAATCGTACAGGAAGCAACTGCCGTTACATTCAGCGCCATTGGAATTGGCAATGTAGTAAAGCAACGCTGAATTACCGTATCATAACAAGATGCGCTGTTGGTTATACGAATGCAATAAGAACCATATGGTATATTATTGAAACTTCCGGAACCATTACAGGCAACCTGTACATTACTACTGTTGTATAAACAATATTGCGGATTGTTTATATTGGTTTGACCCGTAACAGCTGCGGTAAATGTGGCACAAGCCCTGTTACTTATCGTCACGGTAGCGCTTACAGAAGGTACCGGACGATTAACCGTAAAGCAACGTTGAATTACGGTATCGTAGCATGTTGCATTGTTGGTAATACGGATGCAATAAGAACCATATGCGAGATTATTAAACTGACCATTATTATTACAGTTGATCAACACATTGGAACTATTATATAAACAATAATTAGGGTTATTCAGATTTTGCTGACCAGTAATAGTTGCGCGGAAATCCGTACAGGTCTGGTTACTGATAGTAACCGCTGAAGCAACTGAAGGAACAGGACGACTCACGGTGAAGCAACGTCTGATTACTGTATCATAACAAAGTGAATTATTGGTTACATTAATACAATAGCTTCCATAACCTAATCCGTTAAATACACCTGTTGAATTACAGGCTATAAGTACCCCGCTCGAATTATAAATACAATATTGAGGGTTATTAAGATTTTGCTGGCCACCTACAGTTGCTGTAAAACTGCTGCAACCGTTATTAGAAATTCCAATAGCTGCATTCAGGGTAGGTACAGGTCTCAATCTGGTAAAGCACCGGTTAATAACTGTTCCGTTACAACCGTCAGTAATTCGTATGCAATAAGATCCGTATGGCACATTATTGAAAACACCAGTACCATTACAAGAGACCTGCACATTGCTGCTATTATATAAACAATATTGAGGGCTTGTCAAATTTGCCTGGCCGGTTACAGTTGCAGTAAATGTAGAGCAGGCCAGATTGCTGGTAGTTACATTTGCATCTACTGTTGGTACCGGTTGTGTTACTGTAAAACATCTTTGAATAGTCGTATCATAACAAAGATCCCTCACCCGGATACAATAAGCACCATACCCGGTAACATCAAATATACCAGTGGTATTACAAGTCACCAGGGTATTCGCGCTATTATATAAGCAATATTGAGGATTGGTTAAATTCTGTTGCCCGGTAACAGTTGCGCGAAAACCAGCGCAGGCCTGATTACTGATCGTAACAGTACTTGCTACGGCTGGTTTAGCATTATCTGTCCAGGGAGAAGTTTTAATAAGTCCGCATGCATCCTTCACTATAATCGTGAACGAACGTAATATTCCTTTAAAGAAAGTAAAACTGCGTGTTGAAAACCATAATGTATCACCGGGAGTTCTTACTACACCATAGGTAAATCCATTGAATGTAGTTCCTGATAAATTGGTATTCCCTTTACTATCTTTTAATGATATGGTAGCTGTAGCCTGATCGCAACCTACTTTTGCAACAGTTAGCACATCGATCCACCAGTTATAATTGGCTATGGTAACCGTTCTGGTTTGCATTCCTCCGCAAGAATCGGTGAGACGAACATAATAATCACCCGATACAAGATTATTGAAAATACCAGTACTATTTGATTGCCCGATAGCGGAAACAGATGGGGCAACTATGGTATATTGAAAAGGCCCTCTTCCATATTGTAAATTAATAACGGATATTCTTCCGTTATTTCCGTTAATACACGTAACATCATTTACTGAAAGTTGGAAACGAGGATCCTGGTAATTTCCCGTAACAACTATATTATTCTGGGTATAGATACAGCCCGTTGTAACATCCTTTACCTCTACAGAATATGTGCCGGCTTGCAATCCACTAATAATATTGGTAGAAGTAACCGAACTGAAGGTGCCATTAAATACTTTATAGTTATAACTACCCGAGCCACCCGTTACGGTAGCAATAATTTCACCAGTAGCTTTACAACGTGATTCTTTTGTTTGAATAGCCAAAGTTGCAGTACACTGCGACTGGGCAAGCGGAGAAAAAAATACAGATAAACAAATAGCGAATAATGCAGACAGGGCACTTCTCAAGATCATGGAATGATTGTTTTAAAAGGGTTCGGATTACCGTAACAAATTCGATGGTTTCTTCAAGAAGGGATTTGGAACTGCTGGTTATTCACAAGATGAGGTTTGGAAATACGGCATTCGTAACCGTATTGGATGGGACAAACATAATAGCCATTTAATGTATAAGCAATTGCGCTTAGTCAAATCATAAATAAAATCGCTTATTTAAGAGCTAAGTTGCTGAAAATAAAAAGAGTAGCTAATTCTGATAGCTACTCTTTTCGACGAATCGACTTATTTCTTCGATGAATGATTCGATGAGTGGACCTATTTCTTCGATGATTCGCCTATTTCTTCGATGAATGATTATACCCTGAACATCCAACCATGTTTATCCGCCGCTTTCCCTTCCCTTATGGCATCCAATCTTTTCTTTAATTCTGGAGATGCTTTCCATGTGTTTGTATCAAACTCCATCACAAAATCTTTATACTTCAATTCTTTGATCATTGATATGGTAGCAGCGGTACCTGTACCAAACACCTCCTGCAAATTTTCAGTGCGGTACGCATTAATTATCTCATCAATACTTATTTCCCTTTCTTCAATGGTATAACCCATTTCCTTTAATACGGTAATGGCACTGTCACGGGTAACCCCCGCCAGTATAGTTTCTGATTCAAGATCAGGGGTAACAATTGTATTTCCCATTACGAAAAATACATTCATGGTTCCGATCTCCTGCACATATTTATGCTCAAACGCGTCGGTCCATAAAACCTGGTCGTATCCTTTCTTTTTAGCTTCGGCAGTTGCAAGCATTGAGCCGCCATAATTACCAGCGGCTTTTGCATAGCCAAAACCACCCGGACTGGCACGGGTATATCGCTCTTCCACATATATACGCATTGGAGCTATATAGTAAGGACCCGTAGGACTTAATATGATCATGAATTTATAGTTCTCGGATGCGCGAACCCCGATCATTTCATCCGACGAAAACATGAATGGCCTTATGTACAAGGAATGATTTTCGAAAGCCGGTATCCAATTCTTATCCAATTCGATAAGCCGGCGCATACCTTCAATAAATATCTCTTCAGGTACTACTGGCATCTGCATCCTTTCGGCCGAAATATTAAACCTTTTAAAATTATCATAAGGCCGGAAAATGGAGGCATTACCTTCCCCGTCCTTGTAAGCCTTTATTCCTTCAAAAATAGCCTGGCCATAATGAAGCGCCGCTAAGGAGGGACTGAGCAATAATGGTTGATATGGTTTTATCTCAATATTCTTCCATTCGCCATTTTCATAATCAGCTTCCAGCATATGATCTGTAAAATACCTGCCGAAAGGGAGGTTTTCGAGCGGGAAATCATTTAATTTACTCCTTTCAATCTTTGTAACAGCTATATTATAAGTTTCCACCATATCAAATGTTTATTAAAGCAAAGAAACAAACAAAGTTTATTTTACCCAAATATCCGGGCATATTTTCCTAACGAATGTTAGCGAATATTTGTTGTCTTATTTTGGGGTTGAAAATTAAAAATTTACTCCCGGATAAAGGCAAAAAAACTGTTTCTGACGTTGCATCAACTTTCGGTTAGTTTTGAATTGGTTATTTTATTTGCTTTGCAAACTAACCCGTCTGTTATTATTAATTTGTAATCAACAAGAAGTAAAAGTGAGTTTTGAAAAATTAATTCTTCCGCCTGCCTCTATTGTTTCGTTATACAACAAATCATTGGTTGAATACATTGATGTTGAACTGTCTTCCGAGGTTGAAATTATTCAACAAGCAAAAGAAGGTTATTCATTTCTTGGCAATAATAATAGGAGCATTGCTTTACTCGTAAATTTTTCCGAGGCCCCTGTTATACCAGACGTGCATCTTCAGTTTTTGTCGCGTATGCTTGAAGCATGCAAACTGAACCTGGGAGATGTAGCTATCCTGAATCAATCAAAACAATCTTTAGATATAAAACGACTAAAGGAACAATTACATCCTGTGAGTCTCGTTCTTTTTGGTGTTAAGTCTGTTGATATCGGCCTCCCGTTAAATTTTCCCTTATTCAAGCCGCAGGTGTATGATGGAATTACATATTTGTATGTGCCGGCGTTAGAATTGCTGAATCAGGATACCGAAGAAGGTAAATTGCAGAAAAGCAAATTATGGGTATGTTTACGACAGCTATTCGGTGTATAAAATCCGGATTGCGAGATCCAGTTTATGAAGAGGACCCGACTCATATTCGCCACCAATAATCCAAATAAGGTGGAGGAAATTCAAGCAGCAATTGGTAAGCATGTTGAAGTAGTGAGCTTGAAACAGGCGGGCATTGATATTGACATTCCTGAGCCACACGACACGTTGGATGAAAATGCTTCAGAAAAATCATCCGTTATTAATCGACTTACCCAATCAAGTTGTTTCAGTGAAGATACCGGCCTGGAGGTTTATTCACTTAATGGAGAGCCAGGTGTTAAAAGTGCACGATACGCGGGAGATGAAAAATCGTTTAGTAAGAATATTGAGAAATTACTGGAAAAGTTAAAGCTACAAACTGATCGCCGGGCACGTTTCCGTACTGTTATTTCGTTAATATGGCAGGAAAAGGAATATCATTTTGAAGGAATTTGTGAAGGTATTATCCTTACACATGCGAGAGGGAGCCAAGGATTTGGGTATGATTCGGTTTTTCAGCCCCTCGGAAGTGATCTTAGTTTCGCTGAAATGAGCTTAAAAGAAAAAACACGATATAGCCATCGCAAAAAAGCAGCTGATAAATTGGTCATATTTTTGCAAGAACGTGCTCAAACTGATTGAAATCAATCTATAACTAAAACGTTTACATCATAAGCAACCATACCATAGCTGAGAGCGACTTAATAAAAGGATGCATCGAAGGAAACCGGCCCATGCAGGAAGAGTTATATAACCGTTTTTCTTCTAAAATGTATGCCGTCTGTTTCCGCTATGCCAATAATGCGGATGATGCGCAGGATCTGTTACAGGAAGGTTTTATCAAAGTATATAGAAATTTACATCGGTTCAGGGCGGAAGGATCTTTTGAAGGTTGGATCCGTCGGGTTTTTGTAAACACATCCATTGAGCATTACCGCAAAAAATCCCTGGCACTAAGCAGCGTCAGTGAAAAGGAAGAAAGTACGATCGAAGATGCCGATATATCGGCCTTGGACAAACTGGCTCAAAAAGATATTCTGGAAATTATTCAACAGTTATCACCCGGTTACAAAACAGTGTTCAATTTGTATGTGATAGAAGGTTATTCGCATAAGGAAATCGGGGAATTGCTTGGCATCAGTGAAGGAACCAGTAAATCGCAGCTGGCAAGAGCCAAATCAATTTTACAAAAGAAAATAGCTCAGTACCTATCCGATACACAAAAATCCTATACCCGGTAAAAACTGAAAGCTATGTCCGTAAATATTCAACATAAATTATTACAATACGAGATGCCCCCTCCCACGGGCACCTGGGAAAATATTGCCCGGCGGCTCGACAATGAATTCGATAGTTACGACTCAAAAATTTCTGAAAACATACATGAAGCCGTTCTTGAAGCTCCGCCACTAGCGTGGCGGAATATAGCTGCAGTTCTTGATGAAAAAAAAGAACCCGCTAAAATCATTCCTCTCTTTGCCCGTAACCGGATGGCCGCCGCTGCGGTAGTTATTGGTGTATTGATTATAGGCGCCTGGTTCTTTCGGCAATCAATCTTTACAAACAATAATTCCGTTGGAACAGCATCAATAAAAGATGCTTTTACTGATAATAAAACAAATAATGATGAAATTGTCAAAACCGACGAACTAAGCTCGTCTGTTGCACAGATCATTCCACGAAAAGTGAGAGTAAAACCATCACTTCCCATTGCGGAACAGGTAGCAATGCTTACTTCCAAACTTTTCGAAACCGAAGAACTAATGAATTTCTCAGAACCGAGAAATATCATTGCCACACAAAACTTTCATGTTGTAGATGCCACAGGTCAGGCGTTTATTACCGCGCCATTGATACGTGATGCTAGTGGAAAAATAATTATGGATTTTAGTTTGATCACTACCGGAGCTGGCAATTATTTTAACGTAACCGGTCCTAATGGGGAACAAACTCGCATCAGCTCCAAATTCGCAAATTTTCTTGCCTACCTTAATAACAGCAGCAACGAAAAAGAAGAATACCTCGATTTCCTGTTTCGTCGCAATACTGCATGGAAAAAAACATTTGAAGATTGGAGAATCAAGATTCTCCAACAGGCTAGCTTTGCTCCCAGTGGTTTCACTTTTTTTGATATCCTGGAGTTGAAGGACCTAATCAAGGATTGATGACTTATGATTTTGGATTTGTGATTTCCGACTTTCAATCAGATCTTATTTTATTCAAAAACTCTTTTAGACTTCAGGGAGTATTTTTACATCTTTAGCAATCAAAAATCTTACATCCTATATCACAAATCAATACTAATGGCCAGGATAAAAATCGATCTTCCTCATACATTTCCCTTCTCTGTTTCTATTCCTATCCGTATTACAGATATTAATTACGGCGGACATGTAGGTAATGATACTGTATTATCGTTGATACATGAAGCAAGGGTTCAATTCTTACAACATCATGGATATAAAGAACTGGAAATAGAAGGAATTGGTTTAATCATGAGTGATGCGGGTATTGAATTTAAATTGGAGCTTTTTTATGGTGATACAATAAAAGTATCCGTATCCCCGGCTGATTTTACCCGTATTGGTTTTGATCTGTATTATAAGTTGGAAAAAGAAACCGATGGAAAGACAATAGTGGTTGCAACAGCTAAAACAGGGATGATTTGTTATGATTACAGTTTGAAAAAAATAGTGAAGATCCCCGAAAAATTACAAGTGACTTTATCGCGGTAAAGAACACATTTTAATCTTCCTTAATCAGCTATTCCATATCCTCCAGCTTTCTTCGGCTTGTATAACCAGCATCTCCAAACCATTTTGCACTTTCGCTCCCTGCTCCGCTCCTTTCTGCAGAAATAAGGTCCGTTCCGGGTTATAGATCAGATCAAATAGACAATGGGTGCTTCCGATCGCTTCGTACGGTATGGGAGGAGCTTCAATTACCTGAGGATACATACCGAGTGGGGTAGTATTAATGATAAGCTGTGATTCTTTTACAATACCGGCGGTTAATTGCTCGTACGACAAGTTATGCGTTGATGGCTTGCGGGAAACAAAAATATAGGGGATCTTTAATTGCTTCAATACATATTCAACCGCTTTTGAAGATCCGCCCGTTCCGAGGATCAATGCGCGGGATGGCAATTCGGGGAAACTATTTTGCAGGGATTGCTGAAACCCTACCACATCGGTATTGTGCCCGATGAGCTTTCCTTTATTAAAATGAATGCAATTACAGGCACCTGTTGTACTCACAACCTTTGATTGTTCCTGTAAAAAGCCGATCACCTTTTCCTTATGTGGAATCGTAACATTCAACCCGACAAAATCGGGATGTCTTTTTAATAAAGGAGTTAGTTCTTCAATAGTGGCAATGGGATAAGTTTCATATATGCAGTCGTCAATTTCTTCACGAAGAAATTTTTCTGTAAAATATTTTTTGGAGAAAGAATGACCCAAAGGGTATCCGATCAGCCCAAAACGTTTCATTGCAAGGATTCTTTGGTAAGAAATAAATCAAATGTATCGCCGCGCAGGCCGATACGCATCGTTTCTAACGGTATGACTTCGTAAGGGGCGATATTACCCAGGTTGACATTGCAACCCAGTAGTTCGATAAAGTAAAGTTGTTGTGCTTTTTGCGGTGCTTCCCAAAGTATTTTTTCACCTGGAATCTGGGTGAGTATCTCCTGCACCAATCCTTCCCTCACTTCTCCACTACCTCGATAAATCCCCACATTCCCCGCTTCCCTGGCTTCTGCAATCACATAAGTAGAGCCAGCCTTCAATTCAGCTTGCATGAGTTCGATCCATTTATAGGGAGGAATGATATGCGCCGCGTCTTTACTACCCACCTCACTTAATACAGTTCCATGTTTGGTAAGTTTTTCAATATACCCGCATTTTTCCGCGTGTGGGATGGTAATGGATCCATCGCTCACTTCCATATAACTGATTCCATAATCTTTACAAACTGCTATATAATCTTCAAACTGATTACGAACTAAAAATGCCTCAAAGAGTGTTCCGCCAAAATAAATGGGAATATTATAAGAAAGATATACTTCTATTTTTTCGCGGAGATTTGGGGTAACGAAAGAAGTGCCAAACCCTAGCTTCACAATGTCGACATGCGGATGTGATACGCTCATAAAATTATGTACCTCGGGTATGCTGAGCCCCTTATCCATTACCATGGTAAGCCCACTTGCACGAGGTTTTTTAATCCGGTCGGGTATTTGGGAGAGATTAAAATTCATTCCGTTTGCTTTAGAGCCTTATTTTTAATAGTTGAGGGGCAAAAATAGGAAGAATAGGCTTGCAAAACTTAAGAGTTTATGCATTAGGGAATCCTCTTAAATGGATTTATTTCGTTTATAACGGGCAACTATATCAACAACCCCCTGATGTCGCAGGATGGCGGGATTTAATTCAATAAGTTTTTTAAACATTTTAGGAGCCTTGATCATTGCTTTTTCAAGCTGCAGAATGGCTTCCTTGGTTTTACCCATTGCAAAATAAACAGCGCAGTAATAAAAACTGAAGACGGGTTTATCATCAGTCATTTTTATTGCCGCCTGCACCTGCTCAAGTGCTTCTTCATAAAAACCTCCATAATACAAACAGCGAATCAATGCTTCCCATCCCGATAAATTACGAGGCCGCTGTCGAACTACATTGGAGAAGTATTGAATGGCTTCTTTATAATTTCCCAACTGCATCTTACACTCTCCCATTGCCAGGTTGTATTCTGGCTGCATACGGTAAAAGCTCAGTGCCGTTTCAAGATGCTTGATCGCAGTTGCCCATTGCAGTTCATTGATATAAGTGCAGGCGATCTTATAGTGCAGCTTACTGTCTTCCTGATTCAAGTGCGAAGCTTTGCGATAATAGAAGCGGGCCTGAGCAAAATTTTTCAGGCGATCATAACAATGACCGATAGCTTCATAGATTACATCTTCAGGTCTTGATAGTTCCAGTACTTTTTCCAGCGCTTCAATCGCGTCACGATATTTCCGCATCCGTATATATGCATCTCCCATGTTCCGGTATGCGTAGTCAAATTTTTCATCAATGGCTACCGCGTACTTATATGCGTCAACTGATTTTTCGTATAATTTAAGACCCTGGTATGCAGCAGCCAGGTTGAACCAGGCCAATTCGCTATAAGGGAAATCCTCGATGATTTGCTGATGCAATCGGATACTCTCTTCATTACGACCTGTAAAATCGGTCCAGAAGCAGATCTTATAAAGTGCTTCTTCGTTATTAGGATCCTGTTCTAAAATAAGTTTAAGGCAATCGAATATTTTGTCAAACTCCTCATAATCGTCATACACATCAGCTAACTCAAACAACAACTCCAATCTTTCTTCACCCTCAAATAAAATCAATGCATTTTCGAGAAGCACAACTGCTTTCTCCTGTTGATCAAGCGCGAGGTAAGCATCTGTTTTTAAAATGTAAAGATTGATATCATTGCTATCAAGCAATTCAGCATGATTTAATATTTTCAGCGCTTCCTGGTATTGACGGGTTGCAATAAGCAGGTCGGCTTTTTTAATAAGTAGTGTAGATGAGTAAGGAAATTGTTCGGCACCCAATTCAGCGGCTTCAAGGGCCTGCGTAAAATCTTCCACGTCGTCAAAATAATCGATGATTTTTTCAAACGCTTCTTCATCGAGAAAGGAATGACTTCGACCAGCTTTCAGGTTCTGAAACTGCTTTACCAGTTCCCGCATATCTTCTTTATCCTGGTGGTATGGATTTTCTTTCATTTAAAGAGGGTTTATGTAAGATACCCTATGAATAATAGTTAAGCAAGTTTTATTTATTAACGTTTGTTGAAAAGCCTCAAAAAAATGTGCTGACAGCCAACCAGTTAAAGCTCCAGTACGTAATGCTTACAAAGCTAATTCAAAAAAAGCGTCTATTTTCTTATGGATTTGGTAACATTATCGCATCAGGAACGTTAAGAGAATACTAATGTTTAGTACAGGGGGTTAAAGAAATCCAAAAAAAATTCTATATTTTTGTTCAATATATGCAAGTGAACTTTACTTTAAAACTCAACCACATGCTTAAGAAATCCATAATCAGCATGGCTATGGTAGGCGCTGTGGCGCTTGCATTAGCCAGTAGCGGCGGTGGCGACAAAAAGAAAGTCACAGTTGCAGCTTCAGGCGTAAACACCCTTAAAACCACTCCTGGCTTTTCCTTAAAAGCTGGTCGCAGTTATTCTAATTCATTAACGCTGAGGAACGGTCAGAACAATCTGGCACTTGGTAATACGGTACTTACTTACAGAAAAGGAAATACCATTTACATATTGCCTTCTACCAGTAAGGTTAATAAGCATCAGATGGCTACAAGGAACAATCTGAATATGCTTAACCTGAAACTTAATTTACGCAAGTAATTTTCTTAATTCACATTTGTTTTCTTACTCTCATCGTAAGTCAATTCACGATAGCCTGACTTTGGTATATCGAACCTCGACACAGGAATCGGGTTCATATTTATCTTAGAGAGCGTGTATTTGATCTTTAATTTGCCTTGTACCAGCTCCCATTCGAGCGGCAAACCTTCCAGGTTCTTAAACATCATATTTTCATACTCCCTGTTTTCAGGAACAATTTCAGTTGTGTAATAAACGGCAAATACAGTTCCATCTGCCAGCTTAGCTTCTGCCTTTACACATTTATAACCTGCAATCACTTTGGATTCTGTAGTATTGGTAAAACTGATTCCCTCGTATTTCTTATTCTTTTCCTTCCAGTTTTCAGCTGTCATCCGTATCAATAATTTCTGTCCGCTTACTTCCCGGAGCGCCACCGCTGTACCGGCTTTAGCATCGTGAATAGTAGTGGATGAAAATAACGCACTGGTCATTTCGCTCCGGCTCAGGGGACCTTTTATATATACAGTTGTAACCGCCCCGTCAAAAGCATCGGCCATTTTTGGCTCGTTGCTACCGGTCGATATCTGTGTATCATAACTGAGCATCAGCTCAGAAACTTTACGTTGAGAAAAAGCAGATACTGTTCCTATTAAACTTATGAGCAGTATTGTAATTATCTTATTCATTGTGTGATTGTTACTTTACTTATTAAAAGACGTGCCAAACAAAGCCACGGGTTGTCTAAAATAATAAAGACCCATCAATTTAAGAATATGATGGGTCTTTTTAACTAAAATACTTTAACAAAGCAACAACTATTTTTTAGTGCTCTTATTCTTTATCTCTTGCATTTTCTTCTGCGACTCCTGCACTTGCTCGAGTCTTTCCTGCCATTTAGATTTAGTTTTAGGCTTTTTCCGGTTGGTTTCAATTTTCGCAACAATCTTATCGTGGTCAATAATATATTTCTGAATTACAAATTGTAGAATCAGTGTAATGATATTAGAAACTGTATAATACCAGGTAAGTGCAGATGGCAG
>Ga0157380_10001618_pt1 | contig 14850 bp, 11 predicted proteins | sample S35metaG_FD_119757 | JGI IMG/M metagenome (GOLD analysis project Ga0157380, IMG submission 119757) | Switchgrass rhizosphere microbial communities from Kellogg Biological Station, Michigan, USA - S3-5 metaG | ecosystem: Host-associated > Plants > Roots > Rhizosphere > Soil | place: USA... | reverse complement strand
GATCGAACGGAACAGGCCACGTCCCGAGAAAGCCTTCGCTAGCATGAGGGCGATGATCAACCCGAAGACCATCTCCATCGAGACCCCGAATGCCGTAATGCCAAGGGTGTTGATGAAGGCGTCATTGAACTGGCTGCGTTCGATGAAGCTCGTAAAGCGCGAACTCGTGATCTGTTCCATGCCGTCCATCGTCTCGAAATTGCCGATCGTGATGGACCACGGCTTGTTCTTCGGCGTGTAAGTCATGATCACGTCACCGAAGCCAACCGTGGAATTGGCGAAATCGGCCTCGAACTTGTAACCGAAATTGCCAGGCAGCGTTCCTTCGACACCGAGACGGAGGCGACGGATACGGCTGTTGAAGCCCAGATTCTTGTTAGGCGGCGTTGCAAACGGACTGCTGATATAGGCAGTGTCATACATGAAGCGGCCGCGCAGCTTGAATGTCCAGCCCGAGTCTGAATCCTGCCACTGCGGAGCGCCCTTCCAGCTTGGCTCGGCTTTGGTGACGCGGCCGGCGAGTTGCTCGACCTGAGCCTGCAAGGCATCGACCTGCGCCTTCAGGAATTCAATCTGCGCGTCGGCGTCACTGGTCGTCTCGACCGTCTCGACCGGAGCTTCAGCTGCATCCGTCGGCGTGTCCTGCGCCTGGGCGCCCGTACCGAATGCGAACAGGCTTGCGGTCGCAAGAAGCAGGAGCTTGCTGTTTGTTTTCACGATTGTTCCCCATTTAAGAGTTTGACGATTTTCGCCCATTTTCGGCGTTATTTAATCTCCGCAGGATTCAGCGGCGTGAAAGCACGTGCCGCTGCCGCACTTTTCGCGCGGATCGCGTCGGGCGCAGCGATCATGCCGCGGCGGACGAGATATCCTTTCGGACCCCAAGTCGTTTCCTTGCTGAATTCGCCCACAAAGCCTTTGATCGCCGGAATGGCGCGAACATGCGCATTCTTGACGTAGATATAGAGCGGGCGGGCGCCGGGATATTTGAACGCCGAGATCGACTGGTAGGTGGGTTCGACGCCGTTGATGGCGATGCCCTTCAGCTGAGCGCTATTTTCTTCCAGATAGCTGTAGCCGAAAATGCCCATCGTGCCCGGGTTGGCCTCAAGCTTCTGGACGATGAGATTGTCGTTTTCGCCAGCTTCGATGAACGCCCCGTCCTCGCGGAGACCGGTGCAGACCGACTTGTGGCGGGCCTCATCCGACTTCTTGAGAGCCGACATGGCGGGATTGGTTTCGCAGCCTGCGGTCATGATGAGTTCGTTGAACGCGTCGCGGGTACCGCTGGTCGGCGGCGGACCATAAACCTGGATCTTGATTGCCGGCAGCTTCGGGTTGACGTCCTTCCAGGTCTTTGCCTTGTTGGGTTTCCCCCAAGGTGTCTTCGCCAAAGCGGAGTAAACGTCGCGCAAGGTTACGCCCGAGATCGGCGTGCTCTTGGCCGTGGCAAAGGCAATGCCGTCAATGCCGACCTGGATTTCGGTGATCTCCTTCACGCCATTCTGGGCGCAAAGCTTGACCTCGGAGCCCTTGATCCGGCGGGAGGCGTTTGAGATGTCGGGGAAGCGTTCGCCTACGCCGGAGCAGAACAGCTTCATGCCCGCACCCGTGCCGGTCGATTCGATCACCGGCGGCTGCATGTTCGGATTACCACGCGTCAGGCGCTCAGCCACCGCAGTGGCGAACGGATATACGGTTGACGATCCAACGATGCGGATTTGCGAGCGGGCCGATGCCACGCTGGGCAGGCAGAGGCCGACGGCGACAAGCGCGGCGACCTTGATCGAAGACTTCATTATCATTCCCCCAAAAGGACATGGGACGGTTTGCCCGTCGCCGTTCGCGGTAGGGGGATTCGATGTTGACTCGGTGACAGTCCTGTTACGGTTTTGTTACGGACGCATCCGCCAGTACCGGAAGGTTGCTTCCTGTAGCGATCGGACGAACGCCGACGCCTCGGCGCCGGTCCATTGGCCCTCGTAATTGTGCTTTCGAGCAGCAGCGGTCCACCATCCCTGTCCCGGCAGGCGATCGCTCTCCCGCACCACCAGAACGGCCAGTTCCGGCTCACCGCCGGCCATTCCGGCCGTGTCGATGGCATCCAGTGTCTTGCAGACAGCCCGCATCTTCGGCCGCGTGAAACGATGACCGAGCTCGCCAAGCAGTTCGGAATAACTCATGGCCCGGCCCTCGCGCGCCGCCGCCACCAGCAAGCCGCGCACGCGATCGACATCGGCGATGGCGCCCGCCCCCTCGACCGGTACAATGCCTTCCGCCTCCAGCCATCCCGCGAGCGTGTCGCCGAAGCCGGAGGCGGTGCGGCTCACCGCGTCAGCTTCTTATAGGCCAGCCGGGTCGGGCGATCGGCGGCGTCGCCGAGGCGGCGGCGCTTGTCTTCCTCATAGGCTTCGAAATTGCCCTCGAACCACTCGACATGGCTGTCGCCCTCGAAGGCGAGGATATGGGTGGCGAGCCGATCGAGGAAGAAACGGTCGTGGCTGATCACCACCGCGCATCCGGCGAAATTCTCGATCGCTTCCTCCAGCGCGCCGAGCGTCTCGACGTCGAGGTCGTTGGTCGGCTCGTCGAGCAGCAGGACATTGCCGCCGCGCTTCAGCATCTTCGCCATGTGGACGCGATTGCGCTCACCGCCCGAGAGCTTGCCGACATTCTTCTGCTGGTCCTGCCCCTTGAAGTTGAACGCGCCGACATAGGCGCGGGTCGACATATCGTGGCCATTGACCTTCACATAATCGAGCCCGTCCGAGATCTCTTCCCAGACATTCTTTTTCGGATCGAGATGATCGCGGCTCTGGTCGACATAGCCGAGGCGTACGGTGGATCCGATCTCGATTTCACCCGAATCAGGCTTTTCCTGGCCGGTGATCAGCTTGAACAGGGTCGACTTGCCCGCGCCGTTGGGGCCGATCACGCCGACGATGCCGCCGGCCGGCAGCGTGAAGGAAAGATTCTCGAACAGCAGCTTGTCGCCATAAGCCTTGGAGAGGTTCTCCACCTCGATCACCTTGCCGCCAAGGCGCTCGGGCACCTGGATGACGATCTGGGCCTTGCCCGGCGTACGGTTCTGCTGCGCTTCGACCAGCTGTTCGAACTTTGCGATACGCGCCTTTGATTTGGTCTGGCGGCCCTTCGGACCCTGCCGGATCCACTCCAGTTCGTCCTTGATCGCCTTCTGGCGGCCGGATTCCTCACGATCCTCCTGCTCCAGGCGCTTGCTCTTCTTCTCCAGATAGGTGGAGTAGTTGCCCTCGTACGGAAAATATTTCCCGCGATCGATCTCGAGGATCCACCCGACTACATTATCGAGGAAATAGCGGTCGTGGGTGATCATCAGCACCGCGCCGGCATATTCCTTGAGGTGGTTCTCCAGCCAGTTGACGCTTTCCGCGTCGAGATGGTTGGTAGGCTCGTCGAGTAGCAGGATCGAGGGCTTCTGAATCAACAGGCGCGTAAGCGCGACGCGGCGTCGTTCACCGCCCGACAGATTCTCGACGCTCCAGTCGCCCGGCGGGCAACGCAAGGCTTCCATCGCGACTTCAAGCTGATTGTCCAGCGTCCAGCCGTCGACAGCGTCGATCTTGGCCTGAAGGTCGCCCATTTCCTCCATCAGCGCGTCGAAATCGGTATCGTCCTTGGGATCGCCCATCTCGGCAGAGATCGCGTTGAAACGGTCTACGAGGTCCGCGGTCTCGCGCGCACCTTCCTTGACATTTTCCAGCACGGTCTTGGTCGGATCAAGCTGCGGTTCCTGCTCCAGATAGCCGACGGTGATATATTCGCCGGGCCAGGCTTCCCCGGTGAAATCCTTGTCGACGCCCGCCATGATCTTCATCAGCGTCGACTTGCCGGCGCCGTTGGGGCCGACGATGCCGATCTTGGCACCCTGATAGAATTGCAGGTTGATGTTGCTCAGCACCGGCTTCTGGGCGCCGGGGAAGGTCTTGGTCATGTCCTTCATGACGAAGGCGTATTGGGCGGCCATCGACGCGTGAACTCCGGTAGATCGGTTGGAAATTGGCCGCCGCCCTAGCCCAGACCGATTGTCTTGGCAAACCGCCGGGTTATGCTGGGAGCATGAAATATCTGCTTCTCGGCCTTGCCGCCCTCCCCACCCTCATTCTTGCCCAGCCTTCGCCAAATGGGCCGGCCGCGCTTCGCGATCTCGCGCTTCGGGACAACACGGCCTGGGAGATCGTTGAAGGCCTGACGACGGAGGTTGGACCAAGGCTTGCCGGCACCGTAGCCGAAGCGCATGCCCGCGATTGGGCGGTTGCCAGGTTGAAAGCCCTCGGTTTCCAGAATGTCCGTGTCGATCCTTTCGAGATCGACGGGTGGGAGCGCGGCACCGAACGTGCCGAGATCGTAGCCCCCTTCCCGCAGCCGTTGATCCTGACCGCGCTTGGCGGCAGCGGCGCGACGCCTGCCGATGGGATCACCCGTGACGTGGTCGGTTTCGGCAGCCTGGCCGAACTGGAAGCGGCCGCACCGGGGGCGGTACGGGACAAGATCGTGTTCGTCTGGCACCGCATGGGCCCGACTCAGGACGCATCGAGCTATGTCGCGTTCGGGCCGATCCGTCAGAAAGCGCCCTCGATCGCGGCAAGGAAAGGCGCGGCGGCGATCGTGATCCGCTCGGTGGGCACGGGCAACCACCGTCTTCCCCATGCCGGAGCGACTTTCTGGGCGGAAAAACAGGAACCGATCCCCGCCGCCGCGCTGTCCGTTCCCGATGCCGAACAGCTCGAACGCATTCTGGCGAAAGGTCAGCCGGTACGTCTGAAGCTGGTGCTTACCCCGCGCTTTACCGGCAAGCGCCCGAGCGGCAACGTCATCGCCGAAATACTGGGGCGGGATCCGAACGCGGGGATCGTACTGGTCAGCGGCCATCTCGACAGCTGGGACCTTGGCACCGGCGCGATCGATGACGGAGCCGGTATCGCAATCATGACCGCCGCCGCCAGGATCGTTGCCAGCGCGGGGCAGCCGTTACGGACGATCCGCGTCGTCTGGTTCGGCACTGAGGAAACCGGCTCGCAAGGCGGCGATGACTATTTCCGGAGGCATAGGGACGAAAAACACGTGATGGCGGCAGAATCGGATTTCGGCTCCGATCGACCCTGGAAATTCGAAACCCGCTTCGCCGATTCCGCCGATCCGGTCATCCCGCAATTGGCTGCGCTCCTCCAACCGCTCGGAATCACGCAAGGGTTGAACGACTCCCTGGGGAGTTCGGATGTGCGCCCTCTTGCCAATAACGGCACGCCAATACTGTCCGTACGGCAGGATGGCATGCGCTATTTCGATATCCACCACACCGCCGATGACACGCTCGATAAGGTCGATTCCACGCAATTGCGCCAGAACGTGGCCGCCTGGACCGCGCTTCTCGCAGTTGCCGCAAACGATGCGAATTGGCCGGAAAATGGCGTAATTCAAAGTAAAACCATAGCGAAATAAGCAAGGCTGATCCGGTGCCGGATGCATTTCTTCGTTGACGGCGTTACGGCGTACGTTATGGAAACGCTTGGGACGGCATCGGGCCGGGCCCGAAATAACATTCTGGGAGCTGCTCGAATGAAGAAGCTTAGCTTTGTTCTCGCCGCCGCCGGCCTGATGTCTCTGGCCGCCTGCAGCAAGACCGAAACGCCTGCTGAGAACGCCGCCGACAATGCGGCCGAAATGATGGAAAACGCCGCTGACGCGCTCGACTCCGCCGCGGACAACGCGATGGATGCGGCTGCGAATGCGGCTGATGCGGCTGCGAATGCGGCTGACGCTGCGGCCAACATGGCCGACAACGCGATGTAATCATTCGAGCCTCGCCTTCGGGCGGTGCCAATGAATTAGGGAGCGGGCGTCCGGATCGGGCGCCCGTTTCTTATTGTGCTGCTAGCGTATTGCCTGTGCGATTCCTGCAGAGGAAGCGCCGGATGGCTGCAGCGGATTGAGGACATATCGACAATGACGGATGCGCCGCTCGGTCAACCGCTGACGCTGTTCAACAGCCTGTCGCGGGCGATCGAGACCTTCACTCCAATCGATCCAGCGATGGTGCGCGTCTATAGCTGCGGTCCGACTGTCTACAATTATGCCCACCTCGGCAATCTGCGCGCCTATATATTCACCGATGCGCTGCGGCGCGTGCTCGCCTGGAAAGGCTGGCCCGTCACGCACATCATCAACATCACCGATGTTGGTCATCTGACATCGGATGCCGATGAAGGCGACGACAAGATGGAGGCGGCCGCAAAATCGAGCGGCAAGACGATCTGGGATATCGCCGCCTTTTACACCGCCGCCTTCAAGTCGGACATCGCGCGGCTCAACATCATCGATCCCTCGCGCTGGAGCGTCGCCACGGATCATATCGCCGAAATGATTGATTTCGCCAAGGTGATCGAGGCCCACGGTGCAGCCTATGAGCTTGAAAGCGGCCTCTATTTTGATGTCACGCGCGTACCAGATTATGGTCGTCTGGCGGGCTCCACCCCCGGGGAAGAGGGGCATGGACGCATCGCCGGGGTCGAAGGCAAGCGTCATCCGGCCGATTTCGCGCTGTGGCGCGCGTCGCCTCCCGGCGAACAGCGTCAGATGGAATGGGATTCGCCCTGGGGCAAGGGCGCGCCGGGCTGGCACCTCGAATGCTCGGTGATGAGCATGAAATATCTCGGCGCCCAGTTCGATATCCATACCGGCGGTATCGATCACCGCGAAATCCATCACTGCAATGAGATCGCCCAGAACCAGGCCTTTACCGGATCGCCGCAGACTGGTGCGAACTTCTGGGTTCACAATAATTTTCTGGTCGATCGTTCGGGCAAGATGTCCAAATCCAAGGGCGGCATCACCACGCTGAACGCGCTGGTCGATCGCGGCGTCCACCCGCTCGCCTATCGGCTGCTCTGCCTTTCCGCCCATTATCGCAGCGAGCTGGAGTTCAGCGGCGAAAATGTCGGCGCAGCGCTTACCCGGCTCAAGCGTCTCGCCATCGCGATAGAAAAGGTGAAGGCGGCGGCTGTCGCAAGCGAATGGCCGCCTTATGCCCCGTGGACTTTGGCGGAGCTGCCCATTCTTTCAGCCTTCGATGAGAAAATCAGCGCGGACTTGATGACGCCAGCAGCCCTGCCGTTGATCGATGAAGTCTTGTCCGATGGCAAGATCGATCCGGACACCAGGCTTCGGCTGATCGCGACGATGGACGAGGTGCTGGGCCTTCGCCTCCTCACCCTTACCCGCGCCGAACTGCGGGTGCGCCCCGCGACCGCTCAAATCAGCGAAGAAGACATCGAAGCCGAACTCGACCGTCGCCAGACCGCGCGCGCGGCCAGGGACTTCGCCGAATCCGATCGCATCCGCGATGCGCTCGTCGATAAGGGGGTCGAGATCATGGATGGCGATGCCTTGCGTTGGGACTGGAGAATCGAGCTCGATTGAGCTTGTTCAGATGGCCCGCTGCGGCCGCTCGAGGAACCTCCATCCGCCGCCGCCCGTTATTCTTCATCCTCAAGGATGGAGAGAGCAATGGCCGATGACGCGGAAATCGAAGCCCGTTTCTGGAAGGAACTGAAGGCCAACCCGACCCTGATCCTGGGCGTCGCCAACGCGCTCGATGGTCATGGCCAGCCAATGCATGCGGTATTCGAAGAGGCCCACGGCCCGCTGTGGTTCTTCACCGCGACCGACAATGGTCTTGTACAAGGTCTCAACCAGTCGGACCGCGCAATGGCGCATTATGTCGCCAAGGGCCATGAGCTGTTCGCAACCATTCACGGCACGCTGTCGGTGGAGCGCAGCCGCGAGGTGATCGACCGCTTCTGGAACAGCCACATCGCGCAATGGTATAAGGGTGGGCGCGACGACCCCCGTCTCTGCGTGCTGCGGCTGGACACGGAAAGCGCGACCATCTGGCTCAATGAATCGAACATCACCGCCGGGATCCAGCGGCTGCTGGGCAAGGATCCCAAGGAGACCTACAAGGACAAGGTTGCGGAGGTGGCGCTCTAACCCCAGAGAGATGCCGGCGGCGGCGGCATGATGGCGCCGTCGAACCGGATCGCCGACGCGCGATCCGTTGCGAGCAGCAGCGGCCCATCAAGATCGACCCAGCGCGCCCGTTGCGCGACCAGCGTAGCGGGCGCCACGCCGAGCGATGTCGACAACATGCAGCCAACCATGATTTCAAGACCGTCTGTGCGCGCCTCGGCGGCGAGCGCCAGCGCTTCGGTAAGGCCGCCGGTCTTGTCTAGCTTTATGTTGATCGCCTGATAGCGGCCGACGCAACGAGCAAGATCAGCCCGATCCTGACAACTTTCATCGGCACAAAGCGGGATCGGCACGTCGAGCCCATCGAGTTGTTCGTCAGCCCCGGCACGCACCGGCTGCTCGATCAGTTCCACACCATAGGGAAGCAATGAGGCGGCTTCCCGCTCGATATCCCGACCGGTCCACGCCTCGTTCGCATCGACGATCAGCCGCGCGTTCGGCGCCCCGGCGCGGACCGCCGCCACCCGATCGACATCGCCTTCGCCTGCCAGCTTGAGCTTGAGCAGCGGATAGATGCCCGACGCCTTCTCGGCGTCGGCACGCATTTTCTCGGGCGTGCCCAGGGATATGGTATAGGCGGTCACCAGCGGCTGCGGCTCGGCGAGCCCTGCCAGCCGCCACGCGGGCTGTCGCATGGTCTTGGAATCGAGGTCCCACAACGCCGCGTCGAGCGCATTGCGCGCCGCGCCTCTGGGCAGCACGCCTTGCAACGCGTGCCGGTCCATGCCGCCCTCGATCAGCTGCCGGACTTCCAGCACCGCCGCTTTCACGCTCTCCGCGGTCTCGCCATGATAATAGATCGGCGTCGCTTCCCCCCGCCCCTGCGCGCCCGTTTCGGTGATCGTCACCGTCACAACATCGACATGCGTCTTGGCGCCACGCGAGATTGTGAAGGCACCAGCGACCGGCCAGCGCTCGATCTCAACGGAAAGACTTCTTGCCACTTGGCCTTATAATCAGGTGGCGTCGTGTTTGGCGATCCAGTCATCGACCACGGGCGCGATCACCTCGCGCCAGCGGCGGCCGTTGAAGATGCCGTAATGGCCCACCGATTTGGCCATGAAATATTTTTTAATGCCCTTGTCGAGATTGGTGGCGATGGTCAGCGCCGCCTTGGTTTGTCCAAGCCCCGAGATATCGTCCCGTTCGCCCTCGATCGCCAGCAGCGCGACATCCTTGATCGCGCCGGGATCGACCTTGCGGCCACGATGCATCAGTTCTCCCTTGGGCAGCAGGTGCTTCTGGAACACCGCTTCGATCGTCTGGAGATAGAAGGCCGAGTCCATGTCGCAGACCGATCGATATTCCTCGTAAAACGACTTGGTTGATTCGGCACTTTCCTCGTCGCCTTCCACCAGATGCTTGAACATCTGCCAGTGGCTGACGAGGTGGTTGCCCAGATTCATCGCCATGAAGCCGGTCAGCTGCAGGAAGCCGGGATAAACCCGCCTCCCCGCCCCCGGATAGAGCATCGGCACGGTCAGAATCACATTGTTCTCGAACCATGCGAGCGGACGCTGGGTCGCGACCGTGTTGACCTCGGTCGGTGCCTTGCGGGTATCGACCGGCCCGCCCATCATCGTCAGCGTGCGCGGACGGCAAGGGTGGTTGTCCTCGGACATCAGGCAAGTGGCGGCATAAGCCGGCACAGACGGCTGGCAGACCGCCAGCATATGCGCGCCGGGTCCGATGGTCTCCAGAAATTCGATCAGATAATCGACATAATCATCAAGATCGAAAACACCCTCGTCGAGCGGCACGAGCTTCGCGTCGCGCCAATCAGTGATGTAGACATCATGTCCCGGCAGCATCCGCTCGACGGTGCCGCGCAGCAGCGTCGCGTAGTGGCCCGACATCGGCGCCACGATCAGCAATTTCGGCCCGCCCTTGACGCCCTTGCGAACGAATCGTTTCAGCTGCCCGAACGGCTTGCGGAGCACGATCTCCTCATGGACAGCAACCTTTTTGCCATCGACGATGGTCTCGTTCAGCCCGAAATCAGGCTTTCCGCGCGGCGCGGAAGCATGCGCAAACACCTCAAAACCTGAAGCAAAAACAGGAGCAAAGCTACTGTAAGAGAACGGATTTATTGGATTTTGAAGCCATTCAGCACTTAGATTGGCAAGCGCGCTCGCCCCCGCCAGCAGGGATCGCTGCATTTCATAGCCACTATACAGCATTCATACGACCTCCACCGGCAATATAGCGGCCAGTAGCGCTTTTTTTGTTAACGTTGCAACGCAGCAGGCGGGTGGCGGGTCCCGCATTGAGACGTCGGGCTTTGACTGCTAGGCGGCGCAAATGTCTGATGAGTCAAAGGTAGTGACGCAGCGCAGGATCGGCAATCTTCGCCTGGTGTGGAATTTTGCCGCCCGCTACCGCGGGCACATCGTCATGGCAGCGTTGGCGTTACTGACGGCGGCGGCGGCCACGCTGGCCATCCCCAGCGGCTTCCGGCTGGTGATCGATCGCGGCTTCGCGGCCAATGGCGGGGAGATTGCCCGCTATTTCCGCTATCTCCTGCTGATCGTTTTCATTCTCGCTTTTGCCACGGCATCGCGCTTTTACTTCGTTTCCTGGCTCGGTGAACGGGTTGTCGCTGATATTCGTACGGCGGTCCACCGCAACCTGTTGACGCTGGCGCCACGCTTCTTTGAGGAAAACCGCCCGTCGGAGATCGCGTCCCGCCTCACGGCGGATACCTCGATCATCGAGCAGATCGTCGGCAACACCATCTCGGTGGCGCTACGCAACCTCGTCATGGGGGTCGGCGGCATCATCTATCTCGTCGCGCTGGCGCCCAAGCTCGCCGCCATGCTGCTGCTCGGTATCCCGTTCATCATCATCCCGATCGTGACGCTGGGCCGCAAGGTGCGGGCGCTGTCGCGATCGACCCAGGACCGCATCGCCGACGTCGGCTCGATCATCTCGGAGACGCTCGGCGCGATGAAGATCGTGCAGGCATTCGGACAGGAGCAGCGCGAAGGCGCCCGGTTCGGCCTTGCCGTCGACAACGCCTTTTCCACCTCGCGCAAACGGATCAGGCTGCGCGCGGTGATGACCGCGATCATCATCGCGCTGGTGTTCGGGTCGATTACCATGATCATGTGGGAAGGCGCGCTTGATGTCGCATCGGGCAAGCTTTCCGGCGGTTCGATCGCAGCGTTCGTGATCACCGGCGGTCTGGTCGCCGGCGCCTTCGGCAGCCTGACCGAAGTCTATGGCGATCTGCTGCGCGGCGCCGGCGCCGCCGGCCGCATCGCCGAACTTCTCGCCGAGGTGCCGGAAATCAAGGCGCCGGCGAATCCCCGTCCCCTGCCCGTTCCAGCATCGGGCCGGCTGACATTCGATCATGTCGAGTTCCGCTATCCGACTCGGCCCGAGGTCAAGGCGCTGGATGATTTCAGTCTTGCGGTAAAGCCCGGCGAGCTTCTGGCGGTGGTCGGTCCGTCGGGCGCGGGCAAATCGACGCTCTTCCAGCTTGCCCAGCGTTTCTACGATCCTGAAGGCGGCGTCGTCTCGCTCGATGGCGTTCCCCTGCCTGAAGCCGACCCCGCCGCCATTCGCAGCCGCCTCGCGATCGTACCGCAGGAGACGGTGATCTTCGCTGCCTCGGCGCGCGACAATCTCCGCTATGGCCGCTGGGAAGCAAGCGATGACGAGCTATGGCAAGCCGCCGAAGCCGCTAATGCCGGCGAGTTCCTGCGCGCTTTGCCGCAAGGTCTCGAAACATTTCTTGGCGAGGGAGGCGCGCGCCTGTCGGGCGGGCAGCGCCAGCGGCTTGCGATCGCTCGCGCTCTTTTGCGCGATGCGCCGCTTCTGCTGCTGGATGAGGCCACGTCGGCGCTGGACGCTGAATCGGAGCAGCTTGTCCAGCGTGCGCTCGAACGGCTGATGAAGGGCCGCACGACGATGGTGATCGCGCACCGCCTGGCCACCGTCCGCACCGCAGACCGGATCATTGTCATGGATCACGGCCGCATCGTCGAGGAAGGCACCCACGGCGCGCTTGTCTCCCGCAACGGGCTCTACGCCCGCCTCGCCCGGCTGCAATTCGAGGGCCAGGCCGCTTAATTCTTCCTTATGCCTGGTTTGTTGCGGCGAAAACGCTCAGCGAACCCATTCCGGCAGGCAAAGTGCGCACCCGCCGCCCCCCGCACAACCATGTTTTTGGTGGGAGCCGTGTGTGAATTTCGCCGGCTTCCCTTCGCCGGCTTCGCCTTGCAGCCGATCAGAAAATAACATCGAGATTTCCAGTGCCTCAATCGCCTGTCCAGTTTCCGCTTGGCAAGCCATGCGCGTTCCAGTGAAAAGGGGACGTGGCCTTTTCCCTCCAATCGACTGGATTTAGCGACGCACTTGTCGTTCTAGGTGCCGCCGGGCTGGTCATTCCGGCCTTCGCCCGCCTGCGGATCAATCCCGTGATCGGTTTCATTCTGGTGGGCGCGTTGGTGGGGCCGGCCGGCCTCGGATCGTTGGTGCCGCAAGTGCCCTGGCTCTATCATTTCACGATCACCGACCCACATGCGATCGAGCCGTTCGCGGAGTTCGGCATCATCCTGCTGCTGTTCTCCATCGGCCTCGAATTGTCGTTCCGCCGCCTCTGGGCGATGCGGCAGCTTGTGTTCGGCCTTGGCGCGGCCGAACTGCTCGTCGGCGGCTTCGCGATCGGTGCCGCGCTTTACCTGCTCGGCCACCCTTGGGCCGCCGCGCTCGGTCTCGGCATGGCGCTGGCGCTCTCCTCTACCGCGCTCGTGCTACCCATGGTCGGCACGACCAGCCCGGTCGGTCGGCGCGCCTTCGCGATGCTGCTGTTCGAGGACCTGGCGCTCGTGCCGATCATCTTCGTGCTGGGTGCGCTGGCGCCCCATGCGCAGGAATCGGGCCTGGACGGCCTGCTACGGACCTTGCTCATCGGCGGGGTGACGATTGCCGCAATGCTGGTGCTGGGCCGCTGGGTGCTGCCTTCCCTGTTCGCGCAGGCCGCCCGAACCAAAAGCCCGGAGCTGTTCCTCGCCGCGAGCCTGCTCGTGGTCATCCTGGCAAGCCTGGCAACCACCGCCGCCGGCCTGTCGCCGATCGTCGGCGCGCTTCTGGCCGGCCTGCTGATCGCGGAGACCGACTATCATAGCGAGGTCGAACTGATCACGGCGCCATTCAAGGGCCTGGCGCTTGGTATCTTCCTCATCACCGTCGGCATGAGCCTCGATCTTCGGGCGATCATGGCCGATTGGCTGATGCTCGTCTCAGCCGTGGTCGGCGTTGTCCTCGTCAAGATCGTCATCACGGGCGCGCTGTTGCGCCTCGGCGGATCGGGCAAGGGGGTGGCCTGGGAAACCGCGCTGCTGATGGCCTCGCCGTCCGAAACCACCCTGATCGTGCTCGCCGCCGCCGCCCAGGCCGCTCTCATTCCGCAAGCGGACGCCCAATTCTGGCAGATCGTGACCGCGATGGGTCTCACCATCACGCCGCTGCTGGCCCGCGTCGGCCATGACATCGCACACCGCATCGAGATGCGGCGCCACGACGAGAGCGAAGGTCCGAAAATTGATCCGCGCAAGCGCACCATCATCGTCGGTTGCGGCCGGGTAGGCCGGCTCGTGGCGCAGATGCTCCAGGCTCACGATCGGCCTTATCTCGCGATCGACGCCGATATCGACAGCATCTCGTCTGCCCGCAAGAACGGCTACTCGGTCATGTTCGGTGATGTCACCCGCCCTGGCATGATCGACCGCCTCGATCTTGACCAGGCTGCGGCGCTGGTGCTGACGATGGACGATCCGGTGCAGGCTGTCCGGATCGCCAGCAATATTCGGAAGAACCATCCAGATCTCACGATCGTCGCCCGCGCTCGCGATCCCCGGCACGCCGCCGAACTCTACAAGGCAGGCGTCACCGATGCCGTCCCGGAAACGCTCGAAAGCTCATTGCAACTGTCCGAAGCGGTACTGGTGGATCTCGGCGTGGCAATGGGACCAGTGATCGCTTCCATCCATGAAAAGCGCGCTGAACTGCGTGCCAAAATCATGGAGATGGCGGAGATCGATCATGAGCCCCGCCTGCGGCGGCGGCGTCTCAGCGCCCAGACAGAATAGCCCGGATCAGACTACGACGGCCTGCTCTCCCAGCGCCGAACGAATGGCCGCCATCGCAGCAGGCGCCGCGCTCGCGTCAGGTCCGCCGCCCTGCGCCATATCGAGCCGCCCGCCGCCGCCCTGCCCCCCCAGCGCCGTCACGGCTGCTCGGACGAGATCAACCGCATTGACAGCCTCGATCAGGTCCGGTGTGACGCCAATCGCGACACTGGCCCTGCCATCGTTGATCGCAATCAGGGCGACCACGCCGGAACCGATCCGCGCCTTGCTCTCGTCGATCAGACCGCGAAGGCTCTTGGGATCGAGCCCCTCGATCACCTGACCGATAAAGGCCTTGCCATCGATCTGTTCGGGCCCAGCTTCGGCCTTAGCCGCCCCGCCACCGAGCGCGAGCGCCTTCTTCGCCTCGGCCAATTCGCGCTCCAGCCGGCGGCGTTCCTCTACCAGCGCGGCGATCCGCTGCGGCACTTCCTCGGGCGAAGCCTTGAGCGTCGCCGCCGCTTCCTTGAGCTTGTCCTCGCGCGCTGTCAGCCATTGCCGCGCGGCCTCGCCGGTCAGCGCTTCGATGCGGCGGATACCGGACGCGACCGCGCTCTCGCTGACGATCTTGAACAGCGCAATATCGCCAAGCGCCGACACATGGGTGCCGCCGCACAGCTCGACCGAATAGTTGCCATCCGCATGCTTG
>Ga0157380_10001617_pt1 | contig 14852 bp, 13 predicted proteins | sample S35metaG_FD_119757 | JGI IMG/M metagenome (GOLD analysis project Ga0157380, IMG submission 119757) | Switchgrass rhizosphere microbial communities from Kellogg Biological Station, Michigan, USA - S3-5 metaG | ecosystem: Host-associated > Plants > Roots > Rhizosphere > Soil | place: USA... | reverse complement strand
TGATTCATGGACATTCTCTGTAGATAATTATTACAATATGTTGATTACAACTGGCAACCAGGGTATGATTACCATTAACTATCGTTATGCATGATATGATACCGGTATAAACCCGGTGGCGCAAGCAGCGCACCTCGCGGCCGACTGGGTTCGTTATGATAACGGTCGTACCAAATATTGGGAAATAGGAAATGAGTGTAACGGAGTATGGGAAGCTGGATACCGCATTAATACAGCTGATAACAAAGATGGTCAGCCGCAAATTGTAACCGGTTCTTTATACGGACAACATGTAAAAGTTTTCATTGATTCAATGAAGAAAGCGGCACAGGAAATTGGTAAAACTATTTTCATCGGCGCGTATCTGCTCGAAAAACAACCAGAAGGATGGCAAACCCCTACCGATCAAACCTGGAACAATGGGGTACTAAACCAGGTTTCGAATAAGCCGGATTATTATGTGATCCACAGTTACTATACTCCATATCAAACCAATGCAACGGCGGACGTAATTCTGGCTACCGCCAGTGATGTTACCGCGTCAATGATGAGTTATGTAAAATCAAGTATTACCAATACCGGATCTACTGTTAAGCCAATAGCGTTGAATGAATGGAATATTACCTCTCAGGGTTCAATGCAACAAGTGTCGTATATTAATGGTATTCATGCAGCGATCCTGTTAGGAGAAAGTTTGAAGAATAAATACGGGATGACATCACGCTGGGATCTGGCAAACGCCTGGGCCAGTGGCAACGATCACGGCATGTTTAATAATGGTGACGAGCCGGGTGTAGTTAAATGGAACCCGCGTCCCGCGTTTTACTATATGTACTATTTCCAAAAAATGATGGGCGACCGGTTATTGTCTACAACAACGGTCGGCAATGTGTTGGCCTACGCCTCCTCTTTTACTTCCGGTGAAAAAGGAGTAATCCTGGTGAATAAAACCAATACTGCTGAAACAGCTTTAGTCACATTAGAGAAAGCAACTGCAGGCAGTCGATATTATTGGTACACGCTAACAGGTGGAACCGATAATGGTGAATTTTCCAGGAAAGTATATGTAAATGGAGTTGGTCCAACCGAACCCAGTGGGGGACCATCAACAGAATATGCTTCACTTAAAACAAATTCTGCCCTAACCGCAGGTGGTATAAAAGTCAGTCTGCCGGCACGATCAGTAGTTTACCTGGTGATTGGTAAATAAGATTATTTTTTTTTGGCGTTTTCACTTAGATGCTTAATAAATCTGTCCTATTCATAGGGTTAGATAAAATATTCTGGTGAAATAACGCTTCGTCTTACGCAAAGCTGGGATGTGATAGATTGCCTTACTATTACCAGATTATTTTTATATTTTGCGAATGATGAAGAATTTGAATGTTCGTAATTGCGTTATTTTTTCTTTCTCCCTTTTAGTAGGTGTATCAGCTATTTGTCAAAAGCCTACAATGGCTAAAGAACCCTCATGGATAAGTATAAATAATTATAATTACTCCAACCATCTCGAAGACGAAGCGGAAGATGGATATATTGACCTGGTTTATGAATGGCAGCTATCCGTTGGGGAACAAGCCAATTATTTCAGAAAGACGATGAAAATACTTTCAGAGTCCGGTATTCAAAACTGTTCCCAGATATCTGTCAATTTTGATCCTAGTTATGAGAAGCTGATTTTTCACAAAATTCGGATCATACGAGGTACTACGATCATAAACCAATTGAACCTCGCCAAAATAAAAACCATTCAGCAGGAAAGTGATCTTGATAGATTTCTCTATGATGAATCCCGCACCGCTGTACTGATTCTGGAGGATGTTAGAAAGGGTGATCTTATCGAATATAGCTACACATTAAAAGGCGCGAACCCGGTGTTTAAAGGAAAATTTTTCCGATCACTTGATCTTAATTTCGGTGTGCCTGTAAATAATATCTATTATAAACTTATCGTTCCCAAACAGCGTTCCCTTACCATTAAGAATAAAGGAACAACTATAGAACCGGTTATTCAATCCCTTCCTGGCTCTACCAGTTATGAATGGAAGTTGGAGAATGTTCCGGCGCTTCATATACAGGATAATCTACCGGGCTGGTATGATCCCTACTCGATGGTAATGGTGAGTGAATATAAAAGCTGGCAGGAAGTTAATGATTGGGCCATAAATTTATTTCCTGTAACAAAAGATCTTTCTGTTCCGTTACGGAAAAAAATCGACGAGCTCCGTAAAAGCCAATCTAGTTCGGAAGCACAAATCCTGGCAGCTCTTCGTTTTGTACAGGACGATATACGTTATATGGGAATTGAAATTGGAGAGAATTCGCACCGGCCTGCACATCCAAATAAAATAATATCGCAACGATTCGGCGACTGTAAGGATAAATCCTATCTCTTATGTACTATACTGAAGTCGTTAGGATTTGATGCTGTGCCTGTACTGATCAATACCCGCTACAAAAAGGCACTCACGGAATGGTTGCCTTCGGCGGGCGCTTTTGATCATGTGACCGTGCGGTTATTATTTAATGGCAACTATTTCTGGTTCGATCCAACAATATCTTTTCAACGGGGTAACCTGAATGCGATTTCGTATCCCGACTACCAATATGGATTGCCAGTGTTTGCGGGATCAGATAGCTTGATGTTCATTCCACACAAACAAAATGGTGGAATAATCGTGAAAGAAGTGTTTGATATTCCGGATATGTCGGGTAATTCAACGCTGGCTGTTACTACACGTTACACGGGCAGCTTTGCAGATGACGAACGACAAAGGTTTAGTAATAACAGTCTTTATGAAATAAAGAAAAGTTACCGTGAATTTTACGCTAATTACTATGAAGATATCAGTTCAGATAGTGTTTATTTTACTGAAGAAGCGGACAGCACCGGGGCATTTATCGTAAGGGAATATTATAAAATACAGAATCTCTGGGGAATTAAAAAAGGGTTTAATGGGGCTTATTTCGATCCTTATGTAATTAATGGAATGTTGAAAAAACCCAAAGTGCCTACACTTAAGATGCCCTATGCATTGTCATTTCCCGCGAAATGCAGTGAAGAAGTGATAATAAACTTGCCTTCAGATTGTTCAATTGATAAAGCAAATGAGCATATTAACGCTGATGCATTCCGTTTAAGTGCAATTTTTTCCTGTAAACCAGGCAAAGTAATTTTATCTTATGATTATGAAGCATTGAAGGACCATATTGCACCGGAACAATCCAGGCAATTTATGGATGCACTTGAAAAAAAGGAAGATAATTTTAGTTATTACCTGTCGGGGTCGGAGAAAAATAAAGTTGATATTGTGCCCAGCAGTTCTAGCGACAATAGTAAAACGGTGGAGATAGCAGTTATGATCCTGATAACGCTCGTTCTGGTAGTTTTAGGATGGTATAAAAATAAAAACAGTTAAGGTTTATTAAGCCAAATAAATTTTTGTTACGTGTAAAGTAAAAAAAAGCGACAACCGAAATTGTCGCTTTTTTAGGGAATGGTGATTCGCGATAAATGTTTAAGGCTGGTAATTTACATTTTAACGAATCGGATTGATTTTGTTTTTCCATTACTATTAATCTTAACTGCATATATTCCACTTGGAAGGGTACTCATGTTTACTTGCACACGATTGTTTTCACCTGCAGTTCTAAGCTGTTTTACAACCACTCCGGTAACCGAAATAATTTCGATGGAGGAATTTTTATTATTTCTAAGGTCGATATTAAGTACATCGCGAACAGGATTCGGGTAAATCCTTACATTCCCCGCTACGATTGCTTCTCTTGTAGTTAAATTATTGGGATTTGCATCGGCCCCTTCTTCCTCTTCCTGGAACGGACATTCTAATGTCAGAAATGGATTGCTGGAAATATTCGTAAGCCCCGTATTTCTCTTGATCAGCTTTGCAATTGTAGTATTCTTGATTTGGGTCCGTACATTATCGGGAAGAAACGGATCGCTGAGGTAAAAATAGTAGTCGCCATCCCGCAGGTTTTCAAATTGAGTTCTAAGGATTTCGTGGAGGGTTCTGCCTACTGATGTTCCGGGTATATGGTCTTCGGATAATACACCTATCCACAAATCGACATTATTGATATTACCATTGTATAAGTTTCTTATTTTTTGAGCCTGCGAATCAACAGTTGTGATATCTGAGAATCTTCTGGCCGGTCTACCAGTATAAAATCTACGTACTGTATTGTAATCAGGTAGTCCATGATCCCTGCCACGTTGAATATTCAGGCTTCCTAAATCGATACCAAACCGCACAGGATCGTTAGGATTTCCGAACAGGAAATTTCTCAATACGTTATTGATTTTTGTATCCGTTTGATACTGATCATGAGTGGAAGCTCCTTTTAGAAAAGCATCAACCCCATAGGTCGGAACCAATTCCGGGGTCCAAAAAACATCAACCAATTCGAATTCCCCCGGACCAACTTCCTCACAGTTGTTATCAGCAATAACTACATCATCCGACACCATCGTATGACCCAGGCGATAAGCCGCTGTGGCAAAAGTATTCATGATATCAGGCCGCACGTCATCGCGGTATCCGGGATATTGGTGTAAAGTAATTCCTAAGGAAGGTAAAAACTCCTGGTAGGTAATAGCCTGGATCAAGGCGCCCACTTCTTTTCGGGCAGTTTGATAAATCAATTCGTCATTTCTCATTCCTTCAATGATAAGACGATTGCAAATTCTATTATGTTCCCTCACAAATAATGTATGAAGTGAAGTGAGAACTGGATTTTCAGCCGCACGAACATCTCCGGCCACAAAAGTTTTGACTGTTCCATTATTATCGTTCTTCATGCTTGGAGCATTGGGATCAATAGCTCCGGAAAGCTCCCCGTTGAGAGTATTATAGGGCAATAAATTTCCTTGAGAAGTTTTCATCTTCCCCCCTCTTAATGTGCGGAGCCATAATGCACGTTGAGGATCTGAACCATACACAACTGAACCATCGATCCATGATGTGTTCAGATTTAATTGTTGTCGTAGCCCTCCTGTTGAGTTGCTATTTGATCGAAATTCACTTCTGAAAAATGGGATCTCTTCGGTAAACACAACTTCGCCCGGAGGTAATGGAATGGGTACATATTCGATCGTGTCTGTAGGAGTCAGACTCAATTCATGATCTAAAAACTGACCCCACTGATAAACCAAGGTACTGAGCCCACGAGTATTAAATACTGTTACCGGCTCATCAACCAGAACATTCGATATTTTTCTCGCCGAAGGACGATTTACACCACCCATTGCATTTTGTGGATCGCTGGGTCCATAAGCAGCGGGCATTTCCCGGAAAAGGAAAATATCCGCTGCTCCCCAATCGGCCGTTTGTCTGCTCCGGATATTGTTGTTTCGTCCATCATAAGTTCTGAATCGGGCATGTCTTCCATCAAAAATTGAGAAAATGTCTGCGCTACTTACTCTCGGTCTTTGTTGCTGACTTAATAGTCTTCCTTTGAATGCATTTTTTTGTTGTGCGAATGCGCTCGTCGTAATGCAAAGAATAATGAAACACGCGATAGCATTTAGAGTTGGTTTTCTGGACATAATTTTAGATTTAATTGTTATGAATACTTACTGCACACACGCCACCCCTGAACTTTTTATGTTGTTTTCCACTCAGTATAAAATTGAAATGTGGCTATCGCATTAGATAGGAATTACAGAAAGCTCTGTCAAGATAGAATTCTATAAAAACTACGGTAAGTAAGGAAGAGTTTGAATAATATAGGGGCAATTAACGGGAGCCTGCTGTAACCAAACACATTAAAAGTTGATGTCGTATAATTACTAATGAAATTGATAAATGTCAATATGGACTTCCTGGTAATTCGCGAATTGTAAAAATTATATCATTTATTTTATATTTCATCAGCACCCGTAAATGTATAGGATCAATTGGTATCAAAATAAAATGTTTGACAAACAAGCCTTTTGTATTGATGAAGTAAATTCATGACAATTAGTCCACAAAAGAAGTCTACTAAGGTTTTCAACATATTACATTCTGGCGCTATGTTTGCGGCATTTACTTGGTAATGTCTATTATTATCCATTCGATGCAATCAATGGCTCTGATTGGCAAACGAAATTAGATAATCATAGTGCCGGCAATCTAATTCACCCGTGAGATTATGGTATTAACTTGTATCGTAATAGACAAGAATGTATCCGCTCTAAAACTACTTGCTGATTTTATCGGGCAATATCCTGCAATTATCCTGATTGAAAGTTTTGATAATTTGCAAGCTGCTATTTATTTTTTACAACACAACAATGTAAATCTCGTATTTATCGAATTAAGTATTGATACCAGTTCTGTGATAGATCTGGTGCGATCGATTCATGATAAAACGATGGTGATTATTACAGTAGGATCTGAACAACTTCCCAAGGAGGTGCTCGAGCTTCATGTACTTGATTTTCTTATAAAACCAATTCTATACGATCGTTTTGTAACCGCAGCCAATAAGGCTGTTGATCTGCATAAAATGGATACACAAAATGGTGAAATAATCTATATCCGATCTTCTTATCAGCTTGTAAAGGTGAACCTGAACGATATCGAGTTTATTGAAAGCGTTGAAAATTATATTAAAATCCATCTTGCAAATGGACAATCCGTTATGTCGCTTATGCCATTAAAAGTTATAATGGATAAATTGCCGCAGAATAAATTCATCCGGATACACCGGCGCTTTATCGTACCTGTTCACAAAATAAAATTAATTGCCAACCGGAAAATAAAAATGGATTCAATAGAATTGCCCGTTGGGTTCAGGTACTTAATTAATCTACGGAGCCTGATAAACAAATAATTTTGTTTTTGATAGAATAAAAAAGCCGGGAATAAGAATCCCGGCTGTTTTCGATAACCACACTAATCAGAGTTATTTTATTTATGAAACTTAAGTAGCTTTTCCACATTACGGGCGATTAACTTTCCTTGAAGTCTTCCTTGCTCACAGGATAATGTATAATGTATTCCCGCAAATACTCTTGATCTGCCAATTTGCATGGCCATATCGGCGAAGGAGCTATAGCTCTGTGGCGGCATACCCAAATAATCATAAGCATGATTGGTGAATGCATAATGATTTCCAAGTAAACCAGTTAATACTTCTTCCGCTGCGCCACCGCCGGTGGAATGGCCCGAAGGATAATCGGGATGTGGCGGTGTGGGAAATAAAGGGTTCCATGCCGGATGGAGCAATACTTCGCGGATATATTTTATCGGTCTCATTACATTGTATTGATACTTGGTTTTCCAGCATCCTACCCAGGCATCTGCTCCAGCAATACCGAATTTAGCATAGGCAATAGCAGCCCAATCCAATTTCGGATTTTCAATTTGAAGTAGTTGGTACAATATAGCCAGATAAGGTCCGCCGCCTCCCTGGAATCCAGGGTTATCGCGATAGTACAACGCAGTTGCTGTTTGTTCAGGTGTTAATGACTGGGAAACATCATAAACTTCTTTTACCATTTTATAAAAATCGGACGATGGGTCAGTTGAATAGGCGGGTGGGGGAACCGGAGCAGTTCCGGCCAGGCTACCAGCTACAAACAAACGATGTAATCCAAGATAAGGTTGTACAGCGGGGGCAAAACCGGGGGGAGTGGGTGCCCAGAGTCCATCACCCATTGGTGGCAAATAAGGTGCACGAACTTCGTAGGTCCCATCTGTTTTGGACCAATCGAAAACAATTTGAGCAATGGATTTACCGAAGTCCGCGGAACGTTGAAAAGTTTCTGCGCTTACTTCTCCCTGGTAAATTGTATTCAATGCATTTTCCAAAGAATCAATGGAGGCTTTGAGCGCCACCGATGCAGTGGAATAGAGATTACGGATGATGGATGCCATAGCAGCATTAGCTGAACTTGGCCAATGATAGCTCCTGCCATGAATAGTAGTTGGCAATGCGGGTAACCCATTAAGTTGTCCGGAAAGTGTTTGAAAACCCGGCATGCCTGGAACTACGGATTCATAAAGAGTCGTTCCCACATATCCCATATATCTTCCGTTTAATGTAGGTAATGGCGGTGCACTCTGTATCACCCGGAGTTGCATTTGTATCCATTTTTGAGCAACTTCAGAAGTATAGCGCCCGGTATGGCCGGCGTTGCCGTTACCGTTTTCGCCATTGTTGAACCAATCTATTTTTTGACAGGCTGAAAAGAAGAGGACTATGGCCAATAGGCCGATAATCTGTCGGAATGATTTTGTCATCGCAGTAAATTTTTAGTATTAGAAAATAGAATTTCCCAGACAATACTAGTTTTACGGTACGCGCGATCCCATACCACCAGGGGATGAATAAATCACCAACGATGAAGATTTTCTAATCGGATTACTGCAATTCGGTGTGGCATTGACTATCCTCTTTAGTCGTGCTTTTCCGGGGGACGGAAACAAGAATTACTAAACTCTTTTTAAGCTGCCTTATAATAACTCGGTCTCTGGAAAGAAGTAAGCACTCTTAATAGTCGATTCCAAAACAAGGTAGTCTGTTAAGATCAAAAAAAGTTAGTTTGTCTAAATTAGTTGTGCATTTATATTTAAACAATGTTTAGTAATTAGTATTTTTACTAGTTGTCGCAATTGATCTACGTCAAATCTGCCTGTTCATTTTCGCTTATATTAGTATTAAAGCTTTCTTCAATCGTCACATAATTTTGGCATAATAAATTTTTCCATTAGATATCCTGGCTTATGAAGAAAATACTGACAGTAATAATTTTTCTTGCAGGCGGGTACTGCTGTTTTTCGCAGGAACAGGATACTATTCACCTTTATAATGGGCAGATATTAATTGGTGAAATCAAGGGAGCCAAGTTGGGTGTGATTACGATTGACGACAAGGACCTGAAGTTTGTCAAAATAAAAATGTATAAAATAAAACACCTGGTAGCTACCAGGACCCAGTTCAGGTTGCAGACAAATGCAAAAAATTATTACTATACAACATTGCAACCTTCCGACCAGCCGGGTACAATCATTATTCAAGATGGAATAGGCACCCTGACATTGCATCTTTCCGACATATCAATTCTTCTTCCTATTGAACAGGGATTTTTCAAAAAACTCAATGGTAATTTTGGGATGGGTTTTAGTTTTACCAAATCAAGCAATATCGGGCAAGCGAATTTGAATTCAACCGTATATTATACTACCAAAAAAGTGGACTACCAGCTAAGTTTATCTGCCATCGCTTCGATAGACAGCTCAAAATTCTCACGCGACAATGAAACCATGGAATTGTTTGCAAGCTATGCAATGACTCCCTCCTGGTTTATGTCGGGAAGTTTGAATTATCAGCGTAACCTGGAATTATCATTGAACCGAAGATTTCAGGAATTAGCGGGTATTGGAAACAAATTGGTGTTGAATCGGTCCTGGCAACTATGGGCACTGAGCGGCTTGAGCCTTGGACAGGAAAAAAGCACCCAAGGTGTTGAAACCGTCACGCTGGAAGTGCCTTTCATGCTTCGGTTTAATTTTTTCAAATATCAGCAAATCAATATGCAGTTGTATGCAACGCAAACCTTTTATGTGAGTCTTACCGATGCAGGTCGCGTGCGTTATGATGGCAGCCTTAATTATTCGCATGAACTGGTCCATAATTTCTACCTGACTATTAATTTTTATTCTAATTACGACAGTAAGCCAACTGACGCCAATAGCTCTACTACTGACTATGGTACATCATTGAGTATCTCCTACAAATTTTAATGGAGAAAATACCCGAAGATGAAATTTAATGAGGAAGCGGGTAAATATAATAATGATTGGGTTATTATTTTTATATTGAGTGCCTGAATTGATTTCAAAGAATTTAATTGGTAATAAATAAAACATTCAAACCTTAATTCAAGTTGTATGACTTCTATTTTTTTTCAGATACCAGCATGGATTATTGCAACTGCTATTTTTATTTTGATACTTTTTTCGAACTGGTTAGGGTTTAATTACCGCAAAAGACTTTCGGAAAGAAAGCCGGAAGATATTCCTGAAAACCTGGGTACCCTGGAAGGTTCCTTACTGGGTCTCATGGCGCTGATGCTGGCTTTTTCTTTTGGCATGGGTGCCACCAAATTCGAATCGCGAAGAAGTTTAGCGGTACATGAGGCCAACGCAATTGGTGCGGCAATTTTACGCCTGGATATGTATCCTGATAGTGTCAAAAAAGAATTCATATCTGATTTTGACAAGTATATTGATACACGCATGGCGTATTATGAAGCGAATTTTCGCGACGAACCACGTAATGTAGCTTTGCATGAAACGGATGTAATATTTGAACGAATGTGGAAAAGAGCCACTTGGCTTTCTCATGATCCGGCAAACCTCGCCAGTACACAACAAATGATTCCAAAACTGACTGAAATGATTGACCTGGTTATAGAAAGAAATGCGTTGCGTGAAGCCAGGATTCCCACATTAATATTGGCAATGCTTTTATTACTTACGGTAGTTTCTGCATTTATGTCGGGATATAGCCATAAAGCAAAAAAAAGAAACCTGATTATGATCGTGTCTTTTGCCCTTATGACTACGTTTACAATTTATACTGTGATGGAAATGGATCGGCCTCAACGCGGATTGATCACAATAGATTCGGCACAACAGAAGATTTTGGACCAGAAATTGCTGCTGCATCATAACGATTAATTCAGACGGCTAACTCATATAACTGTACTAAAAATTAAGTTATGGATCGTCACACATTTAAAACCACTATTAATGCCAGCCGGGAAAAAGTTTGGGATGTTTTATGGGGAGATGATACTTATCCTAAATGGACCAGTGTATTCAGTGAAGGATCTAAAGCGGAGTCAGATTGGAATGAGGGAAGCAAAATATTGTTTACAGATGGCAAAGGTTCGGGAATGGTATCTAAGATAGAGAGTAAAAAAACGCCGGAATACATGTCATTTAAACATCTCGGTGAAATGAAGAATGGTGTCGAAGATGTATCGGAGGAAAAGGACTGGTATGGTTCGATGGAAAATTATAGTCTCAAGGAAGCGAATGGAAAAACAACCCTGGAAGTGGAGATTGATATTGTGGAAGAATACAAAGATTATTTTTTGGATAAATTTCCGCAAGCTCTCCAGAAAGTGAAAGAACTTGCGGAAAAAAATTAATTCCTATTTTACAATCGACAATTTGAATTACCACGACGCTATCAGGAACGTTCTTCCGTGGTAGTAACTCTTTTTACATTTCCCAAATCATCGTTAACAACGGTAGTTGTTTTCCTTTGTTCCTTAGATCCATTGCTAAGAACAATAATAATCAAAAGCACAAAAACACCTGTTGTAATCCATATCCAGTTACGACCGAACCAACTACCTACTTCTTGTTTGTCGATTTCAATTTTGTCTTGAGCAACTGCTAATAAATTCAATGAAAGCAAAAACAGGGATGTCAATGCAAGGCGAAATTTTAATACAGTAGGGGATTTCATAATTATAATTTTATCAAGGTGGATTCAAATAACCTACCATAAGAAGGGAAATGAGGGAAACTTGGCTATTGTGTTGAATCCCAGCAAATGAATCCATGCTTAAAGAAAGAAATGAAATTATAGTGTTACGAAAACCGGCTAAAATGGGGCATAAACACCGCAATAGCAACTCCGTTTGGATAAATCTAACGGTCATCCGGTTTTTACTGATATTTACGGTAACAATCGAATTTTATGAACCGCGGGTTTTTTACGGCTATCTGTTTATTCATAGTTGGTATGATGGACTCTTCCGGTCAACAGCGGGCGGATTCATTTTTTAATAGTCAAACTCCGCTTGACATTGGAATAAAAATCTCTATGAAGGAGATAAAAACATCAAAAAACGATACCACCTGGTCGGGCAATAAGCTTTACTATCGTAGCCTGCAGCAAGAATATGATTCCATCAAAGTTGAATTAAAAGGAAGAGGTAATTTCAGACTGAACCATTGTTACTTTCCACCTTTAGCAATTAAAATAGAAAAGAAAGCGGCGAAAGGAACCATGTTTGAAGGAAATAAAAAATTTAAACTTGTATTGCCTTGCAATCAGCAACAAGCCAGTAATGATCTGGTGCTGTTGGAATGGCTTTGTTACAAACTCTATGAAGAAATTTCTCTTTATGCTTTTAAAACCAGGCTTGTTAATGTAAACGTCACAGAACTGAAAGGGAAAAAAGATAAGAATTTCCAGTTAAAGGGAATATTGATTGAGGATCTGGAAGTAACAGCAAAACGGCTAAATGGACAATCACAAGAGAACGCAAGGGTTTCTCCTTCTATTTTGCAAGATACAAACGCACTGCGATTTTATTTATTCCAACTTCTTATTTCCAATACTGATTGGTCGGAGCTAACCCAGCACAATGCAAGACTTTTATCCTTTTCCCCACGGAAATATGTTATGATGCCCTACGATTTCGATATGAGTGGGGTAGTGGACGCACCTTACGCGATGGTTTCTGCTATTGACAATGAAAAATTACCGGTCAACAGTGTGCGGCAACGATATTACAGAGGTTTTTGCAGGAGCCCTGAAACAACAGAATTTGTGAGAAGAGAGTTCATTGCAAAAAAGGAAAAATTATTATCTGTACCTGATTTGTTGAAAGGAGAGCTCAACGATAAAAAAATAAAAGATGTAAAAGAATACCTGGAAAGTTTTTTTGAGATACTTGAAAAGGATAATTTGTTTTCATATCATGTTTTGGATAAATGCCGGGCATTTTATTAATGAAATACAGATGAAGGATTTGCGGATGGCGGATGCTTTAATTCTAAAATTCCTAAGTAAATGAAACTTACATCTACTCGAATTGATGTAAGTTACATTTACTCGAAATATTGCACCTAAAGTATTCGCCGTTCGTAAATCCAGCAAGTAGATGAAAAGTACCAAGAACCAAGATGCCAAGATCCAAAGAATGAATACAAAATAAACCAAGGATCAAAGAAAGAATACAAAAAATAAAAAATCTCAAAGACATCCGAATTTCAGGAACCCTTGAGATTTTCTAATTGGAATTTATTTGGCTTTTTGTTTTCTTTTGACTTTTTTCTTTGGATCTTGGCCTCTTTGGTTCTTGGTTCTTAGCTATTCATTAGTAACTCATCAAGATTATTATGACCCATTGCAAACCCTTCTTTGAAGCCCATTTCAATAATCTTTTGTAGATCAGCTTCACTGTTAAAGGATATGTCAACCTCCACTTTTGTACCGGAGGAGGTAGAAGTAAACTGGCAATCCCAAAACATTAGTGGCAATTCATTATTGATGTTTCCGTTTTCATCGCAGAACCCATCGTTTCCGCTGAATGATTTATTGGGAACAATTGTTTTATAATCTACCCGGCAATAATGACGTTCGCCTTCGGGTCCCTGCATAAAATAATACCAGGTTCCACCTTCTTTAAAATCCATTGACTGGGTAACAGCTTTCCATGGTCGGGGTGCCCACCACTGATCCAATAATTCACTTTTAGTCCAGGCATTCCAAACCTTTTGCAGCGGAGCATCAAATTCTCTAACTACTTTGAGTTTTTTGTTTGACTGATCTTTCGTATAGATCGTTTCCTTTGTTGCAATCATGATTTTTTAATTTTATTTTTTTGTAATAAGGTGTCTAATTGGTCAAACCGGGTGTCCCACATGGCCCGGAATTGTTCAAGCCATTTGTCCACCTCTTTAAGTTTTTTTGAATTAAAATAATAATAGATCTCTCTTCCTGATTGTTCCTGGCTGACCAGCTGGCACTCGGTAAGTATTTTTATATGTTTTGATATTGCTTGCCGGCTGCTGTCGAAATGTTCGGCCATGGCATTCGGTGTCATCGCACCTGCTGCTAACAAACTTAAAATGGCCCGGCGGCTCGGATCGGCAATAGCCTGGAATACGTCCCTTCTCATTATGTAAAGAACGATTATTTGCAACCGTTCGATTGCAAATATACATGCAACTATTCGGTTGCGCAAATTTATTTTTTTCTGGCTATTAAATTAGTTTCCAGGTCAGCTAAAAGGTTTGTATGAAGGACTCAAACTTTAGCGGATCGTTTTAGTGTTTATCGTTTTTACAATTCTCCGCATTAGACCTACACGAATGTTCGTATTCAAACTGTTACAATTAGGGTGCCATTAACCAATTATTTACAATTTTAGACACATAGACCGCTTGTTTTCCCGTTAAAGATTTTATTATTTTGCGGTCGAAATGAGAGTAGTTATATTTTTCCAATTCCTAATATTATTTCTGCTAAAGAGCGGGGATTCTGCGCACGCTGCAGTTGCCCCTGCCCATATTGGAAAATATGTTTCTGCGCTTTCCAATCAGTCAACAACTCCTTTTTCATCCCTAAATAGAAATCATACTTATATTATTATAATCAGCTACACTGAGCTGGCAGATCAAATCGAAGACCTGGTTACAGAAGATGTTGAAGAAGACGAATGTTCCAATTCATTCATCCGAAGATCTAATTCACCGGAAAGGAATTATTCAACACAATTATACTCATCTCCATCCGGTGACCCCATTCGCCGCTCAAAGGCCGCTCAGTGTTTTTACGGCCGGATATCTTACAAATATATTCAGCAAAGAGTTTTAAGGGTCTGATCGTCGGCAACTCAAATGCCAATTGCGCATTGATGTAGCAGAAATGAAATTACAAAGTTCATTTCCTGCAACAAGTGCTGACGATGAATTCTTCGATTGCCTGTCATATCTTATTCACTTCTCAGCACATTAATCGCTAACTATTATTATTAATACAATGAAAAGAATTTTCTTTTTCGCATGTCTGTTTGCTGCCGTATGCGGTCAAAC
>Ga0157380_10001616_pt1 | contig 14857 bp, 13 predicted proteins | sample S35metaG_FD_119757 | JGI IMG/M metagenome (GOLD analysis project Ga0157380, IMG submission 119757) | Switchgrass rhizosphere microbial communities from Kellogg Biological Station, Michigan, USA - S3-5 metaG | ecosystem: Host-associated > Plants > Roots > Rhizosphere > Soil | place: USA... | reverse complement strand
CGCTTGCCATCGGCGCGACATCGGGTGCCGACACGGTCGCCGGCCTTCTGGCCGGGCTGAACGCCTGGTTGCCCGCACGCTCTGCGCTCGCAGCTGCATGAACACGACGACACGCTTCAAGATCTTCGCGAATCTCTACAAGGATTCGGTGACGCTGATGCAATTGGGCGCGCAGCTGCGCGGCCGCGACGGCATCGCCGAGGCCTCTTGCCTGATGGCGACGCCGGCGAACCTGGCCCAGCTGCAGCACGCCGACCTGTCGATCGACACGGAGGCGTCGCCGTCCGATCTTCTCGTCGTCGTCCGGGGCGACCCGGACGCGTGCGACGAGGCGATCGAGGCCGCCGACGCATTGCTCCAGGCCAAGGGCGCCTCCGGAGGGGGGGGCGCCGAAGCCTTCTCGATGCCGCTCACGAGCGTGGCCCTGGCCGTCGAATCGAATCCGGGCGCCGACCTCGCCTTGATCTCGGTTCCGGGCGACTATGCCGCCGCCGAGGCGATGAAGGCGATCGCGCTCGGCCTGCACGTCATGGTGTTCTCCGACAACGTGTCGATCGCCGACGAGCTGGCGATCAAGACCGCCGCGCGCGCCCGGGACCTGCTGGTGATGGGTCCCGACTGCGGCACGGCGATCGTCAATGGCGTCCCGCTCGGCTTCGCCAACGTGGTGCGTCGCGGCGACATCGGCCTCGTCGCCGCGTCGGGCACCGGCTTGCAGGAGGTCACCTGCCGGATCCATAACCTGGGCGGCGGTGTCTCGCAGGCGATCGGGACCGGTGGCCGTGACCTGAAGGAAGAGATCGGCGGCATCACGATGCTGCAAGGGCTGGCCGCGCTGGCGGCAGACCCCCAGACCAGCGTCATCGTCCTCATCTCGAAGCCGCCGGCTCCGGCCATCGCGCGTCGGATCGAGGAAGCGGCGGGCGCAGCGGGGAAGCCGGTGGTCGTCCATTTCCTCGGCGCGGGCCGCGAGCCCGCTCGCCCCGGTCTTCACGTCGCCGCGTCGTTGCGACACGCCGCCGACGTTGCCGTCGCCCTCGCTCGCGGCGAGCGGGCTCCGGCCGCCGCGTCAATGCCGGCCGCTGCCGCGATCGCCGCCGTCGAACAGTGCGCGACGACCATGGTTGCGGCCCAGAAGTCGGTTCGCGCGCTGTTCACCGGCGGCACGTTCTGCTACGAGGCGCAACTGGCGTTCATCGAGCGCGGCCTGCCGTGTCGATCGAACGCGCCGGCCAAGGGCGCGCTGCCGTTCGACGGCCGCTTCGACGGCCACGTCTTTCTCGACCTGGGCGACGACGACTACACGCGCGGCCGCCCCCATCCGATGATCGACCCGCTGCTGCGCGACGCGGCGGTGCGAGAACAAGGCGCCGATGCGCAGACGGCGGCGATCCTGTTCGACGTCGTCCTGGGTTTCGGATCGCACGCTGATCCGGCGCGTGGCCTGGCGCAGGCGCTCGCCGACGCGCAACGCGAGGCGCGCCGGCAGGGCCGCGCGCTGGCGCTGATCGGTCACGTCTGCGGCACCGACGGCGATCCGCAGGACAAGGCGGCCCAAGTGCGCCAGCTCAAAGCCGCGAGCGCCGTGATCGTCGGCAGCAACGTCGAGGCGGCGTCGTTGGCGGCGCACCTGGCCGCGCAGCTCGCCGGTCGCACTGCCGCCAAGTCCGGCTAGAAAGGCAACGATGTCCACACAGGCGCTTTTCAAGGAGACGCTGAGTGTCGTCAACGTCGGCCTCAAGGGCTTCGGCGAAGATATCGTCGCCGCAGGCGGCGAATGCGTCTCGCTTGAGTGGCAGCCGCCCGGGCAGGGTGACCGGCAGGCCGGGTGGGCCTTGGCCGAGATCCTCGAGCACCCGAAGGTCGAAGCAGCCAATGCCACCGCCTTCGCGCGCTTCATCGCCGCCAACCCGGTGCTGGTCGACATCGCGACCGCACGCGACGTTCTGCCCGGCATGGCCGCAGGGCGACGGCTGATCTGCCACGCCGGGCCGCCGATCGCCTGGCCCGCCATGTGCGGGCCGATGCGCGGCGCGATTCTCGGCGCCGTGGTGCTCGAAGGCTGGGCCGGGTCGATCGGGGTCGCCACCGGCCTCGTCGATCGCGGCGCGATCGAGCTCGAGCCCTGCCACCACCAGGCCGCGGTCGGGCCGATGGCCGGGATCATCAGCCCGTCGATGCCGGTGTTCGTTGTCGAGGACAAGGCGCAGGGCCATCGCGCCTACTGCAACTTCAACGAAGGGCTCGGCGCAGTGCTGCGCTTCGGCGCCAACGGCCCGGAGGTCATCGCCCGCTTGCAGAAAATGGCGGCGACGGTCGCGCCGACTCTGCGCAAGGTACTGCGGCGCAGTGGCGGCGTCGAGCTGAAGCCCTTGATGGCGCAGGCGATCAACATGGGCGACGAGGTGCACAACCGGAACGTCGCCGCGACCGCGCTCTTCATCAAGCGCATTGCGCCGGCGCTGATCGAGGCCGACGTGTCGCGCGAGGACGCGGCGGCGACTCTCGCGTTCATCGCCGCCAACGACCACTTCTTCCTCAACTTGTCGATGGCCGCGTGCAAGGCGATGTGCGACGCGGCCGCGGGCGTCGAGGGCAGCTCGATGGTGACCGCGATGGCGCGCAACGGCGTCAACTTCGGGGTTCGCCTGTCGGGCACCGGCGACACCTGGTTCGAGGCGCCGGCGAATCCGGTCGACGGGCTCTACTTCCCCGGCTATTCGATAGCCGATGCCGCGGCCGATCTCGGCGATTCTGCGATCACCGAGACCGCCGGCGTCGGCGGCTTCGCGATGGCGGCGGCGCCGGCGATCGTCAAGTTCGTCGGCGGCACGCCGACCGATGCGATCCATCACAGCCTGCGCATGCGCGCCATCACGCTCGGCGCCAATCCGTCGTTCACCTTGCCCGCGCTCGATTTCGCCGCCGCCGCCGCCGGCATCGACGCGCGCAAGGTGGTCGATTGCGGCGTCCTGCCCGTCATCAACAGCGGCATCGCACACCGCGAGGCGGGCGTCGGCCAGATTGGCGCTGGCGTCACCAGCGCGCCGATGGCATGCTTCACGGCCGCGGTGAAGGCGCTCGCGCGGGCGGTTGGAGGCGAACGAGAGGGGAGATGAGTCGCCGGCTGTCGGGGCGCGGGCTCGCCCTGATCGGACCGGAAGGCGCAAAAGCACGGGGAGGTGCAGCCATGACCAAGCCACTCGCGGTGGTTGCCGTCGGCGGCAACGCGTTGATCCTCGACGATCGGCACATGGCGCTCGCCGACCAGTACGACGCGGTCTGCGAGACCGCGACCCATGTCGCGACCATGATCGCCGCCGGCTGGAACGTCGTGCTGACGCACGGCAACGGCCCGCAGGTCGGCTTCATCCTGCGTCGCTCGGAGATTGCCGACGGCCAGGTGCCGACGGTGCCGGTGCAATACGCGGTCGGCGACACGCAGGGCGCGATCGGATTCATGTTCCAGAACGCGCTCGGCAACGCGCTGCTCCAGCGCGGCATCAAGATCCCGGTCGTCACGCTGGTGACGCAGACGTTGGTCGATCGCCGCGATCCCGCCTTCGCCAAGCCCGACAAGCCGATCGGCTCGTTCATGACCGAGGAAGTCGCTCATCAGCTCGCCGCCAAGCTGGCCTGGACCGTGATGCAGGACGGCAACCGCGGCTGGCGGCGCGCGATCGCGTCGCCGCAGCCGGTGCGCGTGATCGAGGCGCCGATCATCGAGCGGCTGGCGCGCGAGGGCGTGATGATCATCGCCTGCGGCGGCGGCGGCATCGCCGTCGAGGAGCTCGCGGGCGGCGAGCTGCGCGGGGTCGAGGCGGTGATCGACAAGGACCGCGCCTCGGCGCTGCTGGCGATCGAGATGAACGCCGACCTGCTGATGATCCCGACCGGCGTCGAACGCGTCGCGATCCGCTACGGCCAGCCTGGCGAGGAGTGGCTCGGCCGGATCAGCGTCGCCCAGGCCGAGGCCTACGCTGCCGAAGGCCACTTCGGCGCCGGCAGCATGGGCCCGAAGATCGAGGCGCTGCTCAATTTCGTCAAGCGCCGCGCGGGCGGCCGCGGCGTCATCACCAACGCCGAGAACATCGAGCGCGCGCTGAACGGCGCGAGCGGGACTTGGATCGAAAGCTAGGCCGACGATGGAAACGACGCTGCTCGCCGTCAACGGCACCCTGATGCGTGGCCTCGCGCTCAATCCCAACCTGGTCGCCGTCGGCGCGACGTTCGTGCGCGAGGACGCGACCGACGTGTGCTACCGGATCTGGTCGATCGGCGATCGCCATCCGGCGATGCTGCGCACGCCGGGCATGGGCGCAAGCGTCGCGCTCGAGCTCTGGCAAGTACCGAACGCGGGGCTTGCAAGCATCTTGCAGAACGAGCCGCCGGGGCTGGCGATCGGCAAGGTGGTGCTCAAGGACGGCTCGATCGTCCTCGGCGTCCTCGGCGAGCCTTTCCTGTGCGAAGGGCAGCGCGAGATCACGGCATTCGGTGGCTGGCGCGCGTACACGGCGGCACAGCAAACTTCGGTCTGACAACAAGGGGGGAAAAATGAATGCTGCTACTGAAGCAAGCGTGGGTCGACTGTGGGTCCCGGGCGACTGGAACGGCTTCTTCGGCCTGTTCACGAACGTCCTGCTCAACGTCATTGTCCTGACCGGCCTCTGCCTGGGGGTCGTCCAGCTGCCCGCCGACACGGTGTTCGGGCGCATCCTGCCGGCGCTCGGCATCGCGCTGCCGCTCGGCAACCTGTTCTACGCGTACCTGGCCTGGAAGCTCGGCAAGGCAGAAGGCCGCAGCGACGTCACGGCGATGCCCTACGGGCCGAGCGTGCCGCACATGTTCATCGTCGTCTTCCTGGTCATGCTGCCGGTGTACCTGGAGACGAAGAACCCGATGCTCGCCTGGGTCGGAGGCCTCGCCTGGTGCTTCATCATCGGCATCATCGTCCTGCTCGGCGCCTTCATCGGGCCGCAGCTGCGCGCTCTGACGCCGCGCGCCGCGATGCTCGGAACGCTGGCCGGCATCTCGGTCGCGTTCATCTCGATGCGGCCGGCGTTCCAGATGTGGGAGACGCCGTGGATCGGCCTGGCGTGCTTCGCGATCGTGTTGATCGCGTGGACCGCGAACGCGCGGCTGCCGGGCGGCCTGCCGGGCGGCCTCGTCGCGGTGCTCGTCGGTTCGGCGATCGGCTGGATCGCTTCGATCGCCGGCTGGAGCGACTACATGAAGCCGGCCGCGGTGAGCGCGTCGCTCGCCCAGTTCGGCCTTCACCTGCCGACTTTCTCGGCCGATGTCTGGACCGGCTTGGCCAAGGTCGCGCCGCTGCTCGCGACCGCGATCCCGCTCGGCATCTACAACTTCACCGAGGCGATGAACAACGTCGAGAGCGCGTCGGCCGCCGGCGACAACTACAACCTGCGCCAGATCCTGCTCGCCGACGGCCTCGGCGCCATCGTCGGCTCGATGCTCGGCAGCCCGTTTCCTCCCGCCGTCTACATCGGCCATCCGGGGTGGAAGGCGGTCGGCGGCCGGATCGGCTATTCGCTCGCGACCGGCGTCGCGATCGCCCTCGTCTGCTTCCTCGGCCTCACCGCGCTATTGCTGGCGTTGATCCCGCTCGTCGCGATCCTGCCCATCCTGCTCTACATCGGCCTGGTCATCGGTGCGCAGGCGTTCCAGGCTTCACCCGCCAAGCACGCGCCCGCGATCATCCTGGCGCTGATCCCGAACATCGCCGAGTGGGCGAAGACGCAGGTCGACGGCGCGCTCGGCGCTGCCGGAACCTCGGCGGCCGGCGTCGGGCTCGCCAAGCTCGGCGGCTTCGGCGTCCTCTATAAGGGACTAGAGACGGTCGGCGGCGGCTCGGTGCTGGCGGGAATGGTGCTCGGCGCGATCGCGGTCTACGTGATCGACAACCGGATGAAGCAGGCCGCTGCGTGGGCCTTCGCAGGCGCGGTGCTGTCGTACTTCGGCCTGATCCACGGCGCGCAGCTCGGCTGGGCGGTCTCGCCGCTGGTCGCGCTTGGCTACGCGATGTTCGCCATTACCTGCGTCGTGCTGATGCGCGGGCAACCCGCCGCGCCCGCCGCGGCGTCCTGATCAGGCCGCGACCGCCCTCGTGCGCTGCCGCGTCAGGCGTGCAGCGCAGCGAGGGCGCGCCCTGAATCGGACACCCATCCGAACAGGGCGCCCTGCGCCTTGACCATCTCGAGCGCGACGCGCTGGAACTCCGGGAAATACGAGCCGACGCAATCGGCCAGGACGACGCACTCGTAGCCGCGATCGTTGGCCTCGCGCACGGTCGTCGTGACGCACACCTCGGTCGTCACGCCGCAGACGATCAGCGACTTGATGCCGCGGTTGTGCAGGATGAGATCGAGATCGGTGGCGCAGAAGGCGCCCTTGCCGGGCTTGTCGACGACGACCTCGCCGGGTCGTGGCGCGAGCTGCGGAACGATCTCGTGTCCGTGCTCGCCGCGCACCAAGAGTCGCCCCATCGGGCCGGGATCGCCGATCCGCGTCGCACCACGGCCGCGCACGATCTTGGTCGGCGGGCAATCGGCGAGGTCGGGGTTGTGGCCCTCGCGCGTGTGAATGACCAGCATCCCGATCTCGCGCGCCGCATCGAGCATCCGCCTGCACGGTGCGATCACCGCCTGCAGCGGCGAGACATCGTTGCCGAGCGCTTCGCCGAAGCCCCCGGGCTCGACGAAGTCGCGCTGCATGTCGATGACGACGAGTGCCGTCGACGGCAGATCGAACACGTACTCGTACGGTTCGGCTTGCATCGATCTTTCTTGGGCCATGTCGCCTCCGTCCGGCTGTGCCGTCATGGTACAGCCGGTGACCCCTCGCCGAGCCTCATCCCGCTTTCGCGACCCACTCGACGAGCGAGTCGAGCGCCGGTGTTCCCTTCGCGGCCGCCGGGTCGGTGACGATCATCGACACGGCGTAGACGCGGCCGCTCTTCGCGCGCACATAGCCGGCCAGCGCGCGCGTGTCGGAGAGTGTTCCCGTCTTCAGGTACGCCTGGCCCGTCGCGGCACCGCTCGTCATGCGATGGATCAGGGTGCCGTCGACGCCGGCGATCGGCAGCGAATCGACGAGCGTCTGCGAGTCGGCGCTGCGCCACGCGTTGCGCAGCAGGTCGACGAGCGCGCGCGGCTTGCCGCGCTCGGCGCGCGACTGCCCCGAGCCGAGGACGACGGTGATGTCGCCGTCGTGGAGCCCCTGCGTGCGCAACCAGCCGCGCATGCGCTCCTGCGCCGCTTTTAGCGCGCCGATCTTGAGGCCGCCGCTGCCGGCGTCGCCGCCGCCGGGAGCGAGCGACAGGAGCACGTTGCGCGCCGCCTCGTTATTGCTGGTCTTGTTCATCTCGCGCAGGACCTCGCCCACCGGCGTCAGCAGCTCGCTCGACCAGCGTGCCGCGCGCGGCCGGGTCGCGGCGACGTCGCGCTCGACGACGTGACCGCGCAGCGAGCCGCCCGTCTCGGCCCACAGGTCGGCGACCATGCGCGGCGCGGCGATCGGCAACGCCCGTGCGCCGCCGAGCTCGGGCTCGAGGCGAAGCCTCGCGGGCGGCGCGACATAGGCGATGTCATCGGGGTCGCAGTCGGCGCTCCAGCGGCCGCGCACCCACAGCTGCAGCGGCGGCCCGGACACGATCTCGTCGGGCGTCTTCCAGCGCGCCCAGGCGCTGCAGCCGCCGCCCATGAGCACGTCGTTGACGACCTGGACGTTGGCCGTCCGAGGCTTGACCGTCACCACGGCGCGATCGCCGGCGCCCGGCTTCACCGAGACGAGCAGCTTGCCGCGGTTGTACGTGCGCGCGTCGATCGGCGCTCCGGGAGCGCGCTCCTGCTCGGTCGCGCGCGCCTGCTTGGGGTCGCGCTCGTGGAGCAGCGCGACATCGTCGAGAACGATGTTGCCGGCGATCGTCTCCAGCCCTTCGGCGCGCATCTGCCGGAACCAGCGGCGCAGCTCGTTGCCGGTGAGGCCGACCGGGCCGCCGACGATGACGAGGTCGCCGGCGAGCCGTCCGCCGACGATCGGGCTGGTCGCGTACGCGCTCGTGCGCCAGCGATGGCGCGGGCCGAGCAGGTCGAGCGCCGCCAGCGACGTGACGACCTTGGTCGTCGAGGCGAGGAGGAAGTGCTGGTCGGCATGGAAGGCGACCAGCGGCGACGCGTCGATGCCGTCGACCGCGCGCACGTCGAAGGCGAAGCTCTTGGTCGGCAGGCCCGAGCCGCGCAGGATCGCAGCGACGGCGGGCGGCAGCGCGCGCGCGGCCGCGCCCTTCGGCTCGCCATCCGCACTCGCTGCGGCTCGGGCGTCGACGGCGCGCTGCGAGCGCGCCGAGAGCGCCGACGCGGGCACGAGCGCGAACGCCAGGCAGATCGCAGCGGCGACGATCCGTCGCAGCGAGGGCCCAGCGGGCGGCGCGTCGGCATCGGCACCCTTCCGTGAGCCGGCGCCGGTCGGCAAGGGACGGCGCGCGGGCGGCAGGGAAGTCATGGCGAGAGTCTCGAGGGCAATCGGTGTGCTCGACGGCCGGCGCGCGCCCCCCTCATTCGCGCGGCCTCAGGCCGGCGACGGGGCTTCCATTCGCAACTGCACCGCGGTTCCGCTCGCCGCCGACGGCTTCGCGAGGCGCCCGGCCGCGATGCCGCGCGCGCGCAGGAAGTCGTAGACACGTGTCGCCCGCTGCACGCCGATCGTCGCGCTGCCGCTGGCATCGTTGGGGGCGGCGATCAGATGAAGCTCGGCGATGGGGGTGCGGCGCAGCGACTGCGCGACCTTGTCGAGCACCGCGGCGAGCGCCGGCTTGACGGTGTCGTGGCCGGGTTCGAAGCAGAACTCGCGCGGCACGTCGATGACGACTGCGCCGTCCTGGCGCTGGGCGACGACGACGGGCGTGCCCTTGAACCACGACGCCAGCCATTGCCGCTCGACGGCCAGCGTCGAGGCGGCCGCGGTTCGCTGCTGCGCCGCCGTGGGCGGCGGCGTGGACGCGGCCGATCCCGGTGCGGCGATCGTCGCGGGGGATGACGAGGCCGAAGGCGGCGGGGCGCTCGCGCACCCGCAGAGCGAGAGCGCAACGACGAACGGTAAGGTTGCGGGTTTCATCGCCCGATTCTGCTCAATCTTCGAGCTCGGCCTTGGCCATCTCGACGTCGAGCCGCTCGGTGGCGTCGAGCGGCTCGCACGCCGCGGCGTCCTCGTAGAGCTTGGTCGCTTCCTTCATCCGCTTGTCGCCTTCGAGCATGACCAGCCCGTTCGCGTATTCGATCATGGCGATCGGCGAGGTCGGGTTGAGCTTGAGCGCGGTCTTGTAGTGCGCCAGGCCCGCGTCCTTGCTCGCGCCCTGGGTGCGACCGAGCAGCGAGCCGACCTTGTCGATCACCTCGGCGTGGAAGGCACCGAGGGCGATGTGCGCGTCGGCGTGCTTCGGCGCCAGCTTGATCGTCGTCTCGAGCGCGTTCTTCACCTTCGTGCCGAGCCCTTGCGCCAGGGCCTTGGCAATGCTGATGCCCTGGCTGTAGCGGCCGAGCGCGTAGGCCATGCAGTACCAGGCGTTGGCTTCCTTGGGCTCCTCGTGGGCGCGCTTCTCCGCGCGCTCGGCGACTTCGAACAGGAGCGCCAGCTTGGTCTTCTCGCTGCCCTCGAGGTAGGTCGCGTAGATCGCCTGCGCCTTGTTGGCGACGGTCAGCGCGCCGCTCGTGCCGGCGGCGTGCAGCTTCAGGCCGGCCTCGGTCGCCTTCTGGAACTCGCCGGCGTGGAAGTGCTGCCACGCGGCCAGAAGCTTGTCGTCCTTGGGCAGCGGCTCGGCGTCGCCGGCGTGCAGTCGCGCCCACTTCTTCTTCAGCGTCGCGGCGTCGTAGCTGTAGGCGTCGGCGTCGTGTGGAAAGGCGGTCCACTTGGCCATGGTCAGTCTCCTCCGTTGGTTGTTGTGTAGCGTGCCGCGAGCGAATGCAGGTGCTCGCGCTGGTCTCCGTCGAGATAGGGAAGCAGCAGGCAGAGCACGTGAAAGGCGCCGCGCGAAAGGGCCGCGCTGGCGGTCTCGGGCTCGAGCGCGCGGCGCGGGTCGCGAACGTACTCGAAGCTCAGCCAGTAGGTGAGGACGACGACCATCGCCGTCGCCACCGGCTCGGCGTCGCGCGCCTCGATCGTCAGGCCGCTGCCGGCGGCGATGCCGTCGAGCACGGTCTGGACCGCGCGCGTCTTTCGCTGCAGGACGAACTGGAAATGGCTCTCGAGCCTGCGGTTGTTCGAGAGCAGGTCGTTGAGGTCGCGATAGAGGAAACGGTACGACCAGATCAGCTCGAACAGCATGTGGAAGAAGAGCCAAGCGTCTTCGACGTCGGAGACGTCGTCGGCAGCGCGCAGCAGCCCGGTGAGCGCCTCGTCGTAGCGGTCGTAGAGCTTCGTGATCAGCTCTTCCTTGGCCGGGTAGTGGTAGTACAGGTTGCCAGGGCTGATGCCGAGCTCGGCCGAGATCAGCGTGGTCGAGACGTTCGGCTCGCCGAAGCGGTTGAAGAGCTCGAGCGTGGTGTCGAGGATCCGCTCCGCGGTGCGCCGTGGTTTCTTCGTTCGGGTGGCCATGGTCGAGGTCTCGGGGGAGAGCACGGTAGCACCCGCGCCAATCTCTCCCATCGGTTCGGCTTCCAACAGTCGCTGCCCTGCGAAGGCGATGGCGCATTTCGGAGGACGGTTCGAACCATACGGCTTCTGCGTCGCTTCGCAACGGAAATTTCACGCTTGCCCCACGGGATTTGGAATCGGCCCCGCTAAGGTGACCCGATCGCGCCACTGCGATCGCGCGACTCGCGGAAGACGACCTTTTGCCAGCTTGGCTGAAATTCCCGCCCCCGATGGCATTGCCGTCGGCCGAGGCAGCTCTCCCTCAGGGCACGACCAAGAGCCGCCTCGGCCTGGTTGCCGCATGCCTGTTCGTCGCCGGTCTCTGGTTCCTGACCCTCGACGCTCGCCATCTCCTGCCAAGCGACGAAGGCCGCTATGCCGAGATCGCGCGCGAGATGCTCGCAAGCGGCGACTGGGTGACGATCCGATACAACGGCGTCAAGTACTTCGAGAAGCCGCCGCTCCACATGTGGATGACGGCGCTGTCGTTCCAGGCATTCGGCGTCGGCGAATGGCAGGCGCGCCTCTGGGTCGCGCTCACCGGCGCCTTCGGTATCGCGGTTACCGCTCTCGCGGCGCGGCGCTGGTTCGGGCCGCGGGTGGCGCTGTTCGCTGCCCTGATCCTTGTCGCCGCGCCGGCCTGGAATCTCGCCGGCCACTTCAATTCGCTCGACATGGGTCTGTCGGGCGCGCTCAGCTGCGTCCTTGCGGCCTTGCTGATCGCCCAGCACCCGGAGACGTCGGCCGGCGCGCGGCGGCGCTGGATGTGGCTGGCGTGGGCGGCGATGGCGGTCGCGCTGCTGACCAAGGGCCTGATCGGCGTCGTGTTGCCGGGGATGGTGCTCGTCGTCTACAGCGCGGTCACGCGCGACTTCGCGGTCTGGCGCCGGCTCCACATCGCCAGCGGCGCGATCCTCGCGCTCGCGCTCGCGACGCCCTGGTTTGCGATGGTGTCGCTTCGCAATCCCGAGTTCGCGCACTTCTTCTTCATCCACGAGCACTTCCAGCGCTATCTCACGAACGTGCACCACCGCGACGGGGCGTGGTGGTACTTCGTGCCGCAGTTGCTGGTCGGCTTCCTGCCCTGGCTCGGGCTGTCGCCCGGCGTCGCCGCCGTCGTTCGCGACGACGCGCGCGGCAAGGGTTTCCGGCCCGGCGTCCTGCTGGCCGCCTGGGCGCTGACGATCTTCGTCTTCTTCAGCTTCTCGGGCTCCAAGCTGCCCGGCTACATCGTGCCCATCTACCCTGCGCTCGCCATCCTCGGCGCCGCCGCGCTCGACCGGTTCACCCCGGCGCGCTGGAGTGTCCAGGTCGTCGTTGCGATCGCCCTCGCCGCCTGCAGTCTCGCCGCCGCGCCGTACGTCGGCCGTCTCGGCAGCGAAGCGACGCCGAACGAGATCTATCGCGCCTTCGCGCCCTGGCTCGCCGCTGCCTGCGCCCTGGCCATCGCCGGTCTGGTGCTGGCGTGGTTCGCCAACAAGCGCGACATCCGGTTGAGCGTCGTCGCCTACGCGTTGACGATCTTTGCTGCATCGACCCTGGTGCTGCGTGGCCACGAGGCGTTCGGCCACAGCAGCTCGGGCGTCGATCTCGCGGCGGCCCTCCGCCCCGTCGTCGGCGCGAGCCCGATCTACTCGGTGCGGATGCTCGACCACACATTGCCGTTCTATCTCGGTCGGACGACGGTCCTGGTCGAGTCTGCGGACGAGCTCTCCTTCGGTCTCGCCCAGGAGCCGCAGAAGTGGCTGCCGACGCTCGCCGATTTCGTCCGCGTCTGGACCTCGGGGCCGCGCGCCTTCGCCGTCATGGCGCCGGCCACGCACGCACTGCTCGCGTCCCAGGGCGTCGCCATGACGGTGATCGCAAGGGACGCGCGGCGCGTTGTCGTCGCCAACGGTGCGAGGCCTGCGTCGTGACGATCTCGACGACGCTCTTTCTGCTTGCCGGTGTTCTGCTCAATGCCGGGGCGCAGCTCCTGCTCAAGGCCGGGGTGAGCGCGGTCGGGCCGATCCACTTCGGCGCCAGCGCCGCCTGGCCGACGCTCGGCCGGGTCTTCCTCCAGTGGCCGGTTCTGGCCGGCCTGGCCTGCTACGTCGTCAGCGTCGCCCTGTGGCTCGTCGCCCTCTCGCGGGTCGAGGTCTCGCTCGCCTATCCGATGCTGTCGCTCGGCTACGTCGTCAACGCCGCGGCCGCGTACTGGCTCTTCGGCGAGGCGCTCGGGCCGGCCCGGTGCGCGGGAATCGCGCTGATCCTGCTCGGCGTCTTTCTGATCGCACGCACATGAGCACCGTCGCCACCACCGCGACCGCGACGGCGTTTCTGCCGTTCGCTCGCCCCGCCATCGATGCAGCGACGATCGCTGCCGTCGGCGAGGTCCTGGCGTCGGGCTGGATCACTTCCGGGCCGAAGGTGCGCGAATTCGAAGCCGCCCTCGCGCAGCTGTTCGAAGGCCGGCCGGTGCGTTCCTTCGCCAACGGCACGGCAACGATGGAGGTGGCGCTGCGCGTCGCCGGAATCGGCCCGGGCGACGAGGTGATCACGACGCCGATCTCGTGGGTCGCGACCGCCAACGTCATCGTCGCCGTCGGCGCGCGGCCGGTGTTCGTCGACGTCGATCCGCGCACCCGCAACATCGATCTCGGCGCGCTCGAGGCAGCGATCACGCCACGGACGCGCGCCCTCATGCCGGTCTACCTCGCCGGGCTGCCGGTCGACATGGACCGGCTCCATGCGATCGCCGCGCGCCACGGCCTGCGCGTCATCGAGGACGCCGCGCAGGCGATCGGCTCGCGCTGGCGCGGGCGCAGGATCGGCGCCTTCGGCGGCCTGGTCAGCTTCAGCTTCCAGGCCAACAAGAACATCACCTGCGCCGAAGGCGGCTGCCTCGTGCTCGCCGACGACGCCGAGGCGCGCATCGCCGAGCGGCTGCGCCTGCAAGGCGTGGTGCGCTCGGGCGCCGACGGCATGGACGTCGTCAGGCCGGGCGGGAAGTTCAACCTGAGCGACATCCACGCAACCATCGGTCTGCACCAGTTGCCGGCGCTCGAGCGCATCACCCGGCGCCGCGCCGAGCTCGCCGATTCGTATTTCGCGGCGGCGCGTGCGGCCGGGCTGGAGGCGCTCGGCATCGAGCTGCCGCCGCCGACCGATGCCGCGGCCGCGACGACCAACTGGCACATGTTCCAGGTCGTGCTGCCGGCGGATCGGCTCACCGGCGGCCGCGCCGCGGTGATGGAGGCGATGCGCGCGGCCGGAATCGGCACCGGGGTCCACTATCCGGCGATCCATCTGTTCAGCTACTACCGCTCGCTCGGCTGGCGCGAAGGCATGCTGCCGGTGGCCGAGCGAATCGGCCGCGGCGTCCTCACGCTGCCGCTCTTTCCGGCCATGGAGGCGGCCGACGTGGAACGCGTCTGCGCGCGCCTGGCCGCGGTCTGCAGGGAGCTCGCATCGTGAAGGCGCCGGTGATCTCGGTCGTCATCCCGATCTACAACGAGGAGGCGGTCCTGCCGGTGCTGATCAGCCGGATCTACAAGGTGCTCGACGAGATGGACGAGCCCTACGAGATCATCTTCGTCAACGACGGCAGCGTCGATCGCTCGGCAGCCCTCCTCGCCGAGCAGTTCGGCGAGCGACCCGACGTGACGCGGGTGATCCTGTTCAACGGCAACTTCGGCCAGCACATGGCGATCATGGCGGGCTTCGAGCACGTCCGCGGCCAGATCGCCGTGACGCTCGACGCCGACCTGCAGAACCCGCCGGAGGAGATCCCGAAGCTGGTGGCGGCGATCCGCGCCGGCCACGACTACGTCGGCAGCTATCGGCGCACCCGCCAGGACAGCTTCTTTCGCCGCCAGGCGTCGCGAATCGTCAACGGCCTGCGCGAGCGAACGACGCACATCCACATGACCGACCAGGGCTGCATGCTGCGCGCGTACGACCGGGCCCTGGTCGAGACGATGAACTCCTGCCGCGAAGTCAACACGTTCATCCCGGCGCTGGCGTATAGCTTCGCTGCCAATCCGACCGAGATCGAGGTCGCGCACGAGGCGCGAGCGGCGGGCGAGTCGAAGTACTCGATCTACAGCCTGCTGCGTCTCAACTTCGATCTGGTCACGGGCTTTTCGATCGTCCCGCTGCAGTGGTTCTCGCTCATCGGCATCCTCCTGTCGCTGCTCGCGGGCGCGCTGTTCGTGGTGCTGCTGGTGCG
>Ga0157380_10001615_pt1 | contig 14859 bp, 13 predicted proteins | sample S35metaG_FD_119757 | JGI IMG/M metagenome (GOLD analysis project Ga0157380, IMG submission 119757) | Switchgrass rhizosphere microbial communities from Kellogg Biological Station, Michigan, USA - S3-5 metaG | ecosystem: Host-associated > Plants > Roots > Rhizosphere > Soil | place: USA... | reverse complement strand
CGCATCGCGGAACACGGTCCACTCGTGCGCATGGCGCGGATTCGCCGCCTCGAACAGCAGCGCCTGCGGCTTGGCCGCGAGCAGCACCGGCAACAGGTCGCTCATCGGCACGTCGTGGTGGTGCGGGCCCTCGTAGTTGCCCCAGCAGCAATGCATGCGCACGCGCGCGGCCGGTACGTTGCGTAACGCGTGGTTGAGCACCTCGACGTGCCGCGCGGCCCGTTCGAGATACTCGGCCACGGTGGCATGCCGGTACATGGTGTGCCGTCCCATGCCGAGATCGGGTGCATCGATCTGCACGAGGAAACCGGCGGCGACGATCGCTTCGTATTCAACGCGCAAGGCCTCGGCCACGGCCTCGAGATACTCGTCCGCAGTCCTGTAGAAATCGTTCGGCTGGAACAGCGCGATGACGCCCGGCGAGGCGGCGTTCAGGAATGCGTCAGCCGGCTTGCCGGCATCCACCGCCCGCTTGAAATTGCGCAGGTCTTCCTCGATGGGTTCGAGCGTCCTGGTGCGGATTTCGCCCACGCAACGCGGACGGCGGTATTTCGCGGTGGAGCCGAGCTTCGCCAGCTTCTCCAGCAGCCGCGGGAACTCGACCAGGTCCTGGCCGGGCTCGCGCGGCGTGTCTCCGTCGAAGCCCGTGAAGCGATCCGCCACGTAGGTGGCGTAGCTGATCTTGCTCATCTCGCCGTCGCTGACCACGTCGATGCCCGCGGCCACCTGGCGCTTCACCACCTCGACGGTGGCGTCGGTGATGACCTTCGCCGCCGCCGCGGCATCGCTGATGGTGTTGTGCTCACGGCCGAACAACACGTCGGTCACCGCCTGCGAACGAGGCAGGCTGCCGACGTGTGTAGTCAGGATACGGTCGGTGCTGGTGCGCATCGGCAGTTTCCGCGTCAGCCAGTTCCAGCTCAACGATAGGTGTTGTTGGAGGTGTGGTCCCCCGCCAGCCAGCGCTTGAGTTCGCTGTGCGCCTTGGCAAGCGCATTGCGGTTGATGTTGGCCGCATCCGGATGGTCGAGAGTGAACTCGACGATCATGCCGTTGGGATCCGTGACGTACACCGAGCGGCAATAACCGTGCTCCAGCACGAACGACTGCGGCTCCTGGTAGCCGGCGTCCTTGAGCCGCTTCTCGATGCCTGCCTGCGTTTCCCTGTCGACGTTGAGCGCGATGTGATGGAACGGCGTGAACGGCATCTGGGGGCCGAACTGCTCCTGGTCGCCCTTCTCCGCGAACTGGAAGAACGCCAGTGCGCCACCGTCGCCCAGGCCGAAGAAACAGTGTGCGTAGGTGCGCTCGGCGCCGAACAGCAGGTCCCTCTCGCACCAGGTGGCCAGCAGCGGCAGGCCGATGATTTCCTCGTAGAACTTGCGCGTCGCCTCGAGGTCCTTCGACACGTAGGCGGTGTGGTGCAGCCGCGATGGCAGCGATGCTTTGGTGGCCATGACTATCTACTCCGGATCAGAAGTTGTAGCTGAATTCCAAGCCGTAACGCAGCGGCAGCGCGCGGAACAGGAAACCGCCCGGCGAGAACTCGGCGTTGTATTCCTCGTCGGTGAGGTTCTGCGACCAGGCAGTCACTCCCCATTTCTCGCCTTCGACCCCGAGGCGCAGGTCCACGAGGTCGATCGGATCGCGCGTGGTCGTATTGTACGGCTCCCACCAGGTCCGCCCGACGTGCCGGTAGTCGGCGCGCAGCGTGAAATCCAGGCCATCGCTGATGGGCTGGCGCCACTGGGCGCCCAGGTTGTAGGTCACGTCCGAAACCAGCGGCGCCTCGTTGCCGATCACCGAGGGATCCTCCATGTCGGTGATTTCGCTGTGGGTATACCCGTAGCTGCCGAACAGCTCGAGGTTGTCGGTCACGCGGCCGCTGATCTCGAACTCGGCGCCGTAATAGTCGGCGTCCAGGTTGCCGAGGTTCTGCGTGGAGTTCGCCGCGAGGAACACGAAGAAGTATCCATTGGTCGACTGGGTGTCGAAGAACGACAGGCCGACATTCATGCGGCGATCGAGGAACTGGCCCTTGAAGCCGACTTCCCAGGTGTCGGCGACCTCGGCCTGGAAGATGTCGTTGACGCCCGCGATGCCGCTGGCATCGGCTACCGCGCCCACGCCCGTCTGGTTGAATCCACCGCTGCGGAAGCCGCGACTCCAGCCGCCGTAAAACGTCATGTCGTCGCTTGGCTTGTAGCGGAACGTGAGCTTGGGCTGGGTCTCGCTGAAGGTCTCGGAGCGAACCTCGCCGGTGAACGCCGCGGGATCGGGCAGGAACGCCGTCGGCGTTTCGGTGGTGTTCTCGCGCTTGTCCTGGTCGTAACGCACCGCGAAGTCGAGCTCGAACGCTTCATCGAGTTCGATCACCACGTCGCCGAACACGGCCCAGGCGTCGTTATCCTGGCTGTCGGCCAGGAAGGTGGCGCTCGGGTTGTTCCCGGTGAGGCGCGGCTCGTGGTACACCGGGTGAACACCGGTGCCGTCGTCCACCATGTTGCCGGTGGAGATGAAGCGGTCCGTGTGCACGAAATATCCGCCGAGGATCCAGCGCAGCTTTCCTTCGTCGGACGACGTGAAGCGCAGTTCCTGGCTGTATGACGAGAGATCCAGGAACTGGCTCTGGTTCAGGTCGAAACCCAGCAGCACGTTGAAGATCGAATTGGCCGCGGGACGGAAGTCGTAGGCGTCGCCGGTGATGATTTCCTCGGTGGAGTTGTAGGCCGACACCGAGGTCAGCGTACCGCCGCCCATCTCGAAGTTGAGGCGCAGCGCGCCGGTGAACAGATCGCGATCGTCGATGCCCGTCTGGTCGACCTGGATGGGGCTGGTGACGTCGTTGGCATTGGGTGGCGTGGTGAAGGTACTGAAGGGATTGGCCTCGTCGTCGCGCGGGATCACGAAGTAGAAGCCGCGCGTGTCGAGGTTCTCGTACGACAACCGCAGGTCGCCCGAGAAAGTCTCGCTGGGTTTGAAATCGAGGCGCACGCGCGCGGACAGGCTTTCCACCGGGTCCGCCTTGCCACCGAGGAATGTGCTCTCCAGGAAACCGTCGGTGTCGTAGTAGTTCACCGAGGCGCGGTAGCCGAATCCATCGGTGATGGGCCCGCTGACGCCGGCCTGCACGCGCATCGAGTTCTCGTTGCCGTACCCGAGCTTCACGCGGCCTTCGAATTCGTCGCCCGGTTCCTTGGTGTTGATGATGATGGCGCCGCCGATGGCGTTGCGGCCGTACACCGCGCCCTGCGGTCCCTTCAGGACTTCGATCTGCTCGATGTCGAACAGCTCCTGGTTGAACTCCGCCGGGTTGGTCTCGAGCACGCCGTCGACCAGCACGGCCACCGAGGGTTCGCTGTTACGCGCCTGCGAGATGCCGCGTATCACGACGAAGGCGTTGCCGGCGTTCTGGGTCTCCACCAGCGTCATGTTGGGCACGCGCGCGATGAAATCCGCTGGCCGGTCGATGCCCGCCGCCTCGATGTTCTCGGCGGTGAACACGTTGACCGTCATCGGCACGTCCTTGAACGTCTCGCTGCGCCGGCGGGCCGTGACCAGGACTTCGTCGAGCTCCTCGGTGGCCCCTGGCGTTGCGTCCTGCGCCTGCACCGGTGCGGGCATGCCCGCCAGTGCGGCCGCGACGGCGGCGCCAATCAGTCCCAGCGAAGACTTTTTCGGAAGGTGCATGTGACACTCCTACGCGGCGCGCGATAGTTCTGCGCGCATGATCGCCGCGCCGGCGACCATGGCTTTGAGTTTTCCAAGAGCGGTTTCACGCGGCAGGTATTTCATGCCGCAATCGGGAGCGAGAATGACGTTTTCGGCGGACACGTACGGCAATGCGCGGCGAATGCGCGCGGCCACGGTCTCCGGGGTTTCGACCGCCGGGTCGGCGAGATCGAGCACGCCCAGCAGGATCTTCTTGCCCTCGAGCGGCAGCAGCGCACTGCAATCGAGCTTCGATTGCGCGGTTTCCACCGACACCTGCCGGCAGCTGCAGCCCGCGAGTTCACCGAGGAACGAGTAACCCGACGGCCGCGAATGGATGATGGCGGCGTAGCCGAAGCAGATGTGCACCGCGGTCGTGCCGGCGACGCCCTCGAGCGCCTGGTTGAGCGCCTTGAGCCCGAAGGCGCGCGCCTCTTCGGGACGCGCCTGCATGTAGGGCTCGTCGATCTGAACGACGTTGGCGCCGGCGGCGAACAGGTCGCGGATCTCGGCGTTGACCGCCTTGGCGTAATCCATGGCGGCCGCTTCGCGGCTGCCGCCGTAGTGATCGATTTGCGCCTGCTGCGCCATGGTGAACGGACCGGGAACGGTGACCTTGACCTGCTTGCGGGTGTGCGCCTGCAGGAACTTCAGGTCGTCGACCTGCACCGCGTGTTTGCGGCGGATGGTGCCGACCACACGCGGCACCGGGTTCGGATGGCCGCTGCGGTCCAGCGCCGTGCCCGGGTTGTCGAGGTCCACGCCCTCGAGCGCGGTGGCGAAACGGTTGGAATAACTCTCGCGCCGGATTTCTCCGTCGGTGACGATGTCGAGCCCGGCCTCTTCCTGCATGCGGATGGCGAGCACCGTGGCATCGTCCTGCGCCTCGGCGAGGAAGGGTTCCGGCACCCGCCACAATTCGCGCGCACGCACCCGCGGCGGGAATCTTCCCGCGAGTTTCTGCCGATCGATGAGCCACTCGGGTTGCGGCAGGCTGCCTACCAGCGTGGTCGGGAACAGTTTGCGGTTGTCGTTCACGTTGTCTGCCTCAGCTGGCCCCGTCGTTCATCCATTGGCGGCCGTTTTTCACGGCCGCGCGGATATCGTCGCCGTGCTGGTCGAGCAGCGGCGCGGCGTTCACCGAACGCGCGCGGTCGCCGTCGAACTGCAGCGCCGGCCGCACGGCGTCGTGACCGCCCTGCTGCGCGCCATTCACCGGCACGATGAGCCCCAGGTGCCCGACCTGTGGATCCTCGACCACCGAGTCGATGCCATTGATGGGCGCATGCGGCACGTCGTGGTCGTTGAGGCGCGCGCACCATTCGGCCTGCGTACGGCGCCGGAAGCGGCTGTCGAGTTCCGCGCCCAGCGCCTCGTAGTTGGCGATGCGCGAGAGGCGCTCGTTGAAGCGCGGGTCGCGCGTGAACTCGTCGGCCTCCACGGCCTTCACCAGGCCAAGCCAGAATTTTTCCAGCGACGAGAGATGGATCGCGATGAGCTTGTCGTCGGAAGTGCGCAGGATGTAGGCCTGCGCCAGCCGCGGGCGATCCGAAGACTTGGGCACCGCACCCAGCGCGAAATACGCCGCGAAGGGTTCAACGGCGAAATGCGCCATGGCCTCGAGCATGGAGACTTCGACCAGCTTGCCGCGCCCGGTGCCGGCGCGTTCCAGCAGCGCGCCGAGCACGCCGAGTGACGCGTAGATGCCGGTGATGGCGTCGGCCAGCGCCGGCCCGAGGAAACGCGGGCGATCTTCGTCGACCACCACGCTCAGGAATCCCGACAGTGCCTGCGCCACCGAGTCGTAACTCGGCCGCTCGACATACGGACCGCTGCCGCCGAAGCCGCTGATCGAGCAATACACCAGCCGCGGATTGAGCTCGCGCAAGCGCGCCGGTCCCGCGCCCAACTTCTCCGCGGTGCCCGGCCGGAAATTCTGGATGTAGACGTCGGCCTCGCTCACCAGCCGATCGAACAGTTCGCGGTCCACGGCCTGCTTTAGATCGCAGACGATGCTGCGCTTGTTGCGGTTGTAGGCCTGGAAGTGCGGTGAATAGAGGCCGCCCTGGTAGGCGCGATACGGATCGCCGCCGGGGCTTTCGATCTTGATCACGTCGGCGCCGAGGTCGGCGAGCATCATGCCGGCGCACGGACCGGTGATGAACGTACCCTGCTCCACGATCTTCACGCCGCGCAATACCGGTTGCAGTGCCATGCGCGCCTCAGCCTTCGTCCGGCGCGAAGCCGTCGGGACGCTGGCCGTCGTATTCGATGGCGCTGGCGCCCGAGTCGGCGAGGATGAAACCAATGGGCCGCTGCTGTTCCTCGGTGAGATGCGCGATGAGACTGGCGGTGCGCGCCAGAATGGGCACGCCCTTGACCGCGAGCAACGGGTAACCGGCATCCAGCAGCACCGCGGCGATCGCGCCGGAGACGTTCATGGCAAGCGGCCTGCCCCAGATCCCGGGCACCAGGCGTTCCACCACGCCCGCGATCTCCATGTGTTTGCCGGCCACGCCGGCCTCGGTGGCCACCGCGAGCAGCCGCGCCACGCGCGGATCGCTGCGCTTGTGTAGCGGGTGCCCGTAACCGGGGACCGGTCTGCGCGCTGCGCGCATCTCGCCCAGCACGGTGTTCGCCGCTGCCTCGGGCGTCTCCCCCGGCGTGCGCGCCAGGATGCCGGCATACAGCCGGGCAGCCGCGTCGGCCGAGCCCAGGATCACCGAGCCGCAGCCGAGGATGCCCGCGGCCACCGCGCCCTGCAGCGCCTCGGGCGCCGCGGCCAGGGTCATGCGACTCGCCGCCACGCTCGGCCCCAGGCCGTGTTCTGCGATCACCACCAGGGTGGCGTCGAGCACGCGGCGCTGCGCCGCGCCCGGCAGCTGGCCGGTGATGAGCAGCCAGATGTGGTCGGTGAAACTGATGGAGCCGACGAGTTCGTTGCACAGGTCGCGGCCACGCACCACGATCGTCTCCGCGTTGGACGCGGAAATCGCAGAGCTGCGCTGAGCCTGCGGCCCGATCTTCATCGTGGTATGCCCCTCGCGCCGCATGCGTTTTTCGCATAGCGAAATGGTGTTCGGTTAACGAAGCGACGCGCAAAGATGCTGAACTGCCCGCCCTGCCGCGTCAAGACGGCGCGCGCGCCGCGCGGTGGCGCTGCATGCGGCGCTTCCCATTTCTTCGCATACCGAAATAGACTTCGCGGCCATGCCTGCCAGGAACACCGTTCGCCGCGAAGCCATGGGAGGCCTTGCCAAGGGTCTCGCGGTCATCAAATCGTTCTCGCGCGACCACTCGGCGCTGACACTCAGCGAGATCGCGGCTTCCGCGCGCATGCCGGCGGCCACCGCGCGCCGCTGCCTGCTGACACTCGAGGAACTCGGCTACGTGACGCGGCGCGGACGCGCCTTCCTGTTGCGCCCCAAGGTGCTCGAGCTCGGCGCCGCCTACCTCGAATCCATGGACATCGAGCACCTCACCAAGACCCACCTCGAGGAGCTGGCGCGCGAAACCGGCGACTCGGCGGCGTTGTCGGTGCTCGACGGCAACGACATCGTCTACGTCGCGCGCACCTCGGTGCGCACGCTGGTGCGCCTCGAGGCACACGTCGGCAGCCGCTTTCCCGCGCACGTCACTTCCATGGGCCGCGTGCTGCTGGCCGGCGTCGGGCCGGAACGGCTCGACCAGTACTTCCGCACGCAGAAGTTCACTGCGTTGACCTCGCAGACCGTCACCGACCCGAAGAAGCTGCGCCAGTTGATCGAGGAATGCCGCCGCGCCGGTTATTCGGCCGTCGAGGACGAACTGGCCTACGGCGTGGTGGCGGTCGCGGTGCCGGTGTTCGACCAGTCCGACCGCGTGGTGGCCGCGCTCAACAGCTCCAGTCATTCCCGGCGCCTGTCGAAGGCCGCACTGGTGCGGCAACGCCTGGCAATGCTGCGCAAGGCCAGCCGCGAGATCTCGGTGGAACTCGCGCGCGTCCCGGGCATCGCGCTCAGCGCACAGACCTGACCCCGGATCACCTCCCGGCGGGCGCGCCTTGACGCTGCACGGTCGCCGCCCTAGCCTGTTTGCGAAATCTTTTTCGGTATGCGAATTCGATGAACTGCGCGCACCGTGAACTGCAAGTGCCGGGCGCCCGTCTGCGTTACCGCGACGACGGCGCGGGCCGCGCCGTGGTGCTGGTGCACGGCTGGACGCTGGACCTCGACGTGTGGGATCCACAGGCAGCACTCGCGACGGAGTTGCGCGTGGTGCGCTACGACCGCCGCGGCTTCGGGCTGTCCACCGGCCAGCCGTCGCTCGAGGCCGACGTGGCCGACCTGCGCGAACTCCTCGGCGCACTCGGGATAGTTAGCCCGCTGCTGGCAGGCATGTCGCAGGGCGCACGCGTGGTGCTGGAATTCGCCGCGCGCCATCCCGGCGTGGCGCGCGGCCTGCTGCTCGACGGGCCACCGCCGCTGGCCGCCACCGCCCCTGGCGGGAAACAAGGCGGCGCAGAGATCACCGACCTGCCGATGGCAAACTTCCGCGAGATCGCCACGCGGGACGGCCTGGATGCCTTCCGCCGCGCCTGGAGCGCCCACCCGCTCACACAGCTCGTGACCCGGGATGCAACCAGCCATGCGCTGCTGGCGCGCATCCTGGCGCGTTACCCGGGACGAGACCTGCTCGAGGGCGCCCCGGTGCGTGAAAGCATCGACGCGCAGCTGCTATCGCAGGTGCGCACGCCGGCGCTGATCGTCAACGGCGAGCGCGACACCGAGGTGCGGCGCCGTGCCGGCCTGGCGCTGCGCGCTGCGCTGTCTGCCGCCGATCACCTGTACATTCCGCAGGCGGCGCACCTGCCGAATCTCGACGCGCCGCAGGCCTACAACCGGATCTTGATCGAGTTCGCGCGCCGGCATTTGCCGGTGGCCGCGTGATTCGAAGAGGGGAAACCATGGCGAAGATACTCGTGCTCTACCACAGCTGTTATGGACACGTCGAACAGATGGCCTACGCGCAGGCCGAAGGCGCACGCCGCGTGGCCGGCGCGCAGGTGGTCGTCAAGCGCGTGCCTGAACTGATGAGCGAAGACGCCATGCGCGCCGCGAAGATGAAGGTCGACCAGCCCGCGCCTCTCGCCGATCCCAACGAGCTCGACCAGTACGACGGTTTCCTGTTCGGCACCGGTACGCGCTTCGGCAACATGACTGCGCAGATGCGCAATTTCATGGATCAGACCGGCGGCCTGTGGTTCCGGCATGCGCTGGTGGGCAAGGTGGGCAGCGTGTTCACCTGCACCGCCAGCCAGCACGGCGGGCAGGAGACCACGATCACCTCGTTCCACACCACGCTGCTGCACTTCGGCATGGTGATCGTGGGGCTGCCGTACACGTACAAGGACCTGTCCACGATGCGCGAGATCACCGGCGGCACGCCCTACGGCGCCAGCTCCATCACCGGCGCGGGCGCCGAGGCCCGCATGCCGAGCGCGCTCGAACTCGACATGTGCAAGTACCAGGGTGAACACGTGACACGCATTACCAGCGAACTCGTCGCGGGGCGCGCGGCAAAGTCATGAACCCCGACGCCGGCAAGGCGGCCAGCACGCCGTTCCGCTTCTACGACAATCGCCAGAAGTACCTGGCGTTCGTCAACACCTGCAACGAGAAGCAGAAGGTGGCGGACCGGTCCGCGAACGAGTTGCGCGAGATTCGCCCGACCCCTCCGGCGTTGCGCCTGTTCGACGCCGGCATGGGTGACGCCACCGTGCTGGCACGCCTGATGCGCAGCGCGCATGCCTCGTGGCCCGCGGTACCCCAGCTCGTGGTCGCCAAGGAGATCAGCCGCGAGGACGTGCGCCTTGGCCTGGAGAAAATGGCCGACCGCTTCCTCGAACATCCCACCACGGTGCTGGTGATCACCAACCTGCATTACGCCGACGCGCCGGCACTGCGCCCGCACAGTGCCGAGGATGCGACGCGACTCAACTGGCAGGTGCTCAGGCTCAAGGGAGATTCGTCGCACGAATACGCACGCCAGATCGACGGGCTGGGCCCGGTGCTCGACTACGGTTGGGCCACGCGTCTCGGCAACAGCGGGAACCCGGTGTACGCGCGGCCGTCGGTGCTGGTCATCTACCGCGACGACCACGCCTTCCTGCTCGACGCGGTGATTCCACGGCCGGAGACGCCGGCCATCGACTACGACTTCATCCTCGCCTCGCAGCCCTGGCGCGCACGCATGTCGGCGCAATTCAAGGTGGGCAAGGTGCTGCTGCCGCTGGTGCAGCGGCTTGCGCCCGGCGGCCGCCTGCTGGTCATCCAGTCGCGCGGCGACGATCCGGGACTGGAGATCGTGCGCACTTTGTGGCCCGGCGAATCGCCGTTCCAGGTCGACCGGCACAAACTGCTGGCCGAGTTGCGCAGCTCACTGGGAGCCGAGGCAGCGAAGTATTCGCTGCCGGATCCGCCCGACAGCGAAGCCATCTTCCGCTACGAGATGCACTCGCTGCCCGCCGAAGTGGGAGACCGCATCGGCACCTCGATGCTGTTCGCGGCGTGGAACGCGGCTATCTACGTGAACCAGGTCGAGGACGAACGTCTCGGTGAAGCCGTGGCCAACGGCAAATACCTGGACGCCACGCAGTCGGTGCTGCGCAAACACGGCGGGCTGTGGTTCAACGACGAGGCCTTCGTCGTCAGTCGCCGGCAATAGTCATTTCCGAGATCAATACCGAGCCCACGCGCACGCTGCCACGCAGGTCGACGTCGCTGCCGATGGCCGCGATGTTGCGATACATGTCCTTCAGGTTTCCGGCGATCGTGATCTCGTGCACCGGGTCGCCGATGACGCCGTTTTCCACCCAAAAACCGGAAGCGCCACGCGAATAGTCGCCGGTGACGCCGTTGACGCCCTGCCCCATGAGTTCGGTCACCAGCAGCCCGGTGCCAAGCTCGCGCAGGATGGCTTCGACCGCCAGGCCGCCGCTCTTCGATTCCACCAGCAGGTTGTGGTTGCCGCCGGCATTGCCCGTGGTGCGCAGGCCCAGCTTGCGCGCCGAGTAACTCCCGAGCACGTAGCCCTGCAGCACGCCGTCCTGCACCAGCTCACGATCGCGCGTGGAGACACCTTCGCTGTCGAACGGGCTGCTGCCCAGTCCCTTGAGGATGTGCGGCCGCTCGCGCAGCTCCAGGAAAGACGGGAACACCTGCTGGCCCGCCGCGCCCAACAGGAAGGAACTCTTGCGGTACTGGCTGCTGCCACGGATGGCACCCAGGAAGTGCCCGATGAGTCCGCGCGCCACCTCGGGCGCGAACAACACGCGCGCGCGTTGCGTCGCGAGCTTGCGTGCCCGCAGCCGCGCGACGGCGCGCACGCCGGCCTTGCGGCCGATGGTCTCGGCGGACTCGAGGTCGCGCCCGTCGCGCGCCGAGCTGTACCAGTAGTCGCGCTGCATGTCGTCGCCGGTCTGCGCCAGCAACACGCAGCTGATGCTGTGGCTGGTCGACGGGTATCCGCCGAGGAATCCATGCGAGTTGCCGTACACGCGCACGCCCCGGTGGCTGCCGACCGTGGCGCCCTCGGAATTGGTGATGCGCGTATCGACCGACCGGCCCGCTGCCTCGCAGCTGCGCGCGCATTCCACTGCGTCTTCGGGCGAGATGTCCCAGGGATGGTCGAGGTCGAGGTCCGGTATGTCCCGGGCCAGTTCGCCCGGATCGGCAAGCCCGGAGCAATCGTCCTCGGCCGTGTAACGCGCGATATCACAGGCCTTCTCGACCGTCTCGGACACGGCGCGCGCCGACAGGTCGGCGGTGCTGGCCGAACCCTTGCGCTTGCCGAAGTACACCGTGACGCCCATGCCGCGGTCTCTCTGGTATTCGACCGTTTCGACTTCGCCCAGCCGCACCGTGGTGGTCAGGCCCTTCTGCAGGCTGACGTCGGCTTCGGCCTGCGTGGCGCCCAGTGCACGGGCGCGTTCCAGCGCATCGGAAACGATGTTCTTGAGCTCGGGGATCCTCGATCCGTCGACTTCCTGGCGTGACTGAAGTGACTTCGATTGGGCGGGGACTTGCATGGCAGAATTGTACGATGCAGGACGACGAGGAAATGCAGGAATTCGACGGACGCCCGAGCAAGAGCGCGCGCAAACGCGACGCCACGGCGGCGCAGGAACTGGGGACGAAACTCATCGACCTCAAGGAATCCGACCTGCGGGCGCTGGATCTCGGCGAGAAACTGCTCGATGCCATCCTGCTGGCGAAACGCATCACCGCCCGCGGCGGACTGGCGCGCCAGCGCCAGTACATCGGCAAGCTGATGCGCGACATCGACACCGCGCCCATCGAGGCGGCGTTGAATGCGAAGTCGCGCGCCACCGCCATGGACGCCGAGAAACACAAGCGACTCGAAGCCTGGCGCTTGCGCCTGCTCACCGAAGGGCCCGTGGCGCTCGACGAACTCATGAAATGTTGCCCGCAGGGCGACCGCAAATCCCTGCAGGCGCTGATCAACAAGGCCACCGGCGCAAAGGTCGATTCCGGCAGTCGCGACACCGCATCGCGGGAGCTGTTCCGGACCCTGCGCGGCTTGTTTGATAGTATTCCGCGATGAAACCACTGGTCGGCATCATCATGGGTTCGTCTTCCGACTGGGAGACGATGCGCGCCGCGGCCGAGGCGCTCGACAAGCTCGGTGTCCCGTACGAGACACGCGTGGTCTCCGCGCACCGCACCCCCGACCTGCTGTTCGAATACGCCAGCTCCGCGCAGTCCCGCGGCATCGAAGTGATCATCGCCGGCGCCGGCGGCGCCGCCCATCTACCCGGCATGACGGCCTCCAAGACCACTTTGCCGGTGCTGGGAGTCCCCGTGCAGTCGAAGGCCCTCAATGGCATGGACTCGCTGCTGTCCATCGTGCAGATGCCGGCCGGCATTCCCGTGGCCACCTTCGCGATCGGTACGGCGGGCGCCACCAACGCGGGCCTGGCCGCCGCCGCCATCCTGGCCAACAAGCGGCCCGAACTCGACGCTGCGCTCAAGAAATTCCGCAGCGAGCAGACCGCCAAGGTGCTTTCCAAACCCGATCCCTCCCAATGACCCTGGGCATCGTCGGGGCCGGGCAGCTCGGGCGAATGATGGCCCTCGCCGGCTATCCACTGGGACTCGATTTCCTGTTCCTCGACAAGGACGCCCGTACTCCGGGTGGCCAGGTGGGTCCCATCCTCGAAGGCGCACTCACCGACCGCAAGTTGTTAGGCCAGCTGTGCGAGCGCTGCGACGTGGTCACCTTCGACTGGGAGAACATCCCCGTCGAAGCGCTCGAGGGCCTGCCCGGCAAGGCGCGCATCGCGCCGCCGCTGCGGGCGCTCGCGGCCGCCCAGGACCGGTTGAGCGAGAAACGCACATTCGAACTGCTGGGCATCGGCACCACGCGTTATGCCGCGGTGGACTCGCGCGCGGCGCTGGAAATGGCCGTGAAATCCATCGGCCTGCCGGGAGTGCTCAAGACCCGCACGCTCGGGTATGACGGCAAGGGCCAGTTCGTGCTGCGCACCAGCGCCGACCTCGATGCAGCCTGGGAGGCCCTCGGCAAGGCGCCACTGTTGTACGAGAACCTGGTGCCCTTCGATCGCGAGGTGTCGATCATCGCGGTGCGCGGGCTCGACGGCGCCATCGCCTTCTATCCACTCAATCTCAATGTGCACCGCGACGGCATCCTGCGCCTGACCCGCGCGCCCTTCGTGAATGCCGCGCTCACGCGCCAGGCGCAACGCGCCGCGCGCCGGCTGCTCGAGCACTTCACTTACGTGGGTGTGCTCACCATCGAATTCTTCGTGTCGCGCGGCAAACTGATCGCCAACGAGATGGCGCCGCGGGTGCACAATTCCGGGCACTGGACCATCGAGGGCGCGGAAACCAGCCAGTTCGAGAACCACGTGCGCGCCATCGCCGGCCTGCCACTAGGTAGTACCCGGCCGCGCGGCCACTCGGCCATGATCAACCTGATCGGCGAACTACCCGCCCGGGAGGCCATCCTGGCCCAGCCGGGCCTGCACTGGCACGACTACGGCAAGAGCCCCCGGCCGGGCCGCAAGCTGGGCCATGTGACCCTGGTCGAAAAAACCGCCCGGCAGCGGGATCTGCGGTCTTTCAAGGTCCTGGGGCGGCTGGATCGCGCGACCTGGCTCGCAATTCGGTGACGCGGCTCGGGGTTTCCACGACCCGGGGCCGCTTTTTCCGTAATATCGGCCGCTCCGATGTACACCGAGAGCTTCAAACTCAAGGAACTGCCTTTCCGGCTCAGCCCTGACCCGCAGTTCCTGTACCTGTCGCGCATGCACGCGCGTGCCAAGGCGTACATGGAGTCCACCATCTGGTTCACGGATGGTTTCGTGGTGATCACCGGCGAGATCGGCGCCGGCAAGACCACGCTCATCGAGAGTTTCCTGCGCCAGCTCGACTCCGACGTGGTCATCGCGCAGATCAACCAGACCCAGGTGACCGCGGTCGAATTCCTGCAGTCGGTGCTGGTCCAGTTCGGCTTCTCGCCCTTCAAGATGAAGAAGGCCGAGCTCATGGCCACCATCAACGGCTTCCTGATCGAGCAGTACGCGGCCGGCCGCAAGGTGCTGCTCATCATCGACGAGGCACAGAACCTCTCCCTCAAGGTGCTCGAGGAGATCCGGCTGCTGTCCGGCATCGAGACCACCAAGGAAAAGGTGATGCGCATCATCCTGGCCGGGCAACCCGAGCTCAACGAGAAGCTCGATTCGCCCGAGCTGATCCAGCTCATGCAGCGCGTGCGCCTGCGTTTCCACCTTGGCACCCTGTCCAACGACGACCTGCGCTCCTACATCCGCCATCGTCTCGATGTGGCCGGCGCCAATGGCCGCGAGATCTTCGCCGAGGACACCTTTCCCGAGATCGCGCGTTACTCCGGTGGCGTGCCGCGCCTGGTCAACACGCTGTGCGATACGGCCATGATGGCCGCGTTCAACGACGATCGGGATCACGTCACTCGCCAGGATGTCGCCGCGGCGATTTCCGAACTGCAGTGGGTGGAGTTCTCGGCGCGCGCCACCACGGTGGGTGCGAAGCCGGCGGAAGAAGCATTACCCGCCGGCGATCGCCCGGCCCGTGTGCTCTCCAAGGTCGT
>Ga0157380_10001614_pt1 | contig 14863 bp, 14 predicted proteins | sample S35metaG_FD_119757 | JGI IMG/M metagenome (GOLD analysis project Ga0157380, IMG submission 119757) | Switchgrass rhizosphere microbial communities from Kellogg Biological Station, Michigan, USA - S3-5 metaG | ecosystem: Host-associated > Plants > Roots > Rhizosphere > Soil | place: USA... | reverse complement strand
GCTGGCGGTCCTCGCTGCGCTCGTCCTCGCGGCCTGCGGCAGTGAGGCAACGCTGCAGGTCGAGCGCGGAACGGGCCCTGACCCGGAGCTTCCCCGCCCCGAGAAATCGCTGATTCCCACCGTAAACATCGCGCCCGCGGTCGGTTGGCCCGACGGCGGCCGCCCGGTCGCGGCCGAAGGCACCCAAGTCCAGGCGTTCGCCGAAGGGCTCGACCATCCGCGCTGGCTGTACGTGCTGCCGAACGGCGACGTGCTGGTCGCCGAGAGCGCTGCACCTGAGCGGCCCGAGGACGGCAAAGGCATCAAGGGCTTCTTCATGAAGAAAGCGATGCAGCGTGCGGGCTCCGCGGTGCCGAGCGCCAATCGCATCACGCTGCTGCGCGATACGGACGGCGACGGCACTGCCGACCAGCGCATGGCGCTGCTCAAGAACCTGAACTCGCCCTTCGGCATGGCGCTCATCGGCCACGATCTCTACGTCGCCAACACCGATGCGCTGCTCCGTTTCCCCTACCGTGAAGGCGACGCCTCGATCGGGTCTGCCGGCGTCAAGGTCGCCGGACTGCCCGGCGGGCCGCTCAACCATCACTGGACGAAGAACGTGATCGCGAGCCCCGACGGCTCGAAGCTGTACGTGACGGTCGGCTCGAACAGCAACGTCGCCGAGAACGGCATGGACCAGGAAGTCGAGCGGGCGGCGATCCTCGAGATCGACCCGGCCACGGGCTCGCGCACGGTCTTTGCTTCCGGCCTCCGTAATCCGAACGGCCTCGCCTGGGAGCCGACGACGGGCGCGCTGTGGACCGTCGTGAACGAGCGCGACGAGCTCGGCAGCGATCTCGTCCCGGATTACCTCACCTCGGTGCGCCGCGGCGGCTTCTATGGCTGGCCTTACAGCTATTACGGACCGATCGTCGATGAGCGCGTTCAACCGCCCCGGCCCGACCTCGTCGCGCAGGCGATCAAGCCGGACTACGCGCTTGGCCCGCACACGGCATCGCTCGGCCTCGCGCATTCGGCCGGCGCGCGGTTGCCCGTGCGGTTCGCGACCGGCATGTTCGTCGGCCAGCACGGCTCCTGGAACCGCGAGCCGCGCTCCGGCTACAAGGTGATCTTCGTTCCGTTCAGCGGCGGAAAACCCTCCGGCCCGACGCTCGACGTCCTCACCGGCTTCGTCGACGAGGACGGCAATGCGCGCGGCCGGCCGGTCGGCGTCGTCGTGGCCAAGGACGGCGCGCTGCTGGTCGCCGACGACGTCGGCAATGTCGTGTGGCGCGTCGCCGGCAGCGGACCGGACAACCGCGTGAGTCGCAACCAGGAATAGGGAGTCAGCGAAATGACGCTGGCCGCCCTCTACTTCCTGCCCTAGGCGCGCGGCTTGCGGGATTCCGCTATATTCCGGCCCGGGGGAAGGGCCGTGAAGAAGCTCCTCAGGATCCTGGGATGGTCGCTGGCGACGATCGCCGGCCTCGCCGTCGTCGCCTACGCCGTCGCCTGGGGCATCGCGAAATCCCGCTACGGAAAACAGTGGGTCGCGCACGACGCCGAATTCCCGGTCCCTTTCCCCCTCGACGACGCGGAGCTTGCGGCCCTCCCGGCAGGTGCGGATCCCGGCGCGCTCGCGCTGGAGCGCGCGGTGGCGCGCGGCGAGCGCATCGTTGCGACGCGCGCGGGATGCTCCGGTTGCCACGGAGCCGACTTTGGAGGCGTCGCCCTGGTCGACGAATGGATGCTCGGCCGCTGGGCTGCCCCGAACCTGACGACCGGCCGCGGCAGCGTCACCACGGGCTTCGACGCGGCGGACTGGGACCACGCCGTGCGCCACGGCCTGCGCCACGATGGCCGCACCTCGACGATGCCGGCGGTCGAGTTCACCAACCTCTCGGACCGCGAGCTGTCGGACATCGTCGCGTTCATCCGCAGCAAGCCGCCGGTCGACCGCACGATCGGTACCATGCGGTTCGGGCCCGTCTTCGCATTCGTGTTCGCCGGCGCGCCGGACTTCATGGTGGCTTTCGACCTCGATCACCAGGCGCCGCACGCGCGCGAACCGCCTGCGACGGCGGTCAATGCCGAATTCGGCGCGCACCTCGTGCAGGTCTGCCGCGGCTGCCACGGCCCCGGGCTCTCGGGCGGGAAGATCCAGGGCGATCCCGGCATGCCGATCGTCGGCAACCTCACGCCGCACGAAACCGGCCTCAAGGACTGGAGCGAAGCGGACTTCGTGCGCGCCATCCGCGAAGGAAAGCGCAGGGACGGATCGGCAATCTCCGACTACATGCCGTGGAAGGCCTACGCGAAGATGAGCGACGACGAGCTGAAGGCGATTTTCGCCTACCTGAGGACCGTGCCACCCCTCGAAAAGGGCAATCGGTAACCTGCGCCGCTAGCCCCGGGCGTCGAGCGCCTTTCGCATCGCCGCGACGTGCTCCGGCGTGCTGCCGCAGCAGCCGCCGATCACGCCCACGCCCAGCTTGACCATGGTCCGCGCGTATTCCGCCATCACGTCCGGCGTGCCGCCGTAGGTGATCCGGTCGTCTTTCCAGCGCGGCATGCCGGCGTTGGACTTCGCCATCAGCACGACGCCCTCGCGCCGCGCCTGCGACATCTCGGTCATGACGCGCTCGATCTCGGCGGGGCCGTTGCCGCAGTTGGCGCCGACGACAGTCACCCCCCACCCCGCCAGCGTCGCAAGGGCCTTGACGGGCTTGACGCCCATCATCGTATGGAAGTTGGTGTCGAAGCTCATCGTCACCGCGACCGGCAGGCCCGCCGCTCGCGCGCCTTCGACCGCGGCCTGCACTTCCTCGAGCGCGCTCATGGTCTCGACCAGAGCGAAATCAACGCCGCCCGCCTTCAACGCGCGCGCCTGCTCGGTGAAGGACTCGCGCGCGCCGTCCGGCGTCAGGAGGCCCAGCGGATCCATGAGCTCGCCCGTCGGGCCCATCGAGCCCGCGACGAGGCGCTCGCCCGCCGCCTCGCGTGCGAGCCGCGCGCCGGCTTCGTTGAGCTCCGCGACGCGCTCGCCCAGGCCGTCGAGCTGCAGGCGGTTGCGCGTGCCGCCGAAGGTATTGGTCGAAATGAAGTCGCTGCCGGCCTCGACATAGGCGCGGTGGATCGCGAGGACGACCTCGGGGCGCTCGACGTTCCAGCGCTCCGGGGCGCCGTCCGTCAGCCCGGCGAGCTGCAGCATCGTGCCCATGGCGCCATCGCCGAGCACCGTCCCGACACGCGCGATCAGCTCAGCCAGCCTTTCCACGATCAGCCCTCGCGAAATCGACCGCCCGCCACAGGTACCACGACGCCGTGGTCCGGTACGGCGCCCAGCGCTCGCCGAACTGCGCGAGCACCTTCGGTTTCGGCAGCAGGCGCTTGCCGTAGGCGATCTTATAGCCGAGCCGGATGCCGTAATCATCGACCGGCAGCACATCCTGGCGCCCCAGGGTGAACATCAGGAACATCTCCACCGTCCAGCGGCCCACGCCCCGGGCCTCGACGAGGCGTTCGATGATCGCGTCGTCGCGCATGCGCGCGAGCGCGCGCCGCGGCGGGATTGTGCCGTCGAGCGACCGCGCCGCGATGTCCTTGAGGGCCGCCGCCTTGGCGCCCGAGAAGCCGCAGGAGCGCAGGCTCGCATCGGGAGTCTCGACCAGCCGCGCGGGCTCCGGGCAGCAGTCGATGCCGTACAGCGCATAGAAGCGGCCGAGGATGGTCCTGGCCGCCTTGCCGGTGAGCTGCTGGTGTGCGACGGCCTGGACGAGCGCCTCGTAGGCGCCCTCGCCCCGCACCGGCTTCACCGCGTAGGGCCCGGCGCGTCGGATGAGCTGCGCCATCACCGGGTCGACCCGGCGCAGGTGGCGCAGGGCCTCGGTCATCCGCGCTTCATCGAGTCGAAGAATTCGGCGTTGGTCTTCGTGTCCTTCATCTTGTCGATCAGGAACTCGACCGCGGCCAGCTCGTCCATCGGGTGCAGGAGCTTCCTGAGGATCCAGATCTTCGCCAGCTCGTCCTGGGACGTGATCAGCTCCTCGCGGCGCGTGCCCGAGCGGTTGATGTTGAAGGCCGGGAACACGCGCTTCTCGGAGATGCGGCGGTCCAGGTGGATTTCGCTGTTGCCCGTGCCCTTGAATTCCTCGTAAATCACGTCGTCCATGCGCGAGCCGGTGTCGATCAGCGCGGTGGCGATGATCGTCAGCGAGCCGCCCTCCTCGACGTTGCGCGCGGCGCCGAAGAAGCGCTTCGGGCGCTGCAGGGCGTTCGCGTCCACGCCGCCGGTCAGCACCTTGCCGGAGCTCGGCACGACGGTGTTGTAGGCGCGCGCGAGGCGCGTGATCGAGTCGAGCAGCACGACCACGTCGCGCTTGTGCTCGACCAGGCGCTTGGCCTTGTCGATCACCATCTCGGCGACCTGGACGTGCCGGCTCGCCGGCTCGTCGAAGGTCGAGGCCACGACCTCGCCCTTCACCGTGCGCGACATCTCGGTCACTTCCTCGGGCCGCTCGTCGATGAGCAGCACGATCAGGTAGACGTCGGGGTGGTTCCAGGTAATCGAGGTCGCGATGTTCTGCAGCAGCATCGTCTTGCCGGCTTTCGGCGGCGAGATGATGAGGCCGCGCTGGCCCTTTCCGAGCGGCGCCATCAGGTCGATCATCCGCGCGGTCAGGTCTTCCGTCGAGCCATTGCCGCGCTCGAGCTTCAGGCGCTTGGTCGGGTGCAGCGGCGTGAGGTTCTCGAACAGCAGCTTGTGGCGCGCGCTCTCGGGCGTGTCGTAGTTGATCTCGCCGACCTTGAGCAGCGCGAAGTAGCGCTCGCCGTCCTTCGGCGGGCGGATCAGGCCCGAGATCGAGTCGCCCGTTCGCAGGTTGAAGCGGCGGATCTGGCTCGGGCTGACGTAGATGTCGTCCGGCCCGGCGAGGTAGGAGCTGTCCGCCGAGCGCAGGAAGCCGAAGCCGTCCTGCAGGATCTCGAGGACGCCGTCGCCGTAGATGTCCTCGCCGCCTCGCGCATGCGTCTTCAGGATCGAGAAGATCACGTCCTGCTTGCGCTGCCGCGCCATGTTCTCGAGGCCCATGCCCTCGGCCATGGTCACGAGCTCGTGGACCGGCTTGTTCTTGAGGACCGTGAGGCTCATCGCGCTGCGCGACGCCGCAAGCTCCTCCGGCGAGATGATGTCGGCCTCGCCGCCCTCCATCATGTGGTCGTCGACCGGAAGCCCCTCGTTGCCGTGCCGCGGACCGCCGCCGCCCCGGTTGCGGTGGCCCTTCTGGCGGTTCCGCGACTGGTTGCCGAGATAGCCCCTCACAGGTGCTGTTCCAGCAGGGCCGCGAGCTTCGACTTGCCGACCAGGCCGACCTGTTGCGCCTCCGGGGCGCCGTTCTTGAACAGGATCAGCGTCGGGATGCCGCGCACGCCGTACTTCACGGGGGTCTGGCGGTTGTCGTCGATATTGAGCTTGGCCACCTTCACGCGGCCCGCGTAGTCTTTCGCGATGTCGTCGAGGATGGGGGCGATGGCCTTGCAGGGGCCGCACCATTCGGCCCAGAAATCGAGCAGGACGGGTGTCTGGGATTTGAGGACGTCGGTCTCGAACGTCGCGTCGGTCGTATGGACGATATTGCCGCTCACGCGGGCATCTCTCCTGGTGGTTTCAAGTTGATCTGACGGGCGAATGCCCGATACGGCACAATATTGGGCGCTGCTGGGAGCAATACGTGCGGGGATCCGCACCGCTAGGGCCCTTTTGTAGCGCGTCGGGGCCCAATTATCAAGTGATGACGCCCAAAGTAGTGACCCGTTGACACAACAGCAATTCTCCGACCTTTCCTTCACCGGACTGCACCTGCCTGAACCCATTGCCCGCGGCATCGCCGACGCGGGGTTCGAGCGGTGCACGCCGATCCAGGCCCAGACGCTGCCGCGCGCGCTCGCGGGCTTCGACGTCGCGGGCCAGGCGCAGACCGGGACCGGCAAGACCGCGGCGTTCCTCGTCGCGCTGTTCTCGCACCTGCTGCGCTACCCGGCCTCGGCCGACCGGCCCGCGACTTCGCCGCGCGCGCTGGTGCTCGCTCCGACGCGCGAGCTCGCGATCCAGATCCACCGTGACGCCGAGATACTGGTGCAATACACCGGCCTCACGCTCGGCCTCGCCTTCGGCGGCGTGGACTACGACAAGCAGCGGCGCACGCTGGAGTCGGGCGTCGACGTCCTGATCGGCACCCCCGGGCGCACCATCGACTTCTTCCGCCAGCACGTGTTCGACCTGCGCCACGTGCAGGTGATGGTGCTCGACGAGGCCGACCGCATGTTCGACCTCGGCTTCATCAAGGACATCCGGTTCCTGCTGAGGCGGCTGCCCGCGCCTGAGCACCGCCTCAACATGCTGTTCTCCGCGACGCTGTCGCACCGCGTCCTCGAGCTCGCCTACGAGCACATGAACGACCCGGAGCTGATCCGCATCGAGCCCGAGCGCATCACCGCGGAGCGCGTGCGCCAGGTCATCTACTACCCGGCGATGGAGGAAAAGGCCCCGCTCCTGGTCCACCTGCTGCGCAAGGATGCGGCGACCCGGACGCTCGTCTTCGTCAACACCAAGCGCCTCGCCGAACGCCTCGAGCGCCTGCTGCGCGCGAACGGCGTCGTCGCCGCGGCCATGTCGGGAGACGTGCCGCAGCGCAAGCGCATGCGCATGCTGCGGGAGTTCCACGAGGGCAAGCTCGCCGCGCTGGTGGCGACCGACGTCGCGGCGCGCGGCCTGCACATTCCGGACGTGAGCCACGTCTTCAATTACGACCTGCCCCAGGACCCGGAGGACTATGTGCACCGCATCGGCCGCACGGCCCGGGCCGGCGCCGCGGGCGACGCGGTCAGCTTTGGCTGCGAGCAGTACGTCGTCTCCCTGCCGGACATCGAGGCCTTCATCGGCCACCGGCTCCCGGTCGGCAGCTTCGAGCCGGCCGAGCTCCCTGAGCTGCGTCCCGCGCACTACGCGCCCCGCTCCTTCGGGGATGAGGAAGGCGACGGCCCTCCGCCGAGCCAGCAGCAGCGCCAGCCCGGCTCTTCGCAGGGTCATGGCAGGCGGCGGCGCAGCGGTGGAGGTGGCGGTGGCGGCCGCAGCGGCGGGCGCCGTTAGCCGTCGAGTCCCTCGGCCAGTTCCAGCACGGATTCGACGCCCGGGAAGCCGTTCGGCGCCCGCGCGGGCGCGCGGTTGACCGGCCGGCGGACCGCGAAGAGCCAGCGGATGCCGTGGCCGCGGGCCGCTGCCAGCACCGAGGCATTGTCGTCCGCAAACAGCGTGCGGGCGGGGTCGAAGGACTCGCGCGCCGCGAACCGCGGCCAGAAAGCCGCGGTCTCCTTCGGGTCGCCGAACTCGTGCGAGCTGTAGACGGCGTCGAAGCGCCGGCAGAGGCCGAGCTGCGCGTCCTTGAGCGCGAGGATCTCCGGGTGCGCGTTCGTGACGAGGGCCACGCGCTTGCCGGCCGCCCGCAGGCGCGCGAGAAAGCGGCGCGCCTCCGGTAGCCAGTCGATCTCGTGCCGCGTCGCACGCTTCATCGCCATGATGTCGAGCGCGAGCGCGCGGCTCCAGTAGTCGATGCAGTACCAGTCGAGCGTGCCGGCGGTCGACTCGAAGATCGGCCGCATCAGCCGGCGCGCGTCCTCGACGGAGACGCCGCGGCACTCGGCGACGCGGCGCGGCAGCTGCTCCTCCCAGAACCGCTTGTCGTAGCCGAGGTCGAGCAGCGTGCCGTCCATGTCGAGCAGCACGGTGTCGATGCCGGTCCAGTCTGGGAATTGGGCGCGTCCCTGCACGCACCTATGATATAACGCGCCACTTTCCGGAGCCCAAAACGCCATGGACCCGAACCAGCTGCTCGTCGAAGTCACTGCGCTCGCGCGCGAGGCTGGACGCGCCATCCTCGAGGTCTATGCGTCGTCGTTCAGCGTGCAGGAGAAGGAGGATCGCTCGCCGCTCACCGAGGCGGACCTGCGCTCCGAGAAGCTGATCCTCGCGGGCCTCAAGCGCATCTCGCCGGAGGTCCCGGTCCTCTCCGAGGAGGCGGCCCAGGCGCCCTACTCGACGCGCCGCAACTGGAGCCGGCTCTGGGTCGTCGACCCGCTCGACGGGACCAAGGAGTTCGTGCAGCGGAACGGCGAGTTCACCGTGAACATCGCGCTGGTCGACAACCACCGCCCGGTGCTCGGGATTGTGCATGCGCCGGTGCTCGAGCGCACCTATTACGCCTGTGAGGGAGTCGGCGCCTTTCGCTCGGACCGCGATGCGACCGGGCAGCCGATCCGCGCCGCGAAGCGCGGCGCCGGGCCGGTGCGCGTGGTCGGCAGCCGCTCGCACCGCGGCAGCTCGCTGGACAGCTTCCTCGCGCGCGTCGGCGCGCACGAGCTCGTCGAGGTCGGCAGCTCCCTCAAGCTCTGCCTGGTCGCGGAGGGCAAGGCGGACGTCTATCCGCGGCTCGGCCCGACCTGCGAATGGGACACGGCCGCGGGCCAGTGCGTGCTCGAGCAGGCCGGCGGCCAGGTCCTGAGGCTCGACGGCGAGCCGCTCGGCTACAACCGCGAGAACACGCTCAACCCGGAATTCGTGGGCTTCGCCGACGCCGACACCGACTGGCTCGCGCTGGTGCGATGACCTGGGGACTGCTGCTCGCGGTCGCCGCGCTCGGGCTGCTGGGCCTGTTCTGGCACTCGAGCCTCGCGGCCCGCGAGCGCGCGAACCGCGTCGCGCAGGACACCTGCGACGGCGCAAGCGTGCAGATGCTGGACGGCACCGTCGCGATCCACCGCCTGCGGCTCGTGCGCGGCGACGATGCCCCGCTTGCCTGGCACCGGACCTATTTCTTCGACTACACGGCCGACGGCTATGCCCGCCAGCGCGGCTTCGTGGTCATGACCGGCGAGCGCGTGGACTCCGTGGGCCTCGGCCCGCGCCTGGCATGAACGCGCTCTCCCCCGTCGACCTGCACCTGCACTCGACGGCGTCCGACGGCATTCTCGATCCCGCCGCGCTCGTCGCGCACGTCGCGGCCTGCGGCGTCGGACTCATGGCGCTCACGGACCACGACACGGTCGCGGGCGTCGCGGCCGCGGAGGCCGCCGCGCGCGCCGCCGGCATCGGCTTCGTCGCGGGCGTCGAGATCTCCGCGCGCTGGCGCGGCCGGACTGTTCACGTCCTCGGGCTCGCGATCGACCCGGCGGCTTCGCGCCTCGCCGCCGGGCTCGCCTCTCAGCAGGCCTTGCGCGAGCAGCGGGCGGAACGAATTGCCGCACGCCTCGACGCGGCCGGCGCGCCGGGCGCCGCCGCGCTCGCGTCGATGCGCGACGCGGGCTGCCTGCCGACCCGCACCCACTTCGCGCGCTCGCTGGTGGCCGCGGGCGTCGCGGCCGACGTCGGCTCGGCGTTCGAACGCTGGCTGGGACGCGGGCGCCCGGGCCACGTCGCGAGCGAGTGGCCCGAGCTCGACGAGGCGACGTCCTGGATCCTGGCCGCCGGCGGCAAGGCAGCGATCGCGCACCCGCTGCGTTACACGCTCTCCGCCGGCGCGAGGCGCGAGCTGTGCGCGGAATTCCGGGCCGCCGGGGGCCACGGCGTCGAGGTCGTCACCGGCGGGTCCGGCCCGGCCCAGCGCGAGCAGGCGATCTCGCTCGCCGTTCGCTGCGGGCTCGAGGGATCGGTGGGATCGGATTTCCACGATCCCGCCGTGCCGTGGAATACGCCGGGTCGTTTGGCTAAGCTTCCCGACTCCATCAGGCCGATTTGGTCCGATTTCCCCACGGCATGACGGACGAAGACAAGGTCAACACCCAGCTGTTCGCGCGCATGCAGCGCCTGCGGGAGCTTCGCATCGAGCACCGCGACCTCGACGACGTGATCTGCCGCCTCTCGCTCGACCTGTACGTGGACGAGCTGCAGCTCCGGCGCCTGAAGAAGCGCAAGCTCCTCCTCAAGGATCAGATCCTGCGGCTCGAGAGCGAGCTGATCCCGGACCTCAACGCATGATCGAGCGCGCTGCGGCCCTGTACGCTGCGGCCAAGGTCGTCGCCGGCAATCCCCAGTTTCCCGTGGTCCTCGCGACCGCGCTGCTCGTCACGGCAGGCGTGCTCTGGGGGCGGCGCTGGTACCTCGGGCGGGGCAACGGCCACGCGCACGGAATCCTCGCCGACGCCTTCACGGTCGTCGTGCCCTACCTCGGCGGCCTCGTGGTCCTCGGGCTCGCGCTGTTCGCCGCGTCGGGCGAGCCGCGGCCCTGGTACGAGACGGCGGCGACGCTGCTCGCGCTGCTCGCGCTGATCCGCCTAGCGACCTTCCTGGTGCGGCTGTCGCTCGGCAAGAGCCGCACCATCAAGACCTGGGAGCTGCGCGTCACGCTCATCGTCTGGGCGCTGATCGCCGCCGAGACGCTCGGCTGGCTCGACCCGGTCGTCGCCGCGCTCGATTCCATCGGGCTCACCGAGGGCGAGACGCGCATCACCATCTGGTCGGTGCTGAAGGCGATCGCGACGGTCACCGTGTTCGTGGTCGTGAGCGTCTGGATCGCGCGCTGGATCGACAAGCGCATCAGCGCCGTCCAGGAGCTCGCGCCCGCGACCCGCATCGGCATCGGCAAGTTCGCCTACGCCTTCCTGATCGCCTTCGGCGTGCTGTTCGGCCTGCAGGCCTCCGGCGTCGACCTCACGGCGCTCACGGTCTTCTCCGGCGCGATCGGCCTCGGCCTCGGCTTCGGGCTGCAGGCGATCGCGGCCAACTTCGTGAGCGGGTTCGTGCTCCTGATCGACCGCTCGATCAAGCCGGGCGACGTCATCAGCTTCACCGGCGCGATGGGCACCAGCACGAGCGGCTTCGGCTGGGTCGAGGAATTGCGCGGCCGGCACGTGGTGATCCGCGACCGCGACGGCGTCGCGACCCTGGTGCCGAACCAGAACGTGATCACCAATCCGCTCATCAACTGGAGCTATGGCCACCCGCGCGTGCGCCTCCGGCTACCCGTGCGCATCGCCTACCACGACGACGTCGAGCACGCGCTCACGCTGCTGCTGCAGGCGGCCGAGCACCCGCGCATCCTGAAGGACCCGCCGGCGGTCGCGCGCCTGCTCGAGTTCGCCGACTTCGGCATGGAGATCGAGCTGCGTTTCTGGATCGGCGACCCCGCCGAGGGCGTCAACAACGTGCGCTCGGACGTCAACCGGCGCATCTGGGCCCTGTTCCGCGACCACGGGATCACCATCCCGCCTGCGCAGCGCGAGGTCCGCATCCTCGAGGGCGGCAGGTCCGCCTCGACGCTCGCGCCGCGCGGCGGCGCACCCGTCACGCCGTCGACCGACGGGCAGGACTGAGCGTGATACCCGCGGGCGAGTACACGCTCGCCTTCGTGCGCAGTCCCGGGCCCGGCGGCCAGAACGTCAACAAGGTCTCGACCGCCTGCGAGCTCAGGTTTCACGTGGGAGCGAGCTCGCTGCTGGACGAGGCAGGCAAGGCGCGGTTGCGCGTGCTCGCAGGCCGGCGCCTCACGCGCGGGGACGAGCTCGTGCTCGAGGCGCACCGGCACCGGACGCAGGAAGGCAACCGGCGCGACGCGATCGAGCGGCTCGAGGCGCTGGTCGAGCAGGCGCGGCATGCGCCAAAGCCGAGGAAGAAGACCCGCCCGGGGCGCGCGGCAAAGGCGCGGCGGCTGGAGGGGAAGCGGCTGCAGAAGAACAAGAAGCGGCTGCGCGGGCGGCCGGCGATGGATTGAACCGGTCGCCGACGGGTTCACCGGGGCCCGCGCACCCATGAAATCACTCGTCTTGCTGGTCCTGGTCGCCGCCCTGCAGGTGCCGGTGGCGCGCGCACAGACCCTGCTGTCGCGAGACGAGCAGAACGTCGCCAATTTCGCTTTCGCCACCCAGCTGGGCTCGGGCGTGTACTCGGTCTCCGGCAGGACGCTGCAGATCTACCGGCTGCCATTCAGCCGCACGCTGAGATCCGCTGACGGCTCGGCATTCGGTATCGAACTCACCCTGCCGGTGACTTTTGGCTTCTATGATTTCGAATTGCAGGATATCGGCGACGGGGACATTCCCACGAGCGTGGATGCGCTGAGCTTCGTGCCCGGATTGACGCTCGTGTTCCCGCTGCAGCCGGGGTGGACGCTCGAGCCGTACGTCGAGGCCGGCATCGCGCGCGCCCGCGACGTCGATGCGGACTCGAACGTCTATGCCGGCGGGCTGCGGAGCCTGTACGCGTTCGACGGGCAGGGATTCGACTGGCTGCTGCGCAATGACCTTGCTTTTGCGGGCGTCGACCTGCGCGGTGCCGAGGGTCCAAATCGTTTCACGCGTTTTCAGACAGTGGTGACCGCACGGCGGCCCTTCGCAAGGAGGGCAAGCGTCGACTACCTGGTTTATGCGTTGAATGAATACTACGGCGACCAGCCCGACGGGCCGGTTGACAGCGCAGTGCGGGGCGGCAGCTCGGTGCAGTACGAAATCGGCTTTACGCTCGGAACGAGCGAGCCGCGTCGCATCTGGGGTGTTCCCGTGCCGCGGGTCGGCATCGGCTATCGATTCGGGTCGAACCTCGACGTGTTCCGAATCGTGATCGGGACGCCCTTCTGACCGCTTGCCGAGGTCGCGCGCCCTACCCGAATCACGAGCTAAGACAAGGAGTTATTTGCCTGAAACAGCCGTTCCCTTGGGCAGCAGCCACGCCCCCAGGGCCGGCAGGAGCAGCATTGCGCCGAGCATGTTGACCAGGAACATGAAGGTCAGCATGAGGCCGACGTCGGCCTGGAACTTGAGCGGCGAGAACACCCAGGTCGCGACGCCGATCGCGAGCGTGACGCCGGTGAAGAAGATCGCCGCCCCGGTCACGTGCAGCGCGGACAGGTAGGCGTAGTGCACGTTGTGCCCGCGCTGTAGCTGTTCCTGCATCCGGCTGAACAGGTAGATGCCGTAGTCCACGCCGATGCCCGCGCCGAGAGCGACCATCGGCAGCGTGTTGACCTTGAGTCCGATGCCGACGAAAGCCATGACGGCGTAGACCAGGATCGACACGAGCGCGAGCGGGACGATCACCATGATCGTGCCGATGACCGAGCGGAAGTTCACGAGGCACATGATCGTGACCGCCGCGAACACCCAGCCGAGGATCACGAACTCCTTGGCCTTCACTTCCTCGTTCTGCGCCGCCATGACGCCGACGTTGCCGGTCGCGAGCCGGTACGCGACCTCCGGGGTCGGGTGCTTCTCGCGATATTCCTTCACCGCCGCGACCACGCGCTCGATGGTCTCGGCACGGTGGTCCGCCAGGAACAGCATGACGGGCATCACGCTGCAGTCGCGGTTGAGGAGCCCGGTGCTGGTCTCGACGAAGCTCTGCGCCTGCACCAGCTGGCGCTCGTCGCGCGGGAGGTTGCGCCACTTGAGGCTGCCCTCGCTCCAGCCCGCGCTCACGACCTTGGAAACGCCCGCGAGCGACATGACGTCGCGCACGCCCTCCACGTTCGCCATGTGCCAGGCGAAGCGGTCGATGGCGTCGATGACCTGGAAGTCGATGCAGCCGTCCGCCTTGGTCTCGACGATCACGTTCAGGATGTCCGTGCCGATCGAGAAGCGGCTGCTGATGAGGTTGCTGTCCCGGTTGTAGCGCGAGTCGGGCCGGAGCTCGGGCACGCCCGCCTGCGTGTCGCCGATCGGGGTTTCCTTGCCCTTGAGCACCCCGAGCACGCCGAGCACCGCCGCGATCGCGATGATGACCGCGGCCGGCCCGCGGTGCGTGATGCGCGCCAGCCGCTCCCAGACCCTGCGGAGCGACTCCTGGCGGCGCTCCACGCGACTGCGGAACCGGCCCGAGAGCGGCACGAACGAGACCAAAACCGGCAGCAGGACCAGGTCGGTCAGGATGATCACGCCGATGCCAAGGCTCGCAGTGACCGCCATCTCGCGGATCACCTGCACGGGGATCAGCAGGATGGTGATGAAGCCGACGAGGTTCGCGAGCAGCGCGACGATGGCCGGCAAGAAGAGCTGCCTGAAGGTGCGCCGCGCCGCCTCGTTGCTGTCGGCGCCGCTCATCGCCGCGTCGCTGACGGCGCTGATCTTCTGCACGCCGTGGCTGGTGCCGATCGCGAAGATGATGAACGGCACGAGGATGCCGAGCGGGTCGACGCCGTAGCCGAGCAGCACCAGGAGCCCCAGCATCCAGACCATCGCGACCAGCGACGACACGACCGGAACGAGCGCGATGCGGAACGACTGGATGTAGACCCAGACCAGCACCAGGGTCAGCACCACGGTCACGATCGCGAAAGTCGCCACCGAGACCGCGCCCTCGGCGACGTCGCCGACCACCTTGGCGAAGCCGATCATGTGAACCGAGACCGGCGCCTCGACCGCGACCGCGACCTTCTCCCGCTCGATGCGCGCGCGCACCTTCTCTTCCAGCTCCTTCGAGATCGCGATGTAGTTCACCGGCGCGCCGGTCTCCGGGTCCGCGTCGAGCAGCTGCGCGCTCACCATCGCGCCGGAGAAGTCGTTCGCGACCAGCCGGCCGACGATGCCCGCCTTCAGGATGTTCTCGCGCACCCGCGCGAGGCCCTCGGCGTCAGGCTGGAAGTCCGAGGGGATCACGTCGCCCGCTTCGATGCCGCCCTCGACCACCTCGGTGTAGCGGGTGTTCGGCGTCCAGAGCGACTGCACGCGCGAGCGGTCGACGCCCTTGATGAAGAACACCTCGTCGGTCGCGATCTTCAGCGCCTCGAAGAATTCCGGCGTGAACATGTTGCCGTCACGGGCAACCACCGCGATCAGCAACCGGTTGGCGCCGCCGAACTCCTCCTTGTGGTCGAGGTAGGTGCGGATGTACTCGTGCTCGAGC
>Ga0157380_10001612_pt1 | contig 14870 bp, 14 predicted proteins | sample S35metaG_FD_119757 | JGI IMG/M metagenome (GOLD analysis project Ga0157380, IMG submission 119757) | Switchgrass rhizosphere microbial communities from Kellogg Biological Station, Michigan, USA - S3-5 metaG | ecosystem: Host-associated > Plants > Roots > Rhizosphere > Soil | place: USA... | reverse complement strand
TTATTTGTTTCACTCAATTTAAATCCTTTGACCATGAGAAGTCTACTTTCAGTACTCGCGATTATTATTTCTACTACATTTTTTCAATACAGTTCAGTTCCGGAAAAGACCAGGACCATTAAAGGCACCGTCACAGATTCCTCGACAAATGAACCTCTTATTTTTGCTAATGTAGTTTGCACCGGGACAAGGATAGGTACGCAAACAGACCTGGATGGACGTTTTTCTATCGACATTCCCGATACCTGCAAATTTCTCGATGTATCCTATACGGGATTTCCAACCAAGCGTGTTGATATCACCTGCTTGGATTCTGTCCATGTCAAATTAAAAGTAGGCATGGTGTTATCTGCAGTCCAGGTTGTAGCTTACAAAGTGCCACTAGTGCAACAATGCACTGCAACACAAGGAGGAATTAAGACTGCTGAGCAGATCAGGAATTTACCTACGAAGAATATCAATAACATTGCTGCTACTACCGCAGGACTTTCTTCTGCCAAAATAAGGGGTAGCAGACGGAATGCAACAAATTATTATTTGGATGGTATTAGAGTTAGCTCCAATGTCCAGAGCAGCAACGTTCGGAACAAACCAGAAACAGATGTTGATTTCAGTACAGAAAATTACAGCCTCATCGTTGAGAATGAATTTCATTCACCAACAGATGTTCCGTTGTCTACTTTTTCTGTCGATGTCGATGCAGCATCTTATAGCAATATGCGGAGGTACCTGGACTATGGACAGAGACCACCGAAAGATGCTATACGCATTGAAGAGCTCATTAATTATTTTGATTATGATTATCCTCAGCCTCTGGATGACAAGCCAATTGCTATTTATTCAGAGGTAGGAAGTTGCCCATGGGCTCCTGATCATAAACTAATCCATATTGGGATTCAAGGCAAAGCGATTCCTGTGGATAACCTCCCGGCTTCAAATCTTGTCTTCCTTATAGATGTCTCCGGAAGTATGGCTGTAGAGAACAAGCTCCCCCTGGTGATTGCCTCCTTTAAATTGCTTGTTGAACAATTGCGGGAGAAGGATCGTGTAGCCATCGTCGTGTATGCAGGTTCCTCTGGACTGGTATTGCCCTCTACTCCGGGTAATCGGAAAGGTGAGATAATCGAATCGTTAGATAGACTACAGGCTGGAGGATCTACTGCAGGTGCTGAAGGGATCAAATTAGCTTACCAGGTAGCCATGGAAAATTTCATTACTAAAGGTAACAACCGTGTGATCCTCGCAACTGATGGAGATTTTAATTTTGGGGTGAGCAGCGATAGCGAATTGGTGAGATTGATTGAAAAAGAGAGAGTATGTGGAGTTTTCCTCACCGTGCTTGGTTACGGCATGGGTAATTACAAGGACAATAAAATGCAGGAACTGGCTGATCATGGAAATGGTAATCATGGATATGTGGACAATATTTCAGAAGCTAAAAAAGTATTTGTCAATGAATTTGGCGGCACCTTGTTTACGATTGCCAAGGATGTGAAAATCCAGGTAGAGTTTAATCCCGCACTCGTTTCAGGCTACAGGCTGATTGGTTATGAAAACAGGATGCTCGAAGCAGAGGATTTTAATGATGACAAAAAGGACGCAGGCGAGATCGGCAGCAATCATACTGTTACAGCGTTGTACGAGATTATTCCACTTGGTACTGAGACAGTATCATTGAGAGAAGTAGATGATCTCAAGTATCAGAAAAGTAAAAATGGTGCTTTTACTGCTAACACAGATGAACTGTTGACAGTCAAATTCAGATACAAAGCACCGGATGGTGATGTCAGTAAACTGATTGAACATGTGATTCATGATACTGACCAGAATTTTGATAAAGCAAGTAGTGATTTTAGGTTTTCTGCCGCAGTAGCATCCTTTGGCATGCTCTTACGCGATTCCGATTTTGCTGGCAATGCAACCTTTCAAGATGTATTAGCCTGGGCTTCTCATGCAAAAGGCGATGATGCCTTTGGTTATCGAAAAGAATTTCTGGAGATGGTACGGATGGTTCCGACTATTCCGGATTTCACCGCAGAAAAATGATTTTAAAAAAGGGGGAGTTGCAAAGCAACTCCTTCTTTTTTTTTGCTACCAGCTACCAGAAAGTAGCTGTCAGCTATCAGCTATCAGCTGTCAGGATTGGCTACCAGCTACCAGCTACCAGCTTCCAGAAAGTAGATATGTGTGAAGCTGAAATTTTTTAAAATCATTTCGAAAATGCCATAATCAAGCTGGTAGCTCGAAGCTGGTAGCTGGTAGCTTTGCCGACAGCTTTTTACATCTGAATCACGGATTACACCGATTACACGAATTTCTCGGATTTAATTTTCGAGTGCATCTACAGCCTAACTCTAGAAGCTGGAAGCTCGAAGCCAATTCTCTGATAGCTGATAGCTGAGAGCCGACAGCTTTTTAGTCAATCATTTCGAAAATGCCATAATCAAGCTGGTAGCTCGAAGCTGGTAGCTGGTAGCTTTGCCGACAGCTTTTTTTCATCTGAATCACAGATTACACCGATTACACGAATTTCTCGGATTTAATTTTTGGGTGCATCTAAAGCCTAACTCTGGAAGCTGGAAGCTGGTGGCTAATTTTTCATGAATTTCCCAAGATAGGAGAGTGTACCATCTACTGTAATACCATGTATAAAAAACATCCCTGCTGGTAGCTGGCTGATATCAGCTTCAATTTCAGTAGATTCTTCATTGTTAATCTGCAGAAGGGTTCTTCCAAAAATATCTACGATCTCGATCAACGTGAAGAATGGTTCAGTAAGTTGAATATTAATTTTCGAATCAGCTGGATTGGGGAATATCTTGGAAGTAGAACTTGCATCTACTTCTTTTAGCCCAACAAGTTCATAATTCATGCAAATAACTGATTGAAGATGTGAGTAACAAGTGGATCCTATATGTTCTGAACGGGAAGCCATTCCTGAGAACCTGTATTCCAACGTAGGATAAAAATGTAACGGAGTCACTAAATGATTTTGAAAATTGATTTCATAAAGGATGGAAAGGTCATCCACAAGGTAGACGTGTTCCGTCCCGCAACTATCCATCGAACTGCTCAAGCCTTCTATCCTGGGATAATTTGGTTTGCATGCAATCTTGCTGAACTTTTGTTCTATCAAATCATATACATTGATGATGTTATGGTACTCACTTTGATACATGAGATTTCCCCTATAAAAGGTCAGGTCATAGGTTTGATCATTGCCTAGGTAATTGATCAATTGAAATTCATGGGCATGCAAGTCATAGGCATAAAGCACATCTGACCATTGGCCTCTTAAATAAAGTTTATCCTCATCCGAACATCCCATAGCATAGGAATAGTCGTGGCCGGGTAACTGTTTAAGTAAATTTGTTTCCCCGGTCTGGAGATTGATTTCAACAATATCTTCTTTGGCTACTCCATAAAGCTTGCCCTCAGAAGAGAAGGCAATATCCGTTAGTGCTTTAGGATATAGAGCCGTTGTAACCAATGTTAAAACGAAGCCTGTGTCTAAGCGATAAATACTATTATTGGTAGTGCTCAAATAGATTTCTTGCCCTGAAATGGGTTTTGCCAATACTAACAGACTGGTAATCAGAATCCCTTTTAAAAGGTGATGCGTGGTCATTATCCTGGACATGTTCATTGGCTGATAACTATCATTTGATTCCAATAACTTCCTTCACTTTGCATAGTGAACAAATAGACTCCACTGGCTATATCCTCAATAGAAATAGAAGTGCCGGGATGCATGTATGTTTTTACCAGCTCACCAGTAGAGTTGTAAACGTGGATGAATTCAATGCCAACCTCCGATTTCAGGAAGAGTACATCATCAGCAGGATTAGGATATAGGGTTATCTCTACTTCTTTCTTTGCATGGGTTATGGCCACAGTATTGCAATCCTCTCCCGGCATATGGTAATAACAAGGAGATGCCAAATGCTCCGAAGTAGTGGCCATTCCAAAACCGCTGAAATTGAGTGACCCGTAATTGTGTAAAAGATTTAAGGTGTTATTTTCAAAATCAAATTCGTAAACCCTTCCGCTACGGGTAATGCCATAAACTATTTCCTGTCCGCAACTGTCAACTTTGTTGCCGAGGGCATTCACATCGTCTCCGATACCGAGTTTGCAGAGTACTTTGGTGATGTCTTTGTCTTGCAGGTTGTAGGCAAAAAAATCATTATTGTTGTAACCCTGTACGATAACATTTCCTCTGTAGAAAGTTATGTCACCGGCATCTTGTCCAACTGAGCCCAAAAAATCTACGAGTTCCAGGCTATCGTTTTGAAGATTGTAGGCATAGAGAATACTTGATTGTGCCAAAGTATATAGTCGATTGTCATGACTGCTGACCAGTGAAAATGAATAGTCACCAAAAGGAAGGATGGCGATGCTTGTCAATTCACCAGTTTCAAGATCTATCTTAAATAATTCTGAATATTCGATGCCATACATCTGACCGTCTGGTGTAATGGCGATGTCATTCACTTGGCCATTTAGGGTAACGATAGTGTCATATGAAAAATCGGCCTCAACGCGGTAGATCAGGGTGTTTTCCCAACTTGGAGCATAGGTATTTGTGTAATAAAGCTGACCCATGACAGGGATTGACGTAATCAAAAGGATAGAGAGGACCAGATAAGCACCTTTCCGGGCTCCAATATGGTGTTCAGTATTCAATTTGGTCAACATTCGGAGCAATTTACAGAAAAGCTACAAGCTACCAGCTACCAGCTTCCAGAAAGTAGCTGTCAGCTATCAGCTGTCAGCTGTCAGGATGGGCTTCCAGCTTCCAGCTACCAGCTTCCAGAAATTAGCTGTCAGCTGTCAGCTATCAGCTGTCAGGATGGGCTTCCAGCTTCCAGCTTCCAGAAATTAGATTTGTGAAAGGCTGACATTTTTTTTTAATCATTTCGAAAATGCCATAATCAAGCTGGTAGCTCGAAGCTGGTAGCTGGTAGCTTTGCCGACAGCTTTTTTTTGTCTGAATCACGGATTACGCCGATTACACGATTTTCTCGGATTTAATTTTCGAGTGCATCTACAGCCTAACTCTGGAAGCTGGAAGCTCGAAGCCAATTCTCTGATAGCTGATAGCCGACAGCTTTTTAGTCAATCATTTCGATAATGCTAAAATCAAGCTGGTGGCTGGAAGCTGGTAGCTGGTAGCTATTTTTTCATGAATTTCCCAAGATAGGAGAGTGCTCCATCATCTGTAATGCCATTGACAAAATAAATTCCCTCTGGTAGTTGACTGACATCAGGTTCAATTTCAGTAGATCCTTCGGTGTTAATAGTCAAAAGTTTTCTACCATGAACATCAACGATTTCGATTGATTTATAAACTGGTTCTCCAAATTGAATGTGAATTTCCGAAGTAGCAGGATTGGGATAAATGGAAGTTTCTACAATATCCGTTTCTGTGGTTGCGGTTGTCCAGGGTAGAGCATCACAATCCGTTTGAAAATTAAAATGAACGGTACCGATCACACTGTCTTCATAGCATCGCAGATAATAGAAAGCTGCATCAGGAGGTTGTAGTACCGTATATTCCCAGAAAAAGAATGTACTGATTGATCCGATTCCTTCTATAACCCTCAGTTCCCCCCATTCGCTATTAGGTTCAAACGAAACTGGAAACCGGATATCCTGGAATTGCAAGGCCATGCCATTCATTTCAATCATATCCACACTGTCGACAATGAATAGATTTGGACTGAACCCACCAAAATGCATGTATTCCAGGGTATCTCCTTCCTCCCTGTTAAAATCATACAATAACTTATTTCCGACATAAATCTTATTATTTTCTTCATAGAGATACCGATACTCAACTAGTGTATCAATCTCTCCATTCCATGGCTTCATAATGGTCAGGAACATCATTTTTTTATTAAACTGATTATTAATCAGCGTGTCTCCCGGTAAAATTTCAAGTTTTACAAATGCTTCTCCACCATACCAAACGACATCATATGTCCAGGTAGCACCGGTTGGGAACCAGGTGTATTGGGCACTCACAAATTGAGTAGCGAAGAAGAATAAGGTAAAGGCTAGGATTTTCATGCTTATAAAGATATGGAAAAGTTGTCAGCTATCAGCTGTCAGTTTTAGCTACCTGCTACCAGCTACCAGCTTCCAGAAAGTAGATATGTGAAAAGCTGTCAGCTGTCAGCTATCAGCTATCAGGATGGGCTTCCAGCTTCCAGCTACCAGCTTCCAGAAATTAGATATGTGTGAAGCTGAAAATTTTTAAAATCATTTCGAAAATGCCATAATCAAGCTGGTAGCTCGAAGCTGGTAGCTGGAAGCTTTTCTGATAGCTTTTTTTGTCCAAATCACGGATTACACCGATTACACGAATTTCCCGGATTTAATTTTCGGATGCTGTAAGTAAAATGTAATCAATCGGTGAAATCCTTTAATCCGGGTAATCCGTGATTCCGACAATTTTTCTCTGCGCTCGGAGTAATATTACAAGCAACTACAGCCTAACCCTGGTAGCTGGTAGCTGGAGGCCAAAACTCTTATAGCAGATAGCTTTAAAGTCAAACATTTCGATAATTCTATAATCAAGCTGGTAGCCCATTCTGCCAGCTGACAGCTGAGAGCCGATAGCTTTTCCCTGACGAATACTCAGTTGGCCTGACCGCTTACGCAAGTACTATATATTCTAGGGTTTCAACAGTCCATTTTTGATGTCGAATAACAACCTATCCTAAAATGAAAAACTATTCGACCCTCCTTTCCCTCAGTGTCATTTTGATGGTTTTTGTCTTCGCTCACGAAGCCAAGGCGCAAGAAATTGGTATTGGAACATACAATCCAGACCATAGGCTCCATGTTTATAGTACTACCTCCAACATATTGAAGCTGGAAAATTCGACTCCCCTGAATGTAGGGGTCATGGCTGAGATGCACTTTAAGTCAAACACGTATTATACCGGGGCCATCAAAACAATCGGTTATGGTACCACCGTTGCGAGACTTGGCTTTTTTACATATGCCTCTCCCACTTCTGGTGGGTTACATGAGAACATGAGTATTATGGATAATGGAAATGTTGGGATCGGAACCACTACTCCTTCATTTCTGTTGGATGTCAATGGCCGTATGCGGGTGCGCACTGGTAGTGGAACTGCAGGAATCTTTTTCATGGACGCCGCAAATGTGAATAATCGCGGATTGATTGGTATGAAGGATGATAACACTATCGGACTTTTCGGAAATAATGGAGGTGGCTGGGGGCTGACAATGAGCACCAGCGATGGTGTAGTTTCTATGAATAGTAATGTTTATGTAAGTGGTCGGATTACCGCCAGTACTGATGTATACGCTGCCGGTACTTTCACCAATTATTCAGGAGATGATTATGCAGGAGTGGAAGGAGTGTCTGCATCCGTAGATGGTAAAGGCAAAGGTGTTGAGGGAGAAGGAGGGGAGATAGGTGTATTTGGCATTGCGCAAATGGCGAATGATATATCACACAACCATGGAGTTAAAGCCTACGGTAATAATGGGCAAAATAACAACTATGGTGTCCATGGTACTGCCAACGGTGGAAATCTTGCTGTAGGTATTTACGGGCATGCAGCAGGAGGCCAAGCTACCTGGGCAGGTTATTTTTCGGGTAGTGTGTATTCCAGTGGTAGTTACCAGGGATCTGACAGGAAATTGAAAAGTGATATCCAGCCATTAAATAATGCCCTTGCGCTCATTAAAGCGCTGAAACCATCTACATATTTATACAAGACAGCAGAGTATAAGCAGTTGCAATTACCTGAAGGCAATCAATATGGATTGATCGCAGATGAGGTCAAGCAGGTATTTCCTTCTATGGTCAAGCTGGCTATTCAAGAGGAACAGTACGAAGACGATGTCCGAAGCAAAGGAGCAATTGTAGCCCCGGAAGTTTCTTTTGAGGCAGTCAATTATACGGCGATGATCCCGGTGTTGATCGCAGCGATGCAGGAACAACAAGCAATGATCGAAGCGCAGCAGAAGAAGATTGCAGAATTGGAAGCGAGGATTAAGTAGCGATCATCCTTTTTATTTACCAATCGGCTTTAAAAATAAATGCGTCGCACCAGGAGTTTCTACAACCTTGATTTTAGTTAAGTCAATTATCCGGTTGCTATCTTTTTCAAAAAGCTTTGTTCCACTGCCAAGCAATATGGGTGCGATATGGATATGTACTTCATCTAATAAGTCGGCTTCTAAAAATTGCTGGGCTACATTGGCACCGCCCATTACTAAGATGTCCATTCCGTTTGCAATAGTTTTCGCCATGGATAGTGCAGCATGAATGCCATCGTTTACAATAGCAAATCCTTCAATCACCTTTAAATTTTGAGAACTTAAAATCAAAGCAGGAACAGGGAAGGGAGATTGACCTTGCCAGGCCCCATCAATCGCAGTGATGTAAGTCCGGCTCCCTAAGATCACTGCACCGCAATTATTAAACATATCAGCGGCGACTTCTTCGTCCTCCTCTTGTTTGTTAGCAAAAAGCCAACGATGTAGTAATTGACCGTTTTTACCCAATGGATTTTCTTGTGAAATCTCCGGTCCGGCTGAGAAGCCATCTATGGACATGGTAATGCTTAAAAATACTTTTCCCATTTCATATTATTTTTTCACTGGCGTTAAATGTGTCAACACGCAAAGCCATTTCTCATTTTCTTTTTTATAAACATCAGTTACCCATTCGTCTGCTGCTAATGGTTGGCCTTGCCAGCTCCCTGTATTTTGTCCTCGACCAGTTACTAAGGCCATGTTATCATATACTTTTACTCGCAATACCTTCTTTGTCATGGTATGGTGAGCAAGTAAACCTTGTTCCAGTACATGGTAAAACCTCTCCTGGGGTAGAATGCCTCCCTGGCTATCAACCAACACCCAATCTTCGGTGACGCACTTTTTTATTTCGTCCACTTTATTGGAGATCACAGCTTCATTGAAGTTGTCTTCAATTTGTTGAAATGCGGAAATGAGTTGGTCGTTTGTCATGATTGGTTTATGGGTTTATGGGTTTATAGGTTTATAAGTTTATGGGTTTATGAGTCTGGTATCTGGCGTCTGATGTCTGGAATCTCATGGAGGTGGTTAATGGTTAATGGTTAAATGGTTAAGTGTTTAAATGGTTAAGTGGGTGTTTAAATGAGATTCATTCCCTGCTAAAGCGAGTCTGGCATCTGGCATCTGGCGTCTGACGTCTGACGTCTGATGTCTGGCGTCTGATGTCTGGCGTCTCTAGTCATTATCCACAGATTTAGGTGGGTACAATTTCTTGGTGTAATTCATTGAATTGACAGTCATGATGCACAGGATGTTTAAGTCAATGTCACTTAACTTTTTCACATAGACACATGCTTTTGAACTTCTATGCTTGCCAAGTTGGGACAAGAGTAGCTCACGGTTTTTAAATTCAGTGGAAAAATATATTACAAGGGAATCTTTACGGGGAGCAAAGGCGGCGAGTGGGGCATCTCCCTCATGTCCACTGTCGTATTTGTAATGATAAGAACCAAATCCTATAATGGTAGGTCCCCACATTTTGGGTTCAAAACCGGTTAAGCCTTTAAATATTTCTATGAGCTTAAAACTGTCCTGACGTTTCTGCTCAGTGTTTGCAAAAGTGTTTATAAATTCTTCAACGTTGACTGTTGTTTCGGCGGTTTTATTTTTTGCCATAGGGTTCTGAGTTTATCAGGGTATGTAATTCCTACAGCAAGGTATCAAATTGTCGACAAGTCAAGGTCATGTTTCATATCGATGCGGGCTGCCTTGAGGCAAGAAGACTACCTATTGAAGTCGTAAGATCTTTTGGCTGGCATATCGTCCTTTGGAGTCTCTTATACGTACTATATAAAGACCTGGCTCTGCAGTCAGTTCAAATTGTTTGCCAGTAACAGAGAAGGCTGATATGGTTTGACCGGTAGAATTGAAAATTTCAATTGTCTCTATTTCAGCTTCGTGCTGAATGGAAAAATACCCATCGAATGTTGGGTTCGGAAGGATATTAAAGAAGGTTGATTTTGATTGTTCATGAACATCACTTGCAAGCGACAGCACTAACATTTCAGAAATCGAAAAAGTTATGGGTGCATTGCTGTCCAAGAAGTAAAGATCCATTGATATTTTTAGCCAGCCTACTTCCCCGGTAGCGTTCTTTTTATAGGCTATGTATTCATCGATGACAATCGGTTCAGTATTAGTTTGATAGCAAAGCCAACCGCCAATACAGCCGACTATATAAAAACTATCAAGGCCCCATTCATTGCTGTCAATACAAAGGGTGTCACCCAAGCCATGCAGTGCAATCCGCTCCAATTGGGAAGGGATATTACAAAATGAAAATTTATTCCCGAGTGCAACAAATCCTGTGCTTATAGCATCGTCCACTGATATATCTCCCCGGTGTAATTTTATTTTAACGTCATCTGTCCCATCAAGATCTAAATCTATATAGGTGGTTGTATCATGGTCAACCTCTGTGACCTCCAAATCAACTGGTGAGTATATGACACTGGTTCCTGGTGGGATAGCGCCTGCGATAGCTTGTCCGTTAATAGTATTTGATGCAAAGAACTGCAGGAGAAAAATGGTTAGGAAAGTCAAGGAAGATAAATGCTTCATAGTTTGAGGGAGCTTTTATTAATAAAATCATTCTTGAGGATAGATTCCTCCCTGTAAAGATTTGGGCTAAAAGGGAAATGTCCTATACTGATTTATCAGTATACTCTGGATGGCCATTCCAACTTAAATTATTTTACCATTTTCAAAAGCTCTTTGTACGTCCACTCATTTCCATTCACAAATAAATCATAGACCTGGGCTTTAGCCGTTAAGCTGCCTATCAAACAAAGCGACAAAAAGAGGAATGGCATTTTCATACACTTAAATTTTAGGTTCCGTTAAATTTTCAGGAAATCAATTATGATTGCTTACTTGCTCGCCTCAATAAATTAATACCCATAAAATAGGGCATTGAAAAGGGGATCGCAGGAATCGAAACGATTAAATTTAATGTAGGAAATGGCTCAGGAAGAGAAGGCGGTAATACATCCAGTATAAAAGCCACAAGACTTACCAGGATGTAAATATTACAAGCGGCTGGTTTAAACCAACCTGCTTTTTTCAAGGATAAAGCAAAAGCGGCTGTTGCCAGGTATACAAGTGCAGTAACAATCATATTGACAAAGTGAAATTGGCTGGCCAGTGGCAAAAACCACTCCGGTGTATGCTCCGCACCTGATGCTGCCAGATTTCGATACAGTTCAGTCAGATAAAAACCCCAAAATGTCAAATTGATAAAGTAAATAGGCATCGCTAGCTGTAAGGCAACACTACCAATGAGCGAATAAAAGTCCCCTTCTGTCTTTTTTATTTTTTCTCTCAATATGGCAAATCCAAAAGCAACAAACACGCCGACGGCGAGAAGAAAATAATACCTAACCTGTTGCTCGGTTGAAGTGGCTGTCCATTCAGCTGCCTTGCCGTAAGGAGGTGCTCCCAGGCCAAAGAACATAGAGACCAACATCCATGGGGCTACCAGAAATATGGCACCGGCAACCAGATGTTTTTTTTCTACATCATCCGTCCTGATGAGATAACCACCGAGCACCCACGTTGCAAGGATCATTAAGCAAACATTTACGATCCATATGGGTAAATAGATTTTATAACTAATATAGCCAAAGGCAAGACCAAATACTACAGTTAAAATAGGAACGAGTGTAAGATAGATTTGGCTTGCATTTCGTTTAAGATTATTTTCTTGCATTTGCTGGTTAGTTCTAACTGTGAAGTATTGCCTTTCGAAGCATTGAATTCCTTTCAAGGTGATCCAGGACTTCACCTTCAAGGTAGTGAAAACTTATTCAGGGAAGAGAGTAGGGTGGCAGTCATGTCTGCCATAGTGTGAGGCTGATGATTTGAGCACATCTAAGCCATTTAAATACTGTTACCACTCATATCACATTTCGTGGTTCATAATACATAATGACCGCTCCACCCTTAAAAATCTTAGTCTTAACGAGATTAAAAATGGTCCTGTCATTTATCTTATCAAATAATGGCAAACCTTTTCCCACCACTACCGGATGTATGCAAAGTTGAAATTCATCAACCAGGTTAAGATTCAATAGTTGTATAATTAAACTACGACTACCAACAAAAATAGGTTTGCCTGATTGTTGTTTGAGCGCTAAAACAGTTTCTTTCAAATCACGATTAGCTAGGGTAGCACTTTTCCAATCAACAGTGGTCAGGGTATGGGAAAAAACAATCTTTGGAATCTTGTCAATAGCTATGGCAAAGTCATTCATGGTTTTTTCGTCTGATGGAGTTTCTATAATGGTCCGCCAAAATTCCATAAGCTGATAGGTAGTTCTGCCATATAAAATGGCGTCTCCCTGGCCCATTAATTCCGCATAATGTTGATGTATTTCTTCATCAGGCAATCCTGCAGTGTGGTCGGCAATCCCATCAATGGTCATGTTGAATGCTGCAATTATCTTTCTCATACTATTTTTGTTTCAAGTTGGCAGGCTTTCAAGCCCTGGTTAGCGGTAATCATTACTAATTGTTCGTCCACTCCATAAATTCATCAAAAACATCCATCCAATGCGATTCCCAATTTACGTTTTCATTCGTTGGTGCGCTGTTGAAAGAATGATCATAGTCTGGATAAAGTCTAAAGGTCAAATTATTCTTTTTGAGCCTGGCAAATTCAATTGGGATGATCAGTGCGGATTCTACAGGAACAGATACGTCGTTAGCTCCGAAAGCTACAAAAACCGGGATGTTGATTTTCAGGAGATTTTCAACAGGTGGTTCTGAAAAATGACTCCATCTTCGATAGGTATGGCCTAACCAATATTTTGAAGTTGAATTAGGATCTGTTTCTATATTATTTATTTGGGCAAGTAACGAATCCATCTGTTGTATTGCTGTTTCCTCATCGATTTTTCCTTCACTCAATGCCTTCCTGATAAACAAAGCAAAGTCATAATATTGAGTGTGTCCACCTCCCGCCCAAAATCCGAGATGGGTTATGCTCTTGTTTATAGTTCCCAATTTTGCTGCAACATCAGTTCCCTCTGAATGTCCGATAACGATTACTTTTTTAGGGGTTTTGATTTGTTTCTTTACGACTTGGTTGAGTACTTCATTATACTGCCAGACTCTGTAATCTAATCCTTCATTTTCGTAATAGCATTGGGGTGTTTCAAAGTTTTTGTCTTCTGTGGAGAAAGGAAGACACTTTTTTGAAACCACTACAAAGGCAAAGCCGTCGGGTATTTTGTCAGGATTAAAGGGAACCTGACTTTGGATTGTTTCTGAACCGTTTTCTTTTATAATCTTAAATAGCGGTTGACCTCCTGAGCCTTGAATAAATAAAATAATTCCTTCAGTTTCTTTTAGGTCTATTGGTGAGTAAATATGGTAATTGATGGTGTCGCCTTTCTTATGGATTGAAAAATGCTTGTATTCGTCATACTTTGGATGAAATTGCCCAAAAGTTAAGGTTGATAAAAATAGTAGAACAGTTAAGTTTAGCAGTTTAAGTTTCATCGTGTGCGTTTGTTTTAATGTGTCACCACAACCTTCCGGGTGCAAAATTCATTTCCACTGACCATATGCAATGCATAAACTCCTGCAGATAGATCAGGGAGATCAATAGTATAATCAATTACACCTGGAGAAAAAGTCACTTCAGGTAATGTGAGGATCGTTTCACCCAGGCTATTGATCACAGATACGGTGAGCGGCATAGTCTGTTTTGCTTCAAGGCTCAAATGCAATGTACCATCAACTGGATTGGGATACACCAGAAGTTCTTCGAGGGTGGATATCGGTTGAATGGATACCGTTGTCGGATCGACTTCGATCAGCACTTCTTCTTCATCAAAAGGAATATAATAGGTGTAATCTTTACTGTATACCGGGCTCCCTGTCTCTTTTTCAGAAAACGTGACATATGATCCTGAATACAGGCCATTGCCATAGCTATCGACGAGTAAAAAGGAATAGCAATCATGGATGTCCGGTAATTGTAAATCGAATTTTACCAATGCACCAGGCGTATACGCCCCCGGATCGCTGGAAAGGGCATTCTTCAACCCGCCACCATCCGGGCCTACTTTTGTATTGCCTCCTGAATACAATACATCTCCTGAAGAATTAGTCAGTTGCCAATAATTCTCATAGCCCCAGGGATCCAATTTGAGCTTCATCGAAATCACATCATCATTGGACTTATGTTGTGGCAGATCAATGGTCCATTCATTTTGATAGGCATACGCATCGGCCGATCCATTGACAGATACGATCCGGATGACTATATCATTACCCGTATCAAACGTAAGGGCAGGAAATGCAATAGTGGCTTGCTCTCCAGGATGGATGTCCCCAGTCCATGGCAGATAAGACACCAGTTGATTGTTCTCCAATACTTGTATTTCCGCCTGCGTGATATTGGCTTGGCCCAGGTTTAACAAGTCAATGGAAAATGAATACGCCTCTTGACTGCAAAACGATGCAGGCAATCCATATACTTTATTGATTGCGCCATTGTTAGCTATGGGATGATCGGCCTGTTGGATATTAAACAGTTCGTGTTTGTAAAATGGAACGCTTCCGGCTTGAGCCAACACTTCACCTAAGGGACCAGTGATCTTGTAATAATCCACGCCCGCATTAGTGCCATTGATGTCATACACCGAAAACGCATAACACCCATCCCCCGGTAATGGAATCCAAATGGTATAGACATTATTACTACCCGTGTAGGTGCCGCCATCATCCTCCTTACCAATAAGGGTAGCGTTGCCTCCTTTATAAAGGACGACACTATCGCT
>Ga0157380_10001609_pt1 | contig 14876 bp, 10 predicted proteins | sample S35metaG_FD_119757 | JGI IMG/M metagenome (GOLD analysis project Ga0157380, IMG submission 119757) | Switchgrass rhizosphere microbial communities from Kellogg Biological Station, Michigan, USA - S3-5 metaG | ecosystem: Host-associated > Plants > Roots > Rhizosphere > Soil | place: USA... | reverse complement strand
CGGGGCAGCCCGCATCCTCGGCGTCGAGCGAACCAACCTGCACAAGCGCATCCGCGCGTTGGGCCTGAGCCGCGAGTAGCGGATCAACTTTCAACTTCCAACTCCCGACACCCCAGCACTCGACGTCTTTGGTTCGCGCACTCCCGCGCACTCCTCCAGGCCGAAGTCGGGTGCTACGTTCGAGTGCGGCGCCGCCAGCGGCCTCCCCGTGCAGCCACGCACGCGCCTTGGCCCACTCGCGGCTGACCGTGATCGGCGCGACGCCGAGGACCTCCGCGAGCTCTTCGAGGGTGAGGCCGCCAAAGAATCGCAGCTCTAGGATCTGCGCCTTCCGTGCGTCGCCCTTTTCTAGCGCTCGAAGCGCATCGTTCGATCGCCAAAAGGTCACGCGATCGATTCGGGCGCCACTCGCTCCGCTGGAGTGAGTCCGCGGTCAGAAAATTTCCGCAGCATTGCCGAAAAACTCAGGTACCGGACTCGCTGACCTGCATTACTCGATCAGTGGATCTCGGTATCGCATCGAATACGTTGGCGGCACACAGATTGCTCGATGTGTGTCGTTCGCGAGTGCGGCCGATAGGTGTCCGAGGTCCGAGCAATCGGACGGGCGGCCGACTCTGATTGCGAGAACGCCATGAACAACCCCACTACAGTCAGGGCAGTCGTACTCCGATCGGTGATCGGGCTGGCGTCATTGGGAGCATCAGTCGTCGCGTGGGAGTCAGCGCCACTGCCCAAACACGACATGCCGCCATCATTCGAACTACTGGTTTCTTGCACTGACGCCACCTCTGTGCGGCTCCAGTGGACGCCGCTGGAAACCGCGGCTGAGTACGCGGTGTCACGCGATGGCACGGGCGTCGGCACCAGTATCGCCGCCGTCGGGTACTTTACGGATTTTGGGCTCAGACCAGGCGAAAGCCATGAGTACGTTGTCGAAGCCCGCGATGCGTCTGGCGCGTTGATCGGCCGCTCTCTTCCCGCAGTCGCGCAGACGACGGAGGCGACGACAATCAGGACACGCTACACGGTGCTGGCGATTGCCTTTAATCCTGAGCAAGAGAGCCTCGTGACCGAGACCACGTTTCTGAAGCACCGGATACAGTTCCTCAGACTTGCCTCGCTCCGTTCCGCCGTGATCGGTCTCTACACGGGAGGTCTCGTATCCACCGCCGTCGTACCAGCCGTGCAACCAGGGACGAGCACCGTCGACTACACCGCCCTCGTTACGAGACGAGACATTCCCGGTCTTGACGGGTATTCGATTGTGGACCTCGTTGAGAAAGGCGACATCGACCACGTGTGGGTTGTGAAATCGCCGTTAGGAGCGGAGTTCCTGGAGAATGTCCTCATCGGGAACCGTCCCATCCAGGGTGACGGCGTCGTTGGGCCCAACAGCTGGCTTCCCCTGCCCGTGAAGTCGTCGCGCTCGTTCTTCGTGAACGGGTTCCTGCCTGACGGACGTGCGTACGATGCGTACGCTCACATGGTCGAAGGCATCATGACGTCGATCTCAGATGGACACCCGACCAATTGGCCCAGGGTGTTCTCGTATGACGTGTACGCGGATCACGGCAATCGAGAGAATGATGCTCTGGAACAGCGGGACCTGAATGTGTGGGAGCGGTTCAGGCTGGCGGACGGGTGGAATGGCACGAGTCCTGTCGCTTATGCATCGCCAGGCAATGGCAACGCCGGGTCCAGCCACTTCCCGCCGACAACGCCACGAATTGGCGGCTACGACGATTATGCGTATCTCGACGCGAACGGACCCGCCTGGCGCTCGTACACCGACTCGGCGGCCGACGACTGGCTCACTTATCCGGTCTTCACCGACACGAAGCGGAAGGTGAATGGCTATGAGTTCGGAGCGTTCAATCACTACATGGAGGGAGAGCTGTCCTACTCGCTGGACACGAACGATCTGGGCCTGACTTTCGATGAGATGCCGGAACAGCACAAGTCATTCAGCACTGCGTCTGCATCGTTCCACCAATGGTGGTTTGCTCACCTGCCGCACAATCCTGGCGTCACGAATGGCAAGCTAAACAACTGGTGGCCGTATCTATTTGATTTCAACCGCTTCGACGGCTCCGTGATCGAGTATCCGGTGGACGGCTTTCGCACAGTCGTTTCGGACTTCAAGGCACTCCGCGGCGAGTACGGCACGGACCGGAAGAATGCGTCACAGTGGGGTTATTGGCATTCGCAGAACGGGTTCAGTCCCGGTGGGAAGGCCGCCAATCTGAGCGTCGTGTCCGCAACAGATGAGCCCGAACACGTCAAGAGAGGACTGTACGCGCTCAAGGTGCGCGTCGAGAGCTCGCAGTACTGGGAATGGCTGGGGGTGGGACGGAACGATGTCTTCTACCCGATATCGCGAAACGCGCACTGGAATCGCCCGAATCTCGCGGAGGTCAGATTCTCGATCAAACCTGGACGAAATGCCGGTCTTCTCTCGGGGACCAATCCCATCGTCAGGCTGTACAAGAACGCGGGCAATCGCATCGAGCTTGTGCCGCTTCGCGACGGCGTGTATGCCGACATGCTGAGTGACCTCGCGATGCGCGACGCTGGCGGATGGTACAACTTCCGTGCGAGGCTGAGCGGTGACAGCGGATGGGAAAAACATGTCATCGGATACATCAACGTAGATGCGCCGATTTCGGAGCGGCGCGCGGCGCAGGCCCGGCTGGAGCAGGACATTCTGAGCGATCTGAACTACATCGAGATTTCCCTGCGTTCGAGCGCTGTGGATGAGGGCACTCCACCATTTGACGTGTTCACATACTACGTCGACGATATCAGGCTAATCGATCGTCGCTGAAAGGAGAGCGATACGCTATCAGGGCTCGAAGGTGTTGCCGAGGACGGCAGCATCCGGCCGGAGTACAGCACGCGAGCGCATTGTCGAGACGCTCGATCAGACGAACTGGAATGTGTCCGGGGCAGCCCGCATCCTCGGCGTCGAGCGAACCAACCTGCACAAGCGCATCCGCGCGTTGGGCCTGAGCCGCGAGTAGCGGATCAACTTTCACCTTTCGACTTTCACCTTTCAACTTCCAACTCCCGACACCCAGCGCTCTTCGTAGCGGGCATTCCAGATCGCTTTCTTGCTCTTCCCGTCACTTCCTCGATCTATGATTGCCGCCCTACAGACGAGCTTCTTCGACCAACAGACTGCGGTGTAGTGGCTGGAACGCTCACTGGGCGCGACAGCTACGACGGCGCATTGGAGGCCCCCATGACATCGATGCAGCGGAGATGGGTTCCTGGGAAAGGCGCGACCCACCATGGTCGGCGCGGGTTTCTGGCGTGCGTGAGCCCCATTCTGTTGGCGCTCGTGCTGGTGTGCGTGTCGAGTGTTCGCGCCGCGGCGGACGGCGGCGGCGCCAGCCAGTGTTCCATATCCCAGGTAACGGACAGTGCCGTCCAGATTTACCTGGTGCCCGCGATCAGCGGAACCGGGATTCGCACGGTCACCCGGTCCGTCATCGCGGCCAGCGGGGCGAGGCCGCACGGGCTTTTTCTCTTCGACGAGCGTACGGAAGAACAGACGACGCTCATAGCCGGCGAGGGGGGCTTTCCGCCGAATCTCTTTGTGAGCATCGACGATTCCGGGACTCGCGTGGCGACGGCTTCGGCGCAGAATCTGGCCGGAGAGAATCCCGACGGGAACCAGGAGATCTTCCTTTTTGATACGCTGACATCCACCGTCGTTCAAATCACCCACACGACTGGCTCCGCCCTCATGAACGGGCATCCCATGGTCAGTGGTGATGGCACGCGAGTGGTCTTCTCGTCGAACTACGACTTGACCGGCCAGAACCCGGACGGCAACAAGGATTTCTTCCTCTACGACGCGACGACGAGGCTTCTCACTCAGGTCACCCGTACGATTGGTGATGTCAACGAAAACTTCGCTGCCGTCAACGGCAACGGCGCTCGGATCGCTTTCGTCTCGAGGGGCGACTTGGCAGGCCAGAACGCCGATGGCAACGATGAGATCTTTCTCATGGATACGACGACCGGCGCCGTCACTCAAATCACACGAACCACGGGCGACGGCAACGTGACAGTTTCGTTGGACGATGCCGGTACACGCATCGCGTTCAGTTCCGATCACGACCACACGGGCCAGAACCCGGACGGCAACATCGAGTTATTTCTCTTCGACACCACGACTGGAACGTTCGCGCAGATCACGCGCACCTCGACCGGCCACAACTACTTTCCCTCGTTCAACGGTGACGGGACCCGCATCGCGTTCAACTCCGGGAGCGACCTGACGGGCGAGAACGCGGACGGCAACGACGAGATCGTTCTCGTCGATACGACGACCGGCGCTTTCACCCAGATTACGCATACGCAAGAGATATCCCCCAGTGGGCAGCAAGCTGCGCCTGACCGCGCAATCAGCAAGGCTGGGAACAGGATTGCCTTCGTCTCCACGCAAGACCTGACCGGGAGCAACCCCGATCACAGTTCGGAAATCTTTGTCGCGTCCTGCGATCTCGTGAACGAGTTGGTCTCGCTCGCGGCGCTGCCGGAGACCTTCAGGGCGAGCCCGGATACCACCGGCTGTCCTGCGGGATTCACCGGCACGTTCAGTTTCGCGGGCCGCCTGGCGACGCAGGCGAGCAGTCCGGCGATTTCCGACATCCGGTTGCAGGTGAACACATTGACCAACGGCAACGTGCTGCAAAACGCGGACAGTGGTCCCGCGGGCCTCGCGGCCACACTGACCGTGCCACCTTCCGGCGACTACGCCGACGGATTGCTTGGTCCCGGAGAGACGGTCGACGTGCCGATGGTGATCTGCCTGAAGGACCGCAGCGCTTTCCAGTTCTACGTCGATGTGCTGGGGGATCACCAGTAGCGCGGCATGCTGGGGGCCCGGGGCCCGGGATTCGGGATTCGGGATTCGGGGTTCGGGATTCGGGGTTCGCGTGAGCCGCCACTTGTAGCGGCGCTGGCCTGAGCCTCGTCGAAGGCAGACCCGCCGTGCCGCAAGCAGGAGACTGTCTGCTAGAATCCGCGGACAGTCTCCAAGAGGAATGGAATCATGACAAAGGTTGCAACGCTCGTCGCGGTGACGCTTGCCGTTCTCGGAACTGCATCGGCCGAGGCGCAATCGACGGGCGGTCGATCGTGCGAGTCGCTGGCATCACTGGCACTTCCACACGCGAAGATCACGAGCGCGGAGTTGGTTGCGGCTGGTGCGTTCAAGGCGCCGAATGCCGGACGGGGGAATGCGCAGTTCGCGCAGTTGCCAGCGTTCTGTCGCGTTGCTGCCACGCTGACGCCCGCAGCCGATTCCGACATCAAGATGGAGATCTGGCTGCCCGCGGAGAACTGGAATGGGAAGTTCCTCGCCGTCGGCAACGGCGGGTGGGCGGGCACGATCTCGCTCGACGCTGTTGCCGCCGGGTTGCGTCGCGGATACGCCGCCGCCTCGAACGACACGGGACACTCGGATCAGGGCGCACAGTTCGCGCTGAGTCAGGACAAGCTGATCGACTTCGCGTACCGCGCGATGCACGAGATGACCGTGCAGTCGAAGACGATTGTGGGCGCGTTTTACAGTCGCCCTCCGCAACTCTCGTACTACCAGGGCTGCTCGACGGGCGGGCGGCAGGGAATGATGGAGGCGCAACGCTATCCTGACGACTTCGACGCGATCGTCGCCGGGGCGCCCGTCTACAACATGGTTCACATGAACGTGACGCAGACGGCGCTGCAGGTGGACATGTTGAGGAACCCGGGGCGCATCGTCCCGCCCAACAAAGTGACGTTGGTTGCGACTGCCGCTACGGCGGCGTGCGACGCGAACGATGGCGTCAAGGATGGAATCATCAGCGAGCCGCGTGCGTGCAAGTTCGATCCCGGCGTGCTGGCGTGCAAGGCCGGTGACGCAGCCGATTGTCTGACGGCTGGCCAGGTCGAATCAGCACGGCAACTGTACGCGCCAGTCAAGATGAAGTCAGGACACGCGGCATATCCCGGACGCTCGCCGGGTGTCGAGCCCGGTTGGGCCTCTCGTATCCCCGAGGTGGGAAAGCCTGTGGGGGCTCTTTGGGGTGACATGCCGCGATTCGTCGGTCATCGCGATGCGAGCTGGGACGCCATGTCATTCGATCTCGACAAGGACCTCGCGCTCACGCTCAAGAACGCAAGCTTCATCGAGGCGAGCGATCCCAATCTCACGAAGTTCAGGGCGCGCGGCGGGAAGCTTCTGCTGTGGCACGGATGGGCCGATCCTGGACCGGCGCCCGAGAACACCATCAACTACTACTCGGACGCAGCGAAGGCATCGGGCGGATCGCAGGACGAATGGATGCGGTTGTTCCTGATGCCCGGGGTCGCGCATTGCGGTGGCGGAGTCGGTCCCGATCAGGCGGACTTCCTCGGCGCGATGGAACGCTGGCGCGAGCAGGGGGTGGCGCCCACGCAGATCACCGCGTCACGCAACGCTGGCCGGGGCGGACTCATGCCGATGACGCGACCGCTCTGTCCATTCCCGCAGGTCGCAAAGTACAAGGGAACAGGTAGCACGGACGATGCCGCGAATTTCACATGCGCAGCGCCATAGTGCCAAAAGGCCTGATCCTGTAGTCCCATCCTCGATTTTGTAAGCCACCAGGCTCCCGAGCGCACAGTTCGGCCTTGAATGGCGTGGCACATGGCTTGCCCCGTCATTCCTTCGGATATGTCTATGTCCGACCACGACGTGAAGAATGGGCAGCCGTGTCCGCGCTGCGCGGCACCGATGCATCCTGCGGCGAAGATGTGCTGGACCTGCGGCCACGAAGTGGCAGCGCTGAACGAGCCGGCGCATGCGAACTTGAACGAGCTGCTGCGCGCGCACGCGAGCCAGCCACTGCCGTCAGTCTCGAATGCCGAGGCGGATGCGGTCGATCAGATCCCGCTCGTCGAGTGGAAACACGGATCGGATCAGCCCGCAGCGTCAGTGCCGCCGCCGGTCGCTCCAGCTCCCGCGCCTGCGGTGCAGGTTCGTGACGCAGTGCCGGCGCGACAGCCGGGAAACTGGTCGATGGCGCTCGTCGGTGGAGCAGGCGTCCTCGCCTGCGTGCTCGCGATGGTCGTCGTGCAATCGCTTCAGCCGGCAGCATCGCCACAAGCGGTCAACACTGCGGCTCCTGTCGCAGCATCAGCAGCTGCCGAAGAGCCGATACTCGAGGGCCCGGTGCCGACCTGGGTTGGGAGCCGGCAGGCGGCGTGGGCAAACGACGGATCGAAGACGATTTCGTTCGAGCTCAAATCCACACGCGATGTGAACGTGTGGATGGCGCGCGTGCGCCCGCTCCTCATCGTTCGATGTTTGTACCGCACGACGGAAGTCTTCGTCGCGACGCAGGCCTCGGCGAGCATCGAAGGGCAGTCGGGCAGTCACACGGTACGGCTGACTGTCGACAATGATCCGGAGATGGTGCAGCAGTGGACCGACTCGGTCAGCGGACACGAGCTCTTTGCGCCGGACGGTGTGGACCTTGCTCGCCGTCTCGCACGCGCCGAGCTGGTGCGATTCAGCTTCACCCCGTTCAACGCTAAGCCGGTCACCGCAGACTTCGTCGTGTCAGGGTTTGACCAGCTCGCGGGACTCGTCGGCAACACGTGCGGCTGGAAGGTCGACGAGTCAGCGCCGAAGCGCACCGCGCGAAGGTAGACGCGTCTAAAGACGGCCTCTGCGCCATCGTAGCGGTGGGTCTTCAGACCCGCCGTAGACTGCATCTAACGAACTTCGATCTCTACGATCTGACTCTCGTCCTTGCCGAGTCGCACCAGGTGATGTGCGTCACCGGCGGGGACGAGCACCCATTGCCCGGGGCGATCGATCTGCTTGAGTCCGACCGGTGCGGGCGCATTCGCCTTCGCCTTCTCGTCCGGGCCTTCCGACATCACCTTGCCACCCAGAAGCACGACGATTGTCGGAACGGCGTGGCTGTGAGAGGTCTGCTGCCGGTCGTTCCCCAGCGCCACGGTGTAGACGCGGAACGCTCTCGACTCTTTCGCGAGCGTCGTGCCCGCGCCGGAGACGGCCGGCGTTGCGGACCAGTCACTCGCCTTCAGGTTCTCGACCGCGAACAGCTGATACGCCGTAGCGCCCATCGTCTCGAACTTGTGTGTCGAGACTTTTCCGGCGTACTCGGTGGTTTCGATGTCGCCGACCGGCCGCCGCGGACGATTCGCCCACGGTTGTCCCGCGGTCTGTGCTCGCGTTTCGGCACCATTGCTCATGGCCACGGTCACCAGGTCGCGGTCGTGCGAATGATCGAGTGTCGTCTCGCCTGCCGGAACGTTCACGTCCATGATCCGGAACTGGGCGTTCTCGAAGACAACGTGATGATGCGGTTCCTTGGTGACGGGGATCTGCGCCTGAACCGCGGCGATCGTGGCGACGATGAAGAAGACGGCCCAACGGGATGCGTTCATGGCCCTCGATGATAGTCGAGCGTGACCGCCGTGGCTACGAGAACGGGTCTGGCGCGAGTACACTCGGCTGGAGTGCTGCTCAGACACGAAGGGTTCCGGCGGCTGTGTCGCGCCCGCGATCTGCTGCTCGACAGCACGCGGGAGCGACCGCTCACCATCCACGATCTTGCGCGCGATGTCGGCATCTCGCCCTTTCATCTCATCCGGCAGTTCGAGGCTGTCTTCGGCGCCACGCCACATCAATTCAGACAGGCATCCCGGCTCGACCTCGCCAGGGAGCTGCTGGCATCCGGCCGGCACTCGGTCACCGAGGTCTGCATGGAAGTCGGCTTCTCCAGCCTCGGGAGCTTCAGCGTGCTCTTCACGCGCCGAATGGGCGAGACGCCTTCGGCGTATCAACGGCGAATGCGACGGCTCATCGTCGTCCCTGGCGTCTCGCCGCACCTGACGCCCGGGTGCCTGACCCTCATGAACCACCTGCCACACTCTTCGTGGTCTTCGTGACCTTCGTGACCTTCGTGCGTAGCAATTTCCGAGAAGCGTAGCGCCGACGCGATCCGGCACACTTTGGTGCGGGGGGATTCATGCGCATCAGGCTGACGAGCATCATGGTCGACGACCAGGAGAAGGGACTCCGCTTCTATACGGATGTCCTGGGCTTCAGGAAAAAGCACGACATTCCGGTCGGCGAGTACCGCTGGATAACGGTCACGTCACCCGAGGGTCCAGGCGATGTGGAGCTGGCGCTCGAACCGAACGCCAACCCGGCGGGCAAGGCGTTTCAGACTGCGATGTTCACGCAGGGGATTCCAGTTGCGGCGTTCGAGGTGGATGACCTTGCCGGAGAATTCGCTCGGATGACCCGCCACGGTGTCGTATTTACCAAAGAGCCGACACCGGCGGGCCCCATCAAGCTGGCTGTGTTCGCCGACACGTGCGGCAACCTGATTCAGATCTATCAGCGCGCCTGATGCCAGGCGGGTCTTAAGACCCGCCTCTACACAATCTGAATGCCTCTACACAATCTGAATGTAGCGGCGGGCCTTCAGGCCCGCCGATCGAATCCGCGCACGCATACGTGGATCGTAGTGTCCGGCTTCAGCCGGACCATCCCCGAACACGGCGCAGTTTCTCGAGCTGCAGGACGTTCGACCCGAGGGCCGATGTGCGTTTGCGGTCGATCGTCAGCCCCGCGGCGAGGGCGTGTGCCTCGGTGATGCCGGCGCGTTCGAGCTCCAGCAGGCTGTAGCCGTCCGTGAAGGCGACCTCGCGCCCAGAGATCGTTCGCGGCTCGAGTCGCACCTCCGTCCGGGTGAACCAGCGGCGCAGCGCGCCGATCATTGTGCCAGCTCCGACAGGGCAGCACGCACGAGCTTTTTCACGAGCGGGATCTTGTATTCATTGTGTGCCAGCGGCCGCGCCCCCGCGACGGCCGCTTGCGCGGCCGACTCGATCGTCATCCGATCGAGCGCCCTGCCCTCGAGTTCCCGCTCGGCGTCCGCGCTTCGCCATGGAATCGGCGCCACACCTCCAAGCACGATGCGAACGTCACGGGCCGCGCCGCCTTCGATCCGCAAGACGGCCCCAACCGACGCGAGGGCGAAGTCCCACGAATTGCGCATCGCGTACTTAATGAAGGTCGAGCGCGTTCGCGGGTCAACAGGCACGCTGATCTGTGACAGCACGCTGCCTGGTGTCAGGCGATGCATCATCGTGATGTTTTCACCCGGTGGCATGAAGAGCCGTTCCAGCGGCATCTCGCGCGTATCGGTGCCACGAACCGTGACGCTCGCGCCGAGGGCGATCAAGGCTGGCGCAGCGTCGGAGGGCGACACTGTGTAGCAGCGGTTGCCGCCGAAGATCGCGTGCTCCTGGTTCATCCCGTGGCGCGCGTCACACTGGATGCCGCCAGCGCGATAGCAGTACCACGGCCCCCGATAGTACGGGCAGCGCGAGTCCTGCAGCAGGTTCCCGCCGAGTGTGCCGACGTTGCGGATCTGGGGTGTCGCGACGCGCGACACCGCCAACGCGAGAGCGGGGGCGAGCCGCCGCACCTCCGCGTGGCGCTCCAGTTCGCCGAGCGTCGTGAGTGCGCCGATGGCGATCCGGTCGCTCGTAACGTTCAGCGAGCGCAGGTCCGGAATCGATTTGAGATTGATCACGTAGCGTGGCGTACGTTTGTGCAGCTTCAGTTGGTCGAGCAGGTCGCTGCCGCCGGCCATGAGTGCACAATTGCCAGCGTGACGCGCAGCAAGATCCACCGCCTCGTCGACCGACCGGGGCGAGAGCAGCTCGAAGGCGAGCGGTTCGTCAGCTGCGATCTGCCACACGGGATACCAGCCTTCCGGCTCGCTTCAGCTCGTCGTACACGCGCGGCCACGTGTACGGAATCTCTCGCATCCGCACGCCGGTCGCGTTGTAGATGGCGTTTCCGATCGCAGCCGCGGCATTGAACATCGGATTCTCGCCGAGGCCTTTGGCGCCGAACGGGCCCGCCGGCACCGGCGATTCGACCAGGATCGGCACGATCTCCGGCACGTCGAGTACCGTCGGCGGCCGGTACTCGTAGAGCGATTGCGTCACTGGAATCCCCGTATGCGGATCGATGTGCAACTCCTCGGTCGTCGCGTAGCCAAGCCCCATGATGGTTCCGCCATCAACCTGTGCCAGCGCGCCGGGAGTGTGAATTACGCGTCCGCAGTCGTGTGCCCCGACGAGTTTCAGCACGGCGACCTGTCCCGTCTCCATGTCCACTTCGACCTCGGCAAAGCTCGCGCCCCAGCTCTCGGCGGAGGGATTCCACACGTAGAAGCCCAGCCCGACGAGCCCGCCGTCGGCGACGATCTGTCGCGCGAGCGCCTCGGTCTGCTCGTGCAGCTTCGGCAGCGGGTCTTTCACGACCTGGCCGGTCGTCTCGTCGAGATACGGATTGAGGTCCGTTGCCGGATCGAAGTAGGGCGTGAAGTCCGTGCGGGCCACGCTGGTGCCTGCACGACGCGCTTCGAGTTGCCGTCGAAGATCGATCGCGGCGTTGTACATCGCCTTGCCATGGCAGTGGACGGCGCGGCTCGCATCGCTGACAAAGTCCCATGTGCATGTCGAGCTGTCGCCCCACGTGCAATCGAGCCGGTCGATCGGAACGTCGAGTGCGTTCGCCACGACGAGAGCGATGCCGGTGTGCGCGTTCGTGCCGAGATTGCCGGAGCCGATGGGGACGTGAATCTTCCCGGCCTTGTCCATCCAGACGAGTCCGTTCGATGCGTTCCGCCCGCTGTGCTCCTGGCTGAATCGCATCCCGATGCCGCGCCGCACCGAGCCCGTCTTCCTCGACGGAGGCTCCCACGTGCTCCACTGGATCGCCTGGGCGCCGTGCTGCAGGCACGCGTCGGCGCCGATTGCCATCAGCGGTACGTTGGGAACGACGTCGGTGTCGATCAGATCGCCGGAACGTAGGCTGTTCCGTTGCCGGAACTCGAGCGGGTCCATCCCGATCACGTCGGCGACTTCGTCGATGTGCGTCTCGCGTGCGAAGACAGCCTGCGGATGTCCGAAACCCCGGAACTCGCCACCAACGGGCGAGCTCGTGTAGACGCAGTAGCCGTGATACCAGTAATTCGGGATTCGGTACGTGGCGACCATGCCCTGGCCGGCGACGCTGACAACGGCAGGGCCGCTCGACGCATAGCCGCCGGTGCGTGCGATCGCCTTGCACTCGAAGGCGGTCATCGACCCGTCCTTCTTCACGCCCGTCTTCAGGTAGAAGACGAACGGGTTGCGCGTGTCCTCGGCGAAGAGCAGTTCCTTGAGCGAGTATTCCAGCCGGACCGGCCTGCCAGTCCGTTGAGAGAGCAGCGCGGCGATCCCTTGATAGAGCGTCTTGCCAAGCGTGTCCGTGCACTTGCCGCCAAAGCCGCCACCGACGTAGGTCGAGATCACCCGCACCTGTCTGCGCTCGAGTCCGAGTGCCTGTGCGATCGTCTCCTGCGCGGCGAAGACGCTTTGCTGCGAGTCCCAGAAAGTCACGTTCTCGCCTTGCCACGAAGCGACAACCGCGTGTGGTTCGATCGGCACGTGACACTGGATCGGCGTCACGTATCGTCCTTCGACGATGATGTCGGCCTGGCCGAAGCCCTGCTCGACGTTGCCGCGTTTGTATTCGACCGTTGGCATCCGCGCCGGCTGTGGGCCACCAAAGCCCGCGACCACACCATCGTCATGAATCGCACGTGCGTCGTTTGCAAGGTTCTGTTCTGCGTCAGGCAGCGCATCGTGCACGTCGTACACGACGCGAATCAGATCCAACGCCCGCTGCGCCGTGTACTCATCGTCGGCTGCGACGGCCGCGACGGCGTCGCCGACGTAGCGTGCACGTCGATTCATGAACAGCCGGTCGCTGCGAACCGTCCTGCGTTCGTCTGTGCGCGTCTCGCCCTTATAGCCGGGAACATCGCGAAACGTCACCATCCCGCGATAGCCGGGCAGCGCTCGTGCGGCGCTGTCGTCGATCTGCTCGACATCAGCGAGTGCATACGGTGAGCGAACGACCTTGGCGTGAAGCACGTTCTGGGGAGGATCGTCAGGGTGAAAACCGATGTCGCCGGCGTAGCGCGCGGATCCCGCGGCCTTCTGATGGGCGTCGAGCACCGGGATGGTCGACCTGAGCGCCTTTCCCATGACGCCTTCGCGACTCTCGACCACGTCGAAGCCGGGAGCGATTTCGCCGCACGCAACGATGTTCACCGCCGGCGACCCGGCCTCTGGCGTACAAGCGCCGGCGGCGAGCACGGACGCGATCTCGTTTCGATAGTTGCCACAGCGACAGAGATTTCCGCTCAGCGCCCGCTTTACCTCGTCCGTCGTCGGGCGCGGGTTGCTCGCCAGCAGTGCGACACCTGACATGACCATGCCTGGTGTGCAGTGACCGCACTGGCTGCCCATGTGCCGGACGAAGTTGTCCTGAAGGGGATGCAGCGCGCCGTCCCTGCTGGCGATGCCTTCAATCGTGGTGATGTCGTGTCCGATCGCATCGAGTGCGAGCAACATGCACGAGTAGACGGGCAGGCCATCCATGAGCAAGGTGCACGCGCCGCACTGGCCCAGATTGCACGACTTCTTGGTGCCAGTCAGGCCGAGGTCTTCACGCAGTGCCAGGAGAAGCGTGCGTTGGTGCGGCACGCGAAGGCGACGGCTCTCGCCGTTGATGCGCAACTCGATATCCGCGTACGACGTCTCGTGACGCTCGCCAGAACCGGCGACCGCCCGATTGCTCTCCTCTGTAATGACGCGCAGTTGGCGTCCGGCGCCGACGAGCGCAGCCGCGCCGACGACGACACCCGCGCCCGCCCGGATAAACGACCGGCGAGATGGATCGCCAGGGTCGGCCGCGTCCTCGAGGCGATCTCCTAAGTCCGGCGTATCAGTTGGGCCCCGATCGGCCATCGCTGTTCAACTCCCAACTTCCAACTCCCAAAAACCGAGAGCCCAAAGCCCAAAGCCCAAAGCCCAAAGCCGAGAGTCATCATTCGTCACGCGGCTGCCAGCGGGCCGCGTCGTGAGAGAGGTTGAAGCTCGAACCTCGCAGTCGTCCGGTGAACATCGACACGAACTGCGGCCAGTTCACGCGAATGATGCCGAAGTAGACGTGTCCGACGACGATGGCCATGAAGGCGAAGGCGCCCAAACCGTGGAGCAACCGCATCAGCCGCATCAGCTCATGACTGAATGTGCCCCAGGCTTCGACGCTGATGAAGAGGTAGGCGCCGCTGAAGATCAGGGCGGCAGCGATCAGCGTGAGGAAGGCGTGATAGACCTTCTGCCACGGATCGTATTTTCCAAACGCGGGGTATCTCCGTGTAAGACCTACGAAGTTAGCGGCGATGAGGCGCAAATCGTGGAGGTCCTGCCTGTCGAACCACATCGATCGTGCGTCGCCTCGCTTGGGCGCGATCACGATATGCAGAACCAGCGCGAGGACAAAGAAGACGGCGAGGGCCTCGTGGATGACGAGCCACGATGTGCCGCTTACTGATCCTGGAGAGTAGAGCCCAATGCCGCTGAGTGCCAGCCCGAGCATGAGGAGTGTATTGCCCCAGTGATACAACCGCGCACCGACCTCGTATCGGAGGATACGAGTGTGCGGAGGCAGCTTCGCCGCCTGGATGGTGGCAATGGGATAGCCCGCCGAGCGACGGAGCACGTGTAACGCGATGAAGACACCGACGAGCGCGACGAGCAGCCACGCAGCGGCTGGCAGTACTTGCTGAGCGGCCTGATCGACATAGAGGTCGCGCGCGTAGTGGAACGGCGACACAGCGGCGCGATTGTACGCGAGCCCGCTCGCGAAGTTGGGATGACATTTGCAGGCTCGGCCGCGGTGCGACATCGACGCGATGTCGCAAGAGAACAGAGGTGTACCGTGAGTG
>Ga0157380_10001605_pt1 | contig 14890 bp, 12 predicted proteins | sample S35metaG_FD_119757 | JGI IMG/M metagenome (GOLD analysis project Ga0157380, IMG submission 119757) | Switchgrass rhizosphere microbial communities from Kellogg Biological Station, Michigan, USA - S3-5 metaG | ecosystem: Host-associated > Plants > Roots > Rhizosphere > Soil | place: USA... | reverse complement strand
GAGTCGCAACCCGACCAGCCCGCGAAGGCGCTTCCCGTTGCCGGGCTCGCGGTCAAGGTGACGACGACGCCTTTGTAGAGCTTGGCTTCGGCTTGGCTGCAGCTGGCAACGCAGTTGACCGCGCTCGGCTTGCCCTTCACCCAGCCTGCCCCTAGGCCGGTCTTTTTGACCGTGAGGAGCTGCTTGGCATTGGCGAAGAATGCGGTTACCTCCCTCGCTTCGGACATCGTCACTCTGCAGGAGCCCGCGCCCGAGCAGGCGCCGCCCCATTCACGGAATTCGGAGCCAGGCTCAGCCAAAGGACTCAGTTCCACTTCAGCCCCCTCTTCGAATTCGGCCACGCAGGTGCCACCACAGTCGAGTCCGCCAGGGGAGCTGATGACAACGCCTTCACCCGCTCCGACCTTGATGATGGCCAGGGGGTACTCGCTCGGCGAGCCTAGGGTTCGGAATTCCTCATCCGGCGTGCCCGTGCTGACACCGCTCTCGTTCTCGGCCACGACCCGGTAGACGTATTCGGTGTCCAGGATGAGGCCCGTAGCCGTCGCGCTCACCGATGTGCTCGCGTCTCCGTCAACCGGGTTGGGTTCGCAGGTTGGTTCGGCAATTGGATTGCTCGCATCGAGCTTCGGCGCCACTTCGAAGTAGCAGCTGGAGCCCGCGGCTGCGCCGTTGTTGTCGACGTGGGCGCGCAGCACCGCCGTCGTCTGTTTTACGGGTCCCACCGCATCGTTGCCGACGCTGGGAGGATCGGGCGGTAGCAAGCCGTTCAGGCGCTCCGCAAGCGGCTGGTACCCCCATGACCAATACCAACCCACCGCAGTGCAGCCTGTGGACGCACAAGACACGTCATACATCTCCATCGGATCGTCGGAGGCATCGGCGGGAAGAATAGGGTCTTCGGCGGTCCATTCGACGCCATTCCAGAGCTTTGCGTAGGCCTGGTGCGCGCTGAGGTCTCCGCCGACTGCGACACACAAGCCAACCCTGGGGCATGAAACGCCGCGCATGGGCTGTCCGATCGGCGAGACGATCCATTTGCTTCCGTTCCATTGCTCCGCGCGACCGTCCCCGCCAAACACCCCTTCAGACCCCCCAACCGCCATGCATTCGCCTTGAGAGCTACACGAAACGTCTTGAAGTCCCCCCGAAAGCGGTGGGCTTGGATCAATGGACCATTTCACCCCGTCCCATCGCTCGATCAGAGCACTCATGACATTTTTGGAATCCCGACTTTCCCCGACCGCCACGCACGATGCGACCGAGAGACACGACACTCCCCAAAGGAGGTTCTGCTTTCCTCCGGGCGGATTTGGCGAAGGCTGAACCGTCCAGCTGCTCCCGTCCCATCTCTCGATCAGCGTGTCGATACCTCCCATCTGGTTGTGAAACTCACCAACAAGAACACACGAAGATGGCGACGCGCATGAGACATCGTGTAGTCGAACGTCAAACTGCCCGTTGACTTTCCCGGCCTGACTGGGAATCGGCGCCGGAACAAGCGACCACCCTTTGCCGTTCCAACGCTCAACGAGAGGTTGATATCCCACGGGAATTTCGTAGTTTTCACCCACGGCCATGCAAGCATCCTCCGTGCTGCAGGACACATCCTCCAGGCGGCTTGCGTAGCCTTCGGCCGGTGGATGGTAGAGCGGCACCGCTTCTCTGACCCATTCTTCCCCGTCCCATCGCTCGACGAGCGGCGCATCGTTGTAAAAGAAAGAGGGCGGCGCGAAATACACGCCCTGGCTCCCAACGGCAACACAAGAGCTGGCCGAGGTACACGAGACGCCGAACATTTCTTCTCGCTGTTCCTCTCGAGGCATGTACTGCGCCGACCACCGCGAGGGAATGAGCGTGCGGTCACCGCCATAGGTCGTGCCCAAGCTGCTGGAGGCGACAAGGCGGAAATGGTAGGTGGTGCCTGGCGTTAGGCCGGTCAGGTGCTGCGCCACCTCCACCCTCTCGACTCCCGAGCCGACGCTGGCATCGGGCACCGGGACGGCGATGCCGTGCGGCGCTTTGTCTTCGTACGGAACCGTGTCGAATTCGAAGCGATACGTAGTTTCTTTTCCGTTGGGATTGACCGCGCCGTTCAGCATCGCTTCATGCGCACTGATATTCGACGCCTCGTAGGAACCGACAAGAGGGGCCCCCGGACGTGAGCCGCCAGGGGTACCCCACCCGGTCGGACCGTCGTACCCGAGCTTGGTGACGCAAAGGTAGTCTGCCGCCGGAGGGCAGCCGCCATTGCGACCCTCGCCGATGTCAAACAGTTTGTCTGCGGTGTCGTTTTCCCAGAAGAGCTCGGCCCCCTTGGCCCTCTCGGCGGCGCTGGAGAGTGCCTCGACCCCCGCAAGGATCGGCGCTGAGGCGCTCGTGCCGCCGAACAGCAGCCAGCCTTCGTAGCCGCCGTAGGAGTCGTAGACCGATACCGGGGTGTTCGGGTCGGCGACCGCCGCGACATCGGCCACCGTGCGCCGAGTGCAGCCTGTGTCACTCTGCCATGGAGGCTTTTTCTCGTACGCGCTGCAACCGCTGCCGGCGCCAGACCAAGCGCTCTCTCTCCAGCCGCGAGCACTTTCATCTTTGTACAAGCTGGTCCCACCGACTGCTACCACATGGGGAGAGGATGCCGGGTATTCCGCTCCATAGCCCGAGTCCCCCGAGGCGAAGAGGACCGGGATGCCGGGGTGGCTCAAGTCCGGGTCGAGCGCGGTCTGTTCGGGGAACTCTTCGCTTCCCCAGCTGTTGCTGATCACATCCGCCCCAAGCTCGGCGGCTGTTTTAACCGCCAGGGGCATGTTTTTGTAGCTGTTGTCGTTTGCCTCGACGAGCAGAAGCTTGCATTCGGGGCAAACCGCGGAGGCCATGTCGAGGTCTAGCGCGGCCTCGGCGGCCCATCCGCTATTCGCTGGCGGATAAGCTCCGGTTTTGCCTTGTTGGTTAACCTTTTTGAAGCACCCGGATTCGGTAGTACAGGGAGGGAGACCATAGGTTTTCCGGTACACGGCGAGGTCAGACTCGGCCGTTGGGTAGTCGTAGGCAATCGTGATCGCGATCGTCAATCCTGCCCCGCCTTTGCTGGGGAGGTTGTAGGCAGAGCGCAAGTCGGCAGGCGAGTAACCGCCTCGTTCTCCACTGCCCTGCAGACGTGGACCGGATAGGGAGCTCTTGCGTCGTGCAGCCAAGACTTCAGGCACGACCGCCGAGAGGCAGGTAACTCGAGCTTCGGTCGGAGGCGGGCAAACCGCGTGCGGCTTTGATTCAGAAGGGGCGCGGGAATATGGCTCGATGCCACTCGCCCTGAGGCCTCGTTCATACCCGCTTTGACCGCTGACGGCGAGCGGTGGCTTGGCCGCGCCTGTCCCGGGGGCGAGAAATAGGGTGAAGAGCACACTTAGTACGACTATGGGCAAGGGGTGAGAGAACCCGCCACCTGGCGACCTGACCAACATCGTGTATCTCCCCTTCCCCGGCGCCCCTTGGCGCTTGAATACCACAGTAAACCCATACAATACCTATCAGTTTCTGAATAGCCAGTGGGTGTGGGCGCCGCAGGTGGCAGCCTCAGGGGTCTGCTGCGCCGGGGCCGTCCGGGAGCCACTACTCAAAGGGGCAGCGCCGTAAGGGTCTCCCACACAGAGCACCGCGACGCGGTGCTCTCGGCACCGGCGCGGTCAAAGTAGTGGATCCACGACGCTCCCTGACGTGCGGAGCCACATACATAGAGATGTCTCTCCTCCCTCAAATAACCCCAGAAGAGACCCGAGGAGGCTAACCGATTGAGCGATTTGATGCAAGTCCAGCCCCCCGGGCTGGTGGATCAGCTCAGGGCGGGCTCGCCGGAGCGCAGGGAGGCGAGGACGCGCTGGGCAACCGCCTCGCCGGTTAGGCCAGCCTCCTCGCGCAGCAGAGCGGGCTTGCCGTGGGTGACGTAGCGGTCGGGAAGGCCGACGCGCATGAGGTGGGCGCGGTCTCCAAGACGATCGGCGAAGGCGTCCTCGAGGTGCTCCAGCACGGCGGAGCCGAACCCCCCCGGCAGGACGTTCTCCTCGATCGTCACGACCAGATCGTGCTCGAGCGCGAGCCGCTCAGCCAACTCTCCGTCGAGCGGCTTGGCGAAGCGGGCGTCGGCGACCGTAACCGCGAGCCCGTGCCCGGCAAGGATCTCGGCCGCCTCGAGAGCGACCGAGACTCCGTAGCCGAAGCCGAGCAGGGCAACGCGCTCGCCGCTTGCCAGCAGCTCACCCGTGCCAATCGGGATCTCCCGCGGCTCCGTGGGTAGCCCCACGCCCTCGGCAGCGCCACGCGGGTAGCGCAGAGCCGCGGGCCCGTCGTGGGCGACGGCGGTATGCAGCATGTGGACGAGCATCGCCTCGTCACGCGGCGCCATCACGACGACGTGGGGGATCGGGCGGAAGTAGGAGACGTCGAAGGCGCCGTGGTGGGTTGGCCCGTCGTCTCCCACCAGACCGGCCCGGTCCATGGCGAAGGTGACGTCGAGCTCCTGAAGACAGACGTCGTGGATGATCTGGTCGTAGGCGCGCTGGAGGAAGGTCGAGTAGATCGCGCAGACCGGCTTAGCGCCCTGGATCGCCAGGCCCGAGGCCAGCAGCACGGCGTTCTGCTCGGCAATGCCGACGTCGTAGTACTGCCCTGGCACCTCGTCGGCGAGCTTCTGCAGGCCGGTCCCCCCTGCCATCGCCGCGGTGATCCCGATCACCCGGCTGTCGCGCCGCGCCTCGGCGACGATCGCGTCGCCGAAGACTTGGGTGTACTGGGGCGGGGCGCTCGGCGCCGGTGGCGCCTCCAGCCGCTCGGGCGCGATCGCCTCCGGCGAATCCGACTCCCGCACGGCGACGGGCTTCGGCGCGGGGGCGCCGTTGACGATCGACTTCGGCTTGGCGGCGTGCCATTTCTCCATGCCCTCGAGGCCGCCCTCCTCGGCCGGGGAGAAGCCCTTGCCCTTGACGGTGTGGATGTGGACGATCACCGGCCGTTCGGCGTCGAAGGCCTCGCGCAGGGCCTCGCGCAGGGCGTGCACGTCGTGACCGTCGATCACGCCCATGTAGGCGAGGTCGAGCTCCTCGAAGAAGAGGCCCGGGGCCCAGTAAGCCTTGATCGCCGACTTGATCTCCGGCCCAAGCCGTTCGATCCGCTTACCGAGGCCGAGCGGAAGTTTGGTCAGCCGGTCCTCGACCCCCTCGCGAGCGTGGTAGAGCCGGGGGTTGAGCCGCACCCGGTTGAAGTAACGCGAGAGCGCGCCAACGTTGGGTGAGATCGACATGCCGTTGTCGTTGAGCACGATCACGACCGGCGTCTGCAGGCCGCCGGCCGCGTGCAGCGCCTCGTAGGCAACACCACCGGTCAGCGCCCCGTCGCCGATGACGGCGGCCACCTTCCCGTCCTCACCGATGCCCTTGCGCATCGCCTCCTTCAACCCAACCGCGTAGCCGATCGAGGTCGAGGCATGACCCGCCCCCATGATGTCGTGCTCGGACTCGAAGACCGAGCAGAACGGAGCGAGCCCACCGTACTGGCGAATCGTCGGCAACCCCTCGCGACGACCGGTGAGGATCTTGTGCGGGTATGCCTGGTGGCCGACGTCCCAGAGCACCTTGTCGCGCGGCGAGTCGAGCAGGCTGTGCAGCGCCACCGCCAACTCGCATGTGCCCAGGTTGGCACCGAAGTGACCGCCGATCTCCCCGATCGTGTCGATGATGTAGGCGCGCATCTCCTGCGCCACCTGCTGCAGCTGAACGTCGTCGAGGCTGCGCAGGTCACCCGGGCCCTCGATGCCCTCGAGCAGGCGCGGCGCCTGGCCCTGACGATCTGCTGCGTTTCCGTTCTCGCTCATTCGTTCCTGGTGAAGATGTAGTCGGCTACCCGCCGCAGGTCGGAAGTATCGCCCGCGGCTTCGGCAAGGAAATCGATCGCCTTCGCGTGGGACTCGGCCGCAAGCTGGCGCGCCTGCTCGAGGCCGAAGAAGCTGACGTAGGTGAGTTTGCCATGTCGCTCGTCACTTCCGCGCGGCTTGCCGAGCCGCTCGTCGCTCCCGGTCACGTCGAGAATGTCGTCGACGATCTGAAAGAGCACACCCAGCTCACTGGCGAACCGGCGATAGGGCATTGTCTCAGGTTCGCCCAGCCCCTCAAGGGCGAGCACGACTCCGACGCCAGCGGCGATCAGGCTCCCGGTCTTGAGCGCGTGCAGCTCCCGCAGCTCCCCGGCGTCGCGGCGCCCACCGACCACGTCGACGTACTGGCCGCCAACCATTCCTTTGACGCCGGTCGCGGAGCTCAGCTCACGCAGCGCAGCGAGCACCCGCGCGGGCTCCCCCGGCTGCTCGCAGAAGAGACACATCGCCTCGGCGAAGAGCCCGTCGCCGGCCAGGATCGCCACATCCTCGCCGTACTTGACGTGGGACGTCGGCTGACCGCGCCGCAGCTCGTCGTCGTCCATCGCCGGCAGGTCGTCGTGAATCAGCGAGTAGGTGTGGATCAGCTCGATCGCGCAGGCGACCGGTAGGAAGCGCTCGGGCTCGGCGCCAAGTGCCCGCGCCGTCGCCAGGCTCAAGACGGGGCGCACGCGCTTGCCGCCGGCCAGCAGCGAGTAGCGCATCGCCTCCTCCAGGCCGGCGGTCGGCCCGATCTCGGCGAAGCGCAGCTGCTCCAGCTCGGCGTCGACCAGAGCGCGAAGGTCTTCCGGATAGCTCATAGAACCACCGGCTCGCGTCCCAATCGCCACGGACTCGAATACCCGGCGATCACCGTGGCGATTGGGGCGCTCACGGGCGGGGCTCGGCAGCCTCACCCTCGCGGATGCGCCGGTTCGCCTCCTCGACCGCCTCGGCCGAGAGCTCGGCGGCCTCGTTTGCCAACTCCGCGGCGCGCCCGTCATCGGCCTCGCCACTTTCCAGCTGGCGGGCGATCGCGCCGAGCCGCTCGGAGATCTCTCGCAGACGGCTCACCGCACAACCCCCCGCTCCCGGGCGATCGCGCCGAGCACGCCGTTGACGAAGCCCGGGGCGTCGACCCCGCAGTACTCCTTGGCGATCTCAACCGCCTCGTCGATCGCCACCTCGGTCGGCACGTCGTCGGAGTGCTCGATCTCATAAAGCGCCACTCGCATCACGTTGCGCTCCAGCGGCGCGATCCGCTCCAGCTCCCAGCCCTTGGCGTGGGCTGCTATCGCGGTGTCGAGCTCGTCACGGTGCGCCTCGACCCCCGCCGCCAACTCGCGCGTGAAGGGGCGCGACTCGGCCACCAGCTCCTCCAGGGGGCGTCCGGTCACGTCGCGCTGATAGCAGGCGAAGACGGCGTCGCGGCGCTGGTCGGACCTACGCATGAAGGCTCATTCTCGCGCTTCCGCCGGTCGGGCTGTCTAAGCGCGCGAGACGTACTCGCCGCTGCGGGTATCGACGCGGACCGTCTCGCCCTCCTCGATGAAGAGGGGAACCTGGACGGTCACGCCGGACTCCAGCGTCGCCGGCTTGTTGCCGCCACCAGAGGCCGTGTCGCCCTTCACGCCCGGCTCGGTCTGCGTCACCTTCATCTCGATCGCGCTCGGCACCTGCACGTCGCTGGGTCGTTCGTCGACGAAGAGCACGTCCACCTCGGCGTTCGGCAGAAGCCACTGCATCGACTCACCGGCAAGCTCGAGTGAGATCTCGATCTGCTCGAAGTCGCGACTGTCCATGAAGACGGCGGCCTCGCCGGAGTCGTAGAGGTACTGCATCTTGCGCGATTCGGTGCGCACCGGCCGGAACTTCTCGCCGGCACGGAAGGTCTTGTCCTGTACCGAGCCGTCCTCGATCTTGCGCAGCTTGGTCCGCACGAAGGCCCCACCCTTGCCGGGCTTGACGTGCTGGAACTCGACGATGCGGAAGATCGTCCCGTCGATCTCGATGTGCGAGCCGTTCTTGAATTCGTTGGTGGAGATCACGGCGGCGAATCCTAGGGCACTAGAAGCGGGCGTCGTCGGCGAATGGCCCTAAGCTAGACCGACCAGGGGATGAAGCGGACTTTTCGAATCGCCGTACTGACCGTCGCCGCGACGCTGCTGCTCGCCGCGAGCGTTCATGCGGAAGAAGCCGGGCCGAGCCGGGCCGAATACGTCTCGCAGGTCGAGCCGATCTGCGAAGCGAACACGGTCGCCAACAAGCGGATCCTCAAGAACGTCAGGACAAAGGCGAGGAACGGCAAGATGAAGGAGGCCGGCGCCCAGTTCATCCACGCCTCGGCCGCCTTCGGCTCGACCGTGGACAAGCTCGCCGCGGTCCCCCGGCCGTCCGCCGACGACACCCGGCTGCTGAAGTGGTTCGATCAGCTGCGGGTCGTGCAGAAGAACCTGCGCGACCTCGGCAAGGCACTGAAGGAAGAGGACAAAATCCGCGCCGCGCACGAATCGATCCGGGTCGAACGCAGCAGCAACGCGGCCAACAACGTCGGCTTCGTCTTCGAATTTCACCAGTGCCGGATCACGCCCTCCCGCTTCACCTGAGCGGCGGGCTCCGGCCGAATGCCCGTGGGGCCTACTCCGCTTCGGCGGCGGTGCTCGTGGTCAGCCTCGCCGCGGAGCCGCCGGCGAGAACCCGGCGCACGAGGCTGGGCGTAAGGATGCGGAACACGGCGGCGAGCGCGTAGGCCCGCGGCACGTAGCGCTCGGCCCTGCCGCGCAGCCCCGTCTCGACGATCGCCTCGGCGACCCGCTCCGGCTTGGAGACGATCCAGCGAGTCAGCGCTTTCTCGCGCAGCTCGGCCGCCGGGAAGCCCTCCGTCGCGATGTAGCCGGGCAGGACGAGGCCGACGTGGACGCCGTTGGAGCGCTCCTCGGCGAAGAGCGCGTCGGTCCAGCCGATCAGCGCGAACTTGCTGGCCGAGTAGGAGCCGGTGCCGGCGCGCGCCACCCGGCCCGCGGTGCTGGCGATGTTGACGACCGAGCTGGGAGCCGAGGATCGCAGCGCCGGCAGCAGCGCCTCGGTGAGGCGGACGACGGCGTCGAAGTTGAGCTCCATGTTGCGATGGACGTTGTCGTAGCCCCCCTCGGCGAAGGTGCCGCGCCAGGCGGCACCGGCGTTGTTGACCAGCAGGGTCAGCCGGTCTCCATGGTCGGCCACATGGGCGCGAACTCGCTCCGGCGCGTCGGCATCGGTCAGGTCGACGGCAAGGTAGGTCGCCTTGCAGGGCAGCGACTCGGCGAGGGCGCGCAAGCGCTCCCCTCGTCGCGCGACCAGGATCAGCTCCGTGCCTGGCTCTCGCGCCAGGCGGCGCGCGGTCGCCTCGCCGATACCACTCGAGGCGCCGGTGATCAGGGCGACGGTCCCGTTCTCGCTCACAGGCTCAACGCTATTCAAATTTGCTTAACGCGGACGTCTGTTCGAATCGACATACTGCCGCCCTCGTGAGCGAGACCCCCGGACTACTCGACAAGCTCCTGCGCGTCCCCGCTCCATCGGGCTACGAGGCGCCCGCCGCGACGGTGTGGCGCGAGGAAGCCTCCTTCGCATCGCTCTCGACCGACGGCATCGGGTCCTCCATCGCCCGCATCGGCGAGGCCTCGCCACTCCTCGCCGTCGTCGGCCACATCGATGAGATCGGCCTCGTCGTCCGCCATATCGACGAGAAGGGCTTCCTCTGGTTCGCGCCGATCGGCGGCTGGGACCCACAGATCTTGGTCGGGCAGCGGGTCGAGGTGCAGGGACCCAACGGGCCGGTGCCCGGAGTCGTCGGGCGCAAGCCGCTGCACCTGCTCGACGCCGAAGCCCGCAAAAAGGTGGTCGAGCTGAAAGGGCTGCACATCGACATCGGCGCGACCGATCGCGAGGAGACCGCCGAGCTGGTCCGGGTCGGCGACCCCGTCGTGATCGCCAGCGAGCCGCTGCGCCTCGCCGGGGATCGTGCGATCTCGCGCTCGATGGACAACCGGCTCGGCGCCTACGTCGCGCTGGAGGCGCTGCGGCGCTGCCACGAGCGCGGCCCGCTGAAGGCCAGCTTCGCGGCGATCGCCGCCGTCCAGGAGGAGATTGGCCTCTTCGGCGCCCGCACCTCGGCCTTCGCCGTGGAACCGGACCTCGCCGTCGTCGTCGACGTGACCCACGCCACCGACGCGCCGGGCATCGACGAGAAGGAGCTGGGCACCCACACGCTCGGCTCCGGGCCGGTGATCTTCCGCGGCGCCACCCTCTCCCCCAGGGTCTTCGAGCTGCTTGTGGAGACGGCCGCGGAGGCCGGGATCGAGCACACGCTCGGCGCCACCGGCAACTCGACCGGCACGGACGCCGACGCGGTCCAGTTTGCCCGCTCGGGGATCCCGACCTGCTTGGTCGCGATCCCGCTGCGCTATATGCACTCCCCGGTCGAGATGGTCGACCTGGCCGACGTCGAGGCAACCGTCGAGCTGATCGCCGCCTTCGCGGCGCGCCTGGACGACGACATCGACCTCAGTCGCTGACTGACGATCGTCAGTTGGACATGAAGACGGTGTTGCGGCCATTGGCCTTCGCCGAGTAAAGAGCGGAGTCGGCCCTGGCGACCAGGTCGTCGGTGTTGACCACGTCCGACTTGGAGACCGCGGCGCCGATGCTGATCGTCACCTCCACCCCGACCGGGCGGCGCTCGCGCACCGCCTTGCGCAGGCGCTCGGCAACCGCGACCGCGTCTTTCTTGCTGGCGCCGGGCAGGACGACGAGGATCTCCTCGCCGCCGATCCTGTAGATCGAGTCCCCGGCGCGCAGAACGGAGCGCATCGTGTAGGCGACGTCCTGCAGGACCTTGTCGCCAGCGGCGTGTCCGAGCTGGTCGTTGACCCGCTTGAAGTGATCGAGGTCGCAGAGGAGCAGAGCGTGTGAGAGTCCGTTCTTTTCGCTACTTGGCTGGCCGTCGAGCTCGGCAAGACGCTGCTCCAGCGCGTTGCGGTTGAAGAGACCGGTCAGCGGATCGAGGGTCGAGCTGCGCCGGTGGGCGCGGTCGGACTCCACCAGGGCGCCGGAGAGGATCACCGTGCTGAGCACCAGCGCGCAGGCCGCGATCACGTCCTTGTGGTGCTCCGACGCCGTCGCCTGGTCGAGGCCAAAGGTACCGACGAGCAGCAGGGCCAAGATGTAGGCGGTGCCGAGGGCCACCCCGCGCGGAGAGAATCGCGCGCCAAGCGTCACCGCGGGCAGCGCGAACCACATCAGGACCGGACTGTCGGCGCCGCCAGTCGTGACGACCGCGTCGGCTAGGAGCAGTGGCAGGATCCCCCAGGCGGTGGCGGCCCAGAGACCGGGGTGGCTGCTGCTCTTCATGAAGTGGTCGGCGACCGTGAACCCTGCGAGGCCAGCCGTGAGCGGGATGACCCACCACCAGCCGATCTCCGAGGAGACCGAGGCCAGCGCCAGGGCGAGGATCGCGAAACAGGCGCTCCTGTAGGGGCGCAGTCGCACCTGCATGTCGAGCAGGCGCTCGCGACGGGCGTCGTCGCGGATTTCCGCCAGTGAATCCGGCTGCCGCAAGGGGCCCGTGTCGGCGGAAGCGCGCATGGCGCTCGCGATCTTGGCGCTTGCGATCACGCGGTGACATCGGCCACCCGGCGCTACTACTTGAAACCGGCAGCGGTCCTCCCGCCTGAACATCTTGTCCGCACCGCGGCTACTCGACGAGCTGCAGCTCCTTGGGCAGGCCGCTGAGATTGCGGTGACCGTCCGAGGTGACGACGACCAGGTCCTCGATCCTCACGCCGAGCTCGCCGGGCAGGTAGATCCCGGGCTCGACCGTCACCACCTCGCCGGCCCCGAGCACGTCCTCGGAGCGGGGTGAGACGCGCGGCTCCTCGTGCACCTCGAGGCCGACCCCGTGACCGAGACCGTGGCCGAATCGCTCGCCGTGCCCGGCGGCTGCGATCCGGTCGCGAGCGACGGCGTCGACCGCCTCCGCGGAGGCGCCCGCACGGACTGCGCCGAGAGCCGACTCCTGCGCCTCGCGCACGACCTCGTAGACCTCGCGGCCGCGCTCGCCGGGATCGCCGGTGGCGAAGGTGCGGGTGCCGTCGGAGCAGTACCCGTCGAGCTTCGCCCCCATGTCGAAGACGACCAGCTCGCCGCGGACGATCTCCCGCTCGCCCGGCTCGGCGTGCGGCAGGGCGCCGTTCGGGCCGGCGGCGACGATCACTGGAAAGGATGGTTCCGCCCCCAGCTCGCGCATACGGGCTTCTGCCGCGCGGGCGACGTCGAGCTCGCTGCGCCCGGTCAATCCATCCTCCAGCGCCCGCCGCCAGATCTCGTCAGCAAGCTCGGAAGCGGCCGCGATCGCCGCCAGCTCGGCCTCGTCCTTGACCCGGCGCAGCTTCTCGACAGCGCCTCCGGCGCCTTCCAAGGCGACCCCGTCGGGCAGTTTCTCCTCGAGCCTCTTCAACGTGCGGACGGCCATGTGCTGGTCCTCGAAGCCGGTCCGCCCAGCCAGGTGGGCGGCGATCCCGCCGAGCCAGTCGTCCCTGACGGTGATCACCTCCCAGCCCTCGACCTCGGCCTCGGCGCGCTCGGTGTAGCGGAAGTCGGTGAAGAAGACCCGCGCCTCGGTGCCGCAGACGCAGGCCCCGTTGGTGCCGCCGAAGCCGGTCAGGTAACGGACGTTGACCAGGTCGGTGACAAGCAGTCGGTCGAGCTCGCGCTCGGCCACCAGAGCGGCGAGCCGGTCTCCCCGTGCCTCGGTCAAGCGGCGCTCGCGCCCAGCTCGGTCGCGAGCAGCTCGAGCGCCTCGCGGTAGCCGTCGGGGCCCTTGCCCGAGATCTTCGCCAGGACCAGGCCGTCGAAGACCGAGAGCCTGCGCCACTCGTCGCGAGCCTCGACGTCGGAGAGGTGGACCTCGACCGCGGGCAGGCGGGCGACGTCCAGCGCGTCGGCGATCGCCCGGCTGTAGTGCGACCAGGCGCCGGCGTTGACGAGCGTGGCGTCGGCCAGCTCCGGCACCCTGTGCAGGTACTCGACGAACTCACCCTCCGAGTTGGTCTGGAAGCAGATCGCTTCGAGGCCCAGCTCGCGAGCCCAGCCTCCAACCTTGCGCTCCAGCTCGGCGAGCGAGAGGCCGCCGTAGACCTCGGGGTCGCGGCGCTCGAGGATGTCGAAGTTGACGCCGTGCAGCACGGCGACGCGGTTGTGGGCGCTGGTCACTTGATCAACTCCTCCACGGCTGCGCGGACCTTAGCCGGATCGACCAGCTCGCCCGTGCGGGGCTCACCGGGCTCGGAGAGGAGGACGAAGCCGACCCCTGCCTCGGTGCGCTTCTTGTCGCGTTCGAGCGCCGCAAGGGTCTCCCCGACATCGATACCTCGATCGAGGGTGACCGGCAGACCGTGGCGACGCAGAATCGACTCAACCTCCTCGCGCAGCTCGGGTGCACCCGAGAGGCGCAACGCGGCCAGCAAGCCGAGCCCGACCGCCTCACCATGGCGGTAGCGCTCGTACCCGGTCGCCGCCTCGATCGCGTGGCCGACCGTATGGCCGAGGTTGAGCACGGCGCGCAGTCCGGCGTCGCGCTCGTCGGCGGCTACTACCTCGCACTTGTAGCGGGCGCAGGCGAAGACAAGGCCGGCGAGAGGGCCCGGCTCCAGCGAATCGAGCGTCCTCGCCCGCTCCCAGAGCTCGCCCCCCGCAAGCAGGCCGGTCTTCAGCAGCTCGACGAAACCGGCGGCGAGCTCCTCTGCCGGCAGGGTGGTCAGTGTCGAGGTGTCCGCGAGCACCGCCGCGGGAAGGTGGTAGGCGCCCGCGTAGTTCTTGCCCTCGGGAAGGTCGACCCCGGTCTTGCCACCGTAGGCGGAGTCGACCTGGGCGACCAGTGTCGTCGGCACCTGAATCACGGAAACGCCACGCTGGTAGACGTGGGCGCAGAAACCGGCCAGATCGCCGACTACGCCGCCGCCGAGGGCAACCAGGTGATCCTCGCGGGTCATCCCGGCGCGGGCCAGCTCGCCCAGCACCCGCTCGGCCTCGGCCATCGTCTTCGCCGACTCTCCCGGCTCGACCTCGACCGTGGCGACGAGCGGTTCGAGGGGCTCGGCGTAGAGGGGACCCACGGTCCGATCGGTGACACAGAAACGCCGCCCCGGCAGTGGCCACTTGCCCTTGCCGAGCAGGCCGGGCCCGACGAACACCGGGTACTCGCCAGAAGCGCTTGCCGCCCAGAGCATTCTCGTGCCCGCCGGTAGCTCCGCAAGCGCCAGCAGCGAGGGCATCGCGTCCGCGATCATCTCGCGGGGGCCCGGCGGCACGATCGCGTCGGCGAGGGCCTTGTAGTGCGGCAAGCGCTCCTCCAGCAGGCTGGCGACGTCTTCAGCGCTTGTAGCCAGCGGGCGGTCGCTGCGGGCGATCCGGTCCCAAGCCTGATCCGCCCTGACCTGGAGCCAGACCACGACGTGGCGGTCGAGGGCCGCCCGGACTCGCTCGGAGAGGACGCTGCCGCCGCCGAGCGCGATCGCGCCGCCATCGGCCCGCTCCAGCAGCGAGCCGACCACCTCCGCCTCGCGCTCGCGGAAGGCGACCTCGCCGTCCTCCTCGAACGCGGCCTTGATCGGTTTGCCGAGCGCCTCCTCCATCAGCTCGTCGATCTCGGTCGTCTCGAGCCCCGCGTCGCGAGCCGCGGCGAGCGCCGTCGACTTCCCAGCCCCCATGAAGCCGATGAAGCAAATAGCGGGCCGCATCACCGAACGAAACGCCATTTTCCCATGCATGACATGGAAAATCGCGACCTCATCCCCGGAAGTCGATGCGCTGCTTGTAGGCCTCGAGCGCCGCGAGCACGTCGACGATGTGGTCGCCTCCGAACTTCTCGCGATAGCAGCGAGCCAGGGCGAGGCAGACCATCGCCTCGGCGACGACCGCCGCCGCGGGCACCACGGTCGAGTCGGTGCGCTC
>Ga0157380_10001604_pt1 | contig 14893 bp, 11 predicted proteins | sample S35metaG_FD_119757 | JGI IMG/M metagenome (GOLD analysis project Ga0157380, IMG submission 119757) | Switchgrass rhizosphere microbial communities from Kellogg Biological Station, Michigan, USA - S3-5 metaG | ecosystem: Host-associated > Plants > Roots > Rhizosphere > Soil | place: USA... | reverse complement strand
TCTCGAGGATGACGTAAACGAACGAGTACCCCATGTGCGAGGTACCTCGGATCGACTGGATGTCCGGCGACCCGGCGAGCGCCCGGATGATCGGCTCGGTGACCTCGCGTTCGATGACCAGCGGGCTCCTCGGCCACTTGCTGTAGACGATGATCTGCGGGTCTGAAATGTCGGGAATGGCGTCGAGCGGCGCGGCGCGGAGGGCGTAGACACTCGCGACGGCCAGCACCGCGGTGATACCCCACACCACCCAGCGGAAGCGAATGACGTTTCTGATGATGGTCGCGATCATCGATGTGGCTAGAACTCCTTCAGCTTGTGATCGGCGTCGATGAAGAAGCTGCCGAATGTCACGACCTGCTGTCCGGCGGTCAACCCGTCCAGCACCTGCGTATAGAGCTCACCCTGGATACCGGGCTGGATCTCGCGGGGAACGTAGCGCCCCTTCTCCGCCTCCACGTAGACCACGTGCTTGCCGTCCGACTCGATGATCGCTTCGTTCGGCACGGACAACGCTTCGATCGGCTCGGTGACGATTTCGAGGACGTATCGGGCACTGGCGCCGTAGCCAGGTCCGGAGAGCACGGCGGTCACCGAGGTCTTGCCGCCGGCGGAGGCCACCCGCGCGATTTTGGCCTGAAACATCGACGATCGCGACTCGGGAGGAAACGCCCGCACCCGCTGACCCACCTTGACGTAGTCGGCTTCGTGTGCCGCCACCGTCGCGGTGATGGCGCGCGTGGCGGGGTCGATCAGACCCGCTGTCCGGACCCAGATCTGAATCGGGCGGATCGCCGCGTCGTTGAGGGTGAGCGTCAGCTCGTTGGCCTGGGCCTCCGTGATCGGCGTCAGCTTGTCCCGGCTGAGGCGAATGCGATCGCGGATGCTCTGAGGCGACGCCGGCGAGGCGACGACGGCGAGAAGGGCCGTCAACGAGGCGATGGCGCGAAGGGCTGCGTGCATGCCGTGCGGTAACGAATCAGGCTGCCTGGCCGGGCACGGCCGGCCGGGCGCCGGTCGGACTCAGTGGCAGTAGTTGTCCTTACTATCCATGATGTGGGTGCCCCACGGATAGAGGCCCACGTTCCGCACGCGCTCGATCGAGTTGTCCATCGAATCGATGATGACCACCTCGTGATTGGTCGATTCGGCCAGGTAGATCTTCCGGTCCTGTGTGTCGGTGGTCGCGGTCTCGAGCTGGACGTTGACGCCGATTCGGAGGCGCCCGGCCGGCTTCAGGCTCGACATGTCGTACATGTAGAGGAACCCGCTGGTGGAGCTGATGACATAGGCCTTCCCGCCGGCGAAGTTGACGCCGGTCATGTCCGGCCCCGCTTCGAGCGTGGCCGCCACCGTGTTCGACTTGGTGTCGATGATCGAAATCGTCTGGTCGCCGTTGTTGATCGTGATGCCGTACTTGCCGTCGTGGCTCATGTAGATGCGCCAGGGGGCGCGGCCCACGCGAATCGTCTTGATCACCTTGTCTTCGCGTGTGTCGACGACGGCGACGATCGCCAGATCGCTGTCGGCCACGTAGAGATAGCGGCCGTCAGGCGTCGGGGCGGCGATGTTGATGCCCTTGATCTCGCCCAGGTACTTGGCCGGATCCAGCTTCGAGACGGACGGCATGCTGCCGATCTGGATCTTCTTGAGCAACTCGTGCCGGCGCACGTCGATCACGCCCAACCAGTGCGCGCCGTAGTTCCCCACGTAGGCCTTGGTCCCGTCGGCCGTGAACGTGACGTTGAGCGGCTCCACGAATCCCGGGATCGTCTTGATCTTGCTGAGCGACTGCATGTCGATCACCGAGATCGAATCGCCGTCCGGATTGCCCTGGTAGTACCAGCGGCTGTCGGGCGAGAAGGCCAGGTGCTCCGGCGCGATGTCCGTCGCAATGACCTTGACGAGCTGCAGCGTGCGGGTGTCGATGATGTACGCCTTGTTGGCGCGAGTCCCGCCCGTGACCACGTAGCGGCCATCCGGCGACATCATCACCATGTGCGGGTTCACGTTGTTCCCGAGGAACACGTTCCCGATCATCTTCTTGGTCTTGATGTCCATGAACCCGATATCGTTCGAGTCACGATTGACGATCATCACGACCGACGTCGGATCGGTGATCTTGACGCCCTGGGCCTCGAGGCCCGTGGCGGCCGCCGCGGCCACTGCCGCCGCGATGCAGGTGCCGATGAGAATGCGCCGTCCCGTGTTGAACATGACTGTTGCTCCTGACATGGCCCGACCCTAGAACGCCGCCTGCAGCCGCACGCCGGGCAGGAGGTAGCCGAACCGTTCGCCACTCGCTGGTGTCTCGAGCGCGTGCGACAGATGAAACGACAGCCGCAGCCGCTCGGTCAGCAGGAGGTTGTAGTAGCCCTCCACCAGCTTCTCACGATCGCCCGACTCCAACTCCATCTGCGCGTAGCCGACGCCCCAGGTGTCCTGGGGATTGAAGATGAAGCCGTTCTGGAAGCCGATGCCCGTGCTCCAGTAGTGATCGCGGCCATCGTCGTCGAGGTCCTGGCTTCCGTAGCGTGCGAACAGACCCACGGCATTGGTGAGCTTCTGGTCGATGCTGATGCCGACGCCCTTGCGAGTCGCCGTCGACGTGTTGTCGGTGCGGAACCAGAACCGGTAGTTCCCTTCCGGCAGCGAGAACGGGGTGAACGTGTAGCCGACCTCGCTCAACGTGAAGAGCGACTCTGAGAGGTTGGTGGCGTCGTTGTTGCTCTGCTGCAAACCGAACTTGAGGCGGAAGCCGTTCTTGGGGTCGAACTCCGCGGCAACGCCGGTCCCGTTGGCGGACAGGCCGAGCATCTGGTTGTTCACCAGCGCGTCGCTCAGGAACTGCGTGCTCTCGTCATTGGACAGTGCGTTCGCGTCGAAGTAGTTGGTGAGATCGAGCCGCCCCGTCGTCAGCGCCAGCCGCTGTCCAAACAGCTCGGTCCGCAACCACACTTCACGCAGGTTCAGCTCGTTCTGGCGTTCCAGTCGCGCGGTGTAGCCGTTGAGCAGCGTCAAGCTGGGAATCTCGGCATCGGGCGGCGAACCGCTCAGGGCGACGATATCGGCGAAGAACACCGTATTCTGGGCGATGCCGGCGGTGAAGAAGAGATCGGCGGACGCGAGCGCGTAGGCGTGGTTGTCGATATAGGGATCGCCGCCCTTGGTGCGCTTGGCGTACTGGGTCGTGATCGCGGCGTCGACGCCGATCTTGACGCTGTGCTCTTCGGCGTCGGCCAGCGCCTCTTCGATCTTCTCGTTGATCGTCTGCCGGCGATAGACGCGCTCCCGGCGGTAGGTGACCACCGGCTTCGATCCGGGCACCTGCTCGTCGTGTTCACCGCCGTTCTCGTCGACGAAGACTTCGACACGACGCACGCGCGTCTCCGGATCCGACAGCACCGTATTCGATTCCAGATCGGTGACGCGCTGCTTGAGATCGGCCACCTGCTGGAGCAGTTCCTGCCGCTCGAGTTCGGCGGCCTGCTGCGCCGAAGCCGCGTCGAGAGTGATGTCGAGCGGAACGTTCTGGTCGGCGGTCACCGCCACGCCTGGCCGGCGGAACACGGTCACTCCTTCCGACGCCACTGTCACGGTATAGCTGCCGACGGGCAGAGCGCCGAACGCGTACCCGCCCTGCGCGTCGGTCGTCGCTTCGAAGCGCGCACCGTTGGCCGTGTTCACGGCCACAACGGCGGTGCCGGCCACCGGCCCGGTGGCGCCACGGACCGTCCCGCGGATCCCGCCCCGCTGGTCCATGTTCGCCATGTTCATCGGTGCCTGAGCGGCCGGCGCCTGCGCCGACACTGCGGCCGCTGCTCCGACCAGCATCGATAGAACGGCGACGGCCATCGCCGGTTGGTACCTACGAGACATCATGCAGCAGTCCTCCCCGCGGCGCCACGAGCGGCGCCTACACCTGGCCAATCTTAGGGGGCGGAAGATCGCCCCTCTCTGAAGAATTCCTGAACCTTTTGTCAGGATTCAGAGAGTCAGCGTGAAAGCAGTCCGATCGCGGCGCCGGAGGGCACGCCGCGAATCGTCGTTCCCGCGGGCAGCACGATGGGATGTCGAAAGAGGAACGGGTGTCGATAACGCTCGTCATAGCCGTCCAGCCAGACGAGCGGTTCGACGCGGCCATTCGGCAGCACCGCGGTCACGCGCATCGAGCCCCCCGGTGGCACTTTCTCCGGCACGACCCCGTCGAGGAGCAGAGCCCGCTCCAGGCGTGCTGTACCCAGCACCGTCATCGACGGCGCTGGAGTACCGAGCGCAGGCGTCGGAGTTGGTACGGCGGGCAGCATCTGCGGGTTGTTGCCCCGCCTGATGCCACCGTCCACCCACCGCGTCACGAGTTCGATCTGCTCCTGGCTGAGGCTTTGATCGTTGCGAAAGCTGCCAAAGCCCTTCACCGCACCCCATGGCGGCATCCGCCGCGACAGCACAGCGTCCTTGATCTCGTTCGCTCGAGGCTGCACGTCCGGATACGTCAGCATCGAGAAGGCCGTCCCACCCGGACGATGGCACGACGCGCATTTGTCGAACACGATGCGCGACATCTCCCGGTTCCACGTCACCGCCGTGGCACTGCCGTGAGCGCCCGCACGCGCCACGCCCAAGCCGAGCAGTCCGACGAACACGATCATGCGCTTCATGCGAGCAGCAGCAGGATATCCGCAACCACGCTTTGACATGGAGGCGTGAACGGTCTACAAGCAAGACGACATGGTCGCGAGGAACCTCGTGCTCGCCCTGGCTGCCGCCGCCTGCCTCGCCGCGCACTCTGATACGCCATTCCTTGCCGAACCGATCGCCCGTGCCGAGCCCCAACTGCCGCGCTCAGCGCCAGATCCATCCGCCGATGTCGTGTACATGTGCCCGATGGATCCCGAGATCCGTTCGCACAATCCAGGGACGTGCAGACGTTGCGGGATGACCCTCGTCTCGGGCATTCCCGATCCGGTCGAGTTCCACCTCGACGTTGGCGTCATACCGCCAGCGCCCTCGCCGGGAAAGGCGGCGGTTCTCCAGTTTTCCGTCCACGACCCGTGGAAGGAGCGGCCGGTAGGCACGTTCAATGCGGTTCACGAGCGCCTCTTTCACGCCTTCGTGGTGAGCGAGGACCTGCAGTTCTTCGAGCACGCGCATCCAACGTTCGTCGCCGACGGCCTCTTCCAGCTTCCGATCCGCTTCCCGAAACCCGGCATGTACCGGGTGCTCGGTGACTTCTATCCGGTGGGTGCCACTCCGCAGCTGACGACTCAAACGGTGTTCGTTCCCGGTCCGTCGTCCGGTGATCCGGTCTCCCTCGCCCGGGACTACTCGGCGAAGACCGCTCAGAACATGACGGTATCGCTGGACTCCATCCCGGCGCAGGCCGTGGTCGGCAATCGCACCCAGCTGCGATTCACGATCGACGACGCTGGGGGGCTGCAGCAATACCTCGGCGCCTGGGGCCACATGCTCGCGGTCAGCGAAGACCTCATCGACATGATGCACGAGCATCCGGCCCGGACCGACGGCGGAGCCCAAGTGGAGTTCGAGGTCGTGTTTCCGCGCGAGCAGACCTACCGCATCTGGGTCCAGTTCCAGAAGCGCAACGTCGTCAACACCGTCCGGTTCGACGTACCGGTTCGGCGGCTGCCCGACTGAGTCTTCAGGCTTCCGGCTTCCGGCTCCAGGTCCCGGCTCCACTCGCAGGGCGGGGCTTTAGCCTCGCCGCAAGCAGGGGCTGTGCCGCTGCGCTACTGAAAGACGCGATCGATCGGCAGGATGGTGACGTCGGCCTCTTTCACGCCGAGCGGAAACATCTGGATGACCTTGTCTTCATCCAGCACCTGCGGATCGCGATCTCCGGTGTAGGTGATCGGCGACGCGTCGCCGCGAATCAGGCGTTCCTTGAAGCGCGCCGCATCCGCGGTGACGACCACGAGATGCAGGTGGTCGGCCTGGAGATGCTTCCGGATGGCCGCGTTCACCTGCTGCGGCGTCACCCGATCGATGTCGGCGCGCAGCGACGCCAGGAATCCCGGCGCGGGCATGCCGTAAAACGCGTCGTCCACCGCGTAGCCGAGCCGCCGTCCGAGCGTCGTCGCCCAGGTGCCGACGTAATCGCGTAGAAACTGCTTCGAGGCCTCGGTTGCCGCCGGGCTCAGGCCTCGATCGACGAGCGCCTTCAGCTCCCACCGTGCGGCGCGGATGGCAAACAGCGTGCGGTCGTGCAGGTTGCCGGGCGCGGTCAGCGACACGGGACGGATCCAGATCTCGAACAGCTGGCTGCGCCGCGCGACGTTGACGCGTGGCTGCTGCGTGGCGTAGCCGGCCGGGAACGCCTCAATGTAGGAGTAGTTGCCGTAGTTCATGCCGCGCGCCTCGCGGATCGTCTGATAGAGCCGGCCGACCGGGTTGCGATGTTCGCCGAGGTAGGAGTTGGCGATCATGAGCGGCACGAAGTCGGGGTCGCCGCGCCTGAGCGCAATCGGGAAGCCGAGCGAGATGGCCGACGCGTCGGTCTCCTTGTCCACCAGCAGGACCTTGACGCCCGACACCGGCGGCGGCACGGGTGCCGCGATCACGGGCGCGCTGCCCTCCGGCAACGCCGCGACATCCTGGCGCACGCGCTCGGCAAAGCCGTCCGGGTAGCCACCGCCGAGGGCCGCGGTCACGTTGCCGCGGCGGTAGTGCGTGCGATAGAACGCGCGGACGTCGTCGAGCGTGATCGACCGCAGCGAATCCACGTAGCCCTCTTCCGGGTGCTGGTACGGGGTGCCGGCATAGGCGCGCCAGAACAGCAACTGCTTGCTCAACTCCTCGTCGCGCGCATAGCGGCGGCCGCGTTCCAGCTGGTTGAGACGCTGCGCCTTGAGCCGGGTGAAATCGGCCTCGGCGAACGCCGGCGACAACAGCGCGCTCTTGAACAGGACGTAGAATGCCTCGAGGTTGTCGCGATGCACGCGGCCGGTGAGATTGGTCATCTCCTTGTCCACCGACACGCCATAGCCGGTCGCGAGCGGGTACTGCTTCTCGATGATGCGCTCGTAGCTGTCCTGCGTGGTGGCGCCCGTCGCCAGCAGGCCCGCGGTCAGCGACGCGAGCCCCTCCTTGCCGCTCGGGTCCGATGCCGAGCCGCTGTGAATCCAGACGTTGAACGCCACGAACGGCGACGCCGGATCCCGCAACAGGATCGGCGCCTGGCCTTGTGCCGCCAGGCGGACTGCGGCCGGAACCGCGGCGGCGGCAAGCGCCAACCCGATTGCCACGACGCGCGCACTCAGACGCATCTCAGCCCTCCTGCACCATCGTCACCGTCGTCCGGCCCGACTCGACGAGGAACCGCCGCGCGGCTTCCCGGATATCGTCGGGCGTCACGGCGTCGAGCGTGCGGAAGTAGTCCTCGATCGCGTCGAGCCGCCCGGTATCGACGAGCGGCTGCACCACCGCGAACGCCACGCTCTGCGCCGTTTCCAGCTGCATGAGAAAGCTGTATTTGAGGTTCTGCTTGGTCGCGGCCAGGCGAGCCGCATCGATCGGCGCGTCCTGATAGGCGCGGATTTCGGCCAGGATGGCGTCTTCGACGGCCTTCACGTCGTCGGGCCGGCTCACCGTGGTCTGGATGCTGACGAGCGACGGGTCGCGGGCGAGGTCGAACGACTGGTTCAGCGCCTGCACTCGACGCTCCTGCAGGACGAGCCGGCGATAGAGCGGTGAGTTGTCACCAAACGCGACCTGCCCGAGCAGTTCGAGCGCCACGCCCATACGGTCGGTGGGGTTCCACGCCGGAGCGCGGTGGTGGATCGACAGCACCGGCAGCGTCCGGCCCGGATAGGTCACGGTCTTGCGCCGCGCGGTGGCTTGAGGCGGCTCCGCTGGAATGGCCGGGGGCTGGTAGCCACGCGCCCAGCCGCCGTAGTACTTGCGGAGAAGCGCCGTGGTCGCGGCGCTGTCGAAATCGCCGGCGATCACGACGACGACGTTTTCGGGCCGGTAGAACCGGCGATAGAAGGCCTGGCTGTAGACGTAGCCTTGCGGCATCGCCCGGACGTCGGCTTCGTAGCCGATGGTCGTGTGGCCATACGGATGGCGCAGGAACGCGGTCTCGCGCACCTTCTCGTCCAGCACGCGCTGCGGCTCGCGCGCGCTCTGCTGCTTCTCGCCGAGAATGGCGCCCGCCTCGGTCTTGAAGTCGGCTTCCGAGTACTGGAGGTTCTGGAAACGGTCCGACTCGATATCGATGATCTTCTCGAGATAGCCCGTGTTCGCCACCAGGTAATAGAGCGTCCGGTCGTCGCTCGTGGTGCCGTTGCGAAACGCGCCCATCTTCGTCGTTTCGCCGTCGTAGTCCGGATATTTCTTCGTGCCGCGGAACATCATGTGCTCGAAGAAGTGCGCGAAGCCGCTCTTCCCCGCCTCGACCTCGTCGCGGCTTCCGGTGCGCACGATCGACAGGTAGGCGATCTGCCCCGGCGAGCCGGCCTTGATCAGGTAGGCGGTCAAGCCGTTGTCGAGCGTGACGGCCTCGTAGGGGAACGGGAAGACGGCGCCGGGCTTCTGGGCGCGCGCCGGAACCGGAGCGAGGAGGATGGCCACGACGAGGGCCGCGGCGACCACCGGAGAGATACGCATGCGTGGAGCCCCTTGAAGCGTGCCTTCGATAGTCTACGGCCAACACCTGGCTCACTTGCGAGGTAAGCCGGCGGCCCACGCCCGGCGTAGACTTATCACGGCCTCGGGGAGGGTCCCCGGGGGATGGCATCTACGGCGGGGGGCTATGCGTCGTTACCTGGTAATGGTCGGTCTCGCGGCGGGCCTCATGGCGGCCGGCGGTCCCGCGGCAGCGCAAAGCACGCTCAACGGCGACTGGGCCGGCATCTTCCACGAAGATCAGCCCGAGCGCATTCCGGGTCCGGAGCTCGCCGACTATGCCGGTCTCCCGATCAATGCGGCGGCCCGGCAGTATGCCGACAGCTGGGACGCGTCGAGGCTCACGCTGCCCGAGCACCAGTGCCGCGCGCATGTCTCGCCCTACATCTACCGGGGGCCGATTCAGGTTCGGATCACCGAGGTCATCGATCCTGGCACGCAGACCGTGATCGCGGCCCGGCACTTCCTCAGCACCTACGCGCAGGAGCGCACCATCTGGCTCGACGGACGTCCGCATCCGCCGGCCGAAGCACCGCACACGTGGATGGGGTTCTCCACCGGTGAGTGGCAGGGCGGCACGCTGAAGGTCTACACGACGCACCTGAAACAGGGCTGGCACCGGCGCAACGGTGTGCCGATGAGCGACCGGGCCACGATGACGGAATACTTCTTCCGGCGTGGCAACGTCCTCACACAGATGACCATCACCGAAGATCCCGTCTTCCTCGACGAGCCGCTGGTGAAGACCACCAACCTGCAGGTGAACGCCAACGCCAACGCCGGCCAGTACCAGGCCTGGCTGTTCTGTCAGGCCGACGACGAAGTGCCGGGGCGTGACCCCGCCTACGTGCCGCACTTCCTGCCGGGGAAGAACCCCTATCTGAAAGAGTTCGCCGACAAGTACCGGCTGCCGGTCGAATCGACCCGGGGCGGCGCCGAGACCGCCTATCCCGAGTACATGAAGAAGATGCCGGCGCCGGGGGCGCCGAGCCGATGAGCACCGCGCGCCGCCGCCCGGGTCTGAAAACTCTGGCCAGGAAAATCGGCCGTGGGGTCGCGCCTCTGGCGATCGCGGCCGCCGTGTTGTCGGGCGCGCTGTCCGCGCGCGTGGCCGGCAACGGCCAGGCCCCTGCCGCGCCGGCATCGCCGCCGCGCGACGCCGGTCCGTACACAATGAACGTGCAAGGCAGTGTGCACGTCATCGTCGGAGCCGGGGCCAACGTCGTCGTGCAGGTCGGCGACCTCGGGCCGATCGTCGTCGACACCGGCACGGCCGCGCGCGCCGATGCCCTACTCGCGTCGATCAGGACACTGACCGCGCGGCCGGTGCGCTACATCATCAACACCCACTCGCACGCGGACCACGTGGGGGGCAACGAGAAGATCGGGGCGGCGGGGCTGCCGACGTCGGGACGCGGCGTCGCCCAGGTGGGCGCGGGCCTCGGGGCGCGGGCCGAGATCATCGCCCACGAGCAGACCCTCAACCGGCTCAGCGCGCCCGCCGGGGCGCAGGCGCCGACGCCCGTCTCGGCCTGGCCGACGCAAACCTTCTCGGGCGCGCGCAAGGACTTCTTCTACAACGGCGAGGCCGTGCAGGTGATCCACCTGGCGGCCGCGCATACGGACGGCGACAGCGTGGTGTTCTTCCGGCGCTCGGACGTGATCGCCGCGGGCGACGTCTTCTCCACCGTCAGCTACCCGATGATCGATCTGACGCGCGGCGGCAGCATCACGGGCGTGCTGGCCGGGCTCAACCAGCTGCTCGATCTGGTCGTCTCCGGCGAGAAGACCGAGGGGGGCACGATGATCGTCCCCGGGCACGGCCGCATCTCGGACGAAGCCGACCTGGTCGAGTACCGCGACATGACCACCATCATCCGCGACCGCGTGCAGGACATGGTGAACCGCGGCCTGACGCTGGCGCAGGTGCAGGCCGCGCGGCCGACGATGGAGTTCGACGGCCTCTACGGCAACGCGCCCGGCTGGTCGGCCAGCCAGTTCGTCGAGGCGATCTATAGCGGCCTCAAGCCCGCTACCGCGCCACGTTCGGCGCGGCGTTGATACAGTCGGCGGGGCTGCCCACCTACGCCAAGGCTATGGTGGGTCCACCATAGCTTCAGCGAAGGCGGAAAGCCCCGCCCTACGGTAATGGGCTAAAGGCCCGCCCTGCGAGACTTCCGCCCCTACAAGGAGACCCGACATGACACGACGACTGCCGTTGACGGCCGGCGCGCTCGCGCTGATGGTTCACTTCTCCGGCGGCGCCGCGCGCGCCCAGCAGCCGGCGGCGCCCGCCGGGCCGCAGCCCTTCACGGTCGGCAACCGGCTCGGCATGCCGATCGCACCGGCGCCGGACGGGGCGTTCAACCCGATGTCGTCCAACGTCAAGGTCTACGGCGCGATCTACTCGGCCGAGAGCTGCTCCTACGACCCCGGCCGGGGCGTCATCGTCGTGCCCAACCGCGGCGTGGCGCAGAACGTCCAGACCAACAACGCCTGGATCTCGTTCATCAACCACGACGGCTCGGTGCACACGGCGCGCTGGGTCGGCATTCAGAACCCGGGTGAACAGCGCAGCAACATGACCACGCCGCTGGTGCTCAACGAGCCGCTCGGCAGCGACATCGCCAACGGCGTGCTCTACCTCGCCGACCGTGACGGCGGCACCAACCCGAACGATCCGGTCGTGTCGGTGGTGCGAAAGTTCAACCTGCAGACGGGCATGCCGGCCGGCGAGGTGCGGGTCGAGAAGTCGAACGGCTTCAACGACATCGAAGTGGCCAACGACGGCACCATCTACGCCACGCAGACCGGCGCTGGTGGACCGACGCCAGATGCCTCGACGTGGCAGGTGTGGAAGATCACGCCGGCCGGCGCCGCCTCGATCCTGGTGCAGGGCGCGCCGCTGCGGCAGCCGAACGGCATCGCGATCGATCAACAGGGCAACGTGGTGGTGGTCAACATCGGCACGGCCGACGTCCTGACGTTCTCGCCCGACGGGAAGCTCCTCAAGACCGAAACAGCGGTGCAGCCGGGCAACGACGGCCTGGTGATCATGAAGGACGGCACGAAGTACGTCAGCAGCGTCGTACAGGGTGGCGTCTCTCGTATCCGCCCGAACCAGCCCGCCGAGCTCATCGCCCAGAACATCCCGAACCCGGCGTCGATGTGCTACGACGAGGGCGCCAACCAGCTCGTGATCCCGATGAACGCCAACAACGCCATGGCGTTCATCCCGCTGCGGTAGCGCATTCGTCGGGTGGGGCTTTCCGCCTTCGCTGAAGCTATGGCGGACCCACCATAGCCTTGGCGCAGGTGGGCCGCCCCGCCTCCACGCACGTGGGCCCGGGCCTTCAGACCCGGGCTGCTCAATATGCGGTGGCGAGGCCGCGGAGCGCCGCTGGAAGCCGGCGTGCCGAGGCGCGGGCCACGCGGGCCGGCACGAGCGGCGGCGGTCCGTGGGCGGCGAGCGCGTCGCGCCCGGAAGGGCCGAGCAGGCTGGCGAGAAACGACAGCGCGGCATCGCGATGGCGGCTTCTCGACGCGATCGTCACGCCCCACGCCACACGGCTCGCCGGAATCGTCACCCAGGCTGGGCTCCCTGCCGTCCCGAGACCGGGGATGCTGACGCGGCTGCCGGCGTAGCGCGCCTCGTTCTCGCTCGACAGATCGATCGACTCCGGCAGCGCCGCATAGCGGTACGACGCGTCCCGTTTGGCCGCCGCCGCGGCGGTGTGCTCGTACGTGAATTGAAACGAGAAGTCTCTGCCGAGCACGGCCGCCGCACCCGGAGCGGGATCGGCAGGCGTGACCTGGTAGTGCTGCAGCAGCGCGTTGTAGAGGCCCGGTACTCTCAGCGACGATTGCGCCAGCTCGAAGATCATGTGCGAGCGGTAGCCGCCGGGATCGAGAAACGGATGTGCGCCGGCAATCCGCGCGCCCGGCGCCGTGAGTACCTCGTGCCAGGCGCCCGCGACACGCGGCACAGACGCCGGCGGCGCGAACGAACCGGACAGCTGCAGCGCCGCGGCCCTGGGGTCGCTGGCCGAGTAGGCCAGCACCATGCGGCCGGCCGCGAAGACGATCGAGTAGTCCGCGAGCCCGGCCGGCACCAGCATCGTGTCGATGACGCGATGGTCCGCCGGCGCGATGACATCGCACTCGAGGCGTCCTGAGGCCACGCGCCGCACCAGGTCCACGCTCCCGCCCGATGTGTCGGTAATGGCGATCTCCGGGTGGGCCTTCGCGAAGGCGGCCTCAACCTGCGTGAAAGCGGCCAGGAGGCTGCCCGCGTGGCAGACATGCAGTTCCCCACCTTGCGGCTGCGCGGCCAGCGTGGCGGCCAGGCAGCCGGCGGTGACGGCGAGCGTGAGCGCGGCGACGCCGCGGCCGCTCAGAACGCCACCTCCATCGACGCAACCACGGTGCGAGGCGAGCCGAGGTGGGCGGTATAGCTGCCGACGTTGGTGCCGGTGATGTTGCCGGGACCGAGCGTGGACCAGTAGTGCGTGTCGCCCACGTTGTTCACGTTCAAACGCCAGGTGGCCACGATTCCCTTCAGCGACTGCGCGTACCGCGCGCCGAGATCGACGACGTGATATCCCGGCGCGTAGGCGGTGTTCGCGTCGTCGATGGGGCGCCGGCCCACGAGCTGCCAGTTGAGCGTCGCATAAGTGGCGGCGCCGGCGGGCACGCGGTACTCGGTCAGCAGGTTCGACTTCCACGTCGGGATGCCGACGAAGTGGCTGCCCTCGGCCTCGGGCGCCAGCGTATCCGTCATCTTCGGATCGAGCACGGTGAAACCGCCATACGTCACGAGGCGGCGGCCGATACGGCCGGTCACCATGGCCTCGACACCGTAATTGATCTGATCGCCAGAGACCCGGAATACGTTGTCGGCGGGATCGAGGTTGGCGAACGGCCGCTCGAGGCGGAACCAGGCTGTCGACACATCGAACGCTCGCAGCGCCACCTTGTAGCCGATTTCCTGTTGATGGGTGCGGTACGGCGCCAGGCCCTGGCCGGCGTTGCCGGCGGTGCCCGGCGCGATGTCGCCCTGCTGCAGGCTGCTGCCCCACGTCCCGTACACCGTCATCGAGGGCTGCGGCTTGAACAGCAGGCTGACGAGCGGGCTCACGCCGTCGGTCTCGTAGCCGCCCGTCCGCACGTTGGCGTTGTTGTAGTTGTCGGTCCAGATCCAGTCCTGGCTGAGCGCGGCGCGTACCGACCATCCTTTGCCGAGGTGCGCCGTGTCGGTCACGCTGAACCCCTGCTGGTGCACCGCGCTCGACAGAAAGAGCCGCGTGTGCGTCGGAATGCCCGCGGCCGGAAGGCTGAAGATCACCGGTGCGTCGACGTGGGCCCGGCCGAGCAGCACCGAGGCCGCGGGCGGGTTGGCGAAGTCGGAGTAGGTCTTGAACGTGTAGCCGGTAAGGCCGAACGCAATCTCGTGATTCACGCCTCCGGTCGATGCCCGCCCGTTCAGGTGCGACAGGTTGCTGAACACCCGGAAGCGCGGCGCGAAGCCGCTGGCGAGCGACGCGGTGTAGGCTCCCGTGTTGTCGGTCAGTGCGTTCACCTGCGTGCTGATGTCGCGGTCTACGCTCTGCTCCAGCGCCCCGGCGCTCAATTGCCAGTTCGGTCCGAACTCGTGACGCACGCGGAGCTGCCCGATCCGTGACGTGAGCTCGACGCCCGCCTGCGCCTGCCCATACCCTTCGCGAGCCGGATCCGGCGCCTCGGCCGGCGCCAGCACGAAGCCCACGCGCGAGTTGGCGCGCCCATAGGTGAACCAGCCCGGGTAGCCGCGTTGCTCGAGGTTGTAGTGGCTGTAGAACGCCTCGACGACCGTGCGGTCGAAGGGCCGGACGTCGCCGGCCACGCTGAACATCCCGCGGGTCAGGTCGCTGTTGCGGACGAAGGATTCGCCGCCGCCGGCGACCGCGTTGAGACGGTAGCCGAACACGCCACCCGGTCCGATTCGTCCGCCGATGTCGGCCTGCCCCGTAGCAATCGAGCGCCCGTCGTAGCCGACGCTCAGCCGTTGCAGCGGGCGCTCCGTCGGCCGCTTGGGCACGAAGTTGAACATGCCCGACGGATTGGCCGGACCGTAGAGCGCGCCGCCGACACCGTTCAACACTTCGATCTGCTGCAGCGACTCCATGCTGTTGGCGCCGGTCACCACGATCCCCATGCCGTCCATCCGCGCGTTCTGCATGTTGCTCCCCTGCATGCCGCGCGTCGCCGGGCG
>Ga0157380_10001603_pt1 | contig 14895 bp, 11 predicted proteins | sample S35metaG_FD_119757 | JGI IMG/M metagenome (GOLD analysis project Ga0157380, IMG submission 119757) | Switchgrass rhizosphere microbial communities from Kellogg Biological Station, Michigan, USA - S3-5 metaG | ecosystem: Host-associated > Plants > Roots > Rhizosphere > Soil | place: USA... | reverse complement strand
TGCCATAGTGCTTTGCCTGTGGCGTCGTCGTAGGCCGTGAACCAGCGGTCGAGCGCGCCCGCGAACACGAGCCCGCCGGCCGTCGAGAGCACACCCGTCGTTTGCGGGGCGCGTTGCCGTTCCGTCCACAGCGTCTTGCGCGTGGTGAGATCGATCGCCTGAATGCGGCCGTAGCGTCCGTCGCTGTCGAGCCGTGGCCGGATCGTCCAACGCACGCCCGTCGACAACGAGCCCCGTTGCTCCTGCGGCACCGGCGTCAAATCCATGCACGATTCGACGAGCGGTACGAACAGAACCCTGCTCGCCGGATTGATCGACGCCGGCACCCAGCTCTTCGCTCCGCCCGCATGGGGACACACGACGATCGGGCTCTCGCGCGACGGCACTAGCCTTGGGTCGATCGTTTTCGCGCCCGTGCGTGGGTCGATCGCCGTGATGAAGTTCCGCAGCCCGAGATCGAGCGAGAACAGGTAGCGCCCGCCGTCGTCGAGATCGAGCGCGTCGTAGATGGCTTCCTTGCCGGCCGTGACCAGCACATTGCGCTCGCGGCCGTCGATCCGGAGCGTGACGAGTTGGCGCTCGAACGCCCAGTCGAAGTCCCACTGATCGTTCGGCACGTGCTGAAAGTGCCAGACGAGCGCACCCGTATCGGGGTTCAGCGCAATCGTCGCATTCGTGTAGAGCGCTTCATTCGTGACGCCGCGCTGCGCGGCCGGGTCGCGCAAGGGCCCCGTGTCGTAGGTCGGTGCCGGGCCGAAGAACGCGAGGTTGCGCTCCGCGTCGTAGCTGCCGGCCGTCCAGACCGAGCCGCCCGTCCGCTGCTCGAGCGGCAAGCCGTTCCAGGTCTCGCCGCCGGGCTCGCCGGGCCGCGCGATCGTGTAGAAACGCCACGCTTCGGCGCCGGTCTGTGCGTCGAGCGCGACGATGTAAGCGCCGCCCGGAGCCTGGCCGTTGACGCCTTGCATGACCTTGCCGCGTGCAACGAGCGGCCCGCCGCTCAGGCCGAAGCCGCTGCCGGCCTCCGTGATCGGCACGTCCCACACGACCTCGCCGGTCCGTGCATCGAGCGCCACGACATGCACGTCGGATGTGCCGAAGTAGATCTTGTCCCCGTAGAGCGCCATGTTGCGCTTGACCGTCGGCCGCGCCGTGCTCGGCAACGTCCGCGCGTAGTGCCAGAGCTCGTCGCCGGTCTTCGCGTCGAGCGCTTGCACGTGATCGCCGAACGAATGCACGTAGATGACGCCGTCGTGCACGAGCGGTGTTGCCGTGTTCGGCCCCGGCGGCAACGCCAGCGACCACGCGAGCTGGAGATCTGCGACGTTGTTCTTGTCGATCTGCGTGAGCGGCGAAAAGCCGAGCCCATCGTGCGTGCGCCGCCAAGTCAACCAATCGCCGGGCGGCGGGTCCGCGAGCATCTCGTCGGTGACGATCGTCGCTCCGGCTAGGGCGTCGGGCTGCTCCGGCCAGCGCGGCAGCTCGACGCCGGTGGTCAACGGGCCGCCAGGGCTTTGGGCGCGAAGACGCTGCTGCTCGGTGAGCTCGGGGGCCGCCGGGCGAGCGGGCTGCGCCTGCTCCTGCGCGTGCGCGCGCGGAGCGACGGCGTTCGCGAGCGCCAGGGCAATGTGCGCGAGCGCCAGCGCGACGCCCCCGGCGTTTAGACGATTACCTGTTTTCAACTAAACCCCCTCGATTCTCGACACACATCTACCTGTATACGCACCCCTTCGGCAGAGATCGTCAAGCCCCTTGTCACCACGAGCCGCCTTGACAACCCACTTGTCGATCGACGGCGAAGCCTACGCCGGTATCCCCAACGGGCCCGCAAGTTACTTGTCGATCAGGCTAGTTTCGACAGGGGCCCTGTCGGCCGGGGTGGGCGACACTGCGCGCACAACCCTCCGTGTTGGGTCAACGACTGATGCCGTCTTCTCAGCGCTACCGCAGAGTCCGTGGGCCGCTATTCAACGAGTTTCATGTCGAAGCGACGGCTTTTTTGCTCGAGATCGTGCGAGCAGCAGACTGCCTTCGCGAGGCGCGGGCCTTCGACGGTGAGCCGGCGCTTCACTTGGGCGCCCGTTGGCAGTTGCTTCGTGCGATCGAGCGTTGCGGTGTCGCGCCGACGTTCGCGGATCTCGCGCGCGTGATGAAAATGTCGCGCCAAGCAGCACGTGAGCAGGCGCTCAAAACAGCAGAGGCCGGCTTGGTGGAGTTGTTCGTTGCGCCCGATGACCGGCGACTGCTCCAGGTCGCGTTGGCGCCCGCAGGGCGCCGCGAGCTCGAACGGCAACGCATGCCCGATTTCGGCTGGGTGTTCACGCTGCTGAAGGGGCTCGAGCCGTCAACAATGCGCGAGACGAATCACGTGCTGCGCGTACTTCGTCAACGGCTCGAGCGGTACCAGAGCGAGCGGCGAAGCGTCAGTCAGCGCGGCATCGGCTCGCCGTTCAAGAACGCGACGAGCCCGCGCACGTGCCGGTAGATGTACCAGACCCACACGGCGAACAAGATCGCCCAGCCGATCAAGATGAAGATCGTGATGCAGCCGATCACGACCCACAGAAGCGCCCACCAGAACGAGCTGATCATCCAGGCGTGGTGGCTATCGAACACGTCGTCGTAGCCGCCGCGTTTCACGTAGTTGATGATCAGGCCGACGATGCTCGTGAGGCCCGCGACAGCGCCGACGAGGTGCAGCACGTACGCGACGAGAACCATCGTGCGCTCGCCTTCGACAGCAGTTCGTTCAACGTTCATGGATCGATAGCCCTCCCGTGTCCCGGAAACGTTCCCGCAATGCAGCTACCGTGCCACGCGCCAAACGCGCGGATCTATTGCGCTTTCGCGCGACGCGTGCGGATGCCGGTTGTGCGGCTGCGCCAAGCCATGGCGCGACTCGACAAATCTTGGCGAAAAACGCAGCGGACCCTGCTTGTCGCGCAGCGACCGGTGCTCGTAGGCTGCGGTGAGACCATTCAAACCGTGGGAGCTCGAGGATGACGATGACGAGACGGCGCGCACTCGAGGCCGGGGCGGCGCTCGGAGCCACGGCCGCGTTGGGCGGCGCCGGCACTGTATTCGCGCAGAGCGGCGAGCTGATTCAAAAGCGCATTCCATCGAGCGGCGAGCTGCTGCCGCCCGTCGGTATCGGCACGAATCGCTACGGCGTCGGCACGGGCGAGGAGCAACGCGCGCCGTTGCGCGACACGATGGCTCGCTTCGTCGAGCTCGGCGGCAAGGTCATGGACACGGCCATGATCTACGGCACGTCGGAAGCCGTCATCGGCGACCTCGCGCAGGAGCTGAGCATTCGCGACCGTTTGTTCCTCGCGACCAAGACCGACATCCGCGGCCAGGTGCGCGGCGAGACGGGCTTGCAGAACGCACTGACGCGGCTCAAGACCGACAGCATCGACGCGATGCTCGTGCACAACCTCGTCAACGTCGAGACCGAGCTGCCGATCATGCGCGAGTGGCAGCGGCAGGGCCGCTTCAAATACATCGGCGCGTCGATCTCGACGCACGATCAATTCGACCAGATGGAGCGCTTCATGCGCGACAACGACGTCGAGGTCGTACAGTTCAACTATTCGCTCGGCGATCGGCTCGCGGCGGAACGTTTACTGCCGACAGCCATGGACCGCGGCATCGCCGTCATGCTGAACGTGCCGTTCGGCGGCGGGCGCTCGTCGCACTTCGACGTCGTCGGTGACCGCCCACTGCCCGACTGGGCGGCGGAGTTCGATTGCACGAGCTGGGGCCAGTTCTTCTTGAAATACATCATTTCGCACCCGGGCGTGACCTGCGCGATCCCGGGCACGCGCCGCGTCGAGCACGTCAACGACAACTTCGCTGCGGCGTTCGGCCGATTGCCCGATGCCGCGCTGCGGCGGCGCCAAGAGGAGCTCTTCGACTCGCTGACCTGACGCCGCTGCGCCGCGCGCTCAGCCGCGCGGCAGCGCGAACACGATATACGCTCGCTCCATCGGCGGCGCGGCCGGCGCCGGGTCGAGCAGCGGCGCGAACAACCCGGCGCCCCCGGCGACGGGCACGGCGAGATACTGCCGGCCGTCGAGCTCGTAGGTCGCCGGAATGCCTTCCGAGCCGCCCGGCAGCGTGTACGACCAGAGCACTTTGCCGTTGTCTCGATCGTAGGCACGCAGCTGCCGATCCTGGGCCGTCGCAGCGAAGACGAGACCACCGGCCGTCACGAGCGGCGCGCCGCGCGGGAAGTGCGCGCCGACGTCCGCACCGATGCCGGTCACGCCGCCGTGCGGCACGCGCCATTTGATCTCGCCGGTGTTCAAGTCGTACGCCGTGAGCTCCGACCACGGTGGGCCCATCGCGCCCATGCCGTTCGACGGGCTGCGCAGGAAGTCATACGGCACCGCGTAACGGATCGGACCCTGCGCCGCTTTGGTTTTCGCGGCGGCCAAAGTCGCTGCCGCTTCCTCGGCCGTAACGACGGGGCCGTTGACGGTACGCGCCGACGGCTCGTCGTCGCTGATCTCGACGCGCAACATCACAGGCAAGTTCTTCGTGACGATGTAGAGCTCGCCATTGACCGGGTCGACGGCGGAGCTCGCCCAGTTCGCGCCGCCGTTGTGCCCCGGCATGCCGATCGAGCCCTGGAAGCTCGGCGGGGTGAACAAGCCCTCGTTGCGCGAGGTGCGCAGCTTCTGCCGCAGGATCTCCTGCTCGGCCGGTGGTAAGTGCGGATTGATGTCGCGTTCGGTGAACGTCTGGCGAGCGAACGGCGCCGGCTTGGTTGGGAACGGCTGCGTCGGCGACGTATGCTCGCCCGGCACGTCGGATTGCGGCACCGCGCGTTCCTCGATCGGCCACACCGGCTCGCCGCTCTTGCGATCGAACACGAATAGGAAGCCGTGCTTGGTAGCTTGCGCGACCACTTCGCGCGTGCGGCGGCCGTCGCGGATCGTCAGCAGCTTCGGCGCCTGCGGTAGGTCGTAGTCCCACAAGTCGTGGTGCACGAGTTGCTGATGCCAGAGCCGTTTACCCGTGCGCGCGTCGAGCGCCACGAGCGAGTTCGCGTACAGATTGTTGCCGGCGCGGTTGCCGCCGAAAAAATCGTAGCGTGCCGTGCCGAACGGAATGAACGCGATGCCGTTCTCCTCGTCGACGGTGAACTCGCTCCAGTTGTGCACGCCGCCGGCCGTGGGTTGTGCGCCCTTCGGCCACGTGTCGTAGCCGAACTCGCCCTCGTGCGGAATGCTGTGAAAGACCCACTCGAGCTTGCCGGTGACGACGTCGTACGCCTGCACGTCGCCCGGCGTCGCCGCATAGCCCGCGCCCTGTGCCGGCAGCGACACGATCATCAGGTTGCGGAACACACGGCCCGGGTTGCTCGTGTGCAGCGGGCGCACGTTGCCGATGTCCCGGCCGTCGACCGCGAGAGCCGCGCGCAAGTCGACACGGCCTTCGGCCCCGAAGGTCATGATCGTTTGACCCGTACGTGCGTCGAGCGCCGTGAGGAATCCCGAGTTCAAATAGAGCAGCCGGCGGTCGCTGCCGTCCGCGCTCTGCCAATAGTTGATGCCGCGAGCCGAGACCGGGCCCTCATGCGGATGCGCCCAGAGCTCGCGTCCGGTAGCTGCGTCGAGCGCCACGATATCGTTGTCGCGCGCCAGCACGTACATCACGTCGTCGACGACGATGGGGTTGAAGACGAAGCTGCGCTCGCCGACGGGGAAGCTCCAAGCGACAGCAAGCTGCGTAACGTTCGACTTGTCGATCTGGTCGAGCGCCGAGTACTGCGAGGCGTGGCCGCCGCCGCCGTAGGTGCGCCAGGTCGTGTACGGTTGCTCCGGTTGCCGCCCAGTTTGAGCGTGGGCGACGGCAGCCGTGCAAACGGCGATCAAACTGAACGCGGCGGCTCGACTCTGATGACTGCGCATGCGGTCCCCCCGGTGCGGTCGATTAGCGTGCGGGCCAGTCTACTTCAGGCGGCTGTTGGGCACGACGCGCGAGCGCTTCCGGCGATCTCGGCGGCTGTGTCAACAAGTTGACTGACCGCCCCGTGTGCGTGGGCTATACCGTCGGCATGCGAACCCAACTGTCCGACGACGCCTGGGAGAGCCTCGCGAAATCCCTCGACGTGGAGGAGGCCGCGCTGAAGGCCGTGGCGGCGGTCGAGGCGGCAGGCAGCGGGTTCCTGCGCGGCGAGCCGCCGCGGCCGAAGATCCTGTTCGAAGCCCACGCATTTCACCGCCTGACGGGCGGGCGATTCGCGGAGCAAGCGCCGAACCTGAGTCACCCGACGTGGGATCGCAGCCGTTACTCGGGCAGCCCGGTCGGGGAATGGAAGCGGCTCGAAGCGGCGTGCATCCTCGATCGGCCCGCGGCGCTGCAAGCCGCGAGCTGGGGCCTGTTCCAGATGATGGGGTTCAACTACGTCTACTGCGGTTGCCCCGACGTCGAGACGTTCGTCGCGAAGCAGCACGCCGGCGCCGACGAGCAACTGGCGTGCTTCGCCCGCTTCATCGCGCGCCCGCCGTACCTGCCGGCGCTGCGCGCCAAACAGTGGCAGAAATTCGCTGAGGCTTACAACGGCCCAGCGCACGCGAAGAACCGTTACGCCGAAAAAATCGCCGCCGCCTACGCACTGTTCGCTGCGGCGCCGGCCGGAACAGCGAGGGCCGGCAAGCGTCGCGCGGTGAAACCGAAAGCGTCGGCTCTGCCGCCGGGCCGCGCCGAGTTCGCGCCGGTGCCCGCGATGCGGCGCAAGAATCTGCACAAGCGCAACGTGCGGCCCGACTCGATCGATCTGCGCGACTGGGAGTACCGCCCGAGCATCGCGTTCGCGCCGCCCGACACGCTGTGGCCTAACGACCCGCGGCAGATCAAACAGCAAGGCGACACAAACGCGTGCACGGGCTTCGCGCTCGCGACGGTGCTCGAGTACCTGCTCGAGCGTTCCGAGACCAAGCAAGCGGAGGATATCTCGGCGTTCATGCTCTACAGCATGGCGCGCCGCTATGACGAGTGGGCAGAGGACGAGTCTGAGGACAGCGGCTCGTCGCTGCGCGGCGCGCTGAAGGGTTGGGCTAGGCACGGCGCGAGCTGCGAGCGGTTGTGGACGGCGCTGCGCATGCCGCCGGCCAGCAACGTGCCGACCGAGGATTGGTGGCTCGACGCCGTGAAGCGGCCGATGGGCGCTTACTACCGCATCGCGCCCGACAACGTCCGCGACATTCACGTCGCGCTGAAGGAAGTCGGCGCCGTCTACGCGAGCGCGCTGACGCATCAGGGGTGGGATGCGTTGCAGGGCAGGAAGCGCACGCCGACGCCGACCGATCCGGACACCATCCCCGTGATCGACGCCGCGCGCGGCGCCGCCGATCAAGGCCACGCTTTTGCGATCGTCGGTTACACGCGTAAAGGGTTCATCGTCCAGAACTCGTGGGGCGCGACGTGGGGCGCGGGCGGCTTCGCCGTGCTGCCGTATGCGGACTGGCTGCGCAATGCTATGGACTGCTGGGTCGTGCAGGTCGGCGTCGTCACCGTCGAGCACGAAGTCGTGTCGCAGGCGCCGTCGCTGCGGGTCGAGCGGCGCGCGGGACGCGATGTCGCCGTCGTCTCGAGCAACGAGACGTTGGCCGATCACGAGGTGTCGCCGTTCGTCATCAACATGGAGAACGAAGGGCGGTTGAGTCAGCGCGGCCGCTTCCGCACCAATGACGACGACTTGAAGGCGCTGCTGACGAATCACTTGCCCGTCGCGCGTGAGCGCTGGCAGCTCACGTCGACCCAGCCGATGGATGTCGCGATCTACGCGCACGGCGGCCTCACCGACGAGGAGGCGGCTGCGAAGACCGCTCGGTACTGGGTGCCGCATCTGTACACGCATCGGATCTTTCCGATTTTCTTGATGTGGGAGACCGGCGGCCTCAAGACGTTGAGCAACATGTTCGAGGACGTCACCCGGGGCGAGGCGGAGCTCGCCGCCGCGGGCGGGCGGTGGGACCGGTTCAAAGAACGATTTTCGGAGTGGCGAGACGAGCGCCTCGAAGGGCTCGCTCGGTTTCCGGGCGGCCGGATGTGGGGAGAAATGAAGCAGAACGCAGCAGCGCTCTCGGGGCACGCGGATGCGGGCGTCGTGAAGCTGTTCGCTCTCTTCCGGGATAAGGGCGTTCGGGCGGCGTTGCCGCCCGTTCGCCTGCACCTGATCGGCCATTCGGCGGGCGCCATCGTGCACAGCTACTTGGGTGCGCGCGCGATCAAGCAGGGGTTGAACGTCGCGTCGATCTCCCTGCTCGCGCCCGCCGTGCGGCTGTCGTTGTTCGACACGCTGCTCGGCAGCGCTATCGCGGAGCGCAACATCCGTGTGTTCGTCGCCAATCTGACCGATGCCGCCGAGCGCAACGACGACACCTGCAAACCCTACGGCCATTCGCTGCTCTATCTCGTCGCGCGCTCGTTCGAGGAACACGAGGAGACCCCGATCCTCGGCATGGAAAAGCACCTGGTGCCCGCGCTCGCGACCAAGCCGTGGAGCGCGCGCGTTCGGCAACTGCGCTGCCCCGGCGGGATGTGGGACGGCGCTTCGGCGGCGACGCGTGCGACGACGCATGGCGGGCTCGACGACGATCAAGCGGTTCGGGACGCCGTCGCGGCATTCATTCGGCGGCAATAGGTCCGCTAGCGCCTGCTATCCTTCGTCGATGCATTCGACCTTTACGCGCCGCGATGTGCTGGCGGCCGCAGCCGCCGCGGTAGTGGCGGGCGACCTTGTCGCCCAAGCGCGTGTGATGCCGGCTCGCCCCATCCCCACGACGGGCGAGACGCTGCCGATCATCGGTCTGGGCTCGACGCGCCCCGTGACGGCTATTGCGGAACGAGGCCCCGGGCCCGTCGAAGCCGTCGTGCGCACGCTCGTCGAGCAAGGCGGCCGCGTCGTCGACACCTGGCCGCGCAGCGAGGCGAACGACGGAGCGTTCGGCCGCATCATCAGCGCACGGGATTTGCGCGAGCGCCTCTTCGTCACGATCAATCTCGAGCAGCAGGGGGCGCAGGCCGGTCGCGAGCATTTCGAGCGCACATTGCGCCTCTATCAGCGCGAGACCATCGATCTCGTCAATGTCGGCAGCCTCATCGACCTCGACGCGCAATGGCCGAATTTGCGTGCTTTCAAGGACAAGGGGCAGGCGCGCTACATCGGCGTCACGGCTGCGCAGGCCGCGCTCTACGGGCAGCTCGAAGAGTTCGTAAAGCGCGAACGGCCGGATTTCGTCGAGATCAACTACTCGGTCACCGAGCGCGACGCGGAGCCGCTGCTGCGGCTCCTCGCGGACCGCGGCATCGCCGTGCTGATCAGCCGGCCGTTCATGAACGGCGCCTACTTCGAGCGCTTGGCCAACGTGCCGCTGCCGCCGTGGGCCGCGGAGCTCGGGTGCGATAGCTGGGCGCAGTTCTCGCTGCAATACATCTTCGCCAACCCGGCCGTCACCTGCGTGCTGACCGAGACGACGAGCGCCGAGCACATGGCCGAGAACGCGCTCGCGGCGTTCCTTCCTACGCCGAGTGAAGCCATGAGCGTCCGAATGCGGCAGCTCATCGACGCGGCATAGCCCCCTGCTGAAACCCGCGGTCCGCGATTACCGGGGAGCGCATCACGCCGCCAGCCGCGCGTTCCCTTTATCGTGCTGGGATGGCGGAAGCATCGACCCCCACACTTGGCGCATTTCCGAGCTCGCCGTACGCGGCCGAGCTCAGGCGCGGCCCCGGCAGCCGTTCGTTTGCGCCGCCGCTCGAGGCCGAGTTCGCTCGGCTGCACCTTGGGCAGATGCGCACGCTCATCCGCGTGACGTCGCTGCTGGCGCTGCTGCTGGTAGGGGCGCGCGGGACGGAGCAGATACTGGCGGCGGTATGGAGCCCGGTGCAGCTCGGTCAATTCGCGGTCGTGCTGGCGTCGTCCGCGCTGTTGACTGCGATGGCGTGGGGCCGATGGTTCACGCGCCTCTACCTGCCCGTCGCGCAGGTGCTCGTACCGTTGCGCAACGCACTCGTGGCGGCGACCGTGGCGGGCGTTGCGGCGGGCGGCCAGGTCGAAGCGCTCATGCTGCTGCCGTTGCTCGTCATCGGGCCGTTCTTCGTGCTCGGACTGCGCTTTCGCGCCGCGCTTGTCGCGGTAGCGCTCACATTGGTCGTGTACGCCGTCGCTACGGCGGCGTTCGGATTGGCGCTGCCGCTGATCGCGAGATCGTGCGTCTTGTTGCTCGTCGTGGCGGCCGCCTGCGGAGTCGTGGCGCGAACGATCGAAAGAACCGCGCGTACGAGCTTTCTCGAAAGCCACTTGATCACGGAGCTCGCACAGCGCGATGCGCTCACGGGCCTCATGAATCGGCGCGTGTTCGACGAGCACCTCGAGAAACTGTGGGAGCGGGGTATCGCGGAGCGTTGCAGCATCGGCATCGTGCTCATCGACGTCGATCATTTCAAAGCCTACAACGACCGCTATGGCCACCAGGCCGGCGACACCGCGCTGCGGCGCGTGGCGGAGACGTTACAAGCGCTCGTCACGCGTCCTACGGACCTTCTCGCGCGCTACGGCGGGGAAGAATTCGCGGTCCTGCTCTACGCCGTCGACGGTTTCGAAGCCGAGACGCTGGCGGATCGAATGCGCCTCGCCGTGGGCGGGGTGGCGTTCGAGCATCGGGGTTCGCGCAACGGCATCGTCACGATCAGCGCCGGTGTGGCGCTCGTGGAGCCGAGTCGCAACCGCCACTCCCGCGGCGCGCTACAGCTAGCCGATGAAGCGCTGTACCAAGCCAAGGTGCGGGGACGCAATCGCGTGGAGCTTCTCGATCAGGTAGACCACGAGGCGCTCAAGACCGGCGTCTTTTCGAAGAGCACGATGCAGGGCTAGTCGTCGTCGTTGATGACGACCTCGAGCCTCTGCGCCGGCTCGCCGGCCGCTGCCGCGGCTTCGCTCGGCGCGAGGTGCACGTAGAAAGTCTCCGGGCCTTCCACGTTGCGGTCGCCGATGATTGGGACGCGGATCGTCACGTTTTGCTGGCCGACGGCGAATGGCTGCACGACCTCGCCGAGGCTCGCGTAATCGCTGCTGGCCGTAGCCGTCCCGTCGGTCGTCCACCACGTGAACGAGGATGCGGCTCTGCGGCCCCCATCCCGAAGCACGATGACGGCGGCGCTCGCATCGGCTTCCGAGACCGTGACCGCACTCAAGCCAAAGTGAAACATCTCCGGCGTGACCGGGCGCTCCGGTTCCGGGGGAGGCGGCGGCGGGGGCGGTTCCGCGTCGGCGATAGCGGGCGCTTCGTCCGCAGGCTCGGCGGCTTGCGGTGGCGGCTCGGTGCGCGGTGGCGGTACATCGGTCGCTGCCGTCGGTGCGGGCTCCGGAGGCGTCTCGCCGTCGATGCTCGTCGGCAGCGCGTCACCCGCGACGCCTCCGCCTTCCACGACCTCGGTCGGGAGCTGGTCGGGGGAGGGCGCAGGTTCGCCCGGACCGCTGCGGCCGGGGTTATCGGCGAACAAGTCCGTGATCTCGGAGAAGTCGAGCCGGAGCTGGCGCACCGTATCGAAGTTCAGGTACAGCGCAACCGCCGCGGCTAGCGCCAGGGCGCCGGCGGCGTAGGGTGCCACCTTGCCGAGCGGCCCCTTGCGATTGGCTTGCCGCATACGGCGGGCATGGAATCCCACCTCGCTCGGGTCGAGCCGCCATTGCTCGGAGCCGGAGGGATCGGGTGCGCGGTGTCGGTGCTTACGCTTGTCCACGTCCCATTATGACGTGGGCCGCCGCTGGGGGGCGACGGTGCCGAGCGGCCAGCCATGGGGGGCATGACCGACCGCCCGGCTGCGAGACTAGGTCGCGCCGTTGCGATTCAGGAGGGCCTGATCCTCCAAGTCGACGGCGTGATAGAGGGAGGCGAATGCGCAGCCGATCCACATGAACGCGAAGACCGCGCCGACGAGCAGCAGCATGATGCCGATGCAGACCAACAGGATCGACAGCAGGTACATGCCGAAGATCCGCCAGCCGTGGCCGCGGGTCATGGTCCAGCTCTTCTCGATCGCCGCGACGGGGTCGAGCCCCTTGTCCATGACGAGGTAGCGCACGAAGGCCAAGCGGCACGCGAAGATGATTCCCGGAATGACGAAAACCACGAAGCCGATGCCGCAGATAGCGAACACGAGCAAATTGGCCAGGATGATGTTCAGGTAGTTCTTCTTGAACCCCGTGAATACCTCGGCCACGTTCGCCCGCTCGTCGCGCATGAACCTCAGGTACATCCAGTCGCTGCCGAAGGTCACAACGGGCAGCACGAGGATCGCGTACGCCGCCACGAGCGCGTTCAAAGCGACGAAGCCCGCCGTCGGGAACGGCTCGTGGCCGCCGATGAAGGCGTTCGCCGGGGCGCTGGCGACGACGACGACGAGGCCGATCAAGAACAAATGGAGGAAGTACTTCCAGAGCTGCTGCCAGCCGTAGCCGAAGCTGCCGAAAGCCGTTGCCTTGGGGGTTTTCACGTTCTGGGTCTCCGAGCGATGTTGATTGACGGCGCCAATCTAGGCTCGGACGGCCACGGAGTCGTCCAACTTCGGTAGTGTTTTGCGCAAACACTACCTAATCACTACTGAATCCCTACCAAAGTAGTGTTCTGATTCTGCTCGGTTTATTGTCCCATGCCGCCATGTTCGCCCAGATCCTCATCCTCACGTTCGTTTTCTGCCTCGGGCTGACCGTTGCGAGCGTGCTGATCAGTCGTCAATTGCTCTCGACCTACGCCTCCGAGTTTCACCGCCACCACTTCTATTACCTGGCCGCCTTTCATGCCTTCGCGTTCTATGGCCTCTGGGGCCAAGTCCTGACGCGGGCGCTGCTAGCATCGACCAATGCCGACGTGGCCATCATCGAGGTCGTTGCCGGGTTCTTGCCCGTGTTCGGGGTGCCGTTCCTGTTCGTTTCGTGGCTGATGCTCCTCAGCATGGCGTTCTCGATGTTCGGCAGGGCCGTCAAGACGGCCTGGCTCTTGGTGCACGCAGCGGTCTTCCTCCTGTTGTTGCTCGGCGCGTGGCTTGCCTCGCGCGTGCTGCAAAACGAGTCCGGGTCGCCGATCGCGAACCTCGGGCTCATCGAAGCGGCGGCGATGATCGTCGTCGAGTTGCTCTACTTCTCGGCCTTCCTGGTTTTCGTCGTGCGCTTTGGCGCCGGTGCTGACGCGGACAAACGCCGGGTCTTGTTGCGATTTTCGGCGCTCGTGTTCGGCGGGTTCGCGGCACGTTCGCTGCTCGCGGGGCTCGTCCTCGTGGACATCCGTTTGGGCGCGGTCGCGCTCTTGGCCTACTTCGCCTCCAACCTGCCGGCGCTGCTTTATCTACGAGCGAACGCCGATCGCGCGTTTCAGCCCGTCAAGGCCGAACAGGCGAGCAAGGTCGGCATGGAGCACGTGTTCGAGCGCTACGGGGTCACGAAGCGCGAGCGGCAGATCGTGCAGAAGATCTGCCTCGGCAAGACGAATCAGCAGATCGCCAACGAGCTGTTCATCAGTCTGCAGACCGTGAAGGATCACACCCACCGCATTTACTCGAAGATCGGCATCAACAGCCGGATGCAGCTCGTGCAAATGCTGAACGCGGCCGAGTAGGCCCCGCCGTTTTCAGTTCGTCGCCCGTGCCCGTTGGTGAGTCGCCTGCGGAATACTCGAGGCCTCGTGTCGATCTGGCGCTCCGTCGTTCGACGTATAGATGAACGCAATAGACAACCCCAGGAGGGTAGACATGAAATTCATCAGCATTTTCACGCACGAGCCCAGCAACCGCGGCCCGACCGAGGCCGAGATGGGCGCGATGGGCAAGCTCGTCGCGGACGCCATGAAAGAGGGCTGGCTGCTCGCGACCGAGGGTGTGAGCTTCGGCCAGACCGGCGTTCGCGTGCACAGGAGCACCGCCGGCAAAGTCACGGTCACGGATGGCCCGTTCAGCGAGGCCAAAGAGGTCATCGGCGGCTATGCGCTGCTCAGGGCCGCCAACAAAGAGGAAATCGTCAAGCTGACGCGGCGCTTCCTCGAGGTGGCAGGCCAAGGTACCTGCGAGATCTACCCGCTGTTCGAGATGCCCGAGGGAACAAAGGCCGCTGCCGGCCACGGGCAGCCCTAGATGCTCAGCGGCTCCGTGCTGTCGCCGAATTTCTCTTCGGGAGCGCCGAGCAGGTGGAGCATGCTCAGCATCAGGTTCGCCATCGGCGTCTGCGGCGCATGCCGCAGATGCCGGTTGCCCTGAAGCTTACCGGCAGCGCCGCCGGCCAGGATGATCGGCAGCGGGTCGAAGTTGTGCTCGTTGCCGTCGCTCAGGCTCGAGCCGTAGAGCACCATCGAGTTGTCGAGCAAGGTGCCGTCGCCGTCGGGAGTGGCGCGCAGCTTCTCTAGGAAGCCCGCGAGCAGCTTCACGTGGTAGGTGTTGATCAGTGCGAACTGATCCTTGTTCTTCTGCTCGTTCGAGTGGTGCGACGCGTTGTGAAACCCTTCGCGCACGCCGCTGCCGGGGAACACGGCATTACTGTTTTCGCGGGCCAGCATCAACGTGGCGATGCGCGTGATCTCGGCTTTGAAGGCGAGCACCTGCAAGTCGAGCAGCAAGTTCATGTGGTCCTCGAAGCGCGCGGGCACGCCGACCGGCGGCTCCGGCAGCTCGAGACCGGCCGACAGCTTGCTGTCGAATAGCTGCACGCGCCGCTCGACTTCGCGCACCTGATCGAGGTAATCGCCGAGGCGCGCACGATCCGTAGCCGGCAGCGACCGGTTGAGCGTCGGAACCTGGCCGATGACCGAATCGAGCAGGCTCTTCGCTTGCTCGCGCCGTTCGCGGCGCTCGGCGTCCGTGCTGCCGTCGCCGAACAACCGCTCGAACACGATTTGC
>Ga0157380_10001602_pt1 | contig 14896 bp, 11 predicted proteins | sample S35metaG_FD_119757 | JGI IMG/M metagenome (GOLD analysis project Ga0157380, IMG submission 119757) | Switchgrass rhizosphere microbial communities from Kellogg Biological Station, Michigan, USA - S3-5 metaG | ecosystem: Host-associated > Plants > Roots > Rhizosphere > Soil | place: USA... | reverse complement strand
ATTCTTCCCTGATTGATACGTTAACAATTGGAGGTTTAATTTTCGCAGTGACCGCTGCTGTTTATGTGAATTTTTTCAGAAGGAATAAACGTGAAAACGTGAATCGTGAGTGGTGAGTCGTGAGTAAAGAGTGGCACACTTTAAGTAATAGCGACTTACTGTTAATCGGGGAACCGCTCACTACTCACTACCCACCACTCACGATTCTTATCAATGTTACTAAAAAAAAGCCGGGAGATAACTCCCGGCTTTGAATTTTATAAAAAACGAATTTCAATTATTTTTTTCATCTGCTTCCACCTTTCATCTCCAGCATTCCCATTATTTGATTCATCGTCTTTGTCATTCCCTCACTGCTTCCATCAAGGAAAATAATATTGCCCTTCCCTACTTCCGCGAAATTTTTAATGGCTTCTGTCCACATACTGAATAAAATCACATTCGTATCAAGGTTAGCTTGTTTCATTTGTTCCGCGGCCTGACTCATACCCTTTGCCACTTCTTCCCGGAACAAGGCAACACCCTGTCCACGCAATTGAGCGGCTTGTCTTTCCGCTTCTGCAGCAATCTTTATGGCATTACCTTCGGCTTCGGCAGCTTTTGTTTTAGTAATCAATAGTGCCTGTCCTTCATTTTCTGCCGCCGCCTTCAGGTTGTTCGACGCTACCACCCTGCTCATAGAATCCATAATGGCCTTATCAAAAGTGATATCGTTGATTTGCAAATCGAGCAGGTGATAACCCCAATCTTCCAGCAGGTGATCGATTTGTTCTTTTACATACTCAACAATCTCTTTGCGTAAGGCCAATATCTCCGCTTGCCGCTTGGTAGCCACAAAAGAACGGATAGTTCCTTCAATAGTTCGGGTAAGCGCTTGCATCAGATCCCGTTCAGCAATAAATTTAAAAGCCACCCGCTTAATCGTTTCCTCATCGGCATTTTGGACCGAATACAAAAGCATATTCTTAAAATATACATTTGCCTGATCGGCCGTAACTGCCTGGAACTCCATTTCCACTGAACGGTTCTGGATACTGATTTTTTTATAGATCTGTTCGATAAAGGGAATCAGCAAGCGTAAACCTGGCGTTAGTACGCGCTGGTATTTTCCGAAAATGGTAACCACACCAATAGTGCCCTGGTTGATTGTTTTTAAACCCAGAAAAAGTATAATTACAATCAGCAGAACCCACCAATAAGAAGATAGTAATTCTTGCATAATGCATTAATTTTTCTAAAGATAACAGATTTGGAAATCCCACCTAAAAAAAAGTACCGGTTAAAAAAACGCTGGTTCAGCTAATTATTAAAAGAAGTATATTTAGATAAACTCACCATCATGTCAAAGAATAAAAAAATACTCATTGGCATTTTTTCCATACTTCCACTTTTGTTATTTGTCGTTTACCTGGTAAGCATGGTCTCTTTTTTGATCCATTTTTTCAGTCAAATTGCCGTCCGTGGGAAAGAATACGATTTATTCTATGCCGAATTCAGCAATATGGCCGGGATGATTGTAACAATGGTATTATTGGGATTATTATCGCTTGGCGTTATGATTTATTTTCTCGTACATGCCATCAACAATCAATTTCTTAAATCCGACGAACGGCTGGTATGGATACTCGTTTTCATTTTTGTAGGAATGGTTAGCTTCCCCATCTATTGGTATATGCGGATTTGGCGCACTCCTGAAGTGTTGAATACGACATAACCCTTAATAACGGAAAAATCAGTTTGTTCTTTCTTCCCAAATAACCGCGAGGTGCACAATAGTCTCCACAGCCTTTTGCATATCCTGCACACTCACATACTCATGTTTTCCATGAAGCGCCATTTCACCAGTAAAAATATTGGGACAAGGCAAACCCATAAATGATAAACGGGCGCCATCAGTTCCACCGCGGATGCCGGCTGTACGAACTTCACAGCCCGAGCGCTCAATGGCTTCTTTGGCAAATGCAATAATATCGGGATGCTGGTCGAGAATTTCCTTCATATTCCGGTATTGTTCCTTCACTTCATATTCCGCTTTAGCACCGGGGAAAGCGGCAAGTGCGTCATCAATCTTATCTTTCATATAAGCTTCATAAGCTTGCAGCTTATGCGTAAAAAAATCACGGAGAATAAATTGCAAAGTTACTTTCTCAACACTTCCTTCAAAATTTAATGGATGAACAAATCCATACCGATCTTCGGTGGATTCAGGCGATAATTCATCCTTCGGAAATGAGTCAATAAAAAAAGAAGCCACTTTAATTGCATTTACCATTTTATTTTTTGCTGTACCTGGGTGGGCACTGATCCCATGAAAGGTTACGGTCATACCGTTCGCGGAAAAATTTTCATCCTCCAGTGAACCCCGTTCTCCCCCATCCAAAGTGTAAGCTACGGCAGCCCCTAATTTTGAAAGATCCAATTTATTTACTCCCCTCCCTACTTCTTCATCTGGAGTAAATAATATCCGTATTGTTCCATGTTTTACTTCTGGATGAGATATTAAATAATGAGCCATGTCCATTATTACCGCAATACCGGCTTTATCGTCTGCACCTAATAAAGTAGTTCCGGAGGCAGTGATTAAATCATCTCCGATCCGTTCAGATAAATAAGGATGTTCCACTACAGTGATGATCTGGGAAGAGTCATCTGGCAATATAATATCGCTGCCATCATAGTTCTCATGTACAATTGGTTTTACTCCGGTACCACTGCAATCAGGAGCGGTATCCATATGCGCACAGAAACAGATAACGGGAACGGTTTTATCGGAATTCGAAGGAATACTAGCATATACATACCCAAACTCATCGATCATTGCATCATTGATTCCGATCTGATGCAATTCTTCTACCAGCAAACGGCCCAGGTCTTTTTGTTTTTCGGTGGAAGGAAAACTATTCGACAGTGGATCACTCTGCGTATCGATCTGTACATAACGCAATAGTCTTTCTTTTACACCGAAATTATAATTATCAAACATGCCTTAAGTATTTTGAGGCGGCAAGATAAGACTTGAGATTTAGGATTGATGATTTATGATTCAGGATTTTTACAGAAGGTTGCCAACCTTCCAGCAAAAATCCTATTAATTATTAGGATGGTACTAAAGGTTGGCAACCTTGTCTTCGGACAAATCAAAAATCACAAATCCTAAATCCAAAATTTCTACTTATCTTTTGTAGAACCAAAACTCAACGATTATGAAAAAACTTGTCATTGGCGCCATTGTTGGCGGAATTCTCGTCTTTCTCTGGCAAATGCTGTCATGGACAGTACTTAACCTGCATGCAAAAGAATATCAAAAAGCTCCCGGACAGGATACAATCATAAATTTTCTAAGTAGTCAATTCTCCGAAGACGGTCAGTATATTCTACCCCATTCAGGAGGAGGGGAAGCTTCGATGGAAGAAATTGAAAAAACAGTGGAGGGAATGAAAGGTAAACCATGGGCAGTTATCAGTTATCATAAGTCGTATGACGTTGGTGATAAAATGATGAGTATTATTATCCGCGGAATAATTACTGATATTATAGCCGCATTGTTCGTATGCTGGATACTTGCAGCCAATCCTAACCGTAAATTCGGTGGCATATTTATCAGTACCGTATTGATCGGTATAGTAGGTTATTTATTTATTCCTTATTCCAATCACATGTGGTATCAAACCCCTGGTGCCATGACTAATTTTATTGATACATTATTATCGTGGGGACTTTGTGGTATTTGGTTGGGATGGTGGTTGAGCAGGAAGTAAGAAAAAGCTGCGAGCCATGAGCTACGAGCCTCGAGCTAACGCCGAAAAAAATCAGGACATCAATTTTTAGAATAAAAAAGGTTCGTACATGTTTTTTTTGTACGAACCTTTTATTTATATCGAAAGCCGCTCGCAGCTCGTAGCTAGCAGCTCACAGCTTCTTCACGGCATTATTATCAGCGGCTTCGCGCTAACAATTTCTACCAGCTCCAGGTCAAATACCAAATCTTCTCCGGCCAAGGGATGATTGGCATCGAGTATAACGGAATCTGATTTTATTTCAGCAATTATAACCTGAACCGGTTGACCCTGAGAAGTGGTCATGGTTAATGGCATTCCCACTTCAGGTTTCAAATCAGGGGGAAACTGGTCGATCGGAAATTCTACCAGCATTTCTTCCTGCTTAGGTCCATATGCTTCATCAACCGGAATATTGATTGTTTTCTTTTCGCCGATTTTCATTCCCGTCACCCCATCATCAAATCCTTTGATCACGTTTCCGCTGCCTACTTCAAATTCGAGCGGTTCGCGCCCGGCCGATGAATCAAATGTTGTTCCATCAGTTAATTTTCCATGATAATGAACTTTCACTGTGTCACCACTTTTCACCTGTTGCATGTTTAAATATTTATTAATTATTAAAGGCAGTTCGGTCGTTTAATGGTTTAAAAGTTTCAGAGTTTAAGGGTTGTTCTTCGTAATGGCTACTTTTATATTATTCAATCCAAGCCCTCAGACTATGGAATTGCAAGAACTCTGTTGGAATAAAGAACCATTAAAGCTTGAAACCATTCAACTTTTAAACCCTGATCTCGCCCCGAAAATAATGGAATGTTTCACATTTTCCATTAAATTTTTTTTGGCATCTTTGGTTATTGATTTGCACGATCTTATTGTTAAGAAAAACAAATACATGAAAAGAATTCCCCTTTTTCTTACTTGCTTTTTGCTTGCCGTTAACGTTTATTGTCAAAACAAAAAGCCCGCCAGAATTCTCCCGGGTGCCGAACGCATGGACGTTTATTTACCCTTACTAAAAGGAAAACGAGTCGGCATTTTCGCCAATCAAACCTCAATGGTTGGCAATACACATTTGGTGGATACATTAAGAAAATCAGGGATCGATATAAAAGTCATTTTCGGTCCAGAGCATGGCTTCCGCGGTACCGCCGATGCCGGAGAAAAAGTAGGGAATTATGTGGATGAGAAAACCGGTATTCCTGTTGTTTCATTATACGGAAGTAAAAGAAAGCCAGCGGCTGAAGATGTGAAAGATGTTGATGTGTTGGTTTTTGACATACAGGATGTGGGAGTGCGATTTTATACTTTTATTTCTTCGATGCAGGAATTTATGGAAGCTGCCATCGAACATAATAAACCTATCCTGTTGCTCGATCGCCCTAATCCAAATGGACATTATGTGGATGGACCCGTGCTTGATAAAAAGTATAAATCATTTGTTGGGATGCAGTCCATTCCCATCGTTTACGGAATGACAATCGGAGAATATGCTAAGCTATTAATCGGCGAAGAATGGGTAACGGGGGATGCAAAAGAACTCCTGCACCAACAATATCAATACAATTTTAAACTTACAGTTATCAACTGTATAAATTATTCGCATAAAACTAAATATATCTTACCCGTCCGCCCTTCTCCTAATCTCCCCAATATTCAATCCATCTATCTATATCCCTCTACCTGTTTTTTTGAAGGAACAGTGCTGAGCGAAGGTCGAGGAACCAATAAACAATTCCAGGTATTCGGGCACCCTTCTCTTCCTCATAATTTATATTCCTTCACTCCTAATCCAAATGAAGGTGCTAAAAATTCAAAGTTGTACGGACAGCTTTGTTATGGCTGGGATCTGAGTGGAACTCCCGAAGAAGTTTTAAAAAAGGTTGACAATAAAATACAATTGAAATGGCTGATGGAAGCGTACAAATTGTTTCCAGAAAAAGAGAAATTTTTCATTCTTCCCAAATCCAGCAAGATGGAGGAATCCTTCTTTAATAAACTCGCAGGTAATAATGAATTGTGGCAGCAAATACGGGATGGGAAATCAGAAGCCGAAATACGAGCAAGCTGGGAACCTGCGTTGAGTGAGTTTAGAAAGCTTAGGAAAAAGTATTTGCTTTATGAAGATTTTTGAGGAAGGTTTGAAGTTTGAGGTTCGAGGTTTGAGGTTCTTTCTCGGTAAAAGTCGTTGTAATAATTATTTTTTGTGTTGGCTAGAAAATCTTACAGAGGAAGAATTTCAAACCTCGAACTTCGAACGTCAAACTCACAACATCTGCATCTGCATCGCCGCCTTTATCAACGACGCAATATTCTTAGCCTCAAATTTTGCCAACAAGTTTTTTCGATGCGTATCCACGGTTGCTACACTGATAAATAGTTTTTGCGCGATTTCGTTATTGGTCAATCCATCCGCTATCAATTCCAGCACTTCTTTTTCGCGACGGGTTAATACCGGAATATCCGCATCCGCGTTCTTACGAAGTATCTGCGAGGCTTCCTCGCTTAAATAGGTTTTTCCTTTCATTACTGTGTGAACAGCTTCCATCAACTCTTCCTGCGTAGCGTTTTTCAAAACGTAACCTGAGGCTCCATTGTCCATCATCTTCTGTATAAAACTCTGTTGGTTAAATGTACTGAGTCCAATAATAAATATGGAAGGATATTTCTCAATTACTTCTTTGCACAAATCAATTCCGCTTTTATCCGGAAGATTAATGTCCATAAGAATTACATCCGGCTGTTGCTTCTGCAGAAACGCAAGACAGGAGGCGGCATTGGAAGCATGGCCTACCCACTCAACGTCTTTTTCATTCTGCAATAAAGAGCGGATGCCTTCAATGACCATATAATGATCGTCAACAATAAATACTTTGGTTGCCATTTTTTCTCGGATAAAAATTAATAATTTTTGAATCAACTAACTGCATTCATTTCTATATGGACGGAAGTTCCCTCACCAGGGGCGGACTGAATATCCAGATGACCTTTTAGAAATTCCACCCGGTTCTGAATATTAACCCAGCCAATTCCTTTCGAATATTTCAATATTTCCTTATCAAATCCTATTCCATCATCTTCCACAGTAATCGCTAATACCCCATTTGTATTAGTAACCTGCACAATGGCTGTTTTAGCGGCAGCGTGCTTAAAGGTATTATTAATCAATTCCTGAATGATGCGGTATATGGTTATAGAAGTGATGTCGCTTATAGTTGCACTCCCTAACCCAATTGATTGATACGAGATCATCAAAGCACCGGTTTGGTTTATTTCGCTGCAAAAATCCTTTAATGCAATATCCAATCCAAATTTGACTAACGTTTCCGGCATCATATTATGGGCCACCCGTCGCATTTCCTTAATGGAACTATCCAGCATATCCATGCTTCGCTCCAATGTCTGGTTATTTTCAGGCGTCATGATGAGGTTCCCTTTCATCGTATTCAAGGAATATTTTATTCCTGATAACAAGCCACCCAATCCATCATGAAGATCCTTGGCCATACGGGTTCTTTCCTGTTCTTCTCCTTTAAATACGGCTTCTGTCGCAGTTAATTTTTTTTCTCTCTCCAGTTCATTAATTCGTCGTAGCTGTATTTCCTTATTTTGCCGGTAATTTCGGTACGAGAGGAATAATATCAAGAGTGCAATAGCTGCTCCTGCAAATAAAATATAATTTAATGTATTTTTTTGCCGGATCCTTAGCATTTGAATTTCCCTTTCTCCTTCGAGCGCAGAAATTCTTTTTTCCTTTCTTTCATTCTCAAAAGAGGCATCCATAATAATCCGCCTGTTGTTGTTGAATACACGGGCGAAGCTGTCCGTTACATTTAATAATCGACTGGCTATGTTAACGGCTTCATTTGAATGCCCGGTTTCTTTATATAGTTGGAACAACCTCTTCAGGCTTTTAACTATTTGGGGTAGAAAATTTTCGCTTTCCGAGATTTTTATACTTTCCGTAAGATAATAGATTGATTTCGGGATATTCTTCCATTTCATATATAGCACACCCATGTTCTCGAAGACATTTACTACAAACGCAGAATCACCCCAGCTTCTCGCATACTTTAGTGCCAACTCATTAGCTAGAAGAGAACGGTCAAAATCATTCTCATTTTGAAAATATTCTCCCTCGGCGATATAATAGAAGGTATTAGAGATATCCGAGCTTTCCAGCTTGATAACGGAGTCCGAAAGTTTCAAATAATGTTTTGCCTGCAGGGTTTTTCCTTCTTTGCCATAAAAACTAGAAAGAGATGCATAAACAGTAGCCGCAAGTTCATTCTTGCTTGCCGGAGTGAAATATTTTAGCGATTTATCTAATGTGATAATTGCATTTTGCCAATCTTCAATGTCGGCGAAAATATAGGACGTATTAAAATAGGCATGGGCAATGGAAGAAGAATCTGAAATTTTTTCATACCACTCAATAGAATGCTGGTAATTTAATTGAGCATTCTCCCAATCATTAACCATTGAATAAGCCAGGCCCAAACGTTCATAGACATATCCTATCTGATTAATTTCTTTTTTTTCCTTAAGTTCAAATTCCTGAATCGACTGCTTAAAAAATATTATGCTTTTTATATATTCCCCCCGGTTATATTCCAATTGGCCTTCCAATGATTTTATCCTGGCACTACCCAAATAAATAGGATATTTCTCAAGTTCATTTTTTAGCAGATCCAGTTCTTTTGCCACTTCCTGTTGATTATTAGATTCAAAAAGAAGCAGGTTCATAATTTGAAAATGCTTCTCAATCCGTAGCGAATCAGATTTTTCCTGGCGGTATGCCTTGTATAAATTTTCAAGTTCATTTTCCTGCGCATTGCCAAAAAATGGGTTGCCTATCAAACAGGCAGCTATCAATATGGAGAGCCTCCTTTTTCTCATAATCAAAAGAAATCAATATTCCAGCAAAACCAACTCCGGATTCATAGATACTTCAATTCCCTTACCGCTACAAAACCTGTTTAAAGGTTACCATGAGCGCCATCAATTTTATTTCCGGTATATAGTATAATATTTCCCTCCAAAGGAACATATTAATTTGCATTAAACTCGAGGAACACCGATGTTCCTTTTCCCAATCCTGATTGAACATCAATTTTTCCTTTCAAAAACTCCACCCTGTTTTGAATACTACTCCAACCAATCCCTTTAGATTGTTTCAGTATTACTGTGTCAAAGCCCTTTCCATCATCTTCCGCTGTCACTGTTATATGATTGCCATTTTTAGTTATCTGAATAATAGCCGTACTTGCGCCAGCATGTTTAATAGTATTATTGATAAGCTCCTGCACAATCCGGTAAATGGTAATAGCCGTTGTTTGTTCGATCGATGCATTTTCGAGATTGAATGATTGGTAATTCAATTTAATCACCCCACTCTGATTGATTTCATTACAAAAATCTTTCAATGCAGTATCCAATCCGAATTTAACCAATGCTTCCGGCATCAGGTTATGAGCTACCCTGCGCATCTCCTTCATGGAAGAATCAAGCATGTCCAGTCCTTTTTCGAATGATAGGTGGTTTTCGGGGGTCATTACCAGGCTGCCTTTCATACTCTGAAAAGCATATTTAATTCCCGACAGTATTCCTCCTAAACCATCATGCAGATCCTTTGCCAACCGGGAGCGTTCCTGCTCCTCTCCTTTTAATACGGCTTCCGTTGCCATTAATTGCTTTTCAGTTTCCAACTCAATAATTCGTTGCTGTTGTAATTTTTGCTTTTGCCGGTAGTTCCTGTAAGTAAGCAGGGAAATAATCAATATAATTAGCGCGCTTCCTACCAGTATGATATTTATGATGTTCTTTTTTTGCAGGGAAAGGTCCTGTACTTTTTTCTCACTTTGAAGCCGGTTAATTTCGATTTCCTTTTTCTCAGCCTGGTATTTTGATTCAAGTTCCTGTAGGCTATTCGATGATTGCAGATTAAATATGGAGTCGTTGAGTTTACGGAACAACTTATCATATTCTTCAGAAGCGCTGAAATTACCAAGCGCCGCTTCAACAAAACGGATCGGATCAAGCGCCAACTGAAGTTCCTCTCCAAGATTATTTTTTAAGGCAAGATCTACCGATTGTTTCAATAAATCTCTTGCTTCCCTGAATTTTCCCAGCTTCATATAAGATCTTCCCATTTCAGCCATGTTGATTGCAACTCCACTTTCAAAATTCATCGTCTTTGATATGCTGATTCCTTCTTCTGCGTATTGAATAGCTCGTTGATAATTTCCCAGCGCATTCATGACTGCTGCCAGCGCATATTTTAAGCGGCAATCCATTATTTTATCTTTCTGAACTTTGTTAAGCTCAGTGGCCTGTTGATAATATGAAAAAGCTTTTTCAAAATCCCCCATTTCCTTCAAACAAAGCCCCGCGTTGAAATAGAAGCTCAGTATTCTTGTTGTATCCTTTGAAGCAAGCGCACAGTCAAACTGTTTTTCTTCGTATTCGAGTGATTTCTTATAAAGTTTAAGGGGATAATAACAGCCGCTGATTCTACTGTAAAGCCGGCATATGGCCTTCGACTCATTTAGTGCCTGATAAAGATCCATTGCTTTAAAATAGTTTTCCAGGGCGAGTTGGTAATAGGACATATTAACATACACCAACCCAATTGAGGAGTATGCATGCGCAATATCCAAATTGCTGTTTAGCTTTTGAGAAACTGCAAGCGCCCTTTGGCCTAGTTTCAAAGATTCATCAAATCGATTCTGATTATTCAATACCCAGGAGTAAAGACTATAAAAATCCAGAAATAATTTTTCATTGCCGGCAACCTGGCAAATGGAGTCTGCCTTCGTGTAATAAATAAGTGCAGAATCTGGCTGGGTGGAAGCCAATAAATCAGCTTGCTCTGCCAGTTTCGTAATTCGAACCGAATCAGTCACCGGGGCAAGCTCATTTTTTGATTGCTGAGAAAAAACAAATCCGGGATTTAGAATTACAATAAATAATAAGCAATAAACTGCCCTAAATAGTTTTAATAAGATCATCATAGCCTTTTCCTGTCGCATATATAAATATAACCCGGTAATACTAATTAATATCATTCTCGTTAACTATCAAATTCAATTTGCACAGAAGTGCCCTCCCCGGCCGCAGATTGAATATCCAATTTACCTTTTAGAAATTCTACCCTGCTCAGAATATTGTTCCATCCGATCCCTGTTGGAATCCTTAAAATTGAGGTGTCAAACCCTTTACCATTATCTTCCACAGTTACCGTTATTTGATTGTTGTTTTTTGTAACCTGAACGATTGCCGTATTCGCGCCGGCGTGTTTAATGGTATTATTAATAAGTTCCTGTACAATCCGGTAAATTGTTATTGCTTTTGTTTGTTCGATTGAAGCATTCTCTAACCCGATTGATTGATAATTCAGTTTTAACACACCACTCTGGTTTATATCATTACAAAAATCTTTCAGGGCGGTATCCAATCCGAATTTCACCAATGCTTCAGGCATCAGGTTGTGAGCCACCCGCCTCATTTCTTTAATAGAAGTATCCAGCATATCCAGCCCCCGTTCAAACGAACGATGATGCTCAGGGCTCATCACCAGGTTTCCCTTCATATTTTGAAAGGAGTACTTGATACCGGACAACATTCCACCCAATCCATCATGAAGATCCCTCGCCAACCGGGTTCGTTCTTTCTCCTCCCCTTTTAATACCGCTTCTGTGGCAGCCAATTTCTTCTCCGTTTCAAGTTCCGTGATTTTTTGTTGCTGAAGTTTCTGTTTTTGATGATAGGTCCTATAAGAAAGAAAAAAGATGAGTATAATACTTAAAACGCCGCCGGCAAGCAAATAGTTCAATAAATTTTTTTGACGAATAGTTTTTTCCTGCGATAACAGTTGCAATTCTTTTTTCTGTGTCTGGTATTTTACCTCAAGGTCATTGGCAATCTTTCGATTATTCCTTGCGGAAACCGTATCGTTCACCGCAACAAATTCTTTAAGATACTTATGACTTTCGCTGATGTTCCCGAGTTTTTCTTCCTCCTCCACAAGATCCACCAGGCTAAGCCTTAATACCTGATCGAGCGCAAGTTCTTTACTAAGTGTTGCCGCCTGCTTTGAATAGTTTACAGCGCTGTCATATTCTTTCTTTGTCAAATATGCATTGCCCATCTGCTGCAATACTATTGCCACATCATATTTTGTTTCAATAGCCTTGAACGATTCAAGTGCTACTCTTAAATGATTGATGGCGGTATCGTAGAGCTTTCCTTTTTGCATATAGTATATGCCCAATAACAAATGAAATTTAGCGTGTGCAAATGGCATGTTCTGCTCTTCAGCCATCTTCAATCCGATTTTACCAGTCTGAAGCACACTATCATATTCTTTTATGCTCACAAATGCATCACCCAATGCAATCAAGGTTCGAATTGCAAATTCCGGGTCTTTTGAATTTGCCCCAACCCGGCGTGTTTCCCGGGCATAAAAAATGGCCTTCTCCCCATCTTCCAAAAAATTATAAATCCCCGCCAGGTTATAAAAAGAGTAAATAAGTTTTGGCTCGTCTTTTAGTTCTGTAAAGATGGCAACAGCTTCGAGATACCGGGACACCGCCGAATCATACTTTTGATTTATCTGGTAGATACCTGCGTATCGGTTAATCAACAAGCCGGTCTGGGCCCGGGAACGAACATCTTTCTTATTTATCACCAACGCATATGCTTTATCAATAAGTATTTTGGCACTATCCAACTTCATCTGATAAAAAAGCAGATTTGCTTTCATGGCATAGGCCAATGATAAACCATACTCATAATTCAGTCGTTTGGCAATAACAATAGCTGCATCACTCACTGAATTGACAATAATAGGTTCAGTAAACTGGACTTTAACTGCAAGTTCGTTGAGCCTATTTACCCTGGCGGTATCTTCCGGCATCGCATAGATAATATTCAATAAACTATCCGTTGACCTGGATTGAGAAGTACCTGTGAAAAAACAACCACAAGTCAGCAATAATAAAAGCGATGCTTTAATCATATTTCGATTTCGATATGTACGGAAGTGCCATTGCCGGGAGATGAATTTACGTCCAAATTACCCTTTAAAAATTCCACGCGGTTCTGAACATTACTCCACCCGATTCCCCGTGCCGCGTTAAGTATTGATGTATCAAAACCTTTTCCATTGTCCTCCACCGTCACAGATAACTGATCCTCGTTTTTAGTCAATTGTACTATCGCAGAGGATGCTGCGGCATGCTTAATAGAATTATTTATTAATTCCTGTATTATCCGATAGATCGTGATCGATACTATTTGATCAAGCTCCACGCCGTCAAGTCCGATGGATTGATAATTTATTTTCAACGCGCCACTCTGGTTAATATCATTGCAGAAATCTTTGAGCGCTGTATCCAATCCAAATTTAACCAATGCCTCCGGCATCATATTGTGTGCTACACGGCGCATTTCCTTGATCGAACTGTCCAGCATATCCATGCTGCGTTCAAATGCCTGCGCATTGTCAGGCGTCATAATCAGATTTCCTTTCATAGTATTGAGTGAGTATTTAATGCCCGACAACATCCCTCCCAATCCATCGTGGAGGTCCTTTGCCAGGCGGGTTCGTTCCTGTTCCTCTCCTTTTAGTACTGCTTCGGTAGCGGATAATTTTTTTTCTGTTTCCAATTCACTGATACGTTGTTGCTGAAGCCGTTGCTTTTGCCGGTAGCTACGAAATGATAGAAAGAAAATGGTAGCTAAAGCGATCGCTCCACCAATTAATATATAATTCAACGTATTCTTCTTGCTGATCGTCAACTGTTGTACTTTCTTTTCTGCTTCGAGTTGCGCAATTTGTAATTCCTTTTTCTCCGTTTCAAACCGGATCCGCATACTTGCCTCTTTTTCCAGAAGCGACTCGTTGAATATTTTGGAAAATATTTTATCCGATAAACGAAAATAACGCGCCCCTCCAATCAAGTCTCCCGAAGCATATGCGATAATTGTCTGGACACGGAGATTCTGACCTTTCTCTGCTAAACTATTTGTCCGTTCTGTTAAACGCAAAGAACTGTCCGCATACAGCTTCGCCAATGGGAAATTTTTTGTTTGAAGATAGTATACGGAAAGTGCGCGGAGTGCGACAGCTTTATTTTCGTCGGAGTTTAATTGCTCATTCCATACTAACGCCTTCCGCGCATAACCTGCAGCTAATTCATATTTTTCTTCATTGATCGCAATGCCCGACAGATTATTATAAGCAGCCGCCAAAACACTGAAATTCTCAATTCGTTCACCAACGATAATTGTTTCTTTCAGCACCGCTTTTGCCTTTTCCGTTAAACTATCAATCTCCATATAGCTTAGTGCCAGATTATTCAGAGAAATCACTAAATAACCATCATTATTTAACTCTCTTGCTTGTTGAACGGATCTTTCTCCATAACTGATTGCTTTTGCATATTGGCCCATAGTCATATACAAAACCTGTAAGCCATTATTCAACTGTGCGGCAATATCTTTCCTTCCGATTGACTCCAGTATTTTCGCTCCTTCGAGACTATAAGTTACAGCAGATTCCATGTCGGACAAAAACCGGTAAGATGATCCGATATTAAAAAGCGCAATTCCAATTCCGAGAGAGTCTTTTAATTGCCGGGCCAATTCAAGAGATCGATTGCTATAATATAAAGCTGAATCGAATTCATTTATAATGAGACATACCCCGGCAAAATATCGGTTTGCCTTCATCAGGCCATACGTAAAATTAATCTGTGTAGCAAGTTGGATAGCTTTCCGGTAATAATATTTAGCGGTATCGGGTGTATTGGATTCGTAATAATCGCCCAATAAGATATACAAATTTATCTTTCCGGTATCTTCCTTCGTTATAGCTAATACTTTCATCAGACTATCCCTTTTCTCCGCTTGAGCGTTTGCTCCCGAAAAAATTAAAAGTGCTACTATAAAAAGGTAGAGTGTTCGCATATATTAAAATATCCATTCATAGCCAGATTACAAATAAAGCAGAAAAGGTAGGAAAGTCACTTCCCCCTTTTCCATGATTTTTTATACCGATTAAAATATCCTGTATAAAGGGGATAAGTTTTTATTCGTGGAGCATTTAGGTTTACGGT
>Ga0157380_10001601_pt1 | contig 14897 bp, 22 predicted proteins | sample S35metaG_FD_119757 | JGI IMG/M metagenome (GOLD analysis project Ga0157380, IMG submission 119757) | Switchgrass rhizosphere microbial communities from Kellogg Biological Station, Michigan, USA - S3-5 metaG | ecosystem: Host-associated > Plants > Roots > Rhizosphere > Soil | place: USA... | reverse complement strand
GTCGCACCGTGGTCTCAAGCGCCACCGGGAAGTCCGCGCGCGCGAGCACCCCCTGCAATTGCCGTTGGGACTCCTCGAGATGCTGCGCCACGATCGCCGCGGTGACGGTCTCGGGATCCTCCCCCGATTGCTTCCAAGCGAGATGCGCGCGGATCGCCGGGAGGAACGCCGCCCGGCACATCTCCGCGTGTAACGGATAGAACCGCTCCATCCACGTCCGGAGCTTGTCGGGCGTGGCCTGATTCGCCCGCGCGCGATCGGTTTCCCGGCGGATCATGCGCCCGATCGCATCCACCATCAGCGCCCGGTGCGCCGCGACGATCCCGCCGAGCCGTGCGGCTTCCACCTGCTGCAGTCCGGTGAGGGCGGCCACGGCGTCGGTCGCCGCGCGTTCGGCTGTCGCGCGCGCCGCGGTTTCCTCGGTCGCCCGCTGTTCGGCCGCCTGCCGGGCGGCATCGGCTTCCTGGTGCGCGGTCGTGGCCAGGGCGAGCTCGGCCACCGCTTTCAGGCCCGCGTCCCGCTCGGTCGCGAGATTGACCTGCAGCGCCGCCGTGGTGCCCGCAATCTCCGACAACAGCGCGCGCACCTTTTGTTTCTCGTCGGGTTCGTCGTCGTCGGCCGGCGGAAGTTCTTTCACGATCGGGGGCGGCGGCAGGGGTTTCGCCGGGCCGTCCTGCGCGAGCTCCGCCGGCAGCAGGTTCCCCTGGACGAAATGGACGTCCCCCTCCGGCCCGATCTTGTTCAGATCCTCGGACTCGAGAATCATGTTGATCGAGTACGCCCCGATGTTGAACATCTCCCGATAGAAGGTCGACCGCGCCGCCGAATCCCCGCGCAGGAACCCCTCGACGTTGTGCTTGATGAATTGCTGTTTCCGCTCGAGCGACGGGATCAGCTTCCGGGTGAGTTCCTGTTCCCAGCGCACCAACCAGCGCCGGAGACAGCTCCGGTAATACTCGATGTCCTGCTGCTCGATGTTGCTGAAGGTGGCCCGCTCGAGGTCGCCGAGTTTGTGCGGGGGGATCTGGAACCACCGCGCGATCTCGGTGATCTGAAACTTGCGCGTCTCGAGGAACTGCGCATCGTTGGGCGGAATGCCCAGCTTTTCGTACTTCGCTTCGTTCCCGAGAATGATGAACTTGTGCGCGCGGTCGACGCCGCCGTGGACCCGGTCGAGCGACTCCCGCACGCCTTCCTTGAATTCCTTGGTGAGCTTCTCTTGCTTGAACGACAGCACCCCGCCGAACGTCGACCCGTTCCCGAAGAACGTGCCGCCGAACCGTTCCGCCGCCAGGCCGAGCCCGATCGATTCGCGCGCCTTCTGCACGACGGAATAGCCCACCGTGCCATCGAAGCCCAGCCCCGGGATATGCAGCACGTTCATCGCGTCCAGAATCACGTCGCGCTCGCTGTCGTTGCGGATGCGATATTTCAGCCGGCGGTCCTGGCGAAACGGCACCGCGCGATCCGGGGTCAGGGGCCAGAGGGCGATCGGCCGGTTCGCCCCGTTGCGCTCGATCTCCGCGTAGCCGTTGCCCCAGCTCATCGCGTGCGCCTGCACCGACTCCCGGAAGACCATCGAGGTCATCTCCGGGTTCGGGGCATCATGGAGGAGTTCGTAGAGACTGGAGTCGACGTACCGCTCTTTGCCGTCGTTTGCCGAGCGTTTGTAGAGGACTAAGGGCAAGGAGGCGACGTCGCCGGAAATAATCGCGATGGCGGCCCAGAACGCTGAGAAGTTCATCGCCGTGTCTTGCGTCACCGCGACGCCGGTGGCGGTCGAGCTGTAGCCGAGTTCGGCCGCGAGTTCGGGATCGCGCGAGGAGAACGGCCCCGTCCAATACGAGCGCAGCGACTCCGCGAACCGGGCCAACCTAGACAACGAACACCGCCTCGTCGGCCGTCAGGTCCGGACTCTTCGGCCGGCGCACGTGGCGATCGACCGCCATCGTCACGGCGGAAAAGCCGTCGATCTTCTCCGACGATTTTTCCTTCGCCAGCCGGATCAAGCCGTGGTGTTCTATCACCACGACGTTCGACGCCATCCACGAGAGGATCGGGTTCTCGCCGTGGCAGAGCGTGCCGTCGACAATCGTGGCCAGGACGACCCGCAGCGCCTCGTTGAGCTGATACCCCTGCGGCGTGTTGACCATCGTGATCCCGTGCGCCGCGAGGTGCTGGGCCATCTGTTCCGCGAACCGCTTGTCGTACGCGACTTCGCGCACGCCGTCGGCGTCACAGTCGGCGGCGACCGTGTCCTGAATCGTGTCGTAGTCGGTCGTATTCCCCGGCGTGAGCGTGAGGATGCCGGCCTTGCGCCATTCGTCGTACGGCCGATTCGGATATTTCGTGAGCGCACTCTCCGGCGCCCAGAAGCGGAGCTTCAGCGCAAGCCGGCCATCGTCGAGCGCCCACACCCGCGCCCAGGCGGAGAGGTCATCCGACTGGCCGAGGTCCAGCCCGCCGTAACACGGCTCGCCGAGGAGCGCCTCCTCGGAGGGCAGCGGGCCGCACGCCGTCCACTTGGCCATTTCGATCGCACGCGTCTCGGCGTGCGTCCAGACGCAGAAATTCAGGCGCAGCACCGTGTTCGCTTCGATCGGCAGGTTCTTCGCGGCGGACACCTGATCCCGCAGGTACTCCCGATGAATTGAGACGCCGAGGTTCGGGTTGACCTTGATGTGACAGGACTCGTCGACCAGCGGATCGTCGCCCTCGTCGAGGGTGCAGACGTAGGAGAACCACCGCTCGTCGTCCACGGCCTGCTCCACGATGCGCCGGGAATGCTCGTGGTGCTGCCAGCAGACCGACGTCCGATCGAAGCCGCTATTCGTGATTTCCGGAAACAGCGCGTTCTGATTCCCCTTCGCGCCCGCGCGGATCTTGTTCACGATCTCGGCGTTGGGGTGCTCGTGGACTTCGTCAATCAAGCCCATGTGCGGGCGGGTGCCGGATTTCGAACTCTGCTCGCGCGAAAAGGGCCGGAAGAACCCCAGCCCGTACCCCATGTTGTGGACGTGCTGGATCCCGGAGAAATGAATCCGGCGCGAGAGCTCCGGGGACGCTTTGACCATCCGCACCGCGTCCCGGTACATGATCATTGCCTGGTCGCGGTCGGCCGCCGCGGCGTAGATTTCCGGCGCCGTCTGCCCGTCCATCATCAGCCCGTAGAGACCGATCGCCGCGAGGAGTGGCGTCTTGCCGTTGCCCTTCCCCACTTCGATGAAGGCATTCCGGAACCGCCGATGGCCGGAGACCGTCCACTTCCAACCGAAGAGACTGCCGACGACGAACGCCTGCCACGGCTCGAGTGTGAACGGTTTCGGGTCGCCGTGGGCATCCGCCGTATCCGGGAGCCGCACCCATTTCTCGATGAAGCCGATCACATGGTCCGCGGCCGTGACGTCGAAGGAGAAGCCTTTCGCCTTGGCGTCCTTGAGGTCGCGCCGGTGGCGCTCGCACGCCAGGCGCACCAGCGGCCCCGCAACGATGCGGCGCGCGCGGACGTCCGCCGCGTACTGGTGGACCCGGTGCACTACCACGCCCCCGTGACAAGGTAGGTCGCTGTCATGCGCGCCGCTGTTTCTGGTAGGCCGTGAACTCGTCCACCTGCTCCGGCTTCGGCGGGAGTTTCACCCGCCCGCGGCTCGCCGGCGTCAGGCCGAACTCCACGAGGTACTGCCGGAGCGCCATCCGCCCCTGCCGGAGCTGGTCCGTGCATTTCGACACGAGCTTGTGCAGCGTCACGATCTGCGCGAACAGTTGGACCTTATCCTCGGCCTCGATGTCCCCGAGGTTCTCTTCCAGAATCCGGAGCCCGGCGCGCGCCTCCGCCTGCTGCCCCGCCACGGCCTCGGTCTCCGCGAAGAGCTGGCAGTGCTGGTAGAGGGCGAACCCGTCCACCTTGACCAGCATCCCCATGTCGTCGAACGCCCACAGGAGACGATCCCATTCCGCCCGGGCGATCGGCCCGAACTCACCTGGGGGGTCCGGACGCCCCGCCGACGGCTCCGGATTCTTCAAATCCGCGTGGCGATCCTTGCGGAACGTGCCGGCTCGCTCGTGCGCCGCGCGGCTTTTGCGGGCGTTGCTGCCCGCGTGCGGATTACTCATCGACAATTTCTGGCGTGGCAGGGGGCTTGCGCCATTGGTTTATTCGGCAAATTGCGCGGACGGGACGGAGTTGGTTCGCGGGTGCATCAGTTACAGAGATTCGATCCCCATACGGGTGGACGATCTCAGGCATCACGCCCCGCGTGCGGTTTTCTTCGAATGACAGCGTTTACAGAGACCGTGAAGATTGGCCCGGTTGAAGAACTGAGACTCGTGCCCGTGATGCCGCTCGATGTGGTCGACATCGGTACTGGGGGATTGCTTACACTGGGTACAGAGGCGATCGTGTGCGAGTACCTGAGCGCGGAGGGCCCGCCACCTGGCGGTACGGTACCACCGGCGCACGTCGTAGTTGAACCGGGTGTGTTCCCGCTGGACGGCATGGGCAGGACAGCGCCCATGGGGAACGAGGGCAGAACATCCGGGCTGCGCACAGGGGGCGAGGGGCGCAGAAGGCACATGTAGACGCCTTAGTCTGTAGGGGATCGCCTGAGGGAGTACCCCAAGGGGTGGGGGGTGGGGGTAATTTTTTCCTCGGTGTTGAAGCGTTGGCCACAGTCGGCACATTCCCGACGGCGCCAGTACCCGGTATCAATCGGCCCGCAATCCACGACTTTGCTCTCGAATTCCCCACAGTGGGGACAGCGCACCTTGGGGTGCACCGCCGTGCTAGGCACGGGGCTCCGTACGCGTGTCGGGCGGCTCGTCCTCCTGGGCGGGGGCGGCGAGCGGGGGAAGTGTCGAAGAATCAAGATGATGCGCGCGTATTGCCTCCTGTGGTCGCTCAGGAGCGATTGGATCTACCGCGAACACCTTGTCCGAGACGGCTCCCGGCGCCTGTGGGAGGGGCATCCAGTGCGTGGGTCGCGTTTCAAATCCATCGATGCTCGTCCAGCCCGTCCAGTCCTTGGCCTCGCCATAGGAGGCGATGTTGTAGGACGGCTCGATCTCGCACTGCCCGATGCACCATACCAAGACTTCGGTTCCATCCTGTGGCGACGTCTCAATCGGGTGCCAACGCGGGGAGCTGTCTGGTTGAGATTTTCGCGGTAGATCCCCAAGATCCGGAGCGACCGCTGAAGGGTCTACGCGCGTATCCTCTTTGTTCTCTTGAGGTTGGGGGGCCGGGGCGGCGAGGAGGGCGGCGTCCACATATGCCTTCGCCCGCGCCACGGCGGAATGTGGCCGGTAACTGGTTCGACGGCGATCCGCTTCATAGGCCGCAAATTCCTCCAGCGCGTGCTCCAGCAGGCGGCGGATCTCGGCGCTCATGCGACCTCAACTTTCAGAAAAGAAAGAAAATAAGACTCATACGCGCGTGGACGATTCACAGTACCTCGACTTTCCCAGCTACCGCGTCACCCGTCCTGCCTGGCTTCCGCGTCCGCGTCCGTGATGCGCCGGGCGATCCATTCCGCAATCTGCGGGACGATGGAATTGCCGAGGCCTCTAAGGCGGTCCACTCGTTTCGGCACACCGTGCGCGACACGGGCTAGCCCAGTCTCCCAGCTACCGTCAGTCCAGCACGCCGGACACGGTGGTGGTGGGAACCGTGACAACTCGCGCACAAGGTCTGGATGTTCACGGGCGAGCTGTTCAGCCGATTCCCGTCGATGTGATGCGCGTGCAGTTTCGTCGTAGCCCCACACGCTTCGCAGGAGCGCCCACGGAATTTCTCGGCCCGCTTGCACAAGGCCGACTTGCAGGGCATGGGCTTGACATACCCCAGCGCCATGCACATCAGGTCGCAGAAACGGCGCCGTAAAAATACGCCCCGGTCTTCCAACGTCCCGTTGAATCGCTTCCGCGTCATCCGCGCCTGGCACTGCGCACAGAACTTCACCGGATCGCGTTTGCGCTGCATCTACAACTCCGTCCAATTCGGGGGATAGCCCATCAGGGCGCTCACCCACATCGGGTTCAACGAGCCACCAATCACCGTCGCTAAATCGTCCCCGCCGCTCCCCTCTCGACTCGCCCGCGCATAATCCGGCCCGCTCGGTGAAGATTTTGGCGTCGGCCAGATCGTCTCCGGCCGCACCGCGCCATACAGCATCGGATACCGCTGGCCGTGCTTGCCCTTCTGATACGGGACGTTCTTCGCGTCCTCCGCGCAGGGGGTCGGCCACTGCTGCCGGACTTGCCACGCGAGATTCGGTTGCCCGCCGTCCGACCGTTCGGGATGATGTTTCGACGGCCCGCGAATGTCCGACAGATTGGGGGTAGCCAACAATCCAGACGCGGTCCCGTCGGTGAGGGGCGCCAAAGGCACTCGCCGGTAGGCAATCCCATTCCGCGTCATACCCGCACGCGGCCAGGTCTCCGAGAACACTGCCAAAGAACCGTCCAGCGTCACTTGAGAGTAGCCCTGGCACGTTTTCCGCCACGACCCATCGGGGTTGACACTCGCGAATGAGACGGACGAACTGGGGCCACAGATCGCGCTCGTCGTCGGCACCACCGCGAGCGCCGGCGAGACTATGGGGCTGACAGGGAAATCCTCCACAGAGAACATCGACGGTTGCGAGGCAGCATTGACAGGGCTCATCAGGAAAGACTTCCGGCTCCCACATATGCCCGCGGCTGAATCCGTGGACTTCTCGGACATCCTCGTAGCGCCTCACGTCGGGCCAGTGCGTGGCGAGCACGGCGCGACAGAATGGATCGATCTCCACTTGCCACTTGATCTCGTAGCCTGCACGTTCAAAGCCGAGGTCGAAGCCGCCGATGCCGGCGAACAAGCTCCCGACCGTCACCGCGTCTGAATCCCCACCGCCGCGAACGCCTCCGCGACCGTGGCGACGAACACCAACGGCCACCCGTCCCGCACCAACGCATCCTGCTTGTCGGTATGCGCGCCCTTCCCCGTCTTCGTTTCCAACATGTGCAACGTCCGCCGAGGAGTCAGGACCAAGAGATCGAACTTGTCGAGCGGGAGCACCTGACACCCGACTTGCCGCAAGGCCTGGATGATCGGGCGTTCCGATCGATCCCGCTTCAAATTCCAGCCCATGCGACGCAAATTACAATTCCTTGTCGTCGCGCGTAGACCGCGTTCCCGGGACGTCGGCGCTGGGATCTACCGCGGTGGACTTTGAGACAGCTCCCGACGTCTGCGACGACAGCCGCGCCACCCGCTCCGCCTCGTCACAGAGCCGCTCCACCAACACACAGAGCGCCACATACTGATGCGGGCCGGCCGTGGCCGCCGTTTCGCGGGCGCGTCTCACCAGATCGTGGTCGAGCGTCATGCGACCTCCAGCGGCAAGGCCCCTTGTTGCAACCGCCGCGCGGCGACTTCACAGTACCGCTCTTCGATTTCAATACCGATCGCGACCCGCTGTAAATCTTTCGCCGCGCGCAACGTGGATCCACTCCCCATGAACGGGTCCACGACAATCCCCGGCGGGCATTTATCAATCAGCAGATGTAAGAGACTGACGGGCTTTTCGTGCGGATGTTGATACTCGCCCGCCCACGGCGCGAGCGCGTTCACATGTAAGACACCGCTCCCACGACGGCCGATGAACCCGTCACCGAAGACATAGACGTGCTCCCAGTTTTGCTTCCACGGTAGCGACAAATCACCCATTCCTACATGCCCGCCTTTGTCCCAGACGAGGACAGCGCGCGGAGACACCGCGAAGGCGGTCACCCGACAGGAGCCGAAGACCAGCGCGGGCCGCCCCTTCCACAATTCCAACACCGTGTCCCGTAACGACGTCGAAGCGTCGCCGTGAACCTGCCCACCGCGTCGTGGAGCCCCGGGCTTATTACTCGCGTGTGAAATGCCGTACGGAGGGTCCGTGACCATGACGTCCGCGTCAATCAATGGCAACACCTCACAACAGTCCCCGTGGTAGATCGTCACGCCCGACTGGTCGTAGTAGGGACGCACGAGTTACTCGGTTCTCCAATGCGGTAGCTGGGGATCAGGCGTTAGCACGGCTTTCCCATTGCGCGTAAAGTCTTCGTGCGCTTGTTCGTGGTGGGGCACCCGTCAGTCCTTCCCGGCCTGCGCGGCGTTCACATCACACGGGATCATCGGCCTGCCCTGGTGAAGCCGTCGCGCTTCTTCTTCACCTTCCCCGCTTGCGCAAAATCCTGCGGGCTGGGTTTCGGGTCGCGAAACTTCGCCCCAAGCGAGCACCAACACGCCTGCCCGAAGGTGTGCGGCCCATGTAATCGTTGGCGCCCGCAGGAGGCGTCGCCGGGGCACTGTTCGATCACCAGGCCCGTGTCGTCACACCCTGCGCAGAGATATTTCCACTCACGGGTAAACGGCCAGTGCTTCCGGAGCACGAGCTCGAGGCCAGCGGCCCGCTCGTTGAACGTCGCACCGTTCGTGCGCAGCGTGTCCCAGAGCTTCATCGCTTCCTGAAACACCCGCGCGAGACGGCCTTCAGGGATGGGTGGCTTGGGCATGTTCCGCCTCCCAGATGGTGAGCCGATCGTCCGCCCAGCTCGCCCGCGCCGCGAAGATCCCGAAGCCCCGATCGGTGCCGGCGATCCACTCGTCATCGGTGGTCAAAATAATCACGGCGAGCTTCTCGAGGCGCGCGTCATCCGCCCACGTTTTCACGAGTTCCTGGGCTTTCGGAAAGTCCAGATGCATCCGGTTGTGGTAGCGGGCGCCGCGGCGATGCTCGTAGAAGAGCTCAGCATAACGCTCGAGCAGTGCTCCCGCGCGTCGAAGCAACGGGTTTTCGTCGGGGTCCGGTTCGAGTCGACGCTCGCTCTGTACGTGTTCTTCTGAAGATCGAAGATCGGAAACGGAAGACGAAGACGAAGACGGAGGGCTTTCGTTTGCTTGGCTTCTGCTTTGGTTCTGCTTTCCGTCTGCATTCGGTCTGCCGCCTTGCTTCCCCGCCTCGACCTTCAGCGCCCGATACGTTTCCTGCTTCTGCCGTTCGCGCTCGATCCGGGGTTGCACCAGGCGCCCGTCGCTGATCGTGAAACACGGTTCGAGCGCCGGCCACCACCGGGTAAACGTCGACAGGGGGACGTTACACAGCCGCGCGAGCGCGACGAGATCCGCCGGGAGGGTGTGCTCGAGCCAGCAGAGACAGAGCAACGTGATGTAGGCGCCGCGCTCTGGCATGGTCATCGCTACGACATGGCCGTCGGTGAGAAAGTCTTTCGGGTAGAACTGAAACGCGGGCGATCGTTCGTGAGTCGTGTCGCACCCCCGGTCGTGGTGTCCTTCTAATCCGGTCGTTGCTGCTTGCGGTCGTAGCGATGCGCCGCGATCCAGTCGGTGCTCACGTGTGTCGTCGCGGGAATCCAATTCACCCACCACCACCACGCCCCTACGCCGACGATGAGGCACACGAGCGCGCCGGCGGTGAGGAGCATCAGGCGGCCTCGACGGCATCCAACCGTTCGACCTTGTCGAGGTATTTCCCGTCCTTGCTCAGTAACCGCACCGCCACCCGTTCCTCGAAAGCGACCCGTGCGGCGTTGGCAATGGTCGGCACCTTGGTGCGGAGCTTGCGCCACCCGCCGCTGCCGTCGCGGCCCCAGAACACCTGCAGGAAGGCCCCGTCCTGTTTGATGTCCTCGATGAGGGCGAACCCGAGCGGAAGTTCCTTCCCCACTTCCCGGTCGACGCGCAACGCCGGCAGCGGTTCACCGGGCGCCGTCGCGACGACGTCGGGTGTGGTCGCGTCCGCATCGTTGTCGCCTTCGGTGGGGATGCAGAAGGTCTGGAGCGCCGCGTACTTGTAGGCCGCCGACATCGCCTTGTTCGTGGCTTTGTCCGCGCTGTCCATCGCTTCCCCGTAGGTTTTCACGGTGTGCGTGGAACCGTCGGCCGCGGACACGAAATCGAACTCCGCCTCCACCGTCACGTAGAACAACGCGCCACCATTCCGCGACGCATGCTCCGCCACCGTGCGCGACAGGATGCGCGGCAAGATCACGAGGCCGAATTTCGCCAAGAGCGGGGCCAGTGTGTTGAGCACGTCATCAATGCCGCGAAACCGATAACCCTGCTGATCGTTCTTTCTGGACTTCGCAATGCCCGATTGCGCAATCTCGCGCGACACCGCGACGATGCATTGATAGACCGTCGCCTTGGCCACCTCTGGATTAATCGCGGCTGTAGTAGTCATCAGGAAGGGCTCGTTCCAAATCGTCGGGTTTGAAATTGTCGCGGTGCGGGATCGGCTTGCCATCGCGGCGATAGCGGAAGCGTTGGCGCGGGCGATCGTTGGCGTAGCGGTCGACGTCCTTGATCGTCACCGCTTCGCCGGGCACGGGCTCGCCGAAGACGTCGGCGCCGGTGAGATCGGGATCGTCGTCGTCACTCATCGCGTTTTCCCAAGGACGCGGTTGAGCCGCTCCCGTTCGCGTTCCTCACTCACCCGTTGCCAGTCGCCAGCAGAAACGCCACGCGGGCGCCGCTCAGCCCACGCCTCGAGGCCGAAGCCGATCAGCACGAAGGCGAGCACGACACAGCCGAGGAGCAGAATCCAGAAGGTCATGCGCGCCGCGCCTGCGTCTGCGCCGCGAGGGCGCGGTACTCCCGCCAGTAGCCGGGGAAGGCCACCTTTAAGCGGGCTTGGTTGACGTCGTCCGCCGCGCGGAACAAGCGCCCGAGGCCGGCGATGAAACTGCCCCCGTACGTGATCATCGCCTCGGTGATGGCGTAGTCGTCGGCGGTCACGGCTGATCCTCCGTCCGCAGATCCACCGGCTTCCCTTTCAACGTCACCAGCACGGCGGCGCGAGCGACGGCTGTGGCAAACACCTGATGGACGATCGAGCCATTCGGGGAGCGCACCGACAGGTGATACGTCATCCGGCCCTCCGGAAACTGCGCGGGGCGTTCCACTGGCCGGCGAGGTAGCGATCCACTAAGTCCGCGCGGAACCGGCGCCGGTTCGCGATGCGGGGCTGGAGTTCCTCGAGGAACGGGAGCTGTCCCTGCGCGAGATGATCGAAGAACGTCGAGCGGGAGAGCTTCAGCAGGGCCAGGAGTTCGCCGACGGTGTAGCACTTGGGTGGGCTCATACGGCACCGTTCACATCTTCCGGTTGCGCAAGCAATAGCTTTCCCGTAGACTCAGCGCGGTTCGTGGCCTGTGCATCCCCCTTGGTCCCTGCGGTTCCGCCAAACAACGCCTCTTCCGATTTCCCCAACACTGCGGCAAGACGTTTCTGTTCCTTCGGCGTCGCCGGCCGCCGGCCTCGGACGATATGACTCAATTGCGTTTCTTGAATGCGCGCCAGATGTGCGATGCGTTTCTGTTTTTTGCGCGACTCGAAAATCGCCAACTTCAGAGCGGTGTTGAACACAGGAGGCATGACGGCCACTATAGGACTATCGTGTTAGCATGTCAAGCCATTTATCACACCATCGTGCTAGCTTCAGAGTTTAACGTGCTAACCCATGAAGCCTTAGGGAGTTACGGGGTCCGCCCTAGTTATGATGCGGGCGTGGAGTTCTCGATCCGTGACTTTGGCGCCCGCCTCGTGGCCGTGCGTACCGCTCGGGGGTTGAATCAAACGCAAGTCGCCCGCGCGTCCTACCCGGCCGGCACGCCCGCCGCCACCATCACCGCCCGCGGTAGTTACATTTCTCGCATCGAACGCGAAAACGAAAACGTGTCGCTGGAGACACAGTTATTTCTTGCGAAGGGGTTGGGCTTTCCGTCGATGTCGGCGTTTTGGATCGCGATGGAACATGCCCTCGACCCAGCGACTTCGTCCTTGCTTTTCGAGGCGCAAGCAATTAACAATTTGCCTTCCTCAGACACGCTCAAGGGTGACGTCGATGCTCCTGCCCTTCCGACCATCGCTGACCTCGAACGCGTCGTCGTCGGTTCCGCCGAAACCATCGCCAGCGCCATCGACCGACTTTCAGCGCGAGTGGATGAACGTCTCAAACCTGCTCCAAGTGCTCGCGCTCACGCATCCCATCGCAGCCGAACTCGTGATAAAGGGGTTCGCTAAACAACTCGAACGCATGATCCGCTGGAACCGCTGCGCGAAAGTCACCACGCCGCGGCGCCACACCAAACAGAGCGCCTGATGCGCCGCGCCCTCGTCGGCATTCGTCGGCGCCGGAACGGGTGGCGGGTCGAGGTGCGCGTCCGCGGCCGGCTCCATCGGAAACAGTTTCCGCTGGCGACGCCGGTCCCTGAGATGCGCGCCTGGCGCGAGCAGCAGATCGCCGCGCACGGCGGACTGCGTGCCACCGGCGGAACCTTCCAGGCCGACATCGACACGTACCTCAGTCGCGTCGCGTCGATGCCCACCTATGCCCAGCGCGCGGCGCACCTCGCGCTCTGGGCGCAGCAGCTCGGGCGGGACCGGCCGCGACGATCGATCACCGACACGGAGATCGACGCCGTCCTCCAGACGTGGCTCGAGACGGCCAGCGCCGGCACGGTCCGCAAACGACGGACGGCCCTGCAATCGCTCTTCGTGAAGCTGGACGGAAAACAGGCGCCGAACCCGGTGAAGGCGTCGACCAATCCGAAGCCGCCGAAGCTCGAAGCCCGCGGCCTCGACTACCTGACGATCGCGCGCTTGATCGCTGCGATGCCGGCGCGGTGGTCAGCCAAGCCCGGACGGGACCGCGGGCCGTCACTCGCTCGCGTCGTCGTCACCGTCCTGGCCTACACCGGGATCCCGCCCGGGCTCCTGCGCGCCGTGACCCCGACCGACCTCCAGCTCACCGCCGGCACCGTCCGCGTGAAGGCCCGGCGCAAGGGCCACGGCGCCGCGGCGCGCACGCTGCCGTTGACCGTCGAGGGGTTGGCCGCCTTCAAGGCGTTCCACGCCGTGAACGCCTACGGCCGGTTTTCGATCGGCCCTCTGAACGTGGCGTTCAAACGCGCGGCCGCGCGCATCGGGCTCGAGCCGGGGTCCGTGCACCTCTACGACCTGCGCCACAGTTTCGGGATGGAGCTCTATCGGGTGACACGCGACCTGGCCACGGTCGCCCGGTTTCTCGGGCACGCGCCCGGGTCCGTCGTCACCGCCCGGTATGCGCAGGGGGCCAATGCGGCGGTCGACACCGCGGCCGCGCAGGCGTTCAGCCAGGCGCTCGCGACGCAGCGCCAGCTCGCCCTGAAACCGGCGCCATCGTCTCCCGCGCAGTCTCCCGCCCGCCGCAAGTCGTCTGGACGGTAGCGGTTAGCATGGCGCATGTCGGCCCTTTCAAGGCCAAGACCCGGGTTCGAATCCCGGTAGGGACGCCACTAGAAATCCCCCGAAATATTCAACAAATCCGGAACAAATCACCCGATCTTCGCCGCTCGAAGGACGCGCGGCCACTGTCCGAAATCCACCGAAACCGTCCGGGCATGACGGCCAAAGTCTCCCGTTCAGTCTCCCGTTTTCCGTGCCACGCTGTGCATCCGCCGATTGCGGTTGAGGTATACTCCGCGTGTCAGTCCTTTCCGCTGACCTTTGACGCTGCCCGACGACACGGGCGTATGCGAGGTTCCCCAATGCCGAGTTTCATCCTCCGTCAGCTCGACCCCGAATTCTGGGCTAAGGTCCAGGCCAAAGCCGCCGCTGAAGGCACGACCGTGAAAGCCGTGATCCTCCGGCTCCTCGCCGCGTGGCTCGCCGCCGTGATCCTGCTGAGCGTCACCGGCTGCGCGTATAAGAACCCGACCGCGCCAACGGTGGACGGACCCCACGCCGGTCTCCCGACCCGGATCGAGTTGAACGCCACGCCCGGACAAGGTGTCGACGGTGGCTCCGGCCGCATCAGCGCCCGCGTGTTCGACGCTTTCTCCACCGGCCTGCCGGACCAGACCGTGACCTTCACGGCCTCGGCCGGGACGCTCAGCGCGTCCAATGTGGTCACCGACGAGAAGGGCATGGCGCGCGCCACGCTCACCGCACCGCCGGGCGCGGGCGTGGTCATCCACGCGAAGGTGGGGCCGATTGACGTGCAGACGTTGATCGCAATTCAGCCGTAATCCTGCGCGAGACGGTCGGCCTCTTTCCGTACCAAGTCCCCCCGGACCGAGGACGGCCCAGCGGCCAACCGTTCTCGCGAAGTTCTATCCGAGCTTCAACTTCTCAAAGAACGCCCGCCACGCCTTGACATCCTCGAGCTGCATCCGCGCAAGGTCCGCGCGCACCTCCGGCGGTTGACTCTCGATCGCCAGCTTCACGATCTCCGCGATCGTGTTGGCGAGCACCAGGGCGTCCGTGAGCGGATCCATCAGGGATGCGCGGCTTTGTATTCGTCGGACTTCTTCATCTCGGTGACCACCCAGTCCACGTCCCGTTGATCGACCACGATGTGGTACTGCCAGTTGCCCCAGCCCCCGTAGTCGGCATGGCGCAGCGGGTGGCCGGGCTTCGTGAACAGGTTGCAGTAGACGGCATCGAGCGCCGGGCTCATGTCGGTGAACCACTGCAGCGTCAGGTAGTCGGCGGTGGACCACACGGTCGGCATCGGCGGCATCGGCTCGCTCGGCGTCGGGGGCACCAGGTCCGGCGGCACGGGCTCCGGCGGCACCACACCCGCGTCGAGATCCCACGGCGGCACCGCGTCGGCGTCCGTCGGACTGTGTGTACCAGGCGTCCAGTTCCACGCCGGCTCGTTCAGGTTGTCCGGCGGCCCGGCCCCGACCAAGACGTCGACATAGCCATCCGGGTAGTTGATCGCGTCGTGCGACACCTTCGGGTGGCCCGGCATCTGACAGCCATTCTGGCTTGGCTGTTTCAGGATCAGCATCGCGCCCTGGGCGCGCGTCGCCCACGCGACCCGGATCGTGATCTCCGCGCTGTGGCAGTTCGTCGACTGCGGCACCGG